>Ga0302226_10002068_pt1 | contig 14450 bp, 14 predicted proteins | sample II_Palsa_E3_3_FD_193524 | JGI IMG/M metagenome (GOLD analysis project Ga0302226, IMG submission 193524) | Peat permafrost microbial communities from Stordalen Mire near Abisko, Sweden - II_Palsa_E3_3 | ecosystem: Environmental > Terrestrial > Soil > Palsa > Peat permafrost | place: Sweden...
AGATACCAGTTAGTGCCATCGATTTGCTTGGCTTCCAGCAGCATGGGCGAGCCATTGAATTCAAGCTCCAGTGGCTCGGTTGTCTGCGCCAGCGATGCCAAGGTCGCGGGCGTGAGAGCCGCTGCCAAGTTGGTCGCAGGTTTGAGGATGGACTTGCTATCGGTAGAGGCCAGAACATTGCCGTCTTTGTCGATCACAATGCCCAAACTGGATGGTGTGGGATGGATCGCCGTGACGATATTGCTCACGCCATCCAGGGATACCGCACCGGCGACTACGCCGCTCAATGTGCCGTTGCGAATCATGGGTGCCGTGAATGAAACAAAAGGCTTGCCGGTCACAGAGTCGCCATAGGGTTTGGTGACTGTCGGCTTGCCTAGTTGAGCAGTTTCTTTGTACCAGGGGCGGGCAGTTGGATCATAGGTAGGCGGAGTCGATGTATTGCTGGTGATGAAGGTTTTGTCTTGCCAGCCTGCTGTCGTGATGGGAAATCCATCCGCTTTTTGCATATGGAGGATGATGCCCTGCGGGTCACCCGGCGCAAGCGCATCGGCTGCAGCAGCAACCGCCGCAGCTTTCGCTGCCGCCCATTCTTCCACCGCCCGAGTATTGCCGGCCACGACCGCCGCCAGATTCTGCCGTATCATTTCCATATCGTGGGCGCGCACGATCAGATAGATTGAACCACTTGTCACGGCCAGTGCTGCTACAACTGTGGCCGTGGTAATGAGCAACATACGGCTGCGGATAGAAGAAATCATTTGGGTCTCAGCTCTAGATATTACTTGGCTAGCAAATCGAACAACGCCCGTGCAATAACTTGGGTCGCGCGTCGCACATCTTCCAGCAGCACATTCTCATCGGCGCGTTTCGCGTTCGATTCAAGCACCGTTCGCGGCCCCGCGCCATACAGCACAACGGCGGCCCCGGCTTTGGCATATAACCTGGCATCGGTGTACAGCGGCGAGCCGATTTGCGGAATGGCTTCGCCGAAAACTTCCTCGGCATTATTTTGCAAAGCGGCTGCCAGCGGCGCGATGGCCGGCGTCGGTGTCAGCGCATGGGCGAGCAATATGCGGCGCACTTCAACTCGCAGACCCGGCACGGCGGCGGCTGTCTTGTCGATGATGTCGCGCAGTGTGGCTTCGACTTGCGCCGGGTTTTCCTCGGGAATCATCCGCCGATCGAGCTTGAAGGTGACGCGGCCGGGCACCACATTGGTGTTGGTGCCGCCGCTAATCAAACCGACGTTCAGGTAAGGGTGATTAATCCCCGAGACTCCCGAGCTGATGCCTTGGTAGCGGATGTTTTCGGCATACAGCGCATTCAGGATCGCTGTGGCGCCCTGCAGTGCATCGATGCCGGTGTGCGGAATGGCGGCGTGCGACATCTTGCCGTGCACGGTCACTTCCAATTGCAGGCAGCCGTTGTGGGCGGTCACCACCTGGTAGGAAAAGCCCGCGGAGACCACGTAATCGGGCTTGGTCAAATCCTGGCTCAATAACCAGCCCGGGCCCAGTTCACCGCCGAATTCCTCATCGTAGGTGAAATGCAGCTCGACGGTGCCGGCCAGCGGCACGTCGAGTGCTTCAAGTGCGCGCAGTGCGAAGGTGAAGGTGGCGAAATCGCATTTGCTGACGGCGGCGGCACGGCCATACAACTTGCCGTCTTCAATCACGCCGCCATAGGGCGGGTGAGTCCAGCCTTCGCCGGGCGGCACCACATCGCCATGCGCATTCAGGGCAATCGTCGGGCCGTCGCCGAAGCGGCGGCGCACGATCAGGTTGCTGATACTTTCCAGGCCGGCTGCGCGTACCTCGGCTTCCGGGACCGGATGCGTTGCGGCGTGCAAGCCGAATTCGGCGAGCAGCGCCGCAGTACGCTCAGCGTGGGGCGCATTGTTGCCGGGCGGCGTGTCGGTCGGGACGCGCACCATCTCTTGCAGGAATTGGGTCTCTTCGGCGAAATGATCGTTGACCCAGGTATCGAGCCGCGCGTGCAGGGCTGGGTGTCTAGTGGTACTCATAGATACCTTCGTTTAGTTAAGGGCAAAATGTTCGAGGAAATGCCGCGGCACCAAGGTGGCGCTTGCGGTATCGGCTGCGGCTCCGGTTGCCTGCTCCGATCTCGATACTGACACCTTTGCGTAGATGATTGTTGCCGAAATACTTATGTCCATTATTGGTGACATCTCCCCATCGGCCGCACGGATGAACTCGTTGACGATGTTGGAACGGGAGCGGCCAACCACTTTGTGCTGCCCGATGAGATTTGATATGCGTCAAGCAATCGGCGGATAAGGCGCCGCAATGGCGTGCGGCGTTGTATACCTCGGCTATTTCACCGTCAGCTATTTCATTGCAGAGGGACGCATGCGCATCAATCATCCCGTGACCGATCACGAATTCGACTATGACAGCGCGATGACGCTGGTTTCCGCCACGGATCTGGACGGCTGTATCAAGTATTGCAATCCGGCCTTTATCGAAATCAGCGGCTATACGCGAGAAGAGTTAATCGGACAGCCGCACAACATCATTCGCCACCCCGATATGCCGCCCGCCGCCTACGCCGATTTGTGGCGCACCGTTAAATCCGGGCAGCCCTGGTCGGGCCTGGTCAAAAATCGGCGCAAAAACGGCGATTTTTATTGGGTGAAAGCCAATGTGACGCCGGTGGTCGAGCACGGGCGCACCACAGGTTTTCTGAGCGTACGCGTCAAACCGGGCCGTGCCGAGGTGGCTGCGGCGCAAAGTTTGTACGCCAGAATGCGGGCCGGAACGGCGCAGGGATTGGAGATACGCGCCGGGGAAGTGGTGAGAACCGGCTTGGCGGGCTGGTTTGCGCGACTGGGCGCCGGGTCCTTGGTGCGGCGTTTATATCTCGGCCTGGCTGCGCTTCCGCTGCTGCAACTGGGTTGTGCTCTGCAGCTACGGCGCATCGACCCGGTCTGGGCGGATTGGGCCGCGTTGGCGTTCAGCATGGCAGCGGCAGGCGCGCTGGCTGCCTGGTTGGGGCATGATGTGCGTCGGCCGCTTACGGAAGCGTGCGGGATTGCGAACCGCATGGCGGCAGGCGATTTGACGGTGGCGATTCCGCAGGGGCGTAAAGGTGAGCTGGGTTTGCTGTTGAAGGCTTTGGCTCAGCTGAAGGCCAATCTGGCCGCCATGGTGTCCGATGTCCGCCAGGAAATCGGCGGCATGAAAAGTGCGACTCGCGATATTGTCAGCGGCAACCTCGATCTATCGCGGCGTACCGAATCGCAAGCTACGTCGCTGGAACAGACGGCGGCTTCCATGGAGACATTCAGTACCACTATCCGGGCCAATGCCGCCGCGAGCGAAAACGTGTTGGCTTTGGTTCAGGAAGCATCGTTGGCGACTCAGGGCGGCGGAGAATTGATTCATGAGGTCGAGAAAACCATGTCCGGCATCATGAAATCGTCGCAACGCGTCACCGAGATTACCGATGTGATCAATCAGATCGCATTCCAAACTAATATTTTGGCGCTCAATGCGGCTGTCGAAGCCGCCCGAGCGGGGCCGGCCGGGCGCGGTTTTGCAGTGGTCGCCAGCGAGGTGCGCAGCTTGGCGCAGCGCAGTGCCGAGTCGGCGCGCGAGATTGCTTCGGTGTTGGCGCAAAGCGCCACGGAAGTGGCCACCGGCGCGCGCCTGGTGCAGCGCAGCAGCGAATCCATGAGTCTGATCCTGAGTTCGGTCGAGCGCGTGGCGGCAATGGCACATGAGGTTGCCGATGCCAGTGGCGAGCAGGCCCGCGGGGTCAGCGAGATCAACCTCGCCGTCGAGCATCTGGATCAAACCACGCAGCAGAATGCCGCGCTGGTCGAGCAGGCGGCGTCTGCGGCGCAAAGCTTGGCGGGGCAAGCCGACGTACTCAGTGAAACAGTACAACTATTTACTTTGACGGCTGCCATGCACGATGCCAGCCGCTTCGAGGACCAGCCGGCTCGGGCATTCCGTGCCGCAAAGACCCCGGCCCGCTACCTGGAAACCCGGAGGGAAGGCGAGGCCGCGGCCGCCTGACACCTTTTCCCGCGCCACGCCCGGCTGGAGCGGCGCCATCATATTTCCATGCCCCTTAAAAGCGCAACCCTTTTGTCGCTTGCTTGAAGTCGCACCGCAACAGTGCAAATAGATATTTTGCGCTGCGCCCGCCTTGGGTCAAAATAGCCTTTCCGGTCATCAGCCTGCGTTGACGGTCAGCATCCCGGTACGACACTTGCTAGATAAGATCGAATCAGTGCGTCAAGCGATCAGGAGGCTAGATGGTTCCCATGCGATCTTACAATGAGATGCAGCGTGAGTCGGGTGAAGTACGCGCCCATTACGATCGCTTTTGTCAGTGGCTGGCTCGGCAACCGGGTGCGACCATGTCGCGCAAGCGCGCCGAGGCGGATCTGGTGTTCCGGCGGGTCGGCATCACCTTTGCGGTGGACGGCGATCTATCCGGGACGGAACGGCTGATCCCGTTCGACCTGATCCCGCGCATCATTCCCTCGGATGAGTGGCAGATGCTGCAAAACGGCCTGCGTCAACGCGTCAAAGCGCTGAATATGTTCCTGCATGACGTTTACCACGAGCAAGCCATCGTGCGCGCGGGCATCTTGCCGGCCGAGCAGCTGTATACCAACGCGCAATACCGGCCTGAAATGCAGGGTGTCGATGTGCCGCGCGATATCTATGCGCACATCGCGGGGATCGATATGGTGCGTGCCGGGGACGACAACAACGGCGCGTTCTATGTACTGGAAGACAATCTGCGCGTGCCTTCCGGCGTGTCTTATATGCTCGAAAACCGCAAGATGACGATGCGCTTGTTCCCCGAGCTATTTGTTCAAAACCGGATTGCGCCTGTCGCGCACTATCCCGATCTGCTGTTGGAGTCACTGCGTTCCGCGGCGCCCCCCGGTGTCGATAATCCGTCGGTGGTACTGCTGACGCCGGGCATGTACAACTCCGCTTATTTCGAGCATGCCTTCCTGGCTCAGCAAATGGGTGTCGAGTTGGTCGAAGGCAAAGATCTGTTCGTCGACGACAACAGCGTATTTATGCGCACCACACACGGGCCGCAGCGGGTCGACGTGATCTACCGGCGGCTGGACGACGATTTCCTCGATCCACTGGCTTTCCGCGGCGATTCGGCCCTCGGCGTGCCGGGTCTGTTGTCGGTCTATCGCGCCGGCCGGGTGGTATTGGCGAATGCACTCGGCACGGGCGTGGCCGACGACAAATCGATTTATCCTTTCGTGCCGGACATGATTCAGTTTTATCTGGGGGAAGCCCCGATTCTGAATAATGTGCCCACCTATCAATGCCGCAAACCCGACGAACTGAGTTATGTGCTGGCCCATTTGCCCGAACTCGTGGTCAAGGAAGTCCATGGTGCCGGGGGCTATGGCATGTTGGTCGGCCCGGCCTCGACCAAGGTTGAAATCGAGTCGTTCAGGGCGCGCTTGATCGCCCGGCCGCATGGGTATATTGCACAGCCGACGCTGGCTTTGTCATCCTGTCCGACCTTTGTCGAAGCGGGCATTGCGCCACGCCATATCGACCTGCGACCCTTTGTGCTGTCCGGGAAAAATATCTCGATGGTGGCGGGCGGGTTGACGCGGGTTGCCTTGCGCGAAGGCTCGTTGGTGGTCAACTCGTCGCAAGGCGGCGGTACGAAAGATACTTGGGTGATCGAGAAATGAGAGCCAATTCTGCAACCCGGGAGGTCGCATGCTGAGCCGCACCGCCGATCACCTGTTCTGGATGTCCCGTTACATGGAGCGGGCCGAGAATACCGCGCGCATGCTGGATATCAACTTGAAATCGCGCTTGCTGCCGCAAAGCGATGAGCAAGCCTTGCGCAGTCTGCGCGCGGTATTGCGTATCTCCGAACTGGAACCGGCATTCGAAGAGCGCGACGAGCCGCTGACCCAGGACAGCGTGCTGCGTTTCCTGGTTTCGGACGCGAAAAATTCGTCGAGCATTTATTGCAGTTTGCAGGCGGCACGCGAAAATGCGCGGGCCGTGCGCGGTACGCTGACCACGGAATCCTGGGAAACCATCAACGACACCTGGCTTCATTTCGGACAGCTACTGAATGACGATCAGTGGGCGTACGATCCCGGCAGTTTGTTCGAGTGGGTCAAATACCGCTCGCATTTGTCGCGCGGCGTGACGCTCGGGACCGCGCTGCAGGACGATGCATTTTACTTTACTCAACTGGGCACGTTTCTGGAGCGCGCCGACAACACGGCGCGGATCCTCGATGTGCGCTTTCTCGATGCGGAGCGCGAGCCGCGTCATCAGGACGGCAGCTCGGCTCAGCTGGAAGATTTCTATTACTGGACCTCGATCCTGAGTTCGGTCTCGGCCCTGGAAATTTATCGCAAGGTGTATCGCGATGTGGTTACGTCGGAGCGCGTGCTGGAGTTACTGATGCTCAACCCCAATATGCCGCGCTCCTTGCTGGCGGCACTCGATGGCGTGTGCGATAACTTGGCGATGCTGCATACCGATAACTCCCGCGATTGCGAGCGTGACGCCGGCAAGCTTCGAGCTGAGCTGCTGTACGCCGATATACCGCAGATTCTCGAAGCCGGCTTGCATGCCTACTTGACGCAATTTCTGGCCCGCGTGTTTGCGCTCGGCAACAAGGTCAGCGAGACCTTTTTGCTGTTGCCTTTGGCCTGACAGGAGCTTTCTATGCGCTTTTCGATACGTCACGAAACGACTTACCACTACGGGACGCGCGTTCAGTATTCGATTCAGCAATTGCGCCAAACTCCATCGAACACCCCATCGCAATTTGTGATCCGCTGGAATATCGACGCGCCCAACAAGCTGGCTCATTCCTACGATACCTATGGCAATGTGTTGCATACACTGGTGCTGACGCGGCCGCATCAGAGCATACGGCTGGTGGTGGACGGCGAAGTCGACACGGTGGCGCTGCAGGACGGGCGCTTGCTTGAAGGACCGGGCCGAATTCCCTTGCCGTACTTCACTTGTCAAACTCGTTTAACCTTGCCCGATGCGGCCTTGACCGCAATGGCCGCGCAAGCAGGGCCGTTGGCGACGCCCGAGCAACTCGTCGGCCTGGCGCGCAATATCGGCGAGCGCGTCGAATATCGCACCGGCATTACCGCCGTGACCAGCACTGCGGCCGAAGCGCTGGAACTGGGCAATGGAGTGTGCCAGGATCATGCGCATCTGATGCTGGCCTTATGCCGCGCACGCGGCCTGCCGGCGCGCTATGTCAGTGGTTACGTCGACGTCGGCGAAGTCTCGGATGCAGCCAGTCATGCCTGGGTCGACGTCTGGCTGGATGATCTCGGCTGGGTGGCTGTCGATGTCTCGCATGCCTGTTTTGCCAGCGAAAAATACTGCCGGGTGGCGGTCGGGCGCGATTATGAGTCGGCCGCGCCGGTGCGGGGGATGCGCGTGGGCGGTGGTGATGAAGAACTGGAAGTGACCGTAGCAGTCGACCTGCTCGGTAATCAGTAAGTAGTCAGCAGTAAGTAGTTAGCACCACTTCTATTTGTGGCGCTTGCGCCACTTGCCCCTATCGCGGCTGAAAACGCGCGCTAAAATGAAAGCTCCTCAACCCCGGCATGCAGATCCTTCTGCGCCGGGGTTTGCTGTATAACGGCCGAAACTTTTAAACGTCTTATGACTTATTGCGTAGCGATGTGCGTGCGCGACGGTCTGGTGTTCCTGTCGGACACTCGAACCAACGCGGGCGTCGATCACGTCAGTACCTTCCGCAAGATGACCGTCTTCGAGCAGCCAGGCGAGCGCGTGCTGGTGGTGTTGGCGGCGGGCAATCTGGCACTGACGCAGTCGGTGGTGCAGTTGCTGACCGAGCCGGCGGGGAGCGGGCAGCAAACGCTCTGGACCGCTCCCAACGTGTATGAGGCTGCCCGGATCATCGGCGAAGCGGTACGCGAGGTGCATCGGCTGCATTCACATGCGCTGCAAGATTTCGGTGTCGATTTCAATTGCAGCTTTTTGCTGGGCGGCCAGATTCATGGGCAGGCAATGAGGCTGTTCCAGATCTATGCAGCCGGTAACTTTATCGAGGTTTCGACCGTCAATCCTTATTTCCAGATCGGCGAAGCCAAGTACGGCAAACCCATTATCGATCGCGTCCTGACGCCGGATACGCCGTTAGCGGAGGCGGCGAAATGCGCGCTGATTTCAATGGACTCGACTCTGCGTTCGAATATCTCGGTTGGCTTGCCGCTCGATTTGCTGGTGTATGAACGCGATAGCCTACGGGTGACTCGTTTTACGCAATTGGACAGCGAAAACGCTTATTTCCAGATGATCCACAATACCTGGGGCGAGCGTTTGCGCCAGGTGTTTGCGGAAATTCCCGAGCCCGACTGGTCGCCCGTCAGCAGCGTGCCAAGCTCGGCGCGCCGGCCGGCTACACCTCCACGCGCGGCGCTGCCGCCGGGCATCGATGGTGTCGCGCCCGCCACCGATGCGCCGCTGCAAATCCTCGCTCAAGAACCCAAAACATAAAGCGCCTGAATTCGCCCCATCGCTCTGCTTGGCGAGAATGCCAGCGCGAGCTGGTGCTTAATCATGCGGATGTGGATGGGCGTGGATCGGGTCGACCCAGTAGACGGCTTCCGGTTTTTCAACCGCGTCGATATCGAGGTTGACGACCACCGCTTCGTTATCGCTGCGCATCAACACGCACTCAAGCGCAGCTTCAGGGTCGGCATTAATTTCCTGGTGCGGGACATAAGGCGGAATAAAGATGAAGTCGCCGGCTTCAGCTTCAGCCGTGAACTCAAGATGTTCGCCCCAGCGCATGCGCGCTTTGCCGCGTACCACGTAAATCACGCTTTCGAGGGCGCCATGGTGATGTGCGCCGGTTTTTGCATTGGCGTCGATTTTCACCGTGCCGGCCCAGATTTTCTGTGCACCGACACGGGCGTGATTAATCGCCGCAGCCCGGCTCATGCCAGGGGTTTGCGCGGTGTTGGGGTCGAGCTGGTCGCTTTTGATGACTTTGACGCCGTGTTCGCGCCAATCGGCGGGGGCAGCGGGGTGGGCAGTGTCCGTAGTACTCAAGGTGGATTCTCCTGACGAGGTGGCAAGGGCTACCCGCAAACTGCATCGCAGGCATCTCGGTGCTTTATTGTAAGTGGCTTTCTGTGCGTGAGTCAGGCGTGCTTGAGACCAGCCGGCGACGACGCTGGCTTGGGGAGATGAAGAAGACCCGCCGACAGGCTTTTATGTAAGAATGACGACGCCCGGCGCTGCACCAGCAGCCTTCAAGGGTATCGTTGCTCCAATGTGAAAGCAGATTCGATAACCCCGACATGGAGTGTCACTATGAATTTAGCCTACTGGTGTATTTTAGTCGCCGGCGTCTTGCCGATGTTGACCGTCGCAGTTGCCAAACGAGGCGGGAGCAATTACAACAACGCCGCACCGCGCGAGTGGATGGAAACGCTCTCGGGCTACCGCCGCCGCGCCGACTACGCGCACCGGAATCACTTTGAAGCCTTTCCCTTCTTTGCCGCCGCCGTGCTTGTGGCCGAGCAACGTCACGGAGCCCAAGGCGCGATTAATGCGCTAGCCCTGGCTTTTATCGTGATCCGGGTTGCTTACACGGGATTGTATCTGTGCAATCGGCCCACCTTGCGTTCCATCTCATGGATGCTGGGCTATCTTTGCGTGATCGCTTTGTTCGGGGTCCCCTCCGCCGGCTGAGGTACGGCGGGTCGGCTCGCTGCGTGGCCGACCCCGAGGCGCCGCTCTTATTGCGGCAAGCCGATAATTTGCATGCCGGGCTTGATGCCGTGCGCGGTAAACCAGCCCTTGCTCATTTCCAGCGCATAGACGCCGTTATGGGTCGGGCAATGATTATTCGTGGTTTCAGCCTGCATTTCATCGAGATCGGTGATGGTGCCGTCTTGCCGGATAAAGGCGATCGACAGCGGAATCTCGGTGTTTTTCATCCAAAAACAGTGTCCGGCATTTTCCCCGAAGACAAACAACATCCCTTCATTCGGCTCCAGGCTTTTGCGAAACATCAGCCCCTGTTCGCGATCGGCATCATTCGCGGCAACCGAGGCATTGATCAGGTTCATACCCAGCGTGAGTTGTACTTTGGGGAAATCGGCGGCGGCTTTCATGGTCGCCGGAAGTTGCTGTGCAACCGCTGCCTGTGGCAATGTGGCGGCAATAGTGAGAATCGCGGCGCAGCTGGCCGAGTATAAAAATGAGGATAAAAAGCGCACGTCTTGCTCCATGGTTCGAGAACGGTGCCATGTTACGCGAACTGAGGTACAAAAGAAAAAGGCAGATTGTTTTGAACAATCTGCCTTTCAATTTGCAAGGGTTTTAGGCCCTTACGTCATGCTCACTACTTACTTCAAGCTTACTTAGCGGCGCTTGCTGCTGCGTCCGAAGCGGCTTCTTTCTTAGCCTTCTTCGCTTTCTTAACCTTCTTAGCCTTAGCAGCCGGCTTAGCAGCTTCGCTAGCAGCAGCCGGAGCAGCAGGAGCCGAAGCTTGAGCGAATGCAGCGGTTGCGAACATAGCAGCGATCAGGGCAGCGATCAGTTTTTTCATGAGATTCTCACAGAGATTGAGGTGATTAACCAAGTGACCCGGTCAATGAGTCAACAAGGTAAACGTATCGTAAATAATTCGGTTGACACGCAAATCGAAAAAATCGAAAGCAGCCCACCAATATCTTGTCCTACGATGATGATCGATCGTAAACACGACCGCATCACTACGATTAACGTCCGGGAATGGGTTCGGTTGACGTGGTTGACTAAGGGTTAACCCTTGATCCAGGGGCTTTCCGGATCTGTTTCGCAGGATTCGCCTGGTGCCAGCCCAAGTTTGAAGATGTCCAGTGCCCCTACGCTGACACGCACCAGGCGCAGCGTCGGATAACCGACCGCGGCTGTCATGCGGCGCACTTGCCGATTTTTACCTTCCACAATCTGCAATTCGACCCAGGTCGTGGGGATGGCGGCGCGCACGCGAATCGGCGGCGTCCGTGGCCAAATGGAGGCCGGCGGCTCGATACAGGCGGCGCGGGCCGGGCGGGTCACATAGTCGCCCAGATCGACCCCGCTCGCCAAGGTGGTCAACGCTTGCGGCGACGGTTCGCCCTCGACCTGTGCCCAATAGCGCTTGGCGAGCTTGTGGCGCGGTTCGGCGATACGTGCTTGCAAGCTGCCGTCGTCGGTAAGCAAGAGCAATCCTTCGCTGTCGGCATCAAGCCGGCCAGCCGGGTAGACGCCGGGTGTCGTGATGCAATCCGCGAGTGAAGGGCGCGCTTCATGGGGCGAAAATTGGCAAATCATGCCATAAGGTTTGTTCAAGGCGATCAGGCGCATCGGGGTCCGGGAGGCGGTTTTCTCTATGGCGAATGGCGAAATATTAATGCATAATCTGAAACGTAAGTCTTTTGTCTTATATAAGACTTGGCGATAGGCCCGTCGCAAAAAAACGGGCTGCAGGACTTCCCGGTCTCCGGGCGCAGCGGTTTTTTGGGGCGTGCGCCCATGCTTGTCAGGCTTCACGGTCGATCGCAAGGTTCTCTACCTTACCATCGAATTTCGGCTTGACCTGCCGGGGTGAGCATATGGCACCCTGTGCACCGGACCTGGGATAAACTACCGGTTGCTTGCGCCGTGTGTCCTGAGCGCGCTCAACTAATTCTGTGTTTCCAAGCCCTACATTGGAGTCGAATATGGCGTATCAGCACATCAAGGTTCCCGCTGGCGAAAAAATTACCGTCAACCCGGATTTCTCGATCAACGTTCCCGACCAGCCTATCATCCCTTTTATTGAAGGCGATGGTACCGGCGCGGATATCACCCCGGTGATGATCAAGGTTGTCGACGCTGCAGTGGAAAAAGCCTACGGTGGCCAAAAGAAGATTCATTGGATGGAAATCTTCGCCGGTGAGAAAGCCACCAAGGTGTATGGTCCTGATGTCTGGTTGCCGGAAGAAACGCTGCAAGTACTGAAAGATTATGTGGTGTCGATCAAAGGTCCGTTGACGACCCCGGTCGGCGGCGGTATCCGCTCCTTGAACGTGGCCTTGCGTCAGGAGCTCGACCTGTACGTGTGTCTGCGCCCGGTGCAGTACTTCAAGGGTGTGCCGTCGCCGGTACGCCAGCCGGAAAAAACCAATATGGTGATTTTCCGCGAAAACTCGGAAGACATCTACGCCGGTATCGAATGGGCGGCCGAGTCCGAAGAGGCGAAGAAATTGATCAAATTTCTGCGCGAGGAAATGGGCGTCAAGAAAATCCGCTTCCCGGAAACCTCGGGTATCGGCATCAAGCCGGTGTCGCGCGAAGGTACCGAGCGCCTGGTGCGCAAGGCGCTGCAATATGCAATCGACAACGATCGCCGCTCGCTGACCATCGTGCACAAGGGCAACATCATGAAGTTCACCGAAGGTGGCTTCCGCGATTGGGCTTATGCTTTGGCACACAAGGAATTCGGCGCCGAACTGATCGACGGCGGCCCGTGGATGAAGTTCAAGAACCCGCGTACCGGCACGGAAATCGTCGTCAAGGACTCGATCGCCGACGCGTTCTTGCAGCAGATCCTGTTGCGCCCGGCCGAATACGACGTGATCGCCACGTTGAACCTGAACGGCGACTATGTGTCGGACGCACTGGCCGCTCAAGTCGGCGGTATCGGCATCGCTCCGGGCGCTAATCTGTCGGATTCGATCGCTATGTTCGAAGCCACCCACGGTACGGCGCCGAAGTATGCGGGCAAAGACTACGTCAACCCAGGGTCGGAAATCTTGTCGGCAGAAATGATGCTGCGTCACATGGGCTGGCTTGAAGCCGCGGACGTGATTATCAAGTCGATGGAAAAATCGATCCTGCAAAAACGCGTCACCTATGACTTCGCCCGCTTGATGGAAGGTGCGACGCAGGTTTCGTGTTCGGGCTTCGGTGAAGTATTGATCGAAAATATGTAAACACGCTTGACGTGTTCCGGAGAAATTCGGGAAACCCCGGTAGGCATTCATTGCTTGCCGGGGTTTTTTGTTGGCCGGCAGCGCGGCTCACGCCAAGGCGATGTGGTCTTCGGGTTCGAACACATCGATGTTGACTGTCACATGACGAATCACGACCTCGGGCATTTTGGTTTTGCCTTTACCTTCGCGCAATGCGACAAAGCCGCTGGCGACGAGCTTGTTAAGCGTGCGACTGACATTGGGTTCCGCGCGCTGTGCCAGATGAGCTAGCGCGGCGACCGAGGCCGGTTTGTGTTTGTCGATCAGCGCGAGCAACTTCCGGTTATCGGGCGTGAGCAGGCGCAACATGGCCGCCGCCGACTCATAAGATGTTTGACCTGCGTCGGCTGGCGCCTTGCGCGTACCGCGTGCGACGGCCAGCATCTCTTCTTTCAACGACTGCATGGATTGAATTTTCGCTTTCATGTTTCGTCCTGTCGCTTATCCGCGATTACAAATGGAACGCCCAAGGTCTTCAATGTTTGCTCGACAGCCGCAAAATAATCTTCCAGTAAGCGCTCAACTGAAACAAATGCGTAGGGCCGGCCCCCATCGTCGCTGTTGCGATGCCAGTGGTCCGATGCTGCCGGCGGTCTCACAAATCGACCACCTTGATGTGCCACTGGGTGCGCGTTATCGAAACCAAGCAGGCGCTGCCCGTTTCGGGCATGCAAGGTGAACGAGTAGGCGATGCCGTGGGGTACTCGCTCGGACTTGCAGACACAGCGGACTTCGAATTTCAAGAAGTGCCCGCTTTCCAGAACATGTTTTCTGCCATCGTAAGCCTGCATCCACTCAAGGGCGTATTCCGGTATGTGCATATTGTCCTGTCACATGGTGATAGCATAGTTGGGTTGGGATGTCTTTGCAAGCGAGATGCATGCGGAAAGCCACCATCTTGATGGCTAACCCAGGCCATCGATTGGCGCATGCACGTTGCTTATGGCAATTTATGTCGGCGAGGCGGATTACGCAGCCTGGCCGAATGGCCGCAGCGCGAGCTGATATGTGGCAACAAAGTTGTGTGTAATCCGCGCATGCCGAAGTAAATCAGTCGTTATCAAGCGGGATTTCCGAGCGGCATCGCCGAGCGAGGGGGGGGGCGTTCAGCAAGCAAAGAGCAACTCCGGCAGACGCCGGGGCGTCTGCCGCTCAAGGTGGCTTTCTTAGGCTGTCAGATGGGTTGGGTGAGTGGTGATTTTGCCTAAATCGCCATCGGGCCGTTTGAACAAGGTGACGCCATAGCCGCGCGTGTCCAATTGTTGAACCGAGAGCGTTTGCGTGATGCCGATCTGCACAGAGACGGTCTGAGAGTCGCTTGGGGCACTGCCCTTATCTGCGATGGGTGCGGTTGAGGCAGAGGCTTCGGCGGCATTGTGCCCACGTAGATTTGATTGCAGGTGCGCGCCAGTGGCGT
>Ga0302226_10002070_pt1 | contig 14444 bp, 9 predicted proteins | sample II_Palsa_E3_3_FD_193524 | JGI IMG/M metagenome (GOLD analysis project Ga0302226, IMG submission 193524) | Peat permafrost microbial communities from Stordalen Mire near Abisko, Sweden - II_Palsa_E3_3 | ecosystem: Environmental > Terrestrial > Soil > Palsa > Peat permafrost | place: Sweden...
TTACCAGCATTTTTGTGCCGGCATCGCGCGGCGCGGAGCCGTCGACATGAGCGACCGTGACCAGCACCACGGCATCGCCATGGGTCAGGAGTTGTTTGAGCTGAGTGAGCCAGTCATGCATGAGTCAGCCTCGGCGGCGCGTGGCCGCGGCATCGCTCAGTGCGCACGGCGCTGTGGCGGTAGAACCGGATCGAGTGCGTAGACATGTTAAGCGCGCGTTTCCCTGGCAAGTCGAGTACCGATAGCCTCGTTAGCGGAGGTTACGGGACGGATGGAGGCCGGGCGCGCCTTGCAGAGCAGCCTGCAGGTGATCGCCATTCAGACTGCACGATAGCATCTCGGCGGTCTGGACATATTTCTTGCTGCTGATGCAGCCTATCATCTTTTACTTATGGTGGGCCGGGCGGGACGCCGCCACCGCCGCGCCGGACAGTCGTCAAGCAGGCTCGGGCGCGGCCTGCGAGCGGGCTCCGCAGCCACGGATAATCAGTGCAACCACTTGCTCGGTGGCGGCATCGAAGGCTTTTTTCGACAAGGCGCGCTTGCCTGACAGCGCGTGGATTTGCGCATCGAAATCGGCGTAGTGCTGGGTCGCCGCCCAAATCATATACAGCAAGGCTTGCGGTTGTAGCGGCGCGAGCTTGCCCTGGGCAATCCAGGCATTGATCACGTTAACCCGGCTGTCCATCCAGGGTTTGACTCGGTCGACCAGAATGTCTTGCATATGCCCGGCGCCTTGAATGATTTCGCTGGCCCACACCTTGGAGGCCAGCGGCCGGCGCTGCGATAAAGCCATTTTTGCGCGCACATAGCCGCCGATGGCGACCACCGGATCGTCCGCAATATCGAATGAGTCGGCCGCGGCATGCCATTCATCGAAAATATCTTCCAGCAGGCGCCGGTATAAAGCCAGCTTGGTCGGGAAGTAATAGTGCAGATTGGCTTTGGGCAGGCCGGCGCGCTGCGCGATCAGCGCTGTGCTTGCGCCTTCGAAACCGCGTTCGGCAAAAACCGCTTCGGCACAGGCCAGCAAATGCGTCTCGTTGCTGATCCGAGTCTGTGCTTTGCTACGGCGTGCGGCCGGTTGTGCCGCCACCGGGGCGGTGATGGCCGCCGCCGCGATCGGCGATTCTGCGCTAGGCATCGACATCTCCATGAAAATAAATCCACTATTTATATTGCACTGCGCTGCTGACCGCATTGGCTAGTATTGTAGCCGCAGTACTCGATTTTACGTGGCTCGTTACGCGGCGCTGCAACATAGATGGCACGCTTTTCGCTAACGTTATCACATTGAAATTGCGGAATATATCGTGTAAAACCTGTCCAACTGGACAGGATGTGTGTGAGAGTATTTGAGTTGCATCGATTGCCGCACTGGGTCTGAGCATAGCGCCCTGAAAAAGAGCCATTTCATCTTATTCTGGTGCATGGAAACTGCCCGAGCGGCGTTTGCCTACGAGGAGAAGCAGCGATGAATGCAGCACGTGAAGAGGGCTTGTCGACGTCCATCAGGGTAAATGGCGAGCGCCTGTGGGGCAGTCTAATGCGCATGGCCGAAATCGGTGCGACACCCAAGGGCGGTGTCTGCCGACTGGCGCTCACCGACCTGGATCGTGAAGGGCGAGACCTGATAGTTAGTTGGGCGAAACAAGCCGGCTGCACGGTCAGCGTCGACCAGATGGGTAATGTGTTTATGCGCCGTGCCGGCCGCAACCCGACGGCGGCGCCGGTGCTGACCGGCTCGCATGCCGATTCGCAGCCGACCGGTGGGCGTTTCGACGGCATCTACGGGATTCTCGGCGGTCTGGAAGTGATACGCACGCTGAATGACCTGAAGATCGAAACCGAACATCCCATTGAAGTGGTGATCTGGACCAACGAAGAGGGCTCGCGCTTCGCGCCCGCGATGGTGGCGTCCGGGGTGTTTGCCGGGGTGTTTACGCTGGAATACGGCTTGTCGCGTAAAGATGTGGACGGCAAGACGATAGGCGAGGAATTGCAGCGTATCGGTTATGCGGGGCCACTACCGTGCGGCGGGCGGCCGATTCATGCGGCCTTCGAATTGCATATCGAACAGGGACCGATCCTCGAAGCGGAGAACCATACTATCGGTGTGGTCAGCGACGCTCAAGGGCAACGTTGGTACGAAATTGTTTTCACCGGGCAGGAGGCGCATGCCGGCCCGACCCCCATGCCGCGACGCCGTGATGCTTTGCTGGGCGCGGCGCGCGTGGTCGATATGGTGAACCGCATCGGGTTGGCGCATGCGCCGTTCGCCTGCGCCACGGTCGGCATGTTGCAAGTCCACCCGAACTCGCGCAACGTGATTCCGGGGAGGGTATTTTTTACTGTCGATTTTCGCCATCCGGACGATGCGGTGCTGGCGCAGATGGACGCCGAACTGCGTGTCGGTGTCGCGCGCGTCGCGGATGAATTGCGACTGGCCTGCGAGCTGGAACAGATTTTCTACTACGCGCCGATTGCCTTCGATGCCGAATGCGTGAAATCGGTGCGTGCCGCCGCCGCTCGTTTCGGCTATTCACATCGCGATATGGTCTCGGGCGCCGGGCATGACGCATGTTATTTGTCCAAGGTGGCGCCGACTTCGATGGTGTTTATCCCCTGCATCGACGGTATCAGCCATAACGAAATCGAGGACGCCACACCACCGTGGATTGAAGCCGGCGCCAATGTCTTGCTGCACGCCATGCTGGAGCGTGCCGGCGAGGGCGCGCCCGCGCCGGGTTGAAGATGATTCCAACACGCCCCGAAGCTGCGGGGCGGCTGCACGGAGTGTTTGGGCAGTACGGGTAAGCAAGTCCCTTAGCCTTCATCTGATGGAGTGACCATGGCTCAGAAGCCTATTGGCGATATCGCCGCGGGGCGGCTCTCCGCCGCCGAACTGCAATGCCAGTTCAGCGATGTGGCGCCGTTGATCTCGCGCGATCAGGCGCGTCTCGCGTCCGACCGCTGCTATTACTGTTACGACGCGCCTTGTATCAATGCCTGCCCCACCGGCATCGATATCCCCAGTTTTATTCGCAAGATCGGTAACGATAATCTTAAAGGCGCAGCCACCGATATTCTGTCGGCGAATATTCTGGGCGGCATGTGCTCGCGTGTTTGCCCGACGGAAATCCTGTGCGAAGGCGCATGTGTGCGCAATACCCAGGAAAGTAAGCCGGTGCAGATCGGCGCTTTGCAGCGTTATGCCACGGACTGGCTGATGGAATGCCAACTGCCTGTGTTTCAGCGCGCGCCGGATAGCGGCCGACAGGTCGCTGTGGTGGGGGCCGGGCCCGCCGGACTGGCCTGCGCCCATGCGCTGGCACTGGTCGGGCACCAGGTGACGGTGCTGGATGCGCGCGCTCAGCCGGGCGGACTGAATGAATATGGAATCGCGGCGTACAAGACGGTGGACGATTTTGCGCAGCGCGAGATCGACTATCTATTATCGGTCGGCGGCATCGTAGTACAGACTGGGCAACAACTGGGCCGCGATGTGGCGCTGGACGATTTGCGGCAACACTACGACGCGGTGTTTCTCGGCATCGGTTTGGGCGCGGTGAAGGCGCTCGGTCAGGAGGGCGAGGAACTGAAAGGAGTGATGAACGCAGTCGATTTTATCGAGCAACTGCGGCAAGCCGAGGACCTCGGCAGCTTGCCGGTGGGGCGGCGCGTGGTGGTGATCGGTGGCGGCAATACCGCGGTCGATGCGGCGGTACAAAGCAAAAAACTCGGCGCGCAGTCGGTGAACATGATCTACCGGCGCGGCGTCGAAACGATGAGTGCCACCTGGGCTGAACGCGAGTTTGCCCAAACCGAAGGCGTGACCGTGACCACCTGGGCTCAGCCGCTGCGTCTACTGGGCCTGGACGGTACCGTCACCGGCGTCGAATTCGAACGCACCGCATGGGTCGACGGCAAGCTTCAGGGCACCGGCGACAAGTTTATGGTGCAAGCCGATATGGTGCTGAAAGCCATCGGACAGAGCTTGCTGCCTACCGGCTTGAGTCAGGTGTCCGGCGCGCGCAGCGAGGCCGGAATGCTGATACTGGCGGACGGAAAAATCGCCGTCGATGCCGATGGTGCGACCTCGCTGCCCGGTGTCTGGGCGGGTGGCGATTGCGCCCGCACCGGCGGTATGGATTTGACGGTGCAAGCGGTGCAGGACGGCAAGCTGGCTGCCGCGGCTATCGACCGGGTCTTGCGCCGGACAGCCGAGCGGGCGGCATAGTCAGCCTTATATGAATACTGGACGCCACAGTGCAGCTGGCTGCACTGCATGCCGATGAGACCTTTCGAAATCAGGAGTTACCGTGGCAGATCTGCGTTGCAACATCGCCGGCATTACCTCCCCGAATCCATTCTGGCTCGCCTCGGCGCCGCCGACCGATAAGGCATACAACGTCAATCGCGCCTTCGAGGCGGGCTGGGGCGGGGTGGTCTGGAAGACGCTGGGACTGGACCCGCATGTCGTGAATGTCAGCTCGCGTTACGGCGCGGTGCAATGGCAGGGGCAGCGCATGGCGGGCCTGAACAATATCGAATTGATCACCGACCGCCCCTTGGAAGTCAATTTGCGCGAGATTCGCGAGGTCAAGCGCAACTGGCCCGAGCGCGCCATGATCGTGTCGCTGATGGTGCCGTGCAATGAGCAGGACTGGAAATATATCCTGCCGATGGTCGAGGATACGGGCGCCGATGCGGTCGAGCTGAATTTCGGTTGTCCGCACGGCATGAGCGAGCGCGGCATGGGGGCGGCTGTCGGTCAGGTACCTGAATACATCGAGATGGTCACGCGCTGGGTCAAGGAGAGCTCGCGCCTGCCGTGTCTGGTCAAGCTGACGCCGAATATCACCGATATCCGCTTGGGCGCGCGTGCCGCGTACAAAGGGGGCGCGGATGGCGTGTCGCTGATCAACACCATCAATTCCATCGTGACGGTCGACCTCGACCTGATGGCGCCGACTCCGACGGTCGACGGCCGGGGCAGTCACGGCGGTTACTGCGGCCCGGCGGTGAAGCCGATTGCCTTGCATATGGTGTCCGAGATCGCCCGTGACCCGCAAACGCCGGGCTTGCCGATTTCCGGCATCGGCGGCATCAGCACTTGGCGCGATGCGGCTGAGTTTATGGCGCTGGGCTCCGGCAGCGTGCAAGTGTGCACGGCGGCGATGCATTACGGTTTTCGCATCATCTCGGATCTGACCGATGGCCTGTCGAACTGGATGGACGAAAAGGGCTACGCCACGCTCGATGATTTTCGCGGCAGGGCGGTAGAGAATGTCACCGATTGGAAAAACCTCAACCTCAATTACGATATCAAGGCGCGTATCGACCAAAGCAGTTGCATTCAGTGCGGCTTATGCCATATTGCATGCGAAGACACTGCACACCAAGCCATCATGAAGAGCAAAGACGGCAAGCGTCATTTCGAAGTGATGGACGATCAATGCGTCGGGTGCAATTTATGCTTGCTGGTGTGTCCAGTCGACGCCTGCATCACCATGGAGCGCGTCGATACGGGCGGCTATGCAAACTGGACCACCCATCCGAACAATCCGGCGCGGGTGGAGGGTGGCGAGACGGTACAGCACAAGAAGATCGTGACGCATGCATAGAACGCTATAAAAAAAATGCACTCAACCTGAGGGGGTGAAAACAATGACACAGCAAGCGGGGCTCGACGCCGGCATCCAGGTAGGACTCGATAGCGGCACACACGCCAGCGGTCTCTACAACCACGACTTGGCGCCCACGGGAGCCGCGCAGCGCACCTGGCGCTGGTGGCACTTCGCCGCCTTGTGGGTGGGCATGGTGATGAATATCGCCTCCTATATGCTGGCCGCCGGCCTGACCGATCAAGGTATGTCGCCGTGGCAGGCGGTGGCGACGGTGCTGCTGGGCAATGCCATAGTGTTAGTGCCGATGTTGTTGATCGGGCATGCCGGGGCCAAGCACGGCATTCCCTATGCAGTGTTGGTGCGCAGCTCCTTCGGCACGCAGGGGGCGAAACTGCCGGCGGTGTTGCGGGCGGTGGTCGCCTGCGGCTGGTACGGGATTCAAACTTGGCTCGGCGGCAGCGCGATTTATGTGCTGCTGAATATCCTGACGGGCAATGCACTGCACGGCGCGGCGCTGCCTTTCCTCGATATCTCGTTGGGGCAGGTGCTATGTTTCCTGGCCTTCTGGGCGCTGCAAATCTATTTCATCGTCAACGGCACCGATTCGATCCGCTGGCTGGAAAGCTGGTCCGCGCCGATCAAGGTGGTGATGTGCCTGGCGCTGGTCTGGTGGGCGACCTCGAAAGCCGGCGGCGTGGGCTCGATGCTGTCCACGCCCTCGCAGTTTGTCGGCGGCGGTAAAAAGGAAGGTTTGTTCTGGCTGACCTTTTGGCCCAGCCTGACGGCGATGGTCGGTTTCTGGGCCACGCTGGCCTTGAATATTCCCGACTTCACGCGCTTTGCCAAAACCCAGCGCGACCAGGTGGTCGGCCAGTCGCTCGGTCTGCCGATACCAATGGCGCTGTTGTCGGTGGTCTCGGTGGTGGTGACGTCGGCCACCGTGGTGATTTACGGCAAAGCCATCTGGGACCCGATCGATCTGACCAGTCGCATGACGGGCATCGGCGTCGGCGTGGCGCTGGTAATTCTGACGCTGGACACCATGTGCTGCAATCTGGCCGCCAATCTGGTGGGGCCTGCCTACGATTTTTCCAGTTTGTGGCCCAAAGGCATTACCTACAAAACGGGTGGCTTGATTACCGCGGCGATTGCGATTGCCATGATGCCCTGGAAAATTCTGGCCTCGACCCAGGGCTATATCTTTACCTGGTTGATCGGCTATTCCGCTTTGCTCGGACCGGTTGCGGGAATTATGGTGGTCGACTATTTCCTGATCCGCGGCACCGAGCTGAATCAACGCGCGCTGTTTACCGAAGGCGGCGAATACTCTTACGAGAAAGGCTGGAACCTGGCTGCCGTGGCCGCCATGCTGGTCGGCGTCCTGCCCAATCTGCCGGGTTTTCTGCACACTGCGTTTCCGTTGGCGTTTCCGCATGTGGCCGAGATTTTTCAAACCCTCTACACCTATGCCTGGTTCGTCGGCTTGGCGCTGGCCGCCGTGGTGTATGGCCTGCTGATGAAGTTGCGCAAGAGTCCGCGTGCCTCGCTGGTGGGCGCGTAAGTTTTTAGTGCAGCGGCGTGCGGCGCGGCTTGGTCTGCGCCGAGCCGCCAACCCAGGAGTCGGTTATGACGCTTTTGATCCGTGGCGGCACCGTGGTCGATGCCAATTACAGTTATCGCGCTGACGTATTGTGCGAGGGCGGCACGATTCTCGCCATCGGCGACGCATTGAGTGCGCCGGCGGGCTGCGAGATTATCGACGCCGGCGGCCAGTATGTGATGCCGGGCGGCATCGATCCGCATACCCATATGGAGTTGCCGTTTATGGGCACGGTGGCCAGCGAGGACTTCTATACCGGCACGGCTGCCGGCTTGGCGGGCGGCACCACCAGCATTATCGATTTCGTTATCCCCAATCCGCGGCAATCGTTGTTGGAAGCTTTTCAGGCTTGGCGCGGCTGGGCCGAAAAAGCCGCGTCCGATTACGGTTTTCATGTGGCCGTCACCTGGTGGGACGAATCGGTGTCGCGCGAGATGGGCACACTGGTGCATGAGCATGGCGTCTCAAGCTTCAAGCATTTTATGGCTTACAAGAATGCCATCATGGCCGACGACGAGATTCTGGTGAATAGCTTCGCCCGCTCGCTGGAGCTCGGCGCCTTGCCGACCGTCCATGCGGAAAACGGCGAGTTGGTCTACAAGCTGCAACGCGATTTATTGGCGCGCGGTTTGACCGGCCCCGAAGCGCATCCGCTATCGCGTCCGCCCGAAGTCGAAGGGGAGGCGGCGAATCGCGCCATGCGCATCGCCGAGGTACTGGGTGTGCCCGTGTACATCGTGCATGTGTCGGCCAAAGATGCGCTCGATGCGATTGCGCGAGCCCGCGGCGAAGGTCAGCGAGTCTATGCCGAAGTACTGGCCGGGCATTTGGTTATCGACGATTCGGTGTATCGCGACACCGATTGGGGACGAGCCGCAGCCCATGTGATGAGCCCGCCGTTTCGTTCGCGCGAGCATCAGGAGGCATTGTGGCAAGGCTTGCAAGCCGGTCATTTGCACACCACGGCCACCGATCACTGCTGTTTCTGCGCATCGCAAAAGGCCGCGGGCCGCGACGATTTCACCAAAATTCCCAATGGCTGCGCCGGGATTGAGGACCGCATGGCGATCCTCTGGCATCACGGCGTCAATACCGGGCGGCTGACACCCAGCGAGTTCGTGCGTGTCACCTCGACTAACGCCGCGCAGATCTTCAATTTGTACCCGCGCAAGGGCACGGTCGCCGTCGGCGCCGATGCCGACCTGGTGATCTGGGATCCCTTGGCGACGCGCACGATTTCGGCAAGCACGCATCATCAGCAAGTCGATTTCAATGTCTTCGAAGGCATGACCGTGCAAGGCGTGGCTACGCATACCGTGGCGCGCGGCAAGCTGGTCTGGGCCAACGGCGATCTGCGCGCGCAACGGGGCGCCGGGCGCTATTTGCCGCGGCCGGCGAATGCGGCTTACTTCGAGGCCGGCAAGTTGATGAATCAATTGAAGACCGGACAGGCGGTCGAACGCGCACCTGCTCACCGCGACGCTGTTTAACTGGATTTATCCGGTTTGATACAACACGGCTCCGATTTCGGAGCCGTGTTGCTTTGGGCTGGCGTTTGGCTGGGCAGAGATTCCAGGCTGCGGCACGGCTACAACAAAATGTTATATTGTTTCAATTCGGTTATGGAATGTTATAACATCCTTGTTTTGGCCCTGTACCCCGCTTAGAACATAAAAATGAACCGACACCTATCCAAGCCGCTGCGCCCGGCACTGCGACACCCTGCACGTCTTTTCAAACTCAGTCCCTTGTTGTGTGCTTTGCTGGCTGCTGGCCAGGCCTCGGCGCAAGCCGTGGCGCCGACCGGCGCGAGCACGGTTGCCGCGGCGCCGAGCAGCCCGGCGAGCGCCGAGCCGGGCGCCACGGTCAAAATCGACACGGTGCGGGTCAATGCCGCGCGCCTCGACCAGGCGCGTAATGGTTTGCTGCCGGAAACCGGCAGCAGTGTCTATCGCATCACAGCCGCCGACATCAATAACATGCCGCAAGGCGACAACACGCCCTTGAATCAAGTGCTACTGCAAGCGCCCGGCGTTGCCGACGATTCATACGGTCAGTTGCATGTACGCGGCGACCACGCCGACCTGCAGTACCGTATCGACGGCATCCTGATCCCCGAGCCGATCAGCGGCTTTGGCCAATCGATCGATACTCGGATTATCAATCAGGTTAACTTGTTGACCGGTGCATTGCCGGCGCAGTACGGCTACCGTACTGCCGGGGTGGTCGATATTCAGACGAAATCGGGCACGGCGGGCGACGGCGGATCGATCGACGTGTATGGCGGTAGCCATCAGACTCTGCAGACGAGTGCCGATGTCTATGGCAGCAAGGGCGACTTCAGTTATTTCTTCAGCGGCTCGTTGGGCGAGAACAATCTTGGTATCGAGGCGCCGACGTCCGCATCGAATCCGCTCCATGATCACACCCGTCAAGGCAATGGCTTCGGCTATATGTCATATATCATCAACCCTCTAACACGCGTGAGCGTGATGTTGGGGACGGCAAGCAATCAGTTTCAGATACCCAACACGCCTGGTCTGGCTCCCACTTACACGCTTGCCGGTGCACCGACATTCGATTCCGCCAACCTCAACGAGACCCAGTCGGAATTGAATAATTTCGCCGTTGTCGCCCTGCAGGGGACGAATGGCGCGGCATTCGATTACCAAGTGGCGCTTTTCACGCGTTATACGCGCACTCAGTTCAATCCCGATCCGGTCGGGGACCTGATCTTTAACGGGGTTGCGTCCAGCGATTTCCATAGCGATACAGCCAATGGCGTGCAAGCGGATACGACCTATCGCCTGAACGACCGGCATACGCTGCGCGCCGGTGTGTTTCTCCAGCAGGAACGAGCCGATTTCAACGACAGTGTCTCGGTGTTTCCCGTCGACGCAAACGGTAACCAGACCTCGAGTGTGCCGTTCAGCATTCAAGACTCAAGCAGCAAGACAGGCTATCTTTACAGCGCGTATCTCCAGGACGAGTGGAAGATCAATAGCAAGCTGACGCTGAACTACGGCTTGCGCTATGACGGCATGAACGAATATGTGCAAGCCAGCCAGCTTAGCCCGCGCATCGGCGTTGTATATCTGCTTACTCCGACCACAACAGTTCATGCCGGCTATGCGCGTTACTTCACGCCACCTTCGTTCGAGTTGGTTTCTAGTTCCACTATCAACAACTACGCCGGTACCACCAACCAAAGCGCAGTTACGCAAAATGGTACGGTGCAACCGGAGCGCGACGATTATTTCGACGTCGGCGTCACGCAGCGTTTGACTCCGGAAGTGACGATCGGCGTCGATGCGTACTACAAGAAGGCGCATAACCTGCTGGATCTGGGCCAGTTCGGCACGGCCTTGATTTATACGCCGTTCAATTATGAATACGGCCATGTCTATGGCATTGAATTCACGGGAAACTACAAGCACGACAACCTTTCGGCCTATGCCAATCTGGCATTCAGCCGGGCGCAGGGCAAGAATGTCGATTCGGCCCAGTTCAATTTCGGTGCGGCCGAACTGGCGTATATCGCCAATAACTGGGTGTATCTCGACCACGATCAAACGGTTACAGCATCGTTCGGCGGTTCCTATACATTCAGAAAAACCACCTTTACTACGGACGCTACGGTCGGCAGCGGCTTGCGCGCCGGTTTTGCGAATACCGAGAAACTGCCCCTGTATGCGCAGCTGAATCTTGGCGTGATCCAGCATTTCGACGAAGCCATGATGGGTAAATTCGATGTCCGTCTCAGCGTGGTAAATGCCCTGGGTCGGGTGTATGAATTGCGCGACGGCACAGGGATAGGCGTGGGGGCGCCGCAGTACGGTCCCTACCGCGCGGTCTACGCAGGTATCACGAAGAAGTTTTGAGCCCCCGCCTGCACCTTACGATTGTCTGAGTCGCATTGCCTGCTCCAGGTAATGCCGACGACACAAAACCACACTCCGTAACATCGCGCCCGGCAAATTTGTGGATTATGCTGGCGCGATGGTTCCGTCAACGATACAGTCGGCGGAATATGTCGATAATCGGAGAGCGGTAATGGCTGGAAGGGCGGAGTTCTCGCTACGCGATTCATTTATGGAGCGCGTCAAAAACGGAACCATCAAATTATTTCTGGCGCACCCTATTTTTATTATCTGGGGGGGCGTCAGTGTGGCGCTGGTGATGTTAACGCTATGCGCTTTCGTTTTACTGCAGAGCCGTCGGGATGCCTTCGATTACAGTACTGAAACTTCACGCAATGTGGCGCTGATCGCGCAACGCGATATTGTCCGCAATCTGGAGCTTTACTCGCTATCGCTACAAGCTGTGGTCGACGGCTTTCAAGATCGGCAGGTAATGGCTTTGCCGCTGGATTTACGTCGGCAAGTTCTGTTCGATCGTGCGGCCACGGCCAAATACCTGCAATCGCTGTCGATTCTCGATGCGAACGGGCGCATCCTCCTCAATGCCGAGGGCCAGGAAAATGTCGCGAGTAATTTTTCGGATCGCGAGTATTTCAAAATTCAGCGCGATAACCCCGATGTCGGTCTTTATATCAGCGCACCGCTACGCCCGCGACTTGGCCCGCAAGATATGTCGATTGCCTTGTCGCGACGGCTGAATAATCCGGATGGCTCGTTTGGCGGGGTGGCTGTGATGCTCGTCAATGAACAGTATTTCAGTGACTTATTCAGCGGTCTGGCCTTGGGCCCGAACGGCAATATCACCTTGTTCGAGACTGATGGAACTGTCGTGATGCGTTCGCCGAGTAGCCAGGAGCCGGGGTTCCAGGTGAGTGGGGCGAGCAATTTGCTGGAGGCATCGGTCGAAGACGACGGACACTTGATGGCGATTGAGTCGCCTGACGGTATCCCACGGCTTTACATATTCAAGCATTTTGCTGAATTTCCGCTGGTACTCAGTGTGGGACTGGCCCCGCAAGATATCTATGCAGCCTGGACGCATCGGACGGTGTGGATAGGCTCGCTGATGGTTGCCTTTGGTTTGGCCTTTATCGGTTTGTCGGTCTTGTTCTCGCGGCAACTCAGTCAGCGCGCGCTGAAGCCGAGTTGCAGATGCTGGCGCGTACCGATGGCCTGACCGGTTTGAGCAACCGGCGCACACTGGATGAAATTCTCGACGGCGAGTGGCGGCGCGCCAAGCGTTCCGGAGCGCCGCTGGCGATTCTGTTTGTCGATATCGATTGGTTCAAAGCCTATAACGATACCTATGGACACCAGGCAGGCGACGATGCCTTGATCGAGGTGGCGCTGAGTATTGTCCGCTGCGTTCGGCGGCCGGGCGGGCGGGCGGCGCGTTACGGCGGCGAGGAATTCCTGGTGGTGTTGCCGGACACCGGACCCGCCAGCGCCTTGGTGATTGCGGAAAAAATCCATGCGACGGTCGGGCAGCTCGATATCCGTCATGAGAGCGGTGCAAACGGCCGCATCTCGGTCAGCGTCGGCGTGGCGAGCGGCACCACCGATGCGTTTGCCGATGTGGCGGCACTGGTGAAAGCGGCCGACGAAGCCATGTACCAGGCCAAATCGACCGGTCGCGACAAGGTCTTGTTATTTTCCAAGCCCAATCCGGAGCAGGATCGATCGGCTGCCTGAGTGTCCTGCGGGCGAGGGTGGTCGCGGGATACCGCCCGGATACTTTGAGCACTGCTCTACGCAAACCCCTGTTTGGTAAATTGGGGTTCGATGACATCTGTGTGACCGCGATCGTGTCGTCGCGCTCCAGAGTCTTTCCTCGTATCAATTAAGCAACACCTAAATCGTGCATAGGCCGCACCAGATTCGGGTATTCCCGTGACCGGGTCTACCCTGTTGGTGCAATCCAGAGGGTTCGAGCTGCATGCGCGAATATAAAAAGACCGCTTTATCCGGGCGTTTTAAAGCAGCTAATCGACTGCTGAAAAGCACGCCGCAAAAGGATTTTTGAAGAGCGCAAAGCCGCGTGTTCCGGCTATAAAAAAGTTATCAATTTCCCCGCTCCGCCGCATGTATCGGGCATGCTCATCCATGGTGCGTCGCAACACTCAAATAAAATCAGATTCGTCAATAGGAAAATAATGATGCGAGCCTATGACTTGCGATCTGTTTTTAAAAGGATAAGCTTCGCCTACTGCATCGTTTCGGACTCACAGATCGTGTGGTTGTGGTTGACCCGCGGAGTGAGCGGTACGTAGGCTGAAGGCAAATTTAAACAGTGGTATTGATAACAATCCGCTGGAAAGTTTTAACCGGATGAAGCGTTGATTAATTTTTGTCTACGCGAATTTACAAACCTTAATAAGGACAATCTGATGAAACGTGTTGCACTCTCTTCATTGGCTCTGGCAATGCTGGGCACGGTATCCGCAGCCCACGCTCAAAGCAGCGTGACCCTGTACGGTATTATCGATGCAGGTATTGCTTATACCCATAACAATGCAACCTCGACCGGCAATGCTGCGTCGAAAGTTGGTTTCAACGACGGCACGATGTCCGGCGATCGTTGGGGCCTGAAAGGCGCTGAAGATCTGGGCGGTGGCCTGCAAACCGTATTCCAATTGGAAAGCGGTTTTGACGTGGCAAACGGTACGCAGAGCCAAGGCAAGCGCGAATTCGGTCGCCAAGCTTTTGTCGGTCTGTCGAGCGCTACCTCGGGTACTGTTACCCTGGGCCGTCAGTACGACCCGCTGGTTGACATGGTGCAGCCGTTGACCGAAGACAACTACTTCGGCTCGATTTTCGGCACGCCGGGTGACGTCGACAACTACGACAACAATTTCCGCGTCAACAACGCAATCAAGTATGTCAGCCCGGTCTTTGGCGGTCTGCAAGTCGAAGGCATGTATGCCTTGGGCGGCGTGGCAGGTCAAACCAGCGCAGGTCAGTCGTATAGCTTGGCTGTTTCGTACACCAACGGCGGCCTCGGCTTGGCTGGCGGTTACTTCTACACCAAGACGAGTTCGACGACTGGTTTCGCATCGACGGCTGATGACAACCAAGACGACGCAATCAACACGGCATTCTCTGCTGGCGCACGCTCGCTGGGTATCGGTCGCGTTGGCGGTCAGTACGCTATCGGCCCGTTCACCTTCGGCGGTTCGTACAGCAACGTTCAGTACCGTCCGCTGGCAGGTCAAGGCCTGTTCACGAGCAACGAAACGTTTAACAGCGGTTCGGTTTTCTTGAACTATCAATTGAACCCGGCACTGTTGGTCGGCG
>Ga0302226_10002075_pt1 | contig 14424 bp, 19 predicted proteins | sample II_Palsa_E3_3_FD_193524 | JGI IMG/M metagenome (GOLD analysis project Ga0302226, IMG submission 193524) | Peat permafrost microbial communities from Stordalen Mire near Abisko, Sweden - II_Palsa_E3_3 | ecosystem: Environmental > Terrestrial > Soil > Palsa > Peat permafrost | place: Sweden...
CCAGGACAACATCACCGCGAAGCTGCGTCGAACCAGATGGACGGAGTTAGAGGGACTGCGGGGGACGCCAGAGTCCATCCGGCGCGCGGAAGGAGAACGACTCTGCGTAGTGGAAACGGAGGGGGATAAACGACCCTGCGGGCCGTACGACTGAGGGAGAAGAGACGGGGTGATAGAGGCTGCCAATTTGACATTGAGCCGTCACCTTGCACAGGGATGACTTCGACTTACCGTGTTCGCTGGATGTCGCTGTCATCATTTCGCAGCCTGGCATATCAGCGGCCATGGCACCGCTGTCGTCGCTCATGACCTCTTGCATCGGACACTCCCCAGTCGCGCCACTGGCTGCCAGCCCACTAATGGGCAGCATAGCGCAGAGCAACAGGAGGAGCATTGTCCGAAGAAATTTCATGGCTGCGATTATAGCGGAGACATTTTACTAAGGTGTCAAGGAAATTTGAGGCAGCTTCGCTTAATGCCGACCGCCTACATCTGGACATCAATGCGGATAAATAGGTTGAAAAACAGCGATGAAGGGCGATCAAGCTTTGCCCTTGTCGTAACGTGATCGATAGACGACAAAGACCCGACGTCGCATCACCGCTGCTAGGCAGCTCACGCGGCGAACTTACTGATTGTTCGCTACCACCGGATCTTTCCCTCGCCAAGCCTGCTCGATCTGTTGGAACCTGACCTGGTTGTGAGCCAGGGTTTCGACGCTGGGTGGGTACTCATTCTTATGAATGGGGACCGTGCCGGCGCGCTCCGCCTCCAACAACTCGGTTTGGACCTGCGCACGGGTCTTCCCGTAACCTGTGGTGCGGTCTGCGGTGGAAGGACCATTCGTGCGAGCCGCGAGGACAAGGGATTCGGAACCAGCGCTAGTTGCCAGCGCCGTTTGCGGCGAGTGGGATGTTGAACTCGTAAGCGAGGACGCATAGAGGTTTGGATTGCGCCCTAATCCATTGGCACCGCCCCCCGCCGCGAATGCCGTAACGGTTGCGGACAGCAGCAATGTTGCGAAGACCACTTGTTTGATCGACGTAATAGATTTCATGTGTGTTTCCTTGATGTTAATAAGGTCAAGCGCGATAGCGCATTCAATTTCGATGATTAATAACTCGGGGTCGCTGCGCGGCTTTATGCAATGAAGCACGATGACCCACAGCAGTGACTCACTTGCTTGGATCGGCGTCACTTGCCAATTGCCCCTGCGAGGGAAGGTCTCCATGCGCTCGCCAAAACGGTGCGGCCTGCTGGAATCGCACCTGATTGCGTGCGATGGTCTGGGGGCTGGGCGGATAGTCAGTCTTGCCTGATGGGATAAGGCCCATGCGTTGCGCTTCCACTAATTCCTCGCGCACCTGTGCCCTTGACTTGCTCGTGGAAGTGCTGTGAGTTGCTGCAGGCGCCTCCTGCGCGGTGGCGGTGGAACCCGTGACGCCTGCGGGAAGAACGGCCGCGCCGGAAGCCGTCGATGTCGTGCGTTGACCAGCGCTTGAGTTCGCATTCTGGAATGGGTAATCCCTCGGCGCGGCGGAGCCACCACCACTCGCGAAGGCCGTGAGGGTCGTCGACAGGAGCAGGGTTGCGAAGACAGCGTGTTTGAACGAAGTGAAGCGTTTCATTGTTAATTCCTTAGTGAGAATAAGCGCAGTGCGTGATACGTGATACGCATCGACGACACAAATTGCCGAAGCTTCAAAGCGTGGGCGGCTCACCCGCGACACGACTTGGTCGACTTAGTTAAATTTGCTTGGTTTGCGAGACGCTTTTGATCTATCCGTCTTCGCGTACGATCGGAGGGCCGGCAAGCGGTGACCGATGCGACGCACAGTTCGCACGCAGCGAACAGGCAGACGGTGGGACAAGCGTGAAAACCTTTCCGCGAACGAGCGTGATCGCGCGCTAGCTTTCGCCGAGCACGATCGACGTCAATCGCCCGCGATCAGATTCGAAAAACCTGAAACAGAATGCGAGGAGGGGGAGAGGCGGAAAGCAGAATAGGCTCAGGCCGCGTCGGCGAGCGTGGCTGGATCGCCAACGCAGGGATCGTCGACGCGCCCCAGATCAAAGGTGTCCAAACGAGTGGCGATGGTGCGGGTTGCTGGGCGTGATCAGGTTGGGCGGAATTGTCGCAGTGAGCGAGGCAAACCGCGGCGAGTTGGTGATCGCGAAGGTCGGTATGACCATCGAAGAACGTGACTGCTTGGGTAGACGATGAGCTGGAAAGCGCAGGTGTCGTTGTGCAAGCGTACGCCGCCACCCAGAGCTGGCTGAAGAACAGCGCAACAAGGAGCGTGATAACGGTTAGCGTACGTTTGGCTTCGCGGCGCATGGTGCCTCAGGCGGATTGGCAGAGGTTGTGCAAAATGCACGGCGCATCGGCGAGCAACAGGGTCGCACGCCTGGATTCGCTCGCGGCAGGCGCGGTCGATCCGCCTGCCGTGCACTCCGGGTGTAGCACTGCTAGCTTCGTTGTTGTTGTGCACCGCATCTCTTTCGCCTCTACTAGTTGGCTTGCGTGATCACTGCTGGTCCTGCCATTCGGAGCGCTCAAGAAAGGCGCGCTTGCGGTTCGGGTGTATCCACTGACGTTCGTCATTTCGCTGGCCCATGCCATGCGTTATCCGACAATGGAACGGAGTCTAGGCACTCCCGTCACTGGAGTGTCAAGGGCTGCGGAGCGAGTTTTTGAGCCGTTACCCACCACCCCAAAAAACCTTGACATTCCCGTCACTGGAAGGTCTAGAGTAAGAATTGGAAATCAGCGGGTAGTGGTGTGGAGGGTCTTCCGCAGCTAATGCTTGGAACATGCGACCTGGCGCTTTAACAGGTTCGACCTGCGTTCGCCACACCGCGGCGACTTAACGTATGAGGTGCGAGATGAACATCGGACAAGCGGCGAGCGCCTCGGGCGTCACGGCGAAAATGATCCGCTACTACGAGAGTATCGATCTGGTTGAAGCCGCTGGTCGCACTGATAGTGGCTACCGGATCTACGGAGACACTGACGTCCATGTGCTGCGTTTCATCCGGCAAGCCCGCGCCTTGGGATTCCCGATCGAGCAGATCAGGCAACTGCTTTCGTTATGGTTGGATCAGGACCGCGCGAGCGCCGAAGTGAAGGCGATCGCCGCGCACCATATCAGCGAGTTGAACACCCGTATTGCGGAACTGGTGATGATGCGTGACACGCTCGCTAACCTCTCGCGGCATTGTGCGGGAGACAAGCGGCCGGGTTGCCCTATATTGGATGGAATCAGTGGACCCCACGTGCGGCAAGGTCTGAACTTGAAAGGAAAACCGGCGACCCGCAGTGCAGCGTTCGCTGTGTAATCCGGATCCGGAAACAAGTGCATCTGCAACTGAACAGCTATTCAGAAATCAACATCTCGTGAAACGCGTCGTTAAATTACTACTGTGCTTCTTGATTGCGTGGCTGCCTTTGACGGGCTTTGCCGCGCCGGTATTGATTTGCCCGCAGGTTTCGTCGGCCATGGCCGGATCGTATACGCCACCGCATCACCCGGTGGTCCCGCATGCGGTTGTCTCAGCAGGTGCAGCCCACTTGGACAGCACTGTATCGACCACGCATCAGCTCGATTGCCACGGCAGCATCGGTAGCCTTGCCTGCACGCCTGCGGCGATATCTTCCCATTCGGTCGCGCTTGTCCCAGCGCCCTCTACATCTGTCTATGCGTCATTCGACGCCACTTCGTTTGCGCAGTTCATTCCTGATCTTCCGCAGCGTCCGCCACAAGTTCTGTAACAACCCTCCAGCGATTAGGCATTAGATCGTACGCGCAGCGTCAGCTCGCCGCGCGGTTTCGTGCCAGCACGTCGATGATTCGGCTCGACGGATCGCGTCAAGCGTTTTCAGCGCGACGCCACGGGAACACCAACAGACGGCCTTATTCCCGACTTAGGGAAAGGCCAAGGAAATCGATATGAACACCAAACGTTTAGCCGCTGTGTCACTGGCCTTTGCGCTTTTGGGAGCGAGTGGATTGAGCGCCGCTGCCAGCCCACCACAGCCGGTCATGCACGACCACGGCAGCGCCATGATGGGCGATGGAATGATGGGCAAAGAGATGATGAGCAATTGCCCGATGATGGCGCAACTCCCTCCAGGCAACGAAAAACTCGCGATGCAAATGCACGGTGAAATGATGAAGGCGATGGGCGACATCATGCTCAAGTACGCCGACAAGATTCAGACACCGCCCGCGAAATAACGCGGCAGCGCTCGCACGCGCGAGCATTTTCCCGAATCTGAAATAGGAGCAACACCATGAAATGCAATATGAAAACGATGATCACCACAGGAACCGTCCTGCTGGTCTTACTGGCTGCGGCGTATGCGGCGTTCCCTCAGTTCCGAACACTCGTATTGAGCGGCGGGCCTTTCTTGTTCTTCCTGCTGTGCCCGTTGTCCATGTTCTTCATGATGAGAAGCATGAACGCTAATAAGGACGATCAACGCTCGCTCCCAAGCGACGCGTCTCAGGACCGGCGGCCGCAATCGCGTATCGCGAAGTAGCGATTCGCAGCGGGGTCTCATCTTGGGCGAACGCGTCATCGTGTGCGCTCGCCCGGCGTGAAGCCCTGCGCGAGATAGTGTCAAAGCCGCTTCGGAGGCGCTCTCTTGCTCAAGCGCTGGCCACTGCGGACTAAAACAATCACGCGAGCGAATCTGCTCGCAGTAGTAAAGGAGAGATCGTATGAACATCGGAGAAGCGGCAAAGGCTACCGGTATGTCGGTCAAGATGATTCGGTACTACGAAAGTATCGATTTGATACAACCACACGGACGTGCTGAGAGCGGCTATCGGATCTATAAGGAAAGCGACGTTCACGTCATGCGTTTCATTCGACAGACGCGCGCGCTCGGTTTTTCCATCGAGCGTGTCAGGCATTTGCTTGCCTTATGGCGAGATGATGACCGAGCCAGTTCTGACGTCAAGGCTGTTGCCTTGAAACACGTGGCGGAACTGAGTGCTCAGATAGCCGAATTGACGTCCATGCGCGATTCGCTTGATCAACTCGTGCAACAGTGCGCGGGCGACAGTCGATCGAGTTGCACAATATTGCAAGGCATACAGAGTCTCGACGTGGACGACGTCCGCGGTGTTGAAGCAAAAACAGGGCGCGCCGCGTGCGGTCAAAGTGCTACGGCCACGCCCCAAAAAAGCGCACAATAATTGTTCGTGACTTTCAACCCGGAGTGCCCGCCGTGGTGCGGCTGGGATACTCCGACTCACGCAAGTAGTGGAGGTTTGACATGTCTATCCGTATAGGCGAGGAAGCGCCCGATTTCACGGCCGAAAGCACTGAAGGGACGATCCGATTTCACGAACGGATCGGGGACAAATGGGCCATCCTGTTCTCGCACCCGAAAGATTTCACGCCCGTCTGCACGACCGAGCTTGGCTACCTGGCCGGCCTGACCTGAACGTCGCGAAGCTCTACGACATGATTCATCCGAACGCGAGCGGCGGGCAGCGAAGCGCGGTGGACAACGCTACGGTACGCTCGGTATTCATTGTCGGCCCCGACAAGAAGGTCAAGGCAATGCTCGTCTATCCGATGAGCGCGGGTCGCAATTTCGACGAGGTGCTGCGTTTGCTCGATGCGCTTCAGTTGAACGCCAGGCATGCGGTCGCCACGCCGGTGAACTGGAGGCCGGGCGAGGACTTGATCATTCCGACGTCAGTCTCCGATGAAGATGCCAAGAAGAAATATCCGCAGGGCTTCAAGACGCTCAAGCCGTATCTGCGGACGGTGACGCAGCCAACATGATCGCGGACCACCACGCACAACCGAAGGTGCGTCGGCCTGCGGCGCAACATGTCGGCGAGGCGATCCGCTCACCGACATGGACGCTGCAACGCGATAGTTTTCCCGGAATTACTAGTCAAATAGCTCTTACAGTGCCCGGGTCATGCACATGGCGTTGGCCGGGCAGATACTCGCGAACTGGAGACTTCGCCGGATCAATTCGGGCGCGGTAGCCCGATTGACGACTTCATAGCCGGATCGCACGAAGAAGGCGCTAGCAGTCGTGGTCAGGAGCCACAATCGCCCAATTCCGGCGCTTGCGGCCGTGCGCTGTACGGCGTCGACCAGCGATCCTCCAACGCCTTGCGCGCGCAAGTCTGGCTGCACCGCCAGCGAGCGCAAAAGGCCGTCTCGGCCATGCGTCTCGAAGCCGATGCAGCCTCCCAGCCGAGCGCTGGAATCCTCGGCAATGAGGAACCGGATCGGGGCCGTCTCCGTTATGTCTTCAATTGGAAGCGCGTTCGCCGCCAACAAGGCTCGTATGAGCTCATAGTCTTCAGCGCGGGCTGGACGTGTTTTCATCGTGACTCGTCATGGTTCTCAAACATCACTTCCGCATCAGGCCGGTACCGGCCCGGCCGATGGCGGATGGGTGTCTAGGGGCGAATCGCATCGCGACCAGAAAAGCGGCGGTCGACACAAGAGAGACCCCGAGAATCACCCATTCGACTAACGTGTAGTTTCGCTGGACTGTCCAAAGAGCGGCGGCGGAAATGGGTGCAATGCCCTTCGCGATGTTCGATGGTGCCGAAAGCAAGCCACTGATGGCGCCATATCCCTCGGTCCACATCGCATCCTGGACGATCGTGCCTCGCAGGATCGTCATCATCCCGTTCGCTCCCCCATAGACGAGTGCAAACAGCATCAATAAATAGGGTGACGTTCCCGCGTACATCAGCACCAGAACCGAAATGGGAAACGCCGCGGTTACGACCAGTCCGACCCACTCGGGTCGCAGGTTGCGTCCAACAGCGAACCAGAGTGCACGCGCCGCTACCTGAGCAGGGCCGATGAGCGCCATCGTGGTCAACAGCCAACCGGCCGCGACTTTGCGCGCGAGCATCAGCGGAACCAGATGGAACGTCAGTGCCGCAAAGGTGGCGTAATACGCGGTGAAGCACAGAGCTAGCGCCCAGAACGTCGGCGTGCGCAGCGCGCGTTGCGTCGAAGCCATGTTCACGGCCTTCCGCCGCGCGCTATCGCCGGGCGTTGCATCGGTCGCGCCATTTCGTCTGATCGCGGTCGCGTGAATGGGCAGACTGATCGCGATGTTCACTGCCGCGAGTGCGATCAGTGCGCCTCGCCAGCCGAACCATGCTACGAAGCCTTGAGTCAGCGGGATGAAGACCGTGCTGGCGAACCCGGCAACCAGCGTGATGAGCGTTATTTTGGTGCGGAAACTGCCGGGGTAGTCGCGCGTCACTACCGCGAATACCGGGTCGTAGAGCGTGGCGGCCATCGACACACCCAAGCCGATCCAGACGACAAACAGCGTCGCCAACGCGTGAGCCTGCGACCAAAGCAGCAGCATCGCCGTGGACAGGATAGAACCCAACATCATGATTTTCCTGCCGTGGCCGTGGTCGATCCAGGTACCTATCGGATAGGCCGCGAGCCCCGAGACAAGGAGCCCGAGCGATAACGCCGCATTGGTTTCAGTGCGGCTCCAGTTCATCGCGTGCTCCATGGGGACCACGAAGAGCGAAAACGCGTAGTAGACCGATCCCCACGATACAAGCTGCGCAACGGCGAGCGCCCATGTTGCGCGGTGGCCGACAGGCGCGGCATCCTTGCTGCGATGGTCAACGGGCGGACTCGACATGCTGGTCACCTGGCTTCATACCAGCGTTGCGAGCGATTGACGACACCGACTACCAACAACATGACGGGCACTTCGATGAGCACTCCGACCACTGTCGCCAGCGCAGCGCCCGAGTGGAATCCGAAGAGGCTGATCGCGGTGGCCACGGCCAATTCGAAGAAATTGCTCGCACCAATCAGACTCGACGGGCCGGCCACGCAGTGAGCGACACCCAGTCTGCGATTGAGCAGATACGCCAGGCCCGAATTGAAGAATACCTGAATCAGGACAGGCACCGCGAGCATGGCGATGATCAGTGGCTCGTGAACGATGGCCTCTCCCTGAAACGCGAACAGGAGCACGAGCGTCGCGAGCAACGCCGAAATTGAATAAGGACCTAGCTTTGCCACGAGACGCTCAAAATACGCGTCGCCCTTCGCGAGCAACGAGCGCCGGATCAACTGCGCGAGAATGACCGGCACGATGATGTAGAGGCCGACCGAGGCGATGAGCGTGTCCCACGGAACCGTAATGGCCGATAGCCCCAGCAGGAGCGCCACGAGCGGCGCAAAGGCCACGATCATGATGGAGTCGTTCAGCGCCACTTGCGACAGCGTGAAGTACGGATCGCCCTTGCACAGTTGCGACCAGACAAACACCATCGCCGTACAAGGCGCGGCTGCCAGCAGGATCAGGCCGGCGATGTAGCTGTCGAGCTGGTTCGCAGGCAACCACGGTGCGAAGACGTGGCGGATGAAAATCCAACCGAGGAGGGCCATCGAAAACGGCTTAACGAACCAGTTGACGAATAACGTCACCCCAATGCCACGCCAGTGGCTCTTCACCTGAGTCATGGCCGCAAAGTCGATTTTCACGAGCATGGGGATGATCATGATCCAGATCAGCGCCGCCACCGGCAGGTTGACGTGGGCAACCTCCATGCTGCCGATAGTTTGAAACGTGCCCGGCAATAGTTGGCCGAGCACGACGCCGACGACGATGCATAACGCGACCCACACCGTCAGGTAGCGCTCGAAAAATCCGATGACGGGTCTCGATATCGAACGGGTATGTTCAGCGCTGCTCATTCGGTCCCTCGGGCGGCCGTTCACCGATCGCGCGTAACTCGCGCTGAATAGTGTTGCTGTCCAATATGTGCAGCGGTAAGTTCACGAACTGGCTCACCCGGCCGAGTATCTGCCGGTAGACCTTGCTGAACACCTGGCGCTTCTCTTCATCCGTGCCCTTGAACGCGGCCGGGTCCTCGAAGCCCCAATGTGCGGTCATCGGTTTGCCCGGCCAGATTGGGCAGACTTCGCCTGCGGCCTGGTCGCAGACCGTAATTACGAAATCCATATGCGGCGCATCAGGCGTCGCGAATTCATCCCAGCTCTTGCTGCGCAGTTGCGAGACGTCATAGCCGAGCGACTCGCAACGCTCGATAGCAAAAGGATTTACTGTCCCGTTGGGATGGCTCCCTGCGCTATAGGCCCGGAAGCGTCCCTTGCCGAGTACGTTGAAAAGGGCTTCGGCCATAACGCTGCGCGAGCTGTTACCCGTGCACAGCACGAGGATTGAATAGTGTCTATCGGTCACATGTGGCTCCGGAATCCGATGGTGGACGCGCTCGGCGTGCAGCAGGCATCTGACGAATGTTCGGGTTCATTTCTTGACTCCCCGTAGGCGGGTGTCGCCGCGAGTGTCCTGAAGGTTTCCCATGGCACGCCTTGTGGGTCGACGGTCCAAGCCTTGTTCGACTTCGCGTAACAGCAGGTCGCACCCGTCTGCCCTTGCACGGGCAAGTCCGCAGCGGCAAAGCGAGCGTTCATCTCTGCCAGTTCTTCATCAGTCTCGACCTGGATCCCCACATGATCGACACCAGGTTTCGCGCCACGCTGGGAAATGGCGAAGTTGAATGCGGGATCCTTCAGCTCCCATTTGCAGTAATCGTCTTTAAGCACGGTCGGCTCGACGTTTCCAAACATCGCGCTATAGAACCGGATGCTCTCGCCCAGGCTTTGGACAGATACGTGGATGTGCATGCGTTTCATGGTTCATCTCCGCAGCAAGCTGGAGGGTTGCCGACTGCGCACGCCGCACCAGCACAGCAGTTCTCGGTGAGAAAACCGACAAGGCCATTCATCGCGTCGAAATTGCCCGAGTAGTAGATAAAACGCCCTTCCTGCCGCGCTTTCACGAGGTCTGCGTGCGACAGATCCTTCAGGTGAAAAGACAGGCTGGAGGGCGCAAGCCCGAGTTGCTGTCCAATCTCGCCTGCCGACATCCCATCGGGGCCGGCGACTACGAGCGTTCGGAAAATCGCTAGTCGCGATTCATGTGCAAGAGCGCTCAAGGCGCGTACGACGAGGTTCGAGTCCATGCGTGTAGGATAGATCTATCTTTTCCATATTTCAAGTAATATCGAAATAACGGCAAGCCAAGGTACACGGCCTGAATAGAAGCGCAACGCTTGCGCTCAGTGGGTGCGCGCGGCCTATCAATCGACATCCGAGAGCTGCATGGGTGCGGTCTGTCCAAGAGGCTGGTTTGCCATGTCAATGCCGGCTCACAGTGGGAAATTGGCCGATCGAGGTTTCGCGCTCAGTGGCCGAAAGCCGACTGCCAACCCGCGGGGCGATCATCCGCTGATCGTGAATCGTACCAACGGGCTTGCCGGTCTTCGTAACGGTAATTTCGTCACTATTTGCCGCGGCACCGACAAGCTTGGAAAGACACCTCTTGGCGTCGTGAATATTGACGGTTTGCATATTTTCTCCTGATGGGCTAATGCCCTGGTAATCGACCGCCGTCGACGCGTAAGTCACCACGCCAGTCTCGTTCCCCTATTGCGCCTTCACCGGTAGCGCCTTGCCTGACAAGGCGGCACGCGGGCCGGCTGCCTCGCACCGCCTGGCGCCCGAATAGCACCCGTAAGCCATCCACATGCCCCCACGCCCCGGCTGACACTCCCAGCGTCTTTACACTTTCTTTATATCCCTGGTAGTTCTCTTTTCCGGCCGTTTACGCGCGATCAACTAACCTTCAGCACGTCCAAATCCGCTACGGGAGATCAAAACAATGGACCTGATATATATCGCCGGCATCATCGCCTTCTGGGTAGTGTGCGCGGCCCTGACCATCGGTTGCGACAAATTGCGTCGCGCCCCGGGAGGTCGCCCATGACCACCTGGATGCTTGTGCTGGCAGGTGCTTCGACTCTGCTCTTGTTCGTGTACCTCGTGTACGCACTACTGCGTGCGGAGGATCTGGAATGAACGCCAATACCGTATTTCAAACAGGCCTATATATCGTCGTGCTGATCGCGCTTGCGATTCCGCTCGGCCGATATATGACCTCCGTGCTTGATGGCTCGTCCGTCGTTGTTCGACGCATCGGCCGTCCAGTCGAAAAGCTGCTTTACAAGCTTGCAGGCGTAGACGACAAGTCGGAAATGTCGTGGAAGCACTACGCATTCGCCGTGCTTGCATTCAACGCACTGGGCGCGCTCGTCGTGTTCGGTTTCCTGCGCTTGCAACAATGGCTGCCGTCTAACCCGCAGGCCTTCGGTCCCATGACCCCGGACGCCGCGTTCAACACGGCAGTCAGCTTCGTGACCAACACGAACTGGCAAGACTACACGCCTGAGTCGACCGCAAGCTATCTCTCGCAGATGGTCGGCCTGACCGTGCAGAACTTCTTCTCGGCCGCGACGGGCATTGCCGTTGTCGTCGCGTTGATTCGCGGTTTCGCACGTCATACCGCCACGACCATCGGCAATTTCTGGGTCGACATCACGCGTATCACGCTGTACATCCTTGCGCCTCTGGCCACGGTGATCGCGCTGGTGTTCGTAAGCCAGGGCGCGATCCAGAACTTCCAGTCGTACCAGGATGTCGCCACGGTTCAGGTGACGACTTACCAGACGCCGAAGACGGACGCACAGGGGAACCCGGTCAAGGATGCCAAGGGCAATCCGGTGATGGTGGACAACAAGGCCGACAAGCAGACGATCGCGATGGGCCCGGTTGCCTCGCAAGAAGCGATCAAGATGCTCGGCACGAATGGCGGCGGCTTCTTTAACGCCAACTCCGCTCATCCGTACGAAAACCCGACGCCGTTCTCCAACTTCGTCCAGATGATCGCCATGCTCGTCATTCCGGCGGCACTGTGCGTGGTGTTCGGACGCATGGTGGGCGACAAGCGGCAGGGCTACGCGATCCTCGCTGCGATGACCATCGCGTTCACCATTGCTTGTTGGGGAGAAATCTCATTCGAGCAGGCAGGCAATCCTCTGTTCACGTCGTTGCATGTCGATCAAAGCGCTTCCGCGATGCAGGCAGGCGGTAACGCCGAAGGCAAGGAAACACGCTTCGGTATTGCGCAGTCGGGCATCTTCACGGTCGCCACCACGGCTGCATCGTGCGGTGCTGTGAACAACGCGCATGACTCGCTGACGCCAATGGGTGGCTTCGTCCCGCTCCTGTTGATCCAGTTGGGTGAAGTGATCTTCGGCGGCGTGGGGTCGGGCTTATACGGGATGCTCGTCTTCGCCATGCTCGCGGTGTTCGTCGCCGGCCTGATGATTGGTCGCACGCCTGAATACATCGGCAAGAAGATCGAGTCGTACGAGATGAAGATGGTGGCGATCGTCGTGTTGCTGACGCCGTTCCTGGTGCTGCTTGGTGCGTCGATTGGCGTGCTGACGGCAGCGGGCCAGGCGGGCATATCGAACCCCGGGCCGCACGGTTTCTCCGAGATTCTCTACGCCTATAGCTCCGCCGCGAACAACAACGGCAGCGCCTTCGCGGGCCTCACGGTCAGCACGCCGTTCTACAACATCTCGACCGGCATTGCCATGTGGTTCGGCCGCTTCGGTTCGATCATCCCGGTGCTGGCCATTGCCGGTGCGCTTGCCGCTAAAAAGCGTATTGCCACTACGGCCGGCAGCTTGCCGACCCACGGTCCGCTGTTCGTCGTGTTGCTGCTCGGCACAGTCGTGCTGGTTGGTGCACTGACGTATGTACCCGCGCTTGCGCTGGGTCCCGTGGTCGAGCATCTGATGATGCTCTCGGGCAAATAAGCGGTCACTGATACAGAGGAAAGTATGAACACAATTGTCAAACCGCCAGTGAAAACGCCGAACAAGGCACCGGAGAAGGCGCCGGAGTCGAGTGGCAATTCACGCTCGGCAGCCCGTTCGATGTTCGACCCCGCCATCGTCATGCCGGCGATTGTGGACTCGTTCAGGAAACTGGGCCCGCGTACGCAGTTGCGTAACCCGGTGATGTTCTGCGTCTACATCGGCAGTATCCTGACCTCGGTGTTATGGGTCGCGGCCCTCTCGGGCCAGGCTGAAGCGCCGGCAGGATTTATTCTCGCGGTCTCGCTGTGGCTGTGGTTCACGGTGCTGTTCGCCAACTTCGCCGAAGCATTGGCCGAGGGTCGCTCGAAAGCGCAGGCGGCGTCGCTGCGCAGCGCCAAGCGCGACGTGATGGCGAAGAAGCTCGAGTCGGCGAATCCGAAGTCGTCGTTGCGCATTACAACGGCAACGGAGCTGCGCAAGGGCGATATCGTGCTGGTCGAAACGGGTGACGTCATCCCGGCGGACGGCGAGGTAATCGACGGCGTGGCCTCAGTCGACGAGTCCGCGATCACGGGCGAATCCGCTCCGGTGATCCGCGAATCGGGCGGCGACTTTACCGCCGTCACGGGGGGGACCCGTGTACTGTCGGACTGGATCGTGGTGCGCGTGACGGTCAATCCCGGCGAGGCGTTCCTCGACCGCATGATTGCGATGGTGGAAGGCGCCAAGCGTCAAAAAACGCCTAACGAAATCGCGTTGACCATCTTGCTCGTCGCACTGAGCCTGGTGCTGCTGTTCGCGACTGCCACGCTGCTGCCGTTCTCTATGTTCTCGGTCGGCGCAGTGAAGGCCGGTCACGTGGTGACGATCACCGCGCTGGCCGCCTTGCTGGTCTGCCTGATTCCGACCACCATCGGCGGACTGTTGTCTGCCATCGGTGTGGCCGGTATGAGCCGGATGATGCAGGCGAACGTGATCGCGACTTCCGGCCGTGCAGTGGAAGCAGCGGGTGACGTCGACGTGCTGTTGCTCGACAAGACCGGCACGATCACGCTGGGCAACCGTCAGGCATCCAGCTTCGTACCCGCTCCAGGTCTCTCGGAGCAGGATCTGGCCGACGCTGCCCAGCTGTCGTCGTTGGCTGACGAAACGCCTGAAGGGCGCAGTATCGTCGTGCTCGCCAAGCAGCGCTTCAACATTCGCCAACGCGAGATGGCAACGCTCCATGCGACCTTCCTGGGCTTCACGGCACAGACGCGCATGAGCGGCGTCGACCTGCCCGATCGTGAGATCCGCAAGGGCGCAGCCGACGCGGTCAAGACGTATGTCGAGCGTCATGGCGGCCGTTATCCGCAGGAAGTATCGAATGCGGTCGATGAAATCGCGCGTCGCGGCAGCACGCCGCTGGTCGTCGCCGACCGGCGCGAAGAAGAAGGTGCGCGTGTCCTCGGTGTGATCGAGCTGAAGGACATCGTCAAGGGCGGCATCAAGGAGCGCTTTGCCGAGCTCCGCAAGATGGGTATCAAGACCGTGATGGTGACGGGTGATAACCGTCTGACTGCTGCGGCGATTGCGGCCGAAGCGGGTGTTGACGATTTCCTCGCGGAAGCTACGCCCGAAGCGAAGCTGGCGACCATCCGTGGTTACCAGGCAGAAGGGCGGCTGGTTGCGATGACGGGCGACGGCACCAACGACGCAC
>Ga0302226_10002078_pt1 | contig 14405 bp, 12 predicted proteins | sample II_Palsa_E3_3_FD_193524 | JGI IMG/M metagenome (GOLD analysis project Ga0302226, IMG submission 193524) | Peat permafrost microbial communities from Stordalen Mire near Abisko, Sweden - II_Palsa_E3_3 | ecosystem: Environmental > Terrestrial > Soil > Palsa > Peat permafrost | place: Sweden...
CGGATCGGCGACGGCAGTTGCTGCGCGCGAAAGATTGTCCATCACACTCTCCTTGGCCGAATGGCGGCCCATAGTTTGAAATAGGATTGGCGCCGGGGCGCCGGAAACGGTATTACGCGGGCTCATGCTGCGCCCAGCGCAGGTCCAGATAACGGTCGACGTGTCAGTGCTGGCGTGGGGACGGGATGGGCGATGCGACCGCGCGGGTCCGTCCTGGCAGCAGCGCCGAAAAGATCATGAGCGAGGCGACGCCGACAATGACCGGCTGCTTGAGCAACAGGCTCACGACTAGTGGCAGGGCTTTGAACACCTCGGGATCGATGAACAGACTGCCGAAGCCGAGCATCAGCGAGAAGCCCGTGATCGCGAGCCGCCGCTCGGTCCACTCGACCTCGGCCAGCATCTCGACGCCGTGGACGAAGACCATGCCGAACAATACGGTCGCAGCGGCTGCCAGGATCGGCACCGGCAGTACGACGAAGAGGTAGTCGAGCTTGTTGAAAAAGCCCATGACGACCAGGATAATGCCGGTCGCCATCGTTACCTGCCGTGAGGCAACGCGCGTGGATCGCAGCAATGCCACATTGGCCGGGTAGGGCACGTTGCTGAACGCGCCGATGCAACTCCCGAGTGCTGAGCCCAGCATCATCGCAAACACACCCCAGGAAAGGCGCGCGGTGGGCATGGCTTCGCCTGTCCATTCGCCGACGACACTCATCAGCGTCATCGTCTGGATGTTGATCGCGACGATGACGAGGAAGAATACCAGCACATATTGGGGGTTTACCGAAAAGCCAAAGGCGAAGAAGTGGGGCAGCACCACCCAGGGCGCCTTGGCCACCATCGCGAAATCGATCGCGTGGAAGCATTCGAAGGTCACCGCGCCAGCGACCAGCGCGATCAGAAGCGCAAGGCGGCGCAGGATGCGAATTTTCGAGATTGCCAGCACCATCAGCACTACCGCAGTCACCAGCCCGGCACCCAGGTTGATCAGCGGGAAGGTCGGGTCCGTGGATTTGCCGAGCCAGTGCGGGAAAGCGAGATCGGCGATCTGCATCATCACGAGCATCACGATCACGCCGGCGATCTCAGGGGTGCGCACTATGCGGGCGAGCAGTGCGATCGCACTCTTGCCGCGTACGGGAACCGACAGCGCACACCAGATCAGCGAGGCGACGCAGAGGGATCCGAAGCCGGCACCGAGACTGCTGCCAGGCATATGGCCGAACGACATCAATGCCGCAAAGACGCCGGCATAAGGGCCAACCACGAGTGGCGCACGGCCGAACAAACCTGCGATCAGAATCGTCGTTAGACCGCAGCCAATGAACGTGGCACTGTAGAGGTCCGCCACCGTTCCGATCGGAAGGCCGAAGGACTTCCCCATGATGCCTGGGAACACAAATATGCCGGTCATCACGAAGATGTTCTGGAGCCCCATCAGGATCGAGTCCTTGGCCGGAACGCGGCCGTCCGGGAGGACATCGAACATGGCGTCCGTGCTGTGCTCGTGGCTTTCTACTGCAGGACTAACGGTGGGTTGGCGAGCGCCAGCGTGAGGCGATGATGACATTGTCTTCCTAGGTGATCTCGTGAATGGACCGTTATGTTTGTATGATTGCATGACGGGATGCTACTGTCAACGGGGTTGCTCGGTCAAAAGAGCCAAGGCGCAGTGGGGTTGTGCTCTAAAGCCGGGCCGTGGCTTTACCGCGTCGAGCCCGCATTTCCGATCGCCGGTAGTGGTCGGCGCTCCCGTCGCTATGCGCGATTTCCATGATGAACCTCCCGATGTGGTCTGGTGAAGACGACATTCAGGATGTATCGCGCGTCCCCGAAGGGGTGCTGGGTCCATCTCAGTAAATTAACAAATGGGGCTACGCTCGGGCGCCATGCGGGATGGTTTCCCCATGCCGCAACTGGAGCAGGATTTTGAAAGACCTCCCTTTTTGGTGTGCCTAACTTCAGTACCGGCGCGCTTTCAGGACACGTCGATACGTACAGAACACCACGAACGCGTTCACCAGGAGGGTCTATCCATGCGCGAGGCACCAGAACCCATTCAGGAGGTCGATCTTCTGATCTCGGCGGGATGCATCATTACGATGAATTCCCGCCGGCAAATCATTCTCGACGGAGCCGTCGCCGTCAGCGGCACCGATATTGTTGCCGTAGGCGACGCCCGGGAGATTCGAACTCGATATCGAGCGCGCAAGACGATCGATGCGCCTCAAGGGCTCATGACACCGGGGCTGGTCGACGTACACAATCATCCCATCGACTATCTGATCAAGGGACTATGCGACGACACCCCTCAGCTTCAACGTTTGCGAGAACGACTGATCCCTCATGAAGATGGTCTGACCGAAGAGGAAGCCTATGTGGCCTCGGCGGCGACCTACTTCGAGATGATTCGTCACGGCACCACGTGTTTCATGGACGCGGCGGGCCCCAGGCCGGAATCCGTCGGACGCGCCGCGCTCAATGTCGGGATACGAGGAGTGGTCTCGTGCAAGATGGCCGACTTGCCGGGGCCCTTCGGCGGCCGGCGCGAAGATCCACTGCGCATGATTGCACTTGCAGACAAGACGTTCGAACAGTTCAACGAAGCAGGAAACGGCCGGTTACGCGTTTGCTACGACGTTGACTTTCCTCCGATGGTCAGCGACGAGCTCGCCCGTCTCGTGCGCGAACACGCTGGTGAGCGGGGCGCGGGCATGACGGGCCATTTCATCGGCCAGAGACCGGAGTCAGGTCAAGCTGCAGGCTTTCGCAACGCGCATTTGAAGCGCTATGCCGATCTCGGCTTGCTCGGCCCGCGCACGACTCTCGCCCATATTGGATGGATTCCCGAGGCGGATATCCGGGTATTCGCGGACACAGGAACCCACGTGGCTCACTGCCCGTCGGCGAGTCTGCTGGGAGGCAATGGCTGGGTGACTCATGGCGTCATACCGGATTTGCTGGCTGCCGGCGTGAACGTGGCACTCGGTACCGACGCCGCGGTCATCAGTCGCTTTCTTGACATGGTCCGCGTCATGCACATTGCGTCGACTGTGCACAAGGATGCGAGGATCGATCCCCTGCTCATGCCGGCTTATCAGGTACTCGAGATGGCCACGCTGGGCGGCGCGAAGGCAATGGGCTGGGCGGACCGTATCGGCTCGCTGGAAAATGGAAAGGCGGCGGACCTGGTTGTGTTCGATGCGTCGGGGCCGCAGTGGATGCCCAACCGGTTTTCCAATCCGGTTTCCGACCTCGTCTACGGTAGCAGCGGTAGCGATGCCCAGACCGTGGTCATTGACGGGAGAGTCGTGATGGAAGACCGGCGCTACCGGACCAGCCTGCCATACGAAGAGATCGCTTCGGCAGTCGACGAGGCCGCAAGGACTACGCTGCATCGATTAGGGATTTCTCCACAGGTGCAATGGCCGGTATCCGGCCCGTCCGTTGTGCAGTGATAGAGTCGGGCAGGCGGGGAACCTGGATTTCCTTGCATTTGTAACATCGGCATCGCGGCCCGGGCCAACTTGAGTTCTGATCCCAACGAAACAGGGGAGCGAGTCGAGGGCACGAGTCGTGAGGCCATCAGCATCGGGGAAGTCAAATGTTTCCTTCCAGTTTTTCATCCGCGCCTGCCCTTGAGGTGCGTTCCGTGAACACGGGTGTCGAAGGCGAGGCATTCGCGCCTTTTACGAATACGCCGTGGCAGGTCCCGTATGACTACGGGACCGTGTTCTATTGCACGGGTGGACGTGCGGAAGCACAGATTGGACTGCATCATCACATGCTTGGGGTTGAACTAACCCCCGGTATCGTTCGGACGCGGCACAACTCTGCTCGCTGGTCGAGCGAGATCATGGTCTCGGGCGCACTCTATTTCGTGGCGGCAGGTTCAACGATCGACGTCAGGAAGGAACACCCCATCGACTTCATACTCGCGACGATCGATCCGGAATCCGCCGATCGTATCTTCAGGGAGGCCGGGGTCTCGGGCGGGGTGCCGAGCTTTGCGGTCAATCTGGTCGACCCGATAGTCGACAGGCAGGCGAGGCAGCTGCGCCAGATGTTCCTGCGTCGGGACCGGGATGTCAGCCTTGTCGCATCCGGTTTTGTACAGCGTGCCGTCAGTCGGGTCATGCGGTACGACCATTCCCGGCATCGTTCCGGCCGCTACCAGCTCGCACCTCACCAGATCCGTTCGGCACTTGAGTTCATCAACGAGAACCTGTCCTCATCGTTATCGATAGAAACGTTGGCACAGGAGTCGACGGGGTTGAGCGGCTTTTACTTTGCCCACGCTTTCACGGCGATGCTCGGTCACTCGCCGCATCAGTACATATTGGAGAGACGTCTGTCGCGCGCCCATGAGTTGATTGCGAGCACGACATCGTCTCTCGCTGAAATTTCGTACAGCGTCGGCTTTTCGAGCCAGGCGCATATGACGAGCACCTTTGGCCGGCGACTGGGGATCACGCCGGGGCGTCTGAGGCAACCTTTCGCATAGGTTGCCGAGTTCGCATCTTGACCGGTGACCCGGTTGATCCAGATGGGTGTCTCTGGCGCAGGCCACGTTGTCGCAGGATCCTGAAAGCCTTTCGTACAGGTCGTGGATAAGCTCCGAGGTAACGATCGACAGATGATCGATCATATTTCACGCTTACCCAACCGAGGCTAGAAGAGGGAATCTATGACGAACGGTATGCCTTCCATTCAAAATCCGATGCAAAGTTCCAACCGACTGAAACTGGGTGTCTTCGGTATCAACGGTGGCGCAGCCTTTACCAATCATCCCGACCGCTTTACCGCGACCTGGGGGAACAACGTTCGTATTGCGAAGATGGCGGATCGCCTCGGCATCGAGGCGCTGGTCTCAGCTTCGCGCTGGAAACCTTTCGGCCAGGACGGCCACTATTCCGGCGACCTGTACGAGACATTCACCTGGGCGGCTGCCGCTGCCGCGGTGACTGAACGCATTTGCGTGATGAGCACGGTGCACCTCTCGGTGATCCATCCGATCATCGCGGCGAAGTGCGCGGCAACCGTCGATCTCATTTCGAATGGCCGCTTTGGTCTCAATCTCGTCTGCGGCTGGTATCGCGAAGAGATGGAGATGTTCGGCGATGCGATGTACGGTCACGACGACCGCTACGGCCTGGCAGACGAGTGGGCCCAGGTGTTCGACCGTCTCTGGGCTGGCAAGGCCAGCTTCGACTATGAAGGTCTCTTCTACAAGCTCAAGGGCGCGATCATCCAGCCCAAATCGCCGCATCCGCGTCCGATCCTGATGAATGCGGGCGGCTCCGATCGCGGACGGGAGTTCGCGGCCAAGAATTGCGATGTGGCCTTCATCATTCCCCAAGACCCCAGGCCCGAAGCCCTGAAGAAGCAGGTCGACCACTATCGCGACTTTGCGCGCGAAAAATATGGCAAGGAGATCCAGGTCTGGATGTCCAGCTATGTGGTCCAGCGCGACAGCATGGAAGCTGCTCGCGCCTACGTCCAGGACTATGTAGTCACCCAAGGCGATGACGAAGGTGTGGATGCCTTCATTGCGAACAACATCGGAAACGCCAAGACGATGCCGGATGGCGTGATGGAGAAGATGAAGTTTGCGATTGCGGCCGGATATGGCGGGTATCCGATCCTCGGTACGGCACAGGATATCGCGGCGACGCTCTCGTCGATTTCCGATGCCGGGGTGGATGGCGTGCTCCTGACGTGGCTCGACTATGAGCGAGGCCTGGCCAGTTTCGGCGAGACGGTGCTCCCGCTACTGGAAAAGCGTGGCCTGCGCGCAGCCGTCGAAGTGCCGGCCTGAACGAATCTGCAGGCTCTGCACCGAACCCCACCGGCTTGAGGCCGGTGAGGTTCGGCAGCCCTACGGCGCTATGCCACTTGCATGGCGCGCGCCCTTCGAGTCCACCCACAATCGAATCGTGCAGGAACAGGTCATGGAAGAAGAAGCACTGCAAGCTGATTTCAAGCAGGCAATGCGACGCCTGGCGGCGACGATCGCCGTCGTGACATCGGGTTACGGCGACGAGAGAACAGGGATGGCGGCGACTGCCATTATCTCCGTCACGTCCGATCCCCCGACGCTGCTGGTGGCGGTGAACCGGAATGCCAGTCTGTCGCCGGTCATGAAGCGCGAACGGAGATTCTGCGTCAATTTACTCGCGCAGCGTCATGCCGACATCGTCGGCATTTTCAGCGGTCAGAGAAAGGGCCTCGCCAGGTTCGAGGTCGGTAACTGGACGACTTCCGACGAAGGGCTGCCCATCCTGAGCGACGCGGTCGCGAGCCTCGTCTGCACGATATCGACGACTGTCGAGGTAGCGACGCATACGCTCTTCATCGGTGAGGTGACGAGAGTCTATTGCCATTCGACGATTGATCCACTGATCTGGGTCGATGGGCGCCTCGCTCGTACGGGGGAGCTGTGTTTGTAAGGATGCTCCCTTCGCTGCCCGCTTCCCATAACGACAACATCGCGCCGGCCCGGCATTGCCGGCTGCCGAAGGAATCTCCATGAACACTCGCGCCGCTCGCCATCCCATCCTACCTTTGATCCTCGATCGTTGGTCTCCCCGCGCCTACGATTCTTCCGCGCACGTGAGCCGTAACGAACTCGCGGCACTGTTCGAGGCAGCTCGCTGGGCACCCTCGTCATTCAACGTACAGCCATGGCGTTTTGTCTTTGCGTTGCGTGCCGATGCGGGCTGGCAGGCCATGCTCGACTTGCTCATTCCCTTCAATCGGAGTTGGGCGGAGGCGGCAGGCGCCTTGGTCTGCATCTGCTCGGAAGTCGATGTTCCCACGAAGACACCTGGAGAACGACAACCCTCCTACAGCCATAGCTTCGACGCCGGTGCCGCGTGGGCGATGCTTGCGCTGCAGGCGTCCAGTGTTGGGCTCGGCACGCATGCAATGACCGGGTTCGACGTGGACCGTGCGAAGAGTGTCCTTCAATTGCCGCGGAACGTGCGGCCGGAGGCAATCATTGCGGTAGGGCGAGCAGGCTCGCCCGCCAATTTGCCGGAGGCGCTTCGCGAGCGCGAGGTGCCGAGCAATCGGCAACAGATCGAGACCTTTGTCTACGAACACACATACGGGACGGCCGCGCGTTTCGGCGGGATCTACAGCACGTCTCAGATCAAAGGAAGGCCATGGGCGAGCGCTCATTTGTCGAAGAAGTAAAGGAGTTGCGTCTTCGGCGCGAGCGAAGTGTTCAGTGGAGAAGGAATTCTCGCTGTGGCAGGGGCGAAGCCATGCCTTTGCCATGAAGTCGCAGATCTGGCTGCTCGATCCGCGTCCGAACCTTCCTTGTATCGTGCAGGCGGTCAAGGACGGCTTCGATCTGTCGGAGGCGAGCAAGACTTGCAATGCCTGACGAACCTCGACCAACTCCCGCCGACCGGCGCCGTGATCATCTCGGTCCCACTCAAGATAGAGGCGGGCTCGGGAAGCCCGCTGCGCGTCGTGGCAATGGTCGGTAGCTGACGCCGATCGTCGCTCGCATCGAGCGGCAAAGAATGTAGCAGATTCCTGGAAGAGAATTTTCCATCGGTCGTAGCAAACTCCACTCAACACCTCGTCGTAACCATTAAACAAAAAAATAGTCCGGGTCAATTCGGATAACGAACCATCGTCTCAAAGGACACTATGAGATTCACGTTGAAAGGGATAGCTGCGGCCATCGTGGTCAGCGTTGCCGGAATCTCCCATGCGGCAGAGAACGGCCAGCCAAGCGGATCGGTTGCGTTCGGCATCGATGGAATGAGCAACTTCTATCTGCCCCAGCCTGGCGGGTGGTGGTTGGTGAATTACACGGGCACGTATTGGGCAAATCGCATCGACGGTCCCCATGGAGAGAATGCGGTGCCGGGCGCGAAGCTCGATGTGGAGTACAACGTCTTTGCGTTCAAGTATCTTCCCAACACCGGGATTCTTGGGTCGACATGGACGGCCTTTGAGATTTACCCGACCTTGGTGCGGACAAGCTTCAGCAATGGAGCGGATCGATCGACACGTTTCGGCTTTGCCGATCTCGCGATCGATCCATTCGGACTTGCTTGGAAGGTCGGGAACGCGAATATCGGGTTCGGAACCACATTCACCGTTCCCACGGGCGAGTGGAACCCGAACAGCGAGGTGAACGTCGGCGACAACCATTTCAGCTGGAACCCGCAGCTTTACTACGACTGGTTTGATCCGCAGGGAAGAGGTGACATTTCGGTCCACGGTTCGTACGAGCTGAACTCCAGAAACAATCAAGGGCTGGTTACCTACTTCAATCCGACCGGGTCGCCCTATACATCAGGTCAGGTATGGCATCTCGAAGTGGCTGCGGCATACAACGTCAGTCAGAACCTGAGTGTGGCCGGGTCTGTTATGGGTGCCTATCAGTTCACGGACGACAAAGTCAGCGATCCGCAGGCCAACGCATACGTGCAGAACGTCCTCGACGGCAATCGCTACGAAGATGTGTCGGTTGGAGTCGCCGTACGTTATCTTTTTGCCAAGATGATCCCGGTGAACCTGACTTACACACGAGACGTCTACGCGAGAAACAAGGCGGTAGGTAACGCGATCGTGTTGCGGGTCGTGGCGCCGCTGTGAGTGGCTGAAGTTGCGGGGCCGGCGCCGGTCTCAGGGCGCCGTGCTGGCCTGCATGGCTACCCCAACCCAAGCCCCCAGCGTCGAAGCTGCAATGGCGAGGACCAGAAAGCAAAAAGCCCAACCTTGCGAATTGGGCTAACTGCTTGATTCTCTTGGTGGGGCGTGACAGATTCGAACTGTCGACCTACGGATGAAGAGTCCCGCTTCCCGGAAATAGGTAGAAATAAAAGCGCAGTTAAATTAATTGCTTGCAGCGATGGCCACCTATTAATCGACTGCGCTTTTAGCTCTTCTGACGGTATTTTTTGCCTACCCTTGTCAAGTTTTTGTCAAGGTGAATTCATTCAATACTGCGCAATAGGAGAACGGACAATGCAGCCTAATTCGGGACCATTGAAGAGTTTGCTGTCGATTCTGAAGTCGCCGATACCAACGTCAAGGTCCGGCTACATCGGCAGGTCAACCGCAAGCCGACACGGTTTAGTCTTGACCCGTTTGCGTGGCGCCACGGCATCGGATTAATCGCCAAACATCTAACTGAACGCGCATCACCGATCCCCAAGTGATTTGTCGACGCATTACATTAATGAGTTTGCGTCGAGAGTGGGGAGATCAAAATGCCGTGTCCGTTTCTAACGAGCAGGCCCACCCTTACGTCCAGTCTAATTCAGATCAAGACATACATGCGCTTTAGCTTTAATGGCGTCGACAAGGCCATCAACCTTGGAACAGCTTTCTGGTTATGGGTCCGACGCGGCCTTTGTTATATTTTTGAGCCGCGTGCCGTTATTAGATCGGTGCCTAAGCATTTGTATGCTGGTTAAAGTAGGGATAACCCCATAACTGGTTTACCCTAAAACCGGAAAACAACCTGTTTTAAGAAAAATTAGTCAACTAACTGCCCTTCCTATGTGTTTGATTTGTTTTTCGCGTTCTAATTTTTATTTTTGTTTAGATCGGGCATCGCCTTGTGTAATATACCCATCGACAACTGTTTCTTGAATAAAAAACGACATAGCGTCGGATATGCGGAACCCAGTGACCGGTCTTTTCTCGCGACGAAAGAATCTTGAATGGTTGTTGTTGAATGTCGCGCTCGTGTTCGTGGGCGCGGTTTTTACGAGCGTACATGTCGCTGAGGTTCATCGTGTCGACGCGACCGAGCGTGACCGCCTGCATGTGCTGACCAGCATCGTCTCAAACGATATTCAGAGCAATCTGACAACGGTAAGCCTGACGTTGGAAAAGGTGATCAAGGATTATCTGGTAGCACCTGGGCGGCTACATTCTCCAGACGGTTTGACGCTACGCTTGGAAGCACTGCAGACAGCCATACAAGGCACGTGTGTTTTTCTCGTGCTGGATGCCAACGGTCAAGTTACGGCGACCTCAGAACCTGCCTTGCTAGGCAAAGATTTACGTAACGAAGCCTACTTTAAGCTTGCCAGGGATAATCCTAGCGAGCGTACTTTGTATGTTTCCGCACCTTTCCAGTCGTATAAGGAGGGGGGTGGCTTGGTTATCACCGTCTCCCGGATGGTGCGCGGCACGCACGGTGAATTTGCCGGGCTGATGGTCGCAGGGCTTAATCAAGACTTCTTCACTGACTCTTTTTTGCCTGTCGGCTACGCGCCTGATGCTTGGGGCTTCGTGGTGCATAGCGACGGTCGGCTGTTGATCAATTTCCCGACGAGGGCAGGTATCGATGGTCGCGACGTCAGCCAGCCGGGTACCTTTTTTAGCCGCCATATTCAAAGTGGGCAGGTAGAGAACGTGCTGACCGGGGTGGTACGCGGCACCGGTGAGCAACGGTTAATGACGTTGCAGACCGTCCAGCCTGCTTCCTTAAACATGGACAAGGCAATCGTGGTGGGGCTCAGTCGCTCACAGGCGGCTATTGCGCAGCCGCTGCGACGCCAAGCCCTGGTCTACGGATTGCTCTATGCCGGCATCGCGTTGGTTTGCTGCGGCGGGCTGTTTTGGGTACAAAAGCGACGTGCTTATGCTCAGTCATTGGCCGACGATCTGGAACGCGAGCGGCGCGAAACGGATGAGCGCACCAAACACAATCAGGTGCTCAGCGAAAGCGAGGCGCGTTTTCGTACGCTGATTGAAGACGCGCCGTTAGCGGTTGCGATTCTACGGGGCGGCTATTTTGTGTATTCCAACCCGCGTTATCGCGACCTGCACGGTTATTCAGCCGGAGACGACCTGACGGGTCTGCCCTGGAGAGCCATGATTTCGGCGGAATCTCGCGCACTATTGCGCGAGCAAGAGGCTTTGATCATCGCGGACTCGCCGATTGAGCAAATGTTCGAAGCGCAAGGACTCGGCAAGGAAGGCCGTGTAGTGCCGGTCTTCAAGACCACCGCCCGCGTTCAGTTACTCGATGGACCGGCCACGCTGATTTTCGCGCAGGACATCTCTGCCCAGAAACACGCCGAATCGGCCTTGTTGCAGGCGCGCGATGCAGCGCAAGCTGCCAACCGCAGCAAAGCCGATTTTCTGGCCAACATGAGCCACGAGATCCGTTCGCCACTAAACGCCATCCTGGGCCTCGCTTACCTCTTGGGGCAGGCTCGACTCAATCTCGACGCTCACGGCATGGTGCGCAAAATCGTGGCGTCGGGACGCATGTTGCTGAACATTATCAATGACATTCTGGATGTGTCCAAAATCGAAGCCGGCCACCTGTTAATCGAGCGTGCGCCGTTTCGTCTGAATGATGTGATCGACAACCTCGCCGTCACCATGGGCCTCACTGTGGCGGACAAAAATATCCATTTGATCATCCAGCCGCTGCCGGCTGGCGTTTCGTCTGTGATGGGCGATGCCTTGCGGCTGGAGCAGGTGTTGAATAACTTGACGAGCAACGCCATCAAATTCACGCATGTCGGTCAGGTTGAGTTGCGTATCGCGCTGGTATCCCGAGACGACGAAAAGATCGTACTGCGCTTCGCGGTCCATGACACCGGTATCGGTATTCCCCCCGAGCTGCAAGGCGAAGTGTTCTCGGCATTCACGCAAGCCGACACCTCGACCACCCGCCGCTTTGGCGGCACCGGTCTGGGACTGACCATTTGCCGCCAATTGGTGAGCCTGATGGGGGGCGAGATAGGTGTGAACAGCACGCTTGGCCAGGGGAGTGAATTCTGGTTCACGGTGCCACTGCAACTTGTTCCCAGCACCGAGTTTTCCTCTCCAGACATGGTCCGGATCGACGCCTTGATCGCCGACGACAGCGAAATCGCATTGCAGGCCGTTACCGATACCGCTAAAGGTTTGGGGTGGCAGGTGAGTACCGTACGCTCGGGCGAGGCGGTACTGGCCCAATTACTGGAACGCAAGGAGGGGAAACTGCCTGACGTGGTGCTCTTGGATTGGAAGATGCCCGGCATGGACGGTTTGGCCACGGTGCGGGCAATCCGCGAAAACATGCCTAAAGAGGCGTGCCCCATCGTCATCATGGCGACCGCCTATGCACTGCCGAGTCTGGCCAGTCAGCCGGGCGCTGAACTGGTGGATGCATTTTTGAACAAGCCGGTGACCTCATCGACGCTTTACAACGCGACGGTCGAAGCGCAGCGTAAGCGGGCTAATACCGTCGGCGCGCCCGATGTCCTGAGAAAATCGGCGGCTCAAGCCTTGGCGGGGGTGCGGATACTCATCGTCGACGACAGCGAAATCAATCGCGACGTGGCGCAGCGCATATTGGGCGAACAAGGCGCTGTGTCGTCGCTCGCGGTCGACGGCAAGGCTGCGGTGGACTGGCTGGTGGCGCACCCCGACGATGTCGATCTGGTCTTGATGGACGTGCAGATGCCGGTGATGGACGGCATCGAGGCCACGCGCCGACTGCGCCTCATGCCGCAGTTCAACGACCTTCCTATCGTGGCATTGACGGCTGGGGCCTTCAAGGAACAGCAGGATGCCGCACGCGCGGCCGGCATGACCCACTTCATCAGCAAACCCTTTGACGTACCGTCGACGGTTGCGCTGATAGAGCAGATCAGGCGCAAACAAGCGAACGCGGTCAGCGTTGCGGGAAATGCCGAGATCCAAGCCCAAGCCGATCACTCGGACTTTGAGCAGTCGGCAGACTTTTCCGTAATCGATATCCGTCGCGGTTTGAAAATCTGGTCGGACGTGCAAACCTACCGCGATTATTTACGGCGATTCGTTGCCAGCTACGGCAACGCAATGGAGGAAATCAATGCGAGTCTGGTCGCTAATGACCGTCCTGCCGCGGCGAAATTAGCGCATAAGCTCGCGGGCGTGGCCGCTAATTTGGTGTTGCCGGACACACAGCGGCTGGCAACCGAGACTGAGCGGATTCTGTCCACGGGATACGATTCGACATTTATCTTGGCCCGCTTGAGCGATGCGCTGGAACAGGCCGTTATGGCCATTGACCGTTTTGCCCCGAAGGTCGAGGCGCAACCTCAGGCGTGCTCGCCAGCAACCGGTGAGGACATGTCGCCCGAAACCCGAGCGGAGCTCAAAGTACTGTTCGTCGCACTACTCGATGCACTTAATCAAGATAGTCCCGCGCCAGTCAAACCGGTCCTGGTCAAACTCTTGACGGCATTGCCTGTGCAAGAGCTGGCGGGCATTCAGGAGTGCATACGCGACTTCGATTTCCGCCGAGCTGAAACTACGACAATTAAACTCGCCCTGACTCATGGAATCATTCTGGAGGGGTAATTTGTGAGCGGTCAGACCATTCTAGTCGTTGACGACGAGCCCGGGAATTTGGCCGTCATCGCAGATATCCTGGGGGACAGCTATAGGCTGGTGTTTGCACGCAACGGCAGCGAAACGCTGGCCGCGGTTGTGAAACATCGACCGGCGATGGCGTTGCTCGATATCGGGTTGCCGGATATCGACGGCTTTGATCTTTGTCGAAAGATCAAACAGATCGACGCAACCCATGCCATCAAGATTATTTTCGTTACCGCCTATACCGATATGGCGCATGAAACGGCGGGCTTCGAGGCCGGTGGCGTCGACTATATCGTCAAACCGGTTTCGCCAGCCATTGTCCGCGCGCGCGTGGCGGCGCATCTGTCCATGGTGCGCGCGACGGTGCTGGAACAGAGTTACCGTGATGCGATTTTGATGTTGGGTCAGGCCGGACATTACAACGATACCGATACGGGTGCCCACATTTGGCGAATGGCAGCCTATGCCAGCGCGTTGGCGCAAGGGTGCGGATGGGATGCCGAGAGCAGTGCGCGCCTGGAATTGGCCGCCCCCATGCATGACACAGGTAAGCTGGGCGTACCCCGGGAAATTCTGCGCAAAGCCGGGCCGCTGAATGAGCAAGAATGGGCTGTCATGAAAACGCATCCGCAAATCGGGTACGATATTCTGAGCAAGAGCAATGCGCCTATATTTCAGTTGGCTGCAGAAGTTGCGTTGCGTCACCATGAAAAATGGGACGGCAGCGGCTATCCAGATGGCCTGAGGGGAAAAGACATACCCGAGTCGGCACGTATCGTCGCGCTGGCAGATGTGTTTGACGCGCTCAGCATGAAGCGCCCGTACAAGGAACCGTGGGCAATCGAGCGGATCGTCGAGCACATCAATGCGGGGGCTGGGACACACTTTGATCCAAAGCTCGTGAGCGTTTTCTCTGAAAAGCTACCCGAGCTTCTTGAGATTCAAAACAAATGGTCTACCGCGGAGTAACGTTCTAATGCCTCGCCGTTCGGCTAAACAGGGTAGTTTTCTCTATTTTATTTTTTTACCCGCCATGTTTACTTTCGAAGAATTGAGAAACG
>Ga0302226_10002082_pt1 | contig 14395 bp, 14 predicted proteins | sample II_Palsa_E3_3_FD_193524 | JGI IMG/M metagenome (GOLD analysis project Ga0302226, IMG submission 193524) | Peat permafrost microbial communities from Stordalen Mire near Abisko, Sweden - II_Palsa_E3_3 | ecosystem: Environmental > Terrestrial > Soil > Palsa > Peat permafrost | place: Sweden...
GTGAGCCCGCTTAATCGAGAAATCCGATTTATAGAGGATACTCAGCTTGCGCTCAGGTCCATATGCAGAATTGTATTCGGCAACGAGAATTTTTGGCCGTAGCCCACCATCCATGAGAGCTCGTGCAATATGATAATCGTTGCCATCGATGTCGAGTGAAAAGACATCTGGCGTCTTGCTTTGAATCGTGCCAAGAATCGCGGGAACTGTTTCGAGGGTAACAAACATGGATTGGCATCGTGTGCCAATGCTGTAAACCACCACATTTCGCTGAGCGCGCTCTACGAGTCTTGGATTACCTTCGATCATCAGGCCATGATACCGCTCCGCCACTGCCAACCAAGCAGAGTTATTCTCCACACCATTGGCGGATCCGATCTCCAGAAAGTCGCGATTGGGTGACCGCAGTTGTCTACGCAATACCTCAATGATGCCATCTTCCCCATTCTGACTGAAGCCAGAAAATTCCCATGTTGCTGGATTGGTAAGATCAACCCGACGCACTTGCATCATTGCCGCACCTTTCGCCAGAGCTATGGCGATCCGCTGGCGATCTCTACTATCGACGAGATAGTTGACAATACTCTTCAACACGCTATTCACACTCCCTGGGACTCATGTTCTGTTCTTTTTGAATTGAAGGCTTTCATACAGGGAAGTGCGCAGGCCGGACGCGAAAGAAAGCGACAGTAACGCAGCGGCTGTCATCGTAACACCTGTCCAGATCAAGGCTTTGATACCAACCATGCCCGCTGGCTCGACCTCACTGACAACCCAAGCTACGCCCAGAGATATACATAACGGGATGCCAACGTCCATGATCAGCCAGCGACCGGCATGTCCCGTGAGCAGATACCGCTCAGTAATAAATGTGCCTAGCCCCAGATAGACACACTGCAATAGGAGCCACGCTATAGCAGCACCTGATCCAGCATGTTCAATCGTCAGGAATATTGACGACGGAACGTAGATGATCAAAAGAATGAGGTTCAGGAGCAGCGCTACTCTGGCTTTGCCATAGGCTAACTGCAGCGCATACTGAAGAAATAGCACCGCATGTAGTGCCGCGGCTAGAATTAAGATCGACGCGATCGGCGCTACTTGAGCAGAAAGCAATGGATCATGCGTCCACAGGCGGATCAATGCCTCAGTGTGTATGGCCACCGCAAAGGCAAGAGAAAACGCCAGCGTGGCAAGCAACCGCGTGGCGAGCCCATATAACTCCAATAGCCGTTCAAACTGACCGATTGCCACCAGCGCTGAAAACCGCGGATAAAGTGCGTTGAACATCGGTGTCGCAATGAGATAGAAGCCACTCGCCAACAATGTGGCCAGCATATACCGGCCGTATTCGCTGAGGCCGACTAGCCTGCTGAGCAGCACCTTGTCGAATTGCATAAGGATTACTCCGGTGACTGCAATGGCACCCACTCCCGCTGAGAAGCGCCAGATACGATGGAGTTCAGCAAGCTTGAAGCTTGCGCCTTTGCTCCCCCCGACTGCATTCCAGGCGAACCAGCGAATGAGAACCACGTGAACGAGACTGACCAATAACTGCCATAGAAAAAAAACATTGACGCTGGGCGAAATAAATGCGAGCAAAAAAATGCTGCCCAACGCTCCGAACGTCACCATGACGATACTCAGTCCACTCACGAGCGCCAGCCGCTGCGCACCCATCAAACACGAGGCATAGAGACCTGTTGGCCAGCGTGCGGCGGCAACCAGGCCCATCAGCATCACGGCTTGAACTACATCAACTACAGCCAGATGTTTTGAATGCAGCCAGTTTCGCCCTAGCCAACCCGCTGTCAGCAGCAGCGCCATTGCCATCGTAAGTGCGACGATCCAATACAACAACTCAAGTGACCGAAGCAAATGGCGCAGTCGGGGCGCATCGACTGCCGAGACATGACGCGCCACTTCTCGATTCATTGTGGGAGATAGGCCAAGGTCGAGCAGCTGCAGCAGGGTTAGCAGTGTGGTGAAGAATCCGATGAGCCCGTAAGACTCAATGCCGAGTAAGTGGATATAGAACGGCGTCACCAGCACGCCGACGACTGCTGTCCAACCGGATCCAGCCAAACCTGCCACAAGGTTCCAACCTAGCCTCACCGCGGCACTACCAGCAGAGCTGATTGGTGTGGGAAACGTGGCATTGAACCCGAGCGCGACACGGCGCAAAACGCAGCTCTTGATTTATCAATTTTGGCCACCGGTTCCCCAAACACAACGAAGCGCGATGTTTGATGGCATGTACTTCATAGTCCTTCTCGGGCAGAAACTCAGCTAAATGGCCGCCATGCTATCTGGTAGCCCAGCGACCAAATGCTCGCTTCATAAAAAAGCGGTTTTCAGGTGTCACGACGATAAGTAAGAGCAGTGATCTGTTCGGACACCAGTCCGATCAAGAACACGATCACCGCCGCACTCCACAACAGCGTGCTGCCGTTTGTGAGGCGGCCGTAATGCATGAAAGTCCAAGCGTAATTGGCGCAACCAAGCATAAAGAACAGTGCACTGGCCGGTACAAACAATTTCAACGGCGAATACAAAGTTGCGATCTTGAAAATAATCAGCAGGAAACGCACACCATCGCGCAACGGCCGGATGTGGCTCTTGCCAATACGCTGGGCAGCCTTGATGGGAACGTAGGCCACCGGATAGGCACTACGGAAGAATGCCATCGTGCTAGTTGTGGGGTAACTGAAGCCATTAGGCAACAAATGTATGAATTCACGAAATTTATTGGCACGCACCACGCGAAAACCGGAAGTGAGGTCGAGAACCTGATGACCTGTCATACGTGTGGCTAACCTGTTATAGAGAGTATTGGCAAGGCCACGTCCCACACCAGCTTGGCTACCCCAATCACGGGCACCGACTACCATATCGTAGCCTCGCTCCAGTTGATCGGCGAGACGAGCGATATCAGCAGGATCGTGCTGACCGTCACCGTCCATGAATACCAGGATGTCGCCGGTCGCAGCACGTGCGCCACGTTTAACCGCCGCGCCGTTGCCCATGGAGTACGGCGATGACAGACATTCAACGCCGCTAATACGGCAGATACTGCGGGTGTCATCGATGGAGCCATCATCGACCACGATGATTTCGGCACTGGGATGAGCTGCGCGTAGCCGGGGCAACAGTGCCTGTAGCGCTGATGCCTCGTTCTTGGCAGGTAGAATAATGCTCAAGTGATTCAAAGATGCTCCCCGATTTTGGCGAATCATAGCGTGAAGCCAGGAGGCGCGTTGACTCGATGATTTGTAACTCAATAGGTATCTAGGTGCTGTCCAAGGCTTCCCGCTGCAATCCAAATAGCCCGATCAACCCAAAATGACTACGTCGTCAGAAATGAGAATCACGGGCACCTCATAATCTTGCGAACAGATTTTGACCTTCTCGACAGGCCTATAGATAAACAGCTTTACGCCGCAGATGGAGTTCCCAAGGTCAGAGTGTAGGTCAATAGGTAATGGATGACCTGACGACCGAACTGCGGTAGATTCAACCACATACGGGTAAGGGGCCAGAAATCATGTCATCACAATTGCAGCCGTCACTAGTGGGCCTGTCAGGGATGGCTCGCCGACTGGTTTCAGAAGGCATGTTGCCTGAAGCCGATGTACGCAAGGCGATGGCCGACAGCGTCCAGAACAAGACTGCCCTCGCCTCCTGGTTGCTCGATCACAATCTTGTCGAAAGCATTCAGCTGACGCAGATCGCTTCGGCTGAGTTCGGCATGCCAATGATCGACGTGGCGTCGCTCAATCCTGCCAATATGCCGCTCGATCTGATCAGTGAGGCTTTGATCAGCAAACATCAGGCGCTACCGTTGTTTCGCCGCGGCAAACGTCTTTTTGTCGGCATTGCCGATCCCATGCAGTCGCATGCGCTGGATGAGATCAAGTTCCACTCCAACTGCATGGTCGAGCCGATCCTGGTCGAGCGCGGCTCGCTGGTACGCGTAATCGAAAGCCTGCTTAACAATATGCGGGACACCATGCCCGATCTGGGCGGCGGCGATTTGGAGGGCCTAGATCTCGAGGGTGGCGATGACGAGGCAGAACAGACGGGCATTGATGCGAATGCCAATGACGATGCGCCGGTCGTCAAGTTCATCAACAAGATTCTGGTGGACGCCATCCGTCGCGGCGCCTCGGATATCCACTTCGAGCCGTTTGAGACGCAGTATCGGGTTCGTCTACGCATGGATGGCATGCTCAAGGCTGTCGCCAGCCCGCCGATGAAGATGGCCAATCGTATCTCGTCACGCTTGAAGGTTATGGCACAGCTGGATATCGCTGAAAAGCGCGTGCCGCAGGATGGTCGCATCAAGCTCAACCTGTCCAAGACACGTGCAATCGATTTTCGCGTGAGCACCCTACCAACGCTGTTCGGCGAGAAAATCGTGCTGCGTATCCTGGACGGCTCCTCGGCCAAGATTGGCATCGAGAAACTTGGCTACGAGCCGGAACAGCAGAAGCTTTATATCGACGCCATCCACAAGCCCTACGGCATGGTGCTGGTGACCGGCCCGACCGGCTCCGGCAAGACAGTATCGCTGTATACCGGGTTGAATATGCTCAACACGGCCGAGCGCAATATCTCAACGGTGGAGGATCCGGTCGAAATCCGCGTCGAGGGCATCAACCAGGTTCAGCAAAACGTCAAACGCGGCATGACCTTCGCCAGCGCGCTGCGCTCGTTCCTGCGACAGGATCCCGACGTAATCATGGTCGGCGAAATTCGTGATCTGGAGACCGCCGAGATTGCGATCAAGGCCGCACAGACGGGCCACATGGTGCTGTCCACCCTACACACCAATGATGCGGCGCAGACCATCGCGCGTCTGATGAACATGGGTATTGCGCCTTACAACATCACGTCCTCGGTCACGTTGATCATCGCGCAACGATTGGCGCGGCGCTTGCACGAGTGCAAGAAGCCACAGGAATTGCCGCCCGAGGTCCTGCTCAAGGCCGGCTTTACCCAGGCCGACATTGATTCCGGTATGGTCATTTATCAAGCTGTCGGATGCGATGGCTGCAACGAAGGCTACAAAGGCCGGGTAGGTATCTACCAGGTGATGCCGATGCTTGAAGACATCCAGAAGATCGTGCTCAAGGGTGGCAACGCCCTGCAAATTGCCGAAGTGGCCAAAGCTGCGGGTATCAATGATCTGCGCGCGTCAGCGATGCTTAAAGTCAAAAATGGTTTTACGAGTCTTGCGGAAATTGATCGCGTGACCAAGGATTAAATTAAACTGTAAACCGCCCCGAATATTGCGATGAACTTGCGCACGCGACCACGGTTTACAGTCGTGATTTGATATAAATTGGCTAAATACCTTGTCAGCGGCATGCTGCTGACGGGTCTGAGCTAGACCACAGGGGAAAACGGCATGGCCACGGCTAACACAGCAGCAAACAAGGCGCGGGCACTCGGTGTTCAGCGCGCTGAAGTCAGCAAGCAAACGACTTACGAATGGGTAGCGCTGGACAAGCGCGGCAAGCGCATGAAAGGCGACATGCCGGCAAAGAACGCCTCATTGGTCAAGGCCGAACTGCGTCGCCAGGGCATGAACCCGCAAACCGTACGGGAACGCGCAAAGCCGCTGTTTGGAGCCACCGGCAAAAAGGTCAAGCCGGGAGATGTGGCCATCTTCAGCCGACAGATCGCGACCATGATGGCATCAGGTGTACCGATGGTGCAGTCGTTTGACATCATCGCCGATGGTCAAAAAAATATCCGCTTCAAAAATATGCTGCTGGATGTGAAGCAGAACATTGAAGGCGGTGCAGCGCTTCATGAGGCGCTAGGCCAATATCCACTGCAGTTTGATGAGCTTTACTGCAATCTGGTCCACGCGGGTGAAACTTCTGGTGTACTGGATACCGTGCTTGACACGGTTGCCACTTACAAGGAACGTACCGAAGCGCTCAAGAAAAAAATCAAGAAAGCGCTGTTTTACCCGATGATGGTGCTGGCAGTGGTTTTTGTGGTCATCCTGATCATGTTGCTCTTCGTGGTGCCGGTATTCGCCAAGACCTTCCAGGATGCCGGTGCTCAGCTACCCGCTCCGACCCAACTTTTGGTCGATGCATCGGCATTCATGCAGAGCTACTGGTGGGTAGTTATTGGAATTATCGGCGGCAGCATCGCAGCCATCGTCATCGCAAAAAAACGCTCTCCAAGATTTGCGCATTTCATGGATCGGGTTGCACTGAAAATGCCGGTCATGGGCGACATTGTGCGTAACTCTGCTGTCGCCCGCTTTGCGCGCACGCTGGGCGTGACTTTTCGCGCTGGTGTCCCCCTGGTCGAGGCACTGGACGCCGTGGCTGGTGCCACCGGCAGCATTGTTTACGGTGACGCTGTCCGCCTTATGCGCGAAGACATTGCTGTGGGCCATCAACTGCAACTGGCGATGAAGCAAACCAACCTGTTTCCCAACATGGTGGTTCAAATGGTGGCGATCGGTGAAGAATCAGGCGCGCTGGACAACATGCTGTTCAAGGTTGCCGAATTCTATGAAAGCGAGGTCGAAAACGCTGTCGATACCCTTTCCACCCTGCTTGAGCCACTCATCATGGTGGTTCTCGGCACGCTGGTCGGCGGCATCGTGATCGCTCTGTATCTGCCGATCTTCAAGCTAGCCGGCACATTCTAAAATTCGTTGTTCAGAGACGCCGCAGAGTTGCCACTACCTGGCAATGAAGCGGCGTTGTGTTTAGCTCAGGAATAAGTCATGCCCGAGATGCCACTGGTGGTCTGGATCGCCTTTGCCGGTGTGCTTGGATTGGTGGTGGGCAGCTTTCTCAATGTGGTCATTCTGCGCTTGCCTGAGCGTATGGCTGCATCGTGGGAGCAGGAGGCGCGCGAAGTACTGGCGCTGGAAGCCGAGCCAGCAGCACCGTTGCCCCCTGGTATCGTGCGCGAACCATCACACTGCCCGCAGTGCAAACACAGGCTGTCGGTGCTAGACAATATTCCTGTGTTTGGCTGGCTACTCTTGCGAGGACGTTGCCGCTACTGTCAGGTAAAAATTTCCATCCAGTATCCCTTGGTGGAATTGTTGAGCGGCGTACTCAGTGCCGTCATCGTGTGGAAATTCGGTCCATCATGGCCAGCCCTCGCCGGACTGGTGCTTACCTGGTCCCTGATTGCGCTTTCCGGCATTGATTTCCGCACACAGCTATTGCCTGATCAGCTGACCTTTCCACTGCTGTGGTTGGGATTGTTGCTGGCGCTTTTGCCTATGTTCGTCACTGCGCCATCGGCCATCATTGGGGCCGCTATCGGCTACCTGAGCTTATGGAGTGTCTACTGGCTTTTCAAACTGTTGACTGGCAAGGAGGGCATGGGCTATGGCGACTTCAAATTGCTGGCTGCGCTCGGTGCGTGGATGGGGCCGATTTCCTTGTTACCGATTGTCTTGCTTTCCTCTTTGATCGGCGCGCTAGTGGGGGTCAGCTTGATCGTGTTGCGCAAGCGGGATAGCCAGATCCCCATGCCGTTTGGGCCATTCATTGCTGCGGCCGGCTGGGTGTGGTTCGTGGCTGGCGACAGCCTGCTACAGGGCTATCTGCACCTGTCCGGCCTGGGGTAAATATGCAGGTAAATACGCTGATCATTGCGCTAACGGGCGGCATCGCAGCGGGCAAGACTGCGGTAACGCGCCGGTTTGAGGCGCTAGGCGTACATGTGCACGATGCTGATATCGCGGCGCGGGAAGTGATTGCACCGGGTACGCCGGGGCTTACCGCCGTAGTCGAGGCTTTTGGTGCGGATGTGCTTGATGGCACAGGCAAGTTGGACCGCCGAGCCATGCGAGAAAGGGTATTCACCGACCCAATGGCCCGACGCAAACTGGAGGCGATCATTCACCCCCTCGTTCGCGACTGGTTGCGCGATCGTGTTGCCGCCGAGACCGGGCCTTATTGTCTGCTGGCCATTCCCTTGCTGGCTGAGAACCTCGCGCACTACCGGTGGATCAAACATGTGCTGCTGGTCGACGCGCCGGAGTCGATACAGCTTGGCCGACTTATGCTACGCGACGGTATTGATGAGACATTGGCTTACCACATGCTCGCTCAGCAGGCCAGCCGCGCCGAGCGACTGGCGCTAGCGGATTACGTCATCGACAACAGCGGCGACGAGGTCGCGCTCGATGTGGCTGTTGCTCAGCTGCATCAGAGATTTCTGGCGCTGTCGCAACGAGACCAGTAATGAACGCGTTGTGCCTTCGCTGAATGGCCAGACACACGATCCTTCGCCTACTCGGATAACACTCTTCAAGTCTGCAAGAATCCAAGAATACCCACCACGCCTTGGGCACCCATCTGCTTTGCGTACGTCAGGTCCCATGAGCCGAGTACGCCCACGGCATACACCGGTAACGAAGCTTCTTCCGCCAGTAACTGCAAGTCTGACCATTCCGCTCGCAGGGCATCCGTGCCGTCGACTGAAGCCGTTTTCAAAGGCAAGGTAGCGAAGTCCGCTCTTATCTCGGCTGCTTTGGCCAAGTGCGACGCATCGCGGCAACCGACACTAATCAGTTGATGCCACGGCAAAGGCCGCTCCGACGTGTTCAGCAACTGTTCGCTGGTGAGATGAGCCCCCACACCAAGTGCCTGCGCACCCTCAATATCGCCATTGAGCAGAAGCTGCGCGCCGTACTTGCGAGTGGTCGGCAACAACTCCGCTGCAAGCGAACGAACAGCCGTGACCGGCCAGAGCGGCAGATGAAGCTGCAACAGCCGCACCCCGTCTTGAATTGCCCGACAGATTCGCTCGCGCCACTCATCATGCTGATCGAGCATGACATCGGCAGGCGTGATCACATACATGGACGGTAGACGCAGCGCCTGCAGGATCGGCCGATCAGCGGGCGTCATGCTTTCCGGATCAATCTGCGCGGGATCGCACCATTGCAGCGCCTGCCCTTCCAGCGATTGCGGCGTACCGTCCCATCGATCCACATGCCAAGCATCCAGCACCAAGGTGCGGTCATCGTAGGTCCACGGCACACGTATAAGTGGCGTGGCCGACTTGAGCTCGATGCCAAGCTCCTCGCGCAATTCACGGGCTAGCGCTGCGAATGCCGACTCGCCCGGCTCAAGCTTGCCACCGGGGAACTCCCAGAATCCGCCAAGATGCTTACCCTGCGGACGCTCCGCCAAGAGCACACGTCCATCCGTGTCAACGATGAGACCGGCCATCACATGCATGGCGGGTGGGACTCGGTAGCTAGAGCGTGTCATCAAATACCAGCGGCCGCGACGGGTAGTTTCGTCAGTTGCTGCGCAGGTACTCGACCATATCGAAGTCGTAAGCGTGCTCGGCATCGGCCTTGTGATGTACACGGGAAACTTCGGTCCAGTCGCTGAAATGCGTGCCGGGAAAGAAGGTATCCGCACCGTTAATCGCTGCGCTGACCCAGGTCAGATACATGCGACGGGCAATCGGCAATGCCTCGGCAAATACCTGACCGCCGCCAATCACCATCAGACCGGTCTGATCGGTACGCGCTAGCGCTTCTTCCACCGAGCGCACGGTAATCTGACCCGGAAATGGTGCTTCGTGACGGCGGGAAAGCACCATGTTGACGCGATCCGGCAGCGCACGGCCAATGGATATAGCGGTGTTGTAGCCCATCAGCACGTTCTTGCCGGTGGTCAACTGCTTGAACCAACGCAAATCATCCGGCAAATGCCAAGGCAATTGCCCCTTGAGGCCAATGGCAAAGTTCTCATCAAGCGCGGCAATCAGCGAAATAGCCATGAAATTCCTTGGAAAGCATGATCGGTAAGTTGGCTTCTGACCTCAAGGAGTCAGTACCAGCGGCGACGAATCTTAGCAGGCCGGGGCTCTGCCGGGCGTCTCGCCCAACTATCAGGAGGTCATACCCGGAGGCTCTGCTGCTCCATCGGCCTGAAGCCTCACAACTGAAGCAGCGTTCAGACCGCCACGGCCCCCTTGATCAGCGGGTGTGGCGCGTAATTCTCGATGACGACGTCTTCAAAGCGGAAATCGAAGATCGATCTCACCTCGGGATTGAGCCGCAGCTGCGGCAGCGGACGCGGCTCACGGCTCAACTGCAGCTGCGCCTGCTCCACGTGATTGTTGTAGAGATGCGCATCACCCAACGTATGCACGAAATCGCCTACACCTAGCCCGCATACCTGCGCCACCATATGCGTCAGCAAGGCATAGCTGGCGATATTGAACGGCACACCGAGAAAGATATCGCCCGAGCGCTGGTACAACTGACAACTGAGCTTGCCATCGGCAACGTAGAACTGGAACAGGCTGTGGCAAGGCAGCAACGCCATCTTCGGCAGCTCCCCGACATTCCACGCACTCACTATCAGCCGTCGCGAATCGGGGTTGCGCTTGATCTCCTCGATCACCCAGCGGATCTGGTCCACCACGTCACCATCGGCCGTGGGCCAGGCACGCCACTGTTGCCCGTAAACCGGGCCGAGATTGCCATCAGCATCGGCCCATTCATCCCATATACGCACGCCGTTTTCTTTCAGGTAAGCAATATTGGTATCGCCGCGCAGGAACCAGATCAGCTCGTGCACGATCGATTTCAGATGCAGCTTCTTGGTAGTCACCAGGGGGAAACCCCGCGCCAGGTCAAAGCGCATCTGCCAGCCAAAGACACTGCGCGTGCCGGTGCCGGTGCGATCGGATTTTTCGGCACCGTGTTCCAGGACATGGCTTAGCAGATCAAGATAAGGGCGCATGATCAATCAGGCCTTCGCGCTAATGGGAGCCAGTGGCAATGTGGGTGCGCGCCGTGACAGCAGGATCAACCACAGGCCAATCACGATCAGCGGCAGCGACTGCAGTTGGCCCATCGTCACCCAGCCGAACGCGAGATAGCCGAGCTGTGGATCCGGTAACCGAACGAATTCGATCGCAATGCGGAAACAGCCGTATAGCAGTCCAAACAGACCCGATACCAGATAACGTGGCCGTGGCTTTAGCGACACCAGCCAGATCACCACAAACAGCACGGCTCCCTCAAGGGCCATTTCGTAAAGTTCGGAGGGATGACGCGGCAAACCGCCAAATTGCTGCAACGTGGGCAACCAGGTCGGATGGCTTTCGGCATACGCCATATCATCGGCGCGCGCATTTGGGAAAATCATGCCCCACGATAACGTGGTCGGCTTGCCCCACAACTCGCCGTTGATGAAGTTGCCAAGCCGGCCAAGCCCCAGACCAATCGGAACGAGTGGCGCGACGAAATCGATCGTGTCGAAAAAATGCAGCCGTTGCCGGCGCGACCACCACAGGCCCGCAGCCAAAACGCCAAGCAGGCCACCGTGGAAGCTCATACCGCCATCCCACACCCTGAACAGCGCAAGCGGCTCGGTCCAGATCCAGTGAAGGCCACCGGCGTAATAAAACAGCATGTACCAAAGGCGACCGCCAACGATCACGCCCATCATGCCGTAGAAAAACAGGTCACCCAGCGTCTCTCGACTCACCGGCAGACGACCACGCCTGCGGCGATATTCGCCCAGCACTGCCACGACCAGAAAACCCAGCAGATACATCAAACCGTACCAGTGCACCTGGATGGGTCCCAGGCCGAAGGCCACCGGGTTGAACTGGACAATGAAAGGTTGGGTCATGAGAGAAACGTGCTAATTGCAAACCCCGATTGTAACTTGACCAGACGAGCAAGCAGAGATCGGACCACTCGTCAGAGCAGGACGGGCCTGTCCGGCAATTCGTCAGGATTGTCGGTGCCATCACTGGGAAAGTGCTTCGCCAGCAGGGCATGCGCTGCAGAGATGCCAGCGAGACTGCCATCGCGCCATCGACCGCTGGCGTAGCTGTTGCGCATACTGGTGCAGATATCGTCCCATTCAGGTTGGGCAACACGATGGGCAATACCGCGGTCGGCCACGATTTCGATACGTCGTTCGGCCATCAGCACGTAGAGCAGCACCCCGGTGTTGTGCTCGGTATCCCACACGTGCAGTTGGGCGAAAACCTGCCTCGCACGAGCGACTGCGTCGACACCTTCCAACACCAGCCATGGGGCCAGTCGTGACTCCACCGCAAAACGGACTTCGCCCCGATGGGATCGCTCGCCGGCAGCGATGGCCGCAGTCATCTCCTCCAGCAATGACTCTGGAAACCGACGGCGCATGGCGAACCATTGGCCGAACAGGTTGGTTAGCAGCCGCTGCAGTCGCGCCATCACCAGCTCCCCGACGAACCGCCACCGCCGAAGCTGCCGCCACCGCCGCTGAAGCCACCGCCTCCGCCCCCACCAAAACCACCACCGCCCGAACCAAACCCGCCACCGCCGAATCCGCCCCAGCCACCGCCGCCAATGAAACCACCGGCACCGCCCGGCAGCAACATCAGAATGCCGCCCATGACTGCACCAATGATGCCTGCGCCAGTCGACACGAGCAGCCACAAGAGCCCTCCGGTGAACAGCGCGCCAATCGGCGCACGAACCCAGCTGTTCGCCCGACCGAGCACACTACGCAGGAAAAGCGCCAGAAACAGCCCCATCATCAGGCCGTGCTGCAATCCGAAGCCGGAACGCTGATGCTCAGGGTTGCCCTGCACAGGCGGCGGTAACGGCTCGCCGTTGATCAGCTGGGTCAGCGCACCGACCGCATCCGTGATGCCGCCGAAATAGTCGTTGACGCGGAATTTTGGGGCGATATATTCGCGGCTGATGCGCGCCGCCGCGGCATCGGGGATCGCGCCTTCCAGGCCATAGCCGACCTCAATGCGTACCTGCCGATCGTTCTTTGCGACGAGCAGAAGCACACCGTCATCGGTACCTTTGCGGCCGATCTTGTTGGCCTCGGCGACCGCAATGGAATAAGCATCGATATCCTGCGGCTGGGTGGTTGGAACCATCAGCACCAGCAGTTGCGCACCCTTGGCTTTTTCCAGCGCAATCAGCTGCGAATCCAGCTGATCGACCTGCGCCGCGGTGAGTGTGCCGGTAAGGTCGGTGACGTGACGCGCGAGCTTGGGCACCGCATCGGCCGCATCCAGTAAAACCGGCGACAGCAGGGCTATCGCCAGTATCGACAGCAGGCGCGAAAGGCGCCGAGGCATCATCAATGGGCCGAGGTAGCAGGCGCTGGCGTATTGGTGCCGAAGTCCACGGTTGGCGCCGTGGAGATGGCCTTTTCGTTATCGACGCTGAAATTCGGTTTGATCTGGTAGCCGAACATTTTGGCGGTGAGATTGTTCGGAAAGGTGCGGATCATCGAGTTGTAGTCAGCCACCGACTGGATATAGCGGTTGCGTGCCACGGTAACGCGATTTTCGGTGCCCTCTAGCTGCGCCTGCAGATTCTGGAACAGGCCGTCGGCCTTCAGCTGCGGGTAGTTCTCAGTGACCGCCATCAGCCGCGACAGCGCACCACCCAACTCACCCTGCGCAGCCTGAAATTGTTTCAGCTTTTCCGGGTCGTTCACTGTATCGGCATTGACCTGCAGGCTGCCGACCTTGGAGCGCGCGTTGGCTACTTCGATAAAAACCTTCTCTTCGTGCTGCGCATAGCCCTTGACGGTATTGACCAGATTCGGCACCAGATCGGCGCGCCGCTGATACTGGTTCAGCACCTCGGACCAGGCCTGTTTGACCGCCTCATCCTGCCGCTGCATGGCGTTGTAGCCGCAACCGGATAAGCCACCGAGAATCAGCAAAAGCACGAGTACGCGCAAAGTTTTCATCAAGGCTTGCTCCATTGCGGATTAACTGCCATTGCAGCACCCCTGCAGCCCATACGCAATAAAGTGCCGGGGTCGGATCAAAACTCCTGATCGGCGCCGTGGCGCCAGGTCAGAACCAACGCGGCAGCAGGATCAGCCCCCAGCTCAACGCCACCAGCACCAGCAGCACGAAAACCGCGGCTGAACCCATGTCTTTGGCACGGCCGGCCAGCTCATGAAATTCCGGACTGACTTTGTCGACTACGGCCTCGATGGCGGAATTGAGCAGCTCAGCTGAGAGCACCAGCATCGGCGGAAAAATCAGCGCGAGCTTTTCAAGCGCGCCGTTGCCGAGCCATAGTCCGAGCGGAATAAGAGCAATGGCCAGACAGGCCTCGAGTCGAAACGAGGCTTCATGACGCCAACCGGCACGAAAACCTTTCATCGACCACTGAAATGCTTTCCAGAGCTGCTTGGGACCGCGAAAACCTTCGGCTGCCATCGTTCGGGATCCGGTCAGGCGATCGCTGGCAGCAACTGGCCAGCAGATTGACAATCGAACAGGCGCTTGCCGGGGATAAAAGACCTGACCACCAGGGTACCCGACGGAATAAAAGCAACGATCGACATGGTAAGGCAAAGGTCCCTGGTTCGAGAGGCGCCTTGGAAGCAGC
>Ga0302226_10002083_pt1 | contig 14392 bp, 19 predicted proteins | sample II_Palsa_E3_3_FD_193524 | JGI IMG/M metagenome (GOLD analysis project Ga0302226, IMG submission 193524) | Peat permafrost microbial communities from Stordalen Mire near Abisko, Sweden - II_Palsa_E3_3 | ecosystem: Environmental > Terrestrial > Soil > Palsa > Peat permafrost | place: Sweden...
TAATTTCTTTTTCTTTCTTTCATTTTTTTTTGGTGGGGTGGCTAACAGAGCGAAAAAAGATGCAAAATATCCAGTACAACAACAAGTTTGAGTTTATCGAGGACCTCAACCTGATCGTGTCCAACTGCTACCTCTACAATGGCGTCGATCCAGCCAACATGTACGTGCGCTGCGCCAACGCCTTCAAGAAGAAGATTGACCAGCTCGCGGCCAAGATCCCGGACGTGGACGTGAGTGATCCCTCGTCCCACGAAAACGATGGTAACAACGTGTATTTATTTTTATTCTGTGTATTTATTCTTTTTCCCTTAGTTCCCTTTGAGCAGTTTCAGCAGACTCCTGGGGCGATGCCCATGACGCCACACACGCCCGTCTCTGGCAGCGGCGGGTCCTCCTCTGGCCGGTACGCCCCCGACGTGGACATCAACATGTTCCTCAACGAGGAGGTCCAAGACGCCGTGCCTGCCACGACCTCCTCTGCAGTGGGCGGTGCGCTCCTCCACGACACGACCTCCATGCCTGGGATAGCGTCGTCCACCCCGGCCGTTGCCGCCATCGACGCAATGGACGTGTCCTCGTCTGTCAAACTGGAGGCGGTCGACGCAATGGACGTGGTGCCGGTCCCCGACGAAGAAGAACCCGCAGTGGCAGAGGAAGAGGTGGAAGAAGGTGATCCGCCCCCAAAAAAAGTATACCACGCTAATCCTTTGTTTTTCAGAAATAGAGTACAATCCAAATGACACGGTCCAGTTTGGCGACGCCGTTGCCGGCCTCGTCAACGGGATCCCGCCGTGGTTCAAGTTCTCCTCTGCCCAACTCGAGCACCTACGGACAAGGAGAAAGCAGTTTGCCCAGTCGTTTGCAGAGCAACCGGCGATCGTGGCCAAGCCGGCCGATCTGGCCAAGTACTTTGACGTCGAGCTGAGGAGGAAAAGGGCGTCGGTCGATGTAAGGGAGAAAAATAATTATTTTTATACCAACTGATTTTGTGTGTGTGTGTGTGCAGCCAACGCTCGTTTGGACAGCTCAGCAAGCGAGCATCGCAGCCGAGTGGTCCCCCGATCTCGCCGGCAGCATTGCGAGCCTGTTCCCCGAGCTAACGGACGGGCCCGTTGCGCCGTACCTCCCGCTCACGACCATGTCTTCCTCCTTGAAAGCGGCTCAAGCGGCAACGCTCCCCAAGGCCGCAGTGGTCGTCTCGCAGGCGGTCGTACGCGCACAGCCCGCAACGGCGCTAAAGCTCGTGCAGCCAACGGGGTATCTCAACAGGATCATGTACAGCAACATTGGCACGCTGCGAGACATCCGGCTGCTTCGCTTCCGCATTGACAACGACACCGTGCAGCCCGGCAAGGTCACCTTGGTAATAAGCCGCTGTGACCTTTATTTATTTTTGCTTAACCCTCCCCACGTAGGCCAATCTGCCGGCAGAGTTTGACGCCAACCTGGTCAATGTCCATCCCTTGCTGCGTGGCTCCCTGCATCCAACAGCATCGATCCGCAACGGCGGCGTCAAGGAGCCCGCCGTCCCCGAGCCCGTCGTCGACAATGGCGCCCTCGAGCTTGACTCGCAAACGGCCCGCTTTGCCCTGTCGCAGTCGATCGCGCTGATGCTGCAGCACGACGGCTTCGAGTCGGTCCAGACGTACGCCCTCGACGTCTTCACCGATGTCGTCGGGTCCTTTTTCGACAAGTTTGGACGCGCCTTTCACGAGTTCCACGATGCGTACAGCAAAAAGCTCAGCAGCGACGTAACCAAACTTATTCGAGTGTGAAGTTAAGTTTTATTGATCAGGAAATACTCGAGCGGTCCCTCGCAGAGTTGGGATTGGAGGACCTGCCCGCGATCGAGACGTTCTGGCACGACAACATTGTAAAATACAGGCAAAAACTACTAGAGGCCCAGCGACGGCTCGAGCTGAGGTGGCTCGAGGTCAACGGCCACGTAACGTGGGCTTGTTTCTCGAACTATCCTTCTAATTCTATGCATTCCTAGGAGGTGCCGAACGAGGAGGCGGCGGTTGCCGGGGGGGAGGAGGACGATGTGGCCTTCCTCAGCGGCAACTTTACCGATGACTTTGGGCTGGATCTCCTGGGGCTCAAGGAGATCGGCCTGGGCCATTTGCGCGTGCCCAGCTCGCTGCTCAACCCCAAGAACAAGCACAACCTGGTCACGCACGACCGCTTCCGCAAGGCGTTCACGCACATCCCTGTCGACAGCGTCGTGTCCCCGCCTCCGTCCCAGCAGCCGCAAGAGGACGACGAGATCGTGGAGGGTGGCGTTGCCGCAGGCGTCCCCATCGTGCCCATGAACGGCATCGGCAACAGCAACGGCCTCACGCCCCATCCCTCGGCCGAATCGGTGGTCAAAGCAGAACCGACGCCCGCTGCAACTGTCCCTCCCGCGGTGCTCTTCGCGCCAACGAGGACCTTTGCGCCTATCCGCTCCGCTGAGGACCAAATCGGCCTGCTCGGAGCCCTCTTGCGTGAGGAGCTGGCCAAGAGCGAGACGGGCATTGTCGTTGAGGTACCGTGCACCTTTTTTTTTTTGTTTGTTTCTGTTTTGAATGAATGGGCCCTTAGGACGTCAACCTAAACTCTGAGCAGCGGGCCATCCGGATGCGCGTGAGCCGCGAGTACCAACTAGACGACAAGCCCCATCCGTTTGACGGCCACGGCAGAAAGCCGGGCAGCGGTCTCGCAGCAACGGGCAAGACAACCGCCAAGAAACGGGCCAACGACGAGCTGCTTTAACCAACCAAAAAGAAATAATAATTTTCTTTTCTTAGACTAATTTTAAAAAGAGCAGACCTTGGAAAAAAATACAGAATAATAAACACACTTAGTGTGCAGCAGTGGCCCGCCAGGCAAGGTAGTCGGCATACGACACCTCGCACTTGCTGCTCTTGTACCGCGTCAGCTTGATGGCCTTCCTCGTTGCGTCATCGATGGGTGCGACATAGCCGCCCTTGCGCAGGAGCGAGTCGATCGCCTGCAGCTTTGTCCACCCTTGCTCCTGCGCGACCTGGGGCAGGTACGTGGCCGTCTTGCTGCGGCCGTTTTCGTTGACAAACTCGATCCAGATGCCGTGCAGCCCGATGGTCCAGTCGAGGTAGTCGGCACCGTCCTCAAAGTCGACCAGGAGGGACACGCCGCAGTGCAGGGAGACGATCTCGGCCGCGGCGATGGGCTTGAACCGGCGGTCCTCGAGTGCACTGGCCAGTTATGTGCATGTTTTAATAGAGGCGCACGTTCTTTGTTTACCTCACGAGGGCGTAGTCCTTGAGCCCACTGTGCAACGACATGGCGCTAAAGTTGCCGATGCAGCCACGCAGCTCCTTGTGCCCCTTGCGGCGCTCGATGTCCCACGTCACAAACAGCGGGCTAAAAAGGTGTCGTCAGCGTGTTTGCCCTGGTCGTGCATGTTTTTTTACTAGGACGCGTTGGCAAAGGAGGGCGGGACGACGCGGTGCGCCTTGTCAAAGTGGTGGATGAGCACGTCAAAGCAGTAGAAGGCAGTCGCGGCGTCGGCCACGAGGGGCGTTCCAGCTGACATTGAGCACGAGGACAGGGACTGCAGCCCGCTTTGCTTCAGCTCGACTTTCTGAGTGGGGAAATGAGCTTTTTTTTTGCCAGCCGATTTTTTTTTGCCAGCCGATTTTTTTTTGCCAGCCACGTTTTCCACACAGCCGGATCCCTGGAGCTTCCCCCCCGCATCAGTCTCCAGGCAACGAATGACATGCAGCCAGCTGATTTTGTGCCAGTTGCGCAAGCGACCAAAATGACGTCGTCGTTGTGCTGACAAATCGTGCTGAGCTAAGCAAAGCAAACCGTCTTATATACTCGCCGCCCCGCCTGCCGCTTCGACCCACATCCAAGCACTCTTCCCTTCTTCTTCCCGTCCCAACCATGACCAACAAGACCATCCTGATCACGGGCGCGTCGCGCGGCATCGGCCTCGAGCTTGTCAAGCAGTACGCCTCTGCCGACCCCACGTCGCTCGTGCTGGCGGCCGTTCGCGACCCCTCCAAGGCCCCTCTGATCCACGAGCTGGCCAAGGCCCACGGCAACGTCAAGGTCATCCCCCTGGACGCCTCCAGCGACGCCTCCATCGCCGCCTCGGTCGCGCACGCCAAGCAGCACACGAGCCATGTGGACCTGCTCATCAACAACGCCGGCGTGCAGAACCCGTCGGGACCGGCCGAGGACAGCATCGCCAAGCTGACGCGTGCCGACTTCCTCGCCGTGTTCTCGACCAACGTGTACGCGCCGCTGGCCGTGGTCCAGGCCTATTTGCCGCTGCTCAAGGCCAGTGCGTCGCCCGTCGTGGTCAACATTAGCTCTGTCGCCGGCTCCACCGCGATCGTCGCCAAGATGCCCCTCTCGTCCACGCTGCTGTCCTACTGCGCCAGCAAGTCGGCCCTCAACTTTGTCACGACGTCGTCGGCCACGGCGTACCCCGACATCCTCTTCCTCGCCATCCACCCGGGCTCGGTCACGACCGACATGGCCAAGGACGTGACGGACGTGATCGGCAAGGGGGCGTTCCAGTCCATCTCCACCCTCGAGAGCGCCACGAGCATCATCAAGACGGTCAACGCCAGCACCATCAAGGACAGCGGCAAGTTTATCAGCTACGACGGCAGCGACCTCCCTTATTAATTAATGCGGCGAACTCTGCAACTCTTAGCACTATTACGCCGCTGTACCCTAGTGGGGGAGTAGTTTTTGATAGTACATTCCTGTGCGACATGATGACATCAAGCACCAAAACGATCCGTCTCGTGGGCGTGCTGCCATCAGCTCCATTCTCTCAACAGCGATCACCGACTGGAAAGATGAGCACTACATTTGAAGATTACATTTGAACCAATGAACAGAACTGTACAATATCGATGGGGGGGAGGGAGGGAAAAGGAAGGACTAGGAACGAAGAAAAAGGAAGCGGAACCCGGAGACAGAAAAGGAAAACAAAAGAGCGCTAATTTGGAAATTTTTCTTTTTAGATGGATGGGAGGGAAAGCGCCTTTCATGCTCTTCGCGTTGATCGGCGGGTGGACGTGGCAGCAACGGGTTCCACTGGGGCAGCGGCGGAAGCAGCAGCAGCAGCCTTGCGCGACGATGCCTTTGGTGCAGCCGCAACAGGGGCAGCCGCAACGGGCTCGGCAACAGAGCGGGTGGCCCGCTTCTTGGGCGCAGGTTCCTCGACCTCAACGGCAGCAGGAGCGATCTCGACGGCACGTCCACGCTTGCGAGTGGCAGGGACTTCGGCAGGAGCAGGTGCCGGTGCCGATGCCTCGGGCTCGACAACCGCCGCCGCCCTCTTGCCACCGCGAGTCGCCTTGACAACAGGTGCAACGACGATGGTCTCCTCAGGCTGCTCGACGACTGCGACGGCCTTTTTGCCTCCACGGACGGCCTTGGGGGCAGGGGCAGCGACCTCCATCGGCTCCTCGACCACCTTGGCACCGCCACGGGTCGATCGCTTGGGGGCCTCCTCGACAGTCTCGACCGAGAGCACGACGGCCACCTTCTTGCCACGAGCAGCTGGCTTGACGGGCTCCTCGACGACCGCGGCAACCTCGACAGCAGGCGCAGCAACGGCCTTCTTGCCGCGCGTGGCCTTGACTGGTGCAGCAGCAGCAGCAGCAGCAGCAGCAACAGGCTGCTCCTCCTCGACGACCACGGCTGCCTTCTTTCCACCACGAGTGGTCTTGGGCGCAGCAGGGACCTCATCGACGACGAGCGGTGCAGCCTTCTTGCTTCGCGTCGCCTTGACAGGTGCCGCAACGGGCTCCTCCACGACCATGGGCTCGACGGGGGCAGCAGCCGCAACGGCCTTCTTGCCACGGGTTGCCTTGGCCTTGACCTCAGGGACGGCTGTCTCCTCAACGACCACAGCTGTCTCCTCAACGGCCACGGGCGCAGGCACAGCGGCAGTCTTCTTGGTGCTGCAGGGGGTCTTGGGCTTGGGCTGCTCTACGACTGGTTCCTGCTCCGCCGTCGCCTCAACGTCCATCGCGTCGTCAGTGGCCTCAGCGGGGACAGCAGCGACCGCATCGGCAGACGAAGAGAAGACGTGCTTGAGGGGAACGCCCTGCTGGATCGCAAACTTGGTGGGCGTGCTGAGGACCTTGGGCGGCTTGGTGCTCTTGAGTGCGACGCCCTGCTTGATCGCGTTCAGGACCTGGTCCTCGGCGGAGGCAACAGCGGGCAACGGGGCAGGGGCAGGCTTGAGCGCGACACCATCCTTGATGGCCTCGTGGATCTTGGCCTCGACGGGCTTGTAGGGCGAGTGGGCGGCCGCGGGCTGCTTGAGCTGCACGCCCTCCTTGATCGCGGCACGAACCGGCGTGTTGAGGGCCTTGGGCGGCTTGACGTTCTTGAGGCTGACGCCGGCCGTGATCAGGGCCTTGGTGGGCGTGTTGAGCGGCTTCTTCGTGGTCGGCTTAAGCTGGACGCCCTGCTTGATCGCCTTGTGGATCTGGGCCTCGACCGTCGCGGCGGCGGCAACGGGCGCGACAATGTCCGTGTGCTTGAGCTGGACGCCCTGCTTGATGGCCGCACGCACAGGCGTCGTGAGGGCGTTCTTCTTGGTCAGCTGCTTGAGCGTCTTGCCCGCGACAATCTGCTTGCGAACGGGCGTGGTCAGGCCCGTGATCATCTGCGGCTTGGACGCCTTGAGCTGCACGCCCTGCTTGATCGCGTTGCGCACGGGCGTGCTCAGGGCCAAGGCGGGCTTGATGGACTTGAGCGAACGGCCGGCGATAATCGCGTTGCGCATCGGCGTCTTGAGCACGAGCGGCGGCTTGGTCGACTTGAGCGAAACACCGGCCTCAATCGCCTTGCGCGCGGGCGTGGCAAGCTTCTTGGCCTTTTCCTAAATACTTTCAAGATCAATATAAAAAAGACAAAAATTCTTACCTGGATTGGCGTCGCTTCCATCGCGTCCTCCTCCTCGACTTGCTCCTCATCTTCGATGTGGTCGTCCTCTTCCTCGTCTTCCTCGTCGTCCTCCTCGTCGTCGGCCTCGTCATCCTCCTCCTCATCGTCGACGGCCTCATCCTCCTCCTCGTCCTCCTCGCCATCGATGTCCATCTTTTCGGGCGTGGCAGCCTTGACGGGAGTAGCAGCCTTGACGGGCGTGGCAGCCTTGACGGGAGACTTGGTGGGCGTCTTCTTGGCCGGCGACTTCTTTGCCTATTTAAATAGTTAAATTAAATCTTGCTGCCAGCCATTTACCTTTGCAGGGGTCTGCTTGAGCAGGGGCTTGGGTGTCACGCCCGACGACAGGATCGAGGGGCGCTCGCCCTTGCGCACGGGCGTGGCCGGTGGCTCGGTAAAGTCAAAGACCTCTGGCTTGAGCTGGCGTCCAAACGTGACTCGCTTGCTGGGCGTGGGGGGCTCGGCCTCAGCCTCGACCTGGGCCTGCGGCTGGGCAGGCACACTGACATCCACGAGCGGTGTCTCCTGCTGCTCGAAATCAACGGGGCCCAAGGCAGACTTGAGCTGGAAGATGCCGCTCGATCCAGCCTCGATCTCGGCCGCCTCCTCGGGGGCGGGCACGGCCGCGGCGGCCGTGGCAGTCGGGTCCAGCACAAAGACGGGCATAGTCGAAAAGCTCTTGCGGGCCTTGGTCGAGGTGGGAGACTCGTGGCCGGCGGCGAAGGGCGTGGTGGAGGCCATGGGCGTGGTCGGGGCCAGCTGGCTCAGACGCGGAGTGACGCGGTTCTTCTTGCTGCTGCTGAGGTGAGGGGCGTCAAACACGTTGGTGCTCTTGGCCGAGAGCGGCGTGCGCTCGGGCGTCTATTTATTGTTAATTAATTGGGATTAATTTGGGGTGAATTGGATTAGTTGTGAGTACCTGGGGAGAAACCTCGCAGTACTCGAAGCGGAACTCGCGCTTGGCGATCTTGATCAGGTCCATGTTTTTGAGCAGGGTCGGCTCGGTCAGGAGCACGTCGTTGACGTACGTGCCGTTCTCGCCATAGTTGACAATGAAGGCCTTGAAAAACAGGGAATTAATTAAAAATACCACAACTTGGAGCCGGCTGGTTTACCTGCTTGGTTCCCTGGAAGGTAATCTCGCAGTGCTTCTCCGACACCTGGGGGAGGACCACGCGGATCGTGTTTTCGCCTTGTTGCCTGTTTTGTGATCGCATGATCGTATTATCGTGTCAGTGACGGGTCCCTCGGCACATTCAAGTCCCCATCTCTCGCCAATTAATCCCTCTCGGTTTGCCCCACCACCGCCACAAAAGCGTACCGACCAAAGACGACGCTGTTGTTGTGCATGGGGAACGGTGCGCCCTCGCTGCCGTCACGACGAAGGACGAAGATGCTGGCCAACTGGGGGTGCACGTAGGTTGCCGCGGGCGTCGCGGGCGCCGACAGCAACGCCGCCGACGAATCCACCAGTGCCGCCATTCTTGCTTGCTGGTTTCTCTGCAGGGAGGCTGTATTAATTTCTCGTGCTCGACCGGGGGGTGGATTGCGCAAAACCGTTACACAAATCCCCCGTCAAAAAAAAATAGGACAAATAAAAAAAAAATCCCGCCACACTGCGCCTGTGGGCACGCTCTCGCTGACGACGACGAGCACACCCGACAGAGTCAAGCGGGCGGAACACCGCAGCGCAAACACACACAACACACAGACCGAAAAAGCGCGCGTTGTAACGGTTTTTCAGTGGAAATAGTGACATCATCGGTTTGGTCCCTAAGGTATGCCACCACGCATCACGTCAACAGGTGTGCGGATCACGTCCACATTCAAAGTCGAGATCTTTTTTAAGCTTTCGACCAAGCTTTATGCTGCAGGCTCGCCTCGCTCTGTTTGCGCGTGTGTGCACCATCCTCTTCTCTCCCTGCTGAGCTCACACGCCCCTTGACCCAACTCAATTAGTTCTTCATCACTGGCGCAGTCGACTAAGGTTTGGCGAGGTTACTAACCGACGCTCTCCTAGTTCACCAACAAATGGAGACTCGGGAGAAAATCGTGCTGTACGAGCGCCGTGGCCGCGTTGCGCACATCGTGCTCAACCGCCCGCACCGCGGCAACGGCATCACCTTTGACCTCCCCGTGTAAGAAGCACTGCATCACGATGACTAGAGTGTTCTCTGAACGCCGGCGACAGGGAACTGGCCAAGGCCGTGGAGAAGGCCAACCTGGACCCGCTGGTCCACGTCATCGGGCTCAGCGGCAAGGGCAAGGGCTTTTGTGGCGGGTACGACCTGGTGGCCAGTGCCGAGCATGTGGTGGACGACGCATCCGAGCTGTCCTCCAATGGTACGTGAGCAACACGAGCCCGTTTGTTGTCGATTGAACGTGTTATCGACAGTGCACACCGAGGGCCCACTGAGCCCTCTCACACAGGCCCACAACCACGACCCCGGCCAGACGTGGGACCCCGTGATCGACTGGCAGATGATGTCGCGCAACGTCAAGGGGTTCATGTCGCTGTTCCACTCGGACAAGCCCGTGGTGGTCAAGGTCCACGGCTTTTGCGTGGCGGGCGGCACCGACATGGCCCTGTGCGCAGACTTTCTCGTGATCGAGGACACAGCGCGCATTGGGTACCCGCCGGCGAGGGTGTGGGGCACGCCCACGACTGCCATGTGGGTCGCGAGGTTGGGCGTGGAGAAGGCCAAGCGGATGCTGCTCACGGGCGATCTCATTACCGGTCGGCAGGCCCACGACTGGTGCGTTACTTATTTTTATCAGTCATTGTTTGTATTTACTTGGTTTACAGGGGACTGGCGATCGAGTGCGCCCCAAAGGACAAGCTGGACGAGACCTTTGACGCCCTGCTGCAGCGTATCGCGCTCATGCCCATCAACCAGCTGGTGATGCAAAAGCAGCTGTGCAACCTGCCCGTGCAGCAGGCCGGCCTGGCCGCCCAGCAAATGCTCTCGGTCTACTTTGACGGCATCTCGCGGCACACCAAGGAGGGCTATGCGTTCCAGCAGCTGGCGGCGATGGAGGGGTTCAAGGCAGCCGTGGCGGCTCGCGATGGGCCCTTTGATCGTCTTCAAGGTGCCGGTCCGCAGCTGGGTCCGCAGCGTCCAAAAAGCAAGCTGTGAAGAGTCGGTAGTATTTTTCTTCTTGTTTTTTTTTTACACATCGATGGTCAACAAGCTGTTTTACGCGACGGCGTCGGATGGCGTCGAGCTGTGCTACTCTGACGAGACCTTCAGTGGCGGTCTTGCTTTGTCGCCGCGCAGAGACGAGGACGAGGGCGAGGAGGAACTGGTCGTGTTCCAACACGGCTACACGAGCGCGCGCGCGACGTGGCTTGCCGTGGTGCCCCTGCTGCTGGCTCAGCAGACGGGTCAGCAGGGGCAGGGCCGTGGTCGCTACCGCGCGATCTGCGTGGACATGCGCGGGTGCGGGTTCAGCGGCAAGCCGTCCGTGGCCAGCGCCTACTCCATCGCCCGCTTCGCCGAGGACGTGCTGTGCGTGGTGGACAAGGCCGCGGGCAAGGGCCGCTCGTTCACGTACGTGGGCCACTCGCTGGGCGGCGGCATCGGCTTTGCGCTGGCCACGGGGGCGCACTCGGCCGGGCGTCTCAAGCGCATGGTGCTGGTCACGCCCATGCCGGCCCAGGGCGTGGTCGACCCGTTCCACACGCACGCGCACGACATCCGCCGCCGCAGCGAGATGGCCGTGCGGCAGTACTACCAGTGGCGCCGCGCGTGGCATGCGCGCACCGAGTGGGTGGACGCGCACGAGGAGCAGGTCACGGCCCTGTTTGTGCAGGACCTGAGCGTGCCCAAGGCCTACTACGACGCCGCGTGGGACGCGATGCTGGCCTTCCGCTGCGACCCGGCCAAGATCACCGTCCCCACGCTCATGGTCACGGGCGACTGCGACACGCTGCTCGCGAGCAACTTCAAGGACTACCGCACCATGGCCAAGGCGAACGGCAACGCGAGCCTGCTGGTCGTCCCCCGGGCGTCCCACTCGCTGCCACGCGACGTCCCCGAGCAGCTCGCGCAGGCCATCCACGAGTTTGTCGTCCACGGCGTCGTCAACGTCGCTGCCCTGGAGAAGCGTGCGGCCAAGTACGATCTCGACTTCAAGGCCAAGTTGTAAGCCAAGCCAAGCCAAGATAGAAGGGTCTGAAGGGATATAAAAAAATAAAATATACTATTTATTTTAATCAACCACCTGAACGCCAGCCCCTAGTCAAAGGTGGCGGGCCGCTCCATGCGCCTGCGAACGGCCGATGTGACGTCCCCGAGACTGGTGTTGGCAATGACCTTTGATGCGCGGTTGAGCACGTTGTTGTCCGCGGGCCGCGAGCGGCGTCGCACGAGGTCCTCGTCCGTCTTGGCCTCCCTGATAGTTACCGGTTGGACAATGCCACTACTATGTTGATAAGGCAATACCGGCGGTTGAACGCCTTGAGGCAGTAGTACATGACGAGCAGCACCGTGCCCACAATGAAAAAGATGAGCCAGAGGACCTTGGCCGTCTTGCTATCGTACCAGTGCGTGCTGGCCAGGCTGACCGTGTTGCAGCTGATCTTTTTGCACACCTTGTCCACGAGGTGGTCTTTATAAGCATGGGATGTGAGTGGGAACAAAAGAACAGCACGTACCGTGGATTGAACGGGTCACACCGCCGTCGTCGCGCTCGGGGGGGAAGCAGGCGTTCATGGCCAGCTCGCACACGGCCGCGCGTTGCCCCGCACCACCGCCGTCGAGGCACTGCGCGTCGTTGGCCTGCAGCTGCCGTGCCAGCGGGTACGTGATGGCGTCGCGTTCAGTCACGGGCCTGCACTGGAGGATGTCGCAGAAGTCTGCCAGGCACAGGTCCGCGCCGCCCTCGCCCGTGGACGTCTCGTTGTGGCGGTTGTCAAAGTGCTTATCGAGATGGTACTCGGTCTTGAACATCTTGTTGCAGCGCAGGCAGGTGAACTGGCCGTAGTTGGCCGTGATGCGTCGCGCAGTCACGTCGTCGTACCGCAGACGGTCGCGCTCGCTGTGGAAGGGGCACGTGGCTGGAAGGGACGGGCCCACGGCCTGCTGCACAGCGTCGCGCTGGTCGTAGCCGATCGCAGCGTTGGCCATGAGCGACTCGACGTCCAGCAACTATTATTACTTTGCGTGTTTATTCGTTGCTCAATGGGACTGATTACCTCTGTGATCAGGCCACGGGCAAAGCGGGTGCGCACGCGGCTGCATCGCCCTGGTCGTTCCAGGTGCGCACCATCCGCCACGCTCCACGGCAACAGCAGCAGCAGCAGCGGCAGCAAAAGCGTCCTTCTCATTCGGCAACCGCAGGGTACGATATACACTTGAAATGGCCTCCGCACGAGCACTCCACGTGGCCACACCGTTGCTCGAGTCGTCGGCGCTGGGACGCGTGCTGGGCTGCCGCGTGCTGCTCAAGGTAGCGTAGCCGACTGGGGGCGGGGGCGGGGGCGGAGGCGTGGAAGCTATTGGACAGCGAGTCATCACGAGGCACCACAGCTGTTGCCCCTCGGCTGTGCACACTTCTTCCACACAATTAATCCCCTATTAATCACGTAGCTCGACAACGTGCAGCCCAGCGGCTCGTTCAAGATCCGAGGGATAGGCCACTGGTGCAGCCACGCGGTCAAGCACGGCGCGACCGAGTTTGTGACGTCGTCGGGCGGCAACGCGGGGATGGCGGTCGCCTACGCCGGGCGCCGTCTGGGCGTGCCGGTGACGGTGGTCGTGCCCAGCACCACGCCCTTCTTCGTCGTGGACAGGCTCAAGGAGGAGGGCGCACACGTGCTGGTGACGGGCAGCGTGTGGGACGAGGCCAACGAGGCGGCGCTCGAGCTGACCAAGACACGCTCGGCCACGACCACGTTCATACACCCGTTCGACCACGAGCTCCTGTGGCAGGGGCATGCCTCGCTCGTGGACGAGCTGGCCGCCGACCTGCCGCACAACGTCAAGCCGGCCGCGATCGTGTGCTCCGTCGGTGGCGGCGGGCTCCTCAATGGGCTCGTGTACGGACTGAGGCGCAACCGCGACTGGGCGGACGTGCCGGTGCTGGCCACAGAGACAGAGGGCGCCAGCTGCTTCTACCAGGCGGTGCAGGCGGGCGCCCCCGTCACCCTCGCGGGCATCACGTCGGTCGCAAAGTCACTGGGCGCTCTGCGCGTCAGCACAAGGAGCCTCGAGCTGGCCCGTGAGCACACCATCTACCCCATCCTCGTGTCGGACGCAAACGCACTGGGCGCGTGCGCGCACTTCCTCGACGACCACCGCATGCTCGTCGAGCCAGCGTGTGGCGCAGCATTGGCCGTCATCTACGAGCAGATTGCGCGGAAGGCACTGCCACAGCTCACCCCCGAGAGCGTCGTGGTGGTCGTTGTTTGTGGTGGCCAGCTCGTCACGCCGGCCCTTTTGCAGCAGTGGCGCTGCGTCCTTTGAAGAGGCACCAGTGTAGGGAAGGACCTGTTGTTTTATGTTACGATTATATTTTTTTTGGCGATCCCTAATAATTAAAATAAATCCCCCCCCCCCACAAAAAAAGAAATTGATTCCAAACACCATCCCCAATCCCCGATCGATGTCATAGCACTTTTTTTTTTTGGATTTTGTTGTTTTTTTTATTTATAACAAGAAGCACAGGGTTTTTCGTGACGAGTAGTGTTTTCACAGCAGGGCGGCGAAGGTTTACTCGTTCTCCTGCTTGCGGAGCTTGGCGTTCTTGTTGGTGACCTTGATGTCGAGCTGCTCGGCACGCTGGACGATCTTGACACGCTTGGAGGCCGAGACTGTTACGGGGTTTTTTTTGTCGTTGCGTTTAGGTCGGGTTTGCTGGGACAAGCTTAAAACGAGGTACCGTTGTGGGCAATCTCAGCGGCGTAGGTCTTGTTGTGCATGAGGAGAACCTCAAGGTCCTTCAGGTTGTGGACGAGGAAGGTCTTGAAGCCGTTGGGGCGGAGGAACTTGGTCTGCAAACGTAAGAGGAAAAAAACGGGGGATTTGAGTCGGTTTGTCCCCAAACGCACGCTCTCAATTAAAGAAACCTTCTTGTCCGAGCCGAAGCCGACGCAGGGCTCAGTCTGCTGGCCCTTGTAGCGGCGGCGGAGACGGTTGTCAATACCGCGGGGCTTGCGCCAGGTCTCCTACAGGGGGTTAATTCGCAATTAGCGACGGGCTGTACAGCGAGCAACTGGCGCACCTGACCGAGTCTGAAGTAGCGGTCACCGTGGTGGCGGTACACCTTGGCGGTGCTCTTCTTGACGATCGACTTGTGCTTGAGGGCAGCGACCATGTTTACAAAGAAGCTGTGCGTGTGGTTCGGTAGAGGGCAAATTAGAACCAACGTTGGTCGCCGTGTCAATCCCAATCCTTCCCGGGGGGGGGGGGGGGGGGGGGGGGGGGGGGGGGGGGGGGGGGGGGGG
>Ga0302226_10002084_pt1 | contig 14390 bp, 13 predicted proteins | sample II_Palsa_E3_3_FD_193524 | JGI IMG/M metagenome (GOLD analysis project Ga0302226, IMG submission 193524) | Peat permafrost microbial communities from Stordalen Mire near Abisko, Sweden - II_Palsa_E3_3 | ecosystem: Environmental > Terrestrial > Soil > Palsa > Peat permafrost | place: Sweden...
AAACGCACCGCCACTCGTCCTTGCCATCGCTGAAACGAACCCGATACAGCAGAGCATTCGCTTCGACCAAAACTATTTGAGCAGAACGCCACAGCCAGTCTTCTGAGGAAAGGACGATGACTTGCTGGCCTACAGAATACTTTAGGGCACCGACAGACTTGGTCGGCACGCTGGCAGGCCTCTGTTTATAAAAAGTAAGGCCATTACAGATCAAGTTGTTTCTTTCACTCACCGAGGACCCCAGCGACTTATTCTGTCCTAGTGCTTTCTCAATGACACTAATAATGTTGGCACCGATGCTGTTACCTGCATAAACGAAAGTCAGTCCACAAACGGCAAGCAAACGCACCCCTCAGGTCCAACGTCGTCAGCGCCGAGTTGGTCTTGAGCGCGTCCGCCAGCGCCTTGGCACCGTCGTCACCGATGTTGTTCACTGCACACACGAAAAGTCAGTCCACAAACGACAAGCAAACGCACCGTAAAGGTGCAGCGTCGTCAGCGCCGTATTGGTCTTGAGCGCGTCCGCCAGCGCCTTGGCACCGTCGGCACCGATGTTATTGTCTGTACACACGAAAAGTCAGTCCACAAACGATAAGCAACCGCACATTGTAAATCCAATGACGTCAGCATCGAGTTGGTCTTGAGCGCGTCCGCCAGCGCCTTGGTACCGTCGGCACCGATCTTGCTGTCTGCACACACGACAAGTCAGTCCACAAACGACAAGCAAACGCACCCCACAGATTCAACTCCGCCAGCGCCGTGTTGGTCTTGAGCGCGTCCGCCAGCGCCTTGGCGCCGCCATCACCGATGCCATTGTCTGTACACACGAAACGTCAGTCCACAAACGGCAAGCAAACGCACCCCTCAGGTCCAACGTCGTCAGCGCCGAGTTGGTCTTGAGTGCGTCCGCCAGCGCCTTGGCACCGTCGGCACCGATATCATTGTCTGTACACACGAAAAGTCAGTCCACAAACGATAAGCAACCGCACATTGTAAATCCAATGACGTCAGCGCCGAGTTGGTCTTGAGCGCGTCCGCCAGCGCCTTGGTACCGTCGGTACCGATCTTGTTGTCTGCGCATACGACAAGTCAGTCCACAAACAACAAGCAAACGCACTGTATAGGCTCAGTGTCGTCACCGCCGAGTTGGTCTTGAGTGCGTCCGCCAGCGCCTTGGCACCGTCATCGCCGATGCTGTTCCCTGCACACACAAAAAGTCAATCCACAAACGACAAGCAAACACACCCCTCAGGTCCAACGTCGTCAGCGTCGAGTTGGTCTTGAGCGCGTCCGCCAGCGCCTTGGTACCGTCGGCACCGATGCTGTTCCCTGCGCACACGAAAGTCAGTCCACAAACGATAGGCAACCGCACATTGTAAATTCAACGACGTCAGCGCCGAGTTGGTCTTGAGCGCGTCCGCCAACTGGGTGAGTTGCTGCTGCGTCCATTTCGTGAACCGATTCACCTTCAACTCTGTCTCCTTCCCGCTGCGCATAACAGCGACAGACGCGTCTGCTGTTCTGACTTCGACCATCTGTCCTGTCACAAATGTCCACGTGGCGTCGCGTGACTTTCTCGACCAATCAAAAGCGTCCAAAAAGATTATTAGACGAATTCCGGCTTGGGCTCTTGTAATTTGATGCAGGCTCTGTGCTCATGTTCGTTGAATAGTTTATTAGTATTAGAGCCATACATCCATCTGGTCGAATGGTGCCCAAATAACTACATGCCGAAGATTTTGTGAATGGGCATCTTAAATGCTGAGAACGCTGCGGTATATGATGGCGATGTATTGCTAGTTTTTGGCGGTGCCTGGAAAGACCCTTTAGCTTGCAGGCTAGTTAACGTACCGGTCATCAAATTGTAGGGTACGTTTCGGAAATGGATGAGATCTTTCCCGAAGATATTGTTTAAGAGACTTCAAAAATGCTGTTGTGGCGCAATCATGGCATAGATTTTAAAACTCGCAGTGCTTATAAGAAGAAAGTCATCTTGAAGGCAAGTTCAGTGAGTTACAGAGCCGTAAGCGTTATACTACGAAGACACATATTGAACTACCGTAACTCTTCAGAGATACGCACTTTTCCTCCGTACCTCTTCAGGAATACGCACATGTCCTCCGTAATTTTTCATAAATACGCACTTTTCCTCTGTAATTCCAAGAACTACACCGGTGGCCTCCGTAACTCGCACGTAGTTCTAAAACCCAGTAGAAAATACATTTGGATGATCCTACACATTAGGACTCTTCCGTGGATTTATACCCAGTCTGCAGTACTAATGGCTACCTTAGAAGGGAAACGAAAGTAAATTCCTTGTGTCACACTTTTGCCCGTGACAAATAAGCGAGGCTGGGCAGAACGACCCTCTTGCCGCGCTGCTCCGTGAAGGCGGGCTGGGCGACCTGGTGGACAAGTTTCGCAAGGAGGTGCGTGCTGTTTGTGGTGCAGTACTCATTTGAATGGCAGGACGTCACGCTCGACATGATACCGGACCTCACCACCGAAGAGTTCGCCCACTTAGGGATTTCCATTGGGCAGAAGAAGAAGGTCCTGGCGCTGGTCTCCAAAAGGACCGCGACAACGACGGCAGCAGCAGCAGAGGTATGCAGAAGAAGAAGAAAGTATAGTGCGCTTATATTTCCAACGTAGATCAGTGAAGCCAAGGTACCACAAGAAAAAAGAACGATAACAATAACAGTAGAACAGACAAAGCTGGAAGGCACGTCCAAGACGGAGAAGGCCGCCAACGCTGCAAGCACGGTCATCAGCGCGGTGAACGACTATGGCGGCGTGGTCACCTCTGGCCTGGCCTCGGCGTTCTCGCTCACGGGCGCCCTATCGTTCCTCGAGTCGGTGTCGACCGTTGGCTCGCAGGTGCCCATGGTCGGTGCGGTCTTCGCGGCCGCCAACGAGTTTGTTTCGCTCGTCCAGACCGCGACGGCCGTCAAGAAGAACGCCCTCAAACTCGCCGAGCGCATCTTCGCCATCCTCGAGACCGTGCGCGTGCTGCACGACGAGGGCGTCAACCTCAAGCAGGACCACCTCACCAAGCAGATCCAGCGCCTCGAGGACCTCATCAAGAGGGCCAGCCAGACGCTCAAGAAGTACAGTGGCAAGGGATTCCTCAAGAAGCTTCTCACGGGCTCGTCCGACTCGGCCAACTTCACCGACCTCGTCGCCGACTTTGTGAAGACGGCCCAGGACCTCCAGCTTGCCGTCGAGACCGCGCACCTCGTGCAGGCCTCCAAGAACAGCGCCGCCCTCCAGACTCGCATGGATACGCTGTTTGAGAAGGTGCACATCTTTTAAAATGAATAACTAAAAAAAAATTAGATGGAAGAGTCAAAGACGTACCCCGACTCGGGCGCCGTACTTGTTGAGAGGGCGAACCAGCTGGGTGACGCCGAGGCCATCCTGAAGGACACTGCCAAGCTGAAGCAGCTGGCCGATTCGATGGACATGGGCATCGAGGACCTGCGCGCCGAGATGAACGACGCGATGAAGGACCTCCAGCTGTCCCTGCAGGCCATCCAGATGGCGCTTGACGACGGACCTCACACTTTCATTGCCCAGCCGCGTCTCAAGGTCTTCTGGAAGCGCGCCTTCACCGGCCACCACCGCGCCCGGGTCGAGGACTTTTTCGACCTGCTCGCGCGCTTCATCAAGGAAAACGAGGGCGTCCAACTCAGCCTGGACCGGCAGACGCGCGATTATTTCTTGGCGGTGTTTCGCAGCGTCGAGGCGGGTGCTGGCGAGACGGTCGGCGTCCTCACGATCGACACTGTCTTTGCGCCGCCGCCCGCGGGCGCCCTCAGCGACCTCATCCCACTGCTCCTCAAGAAGAATCAGAGCGTCTTCTCCAAGGAGATCATGCTGCGCTCCATCCCGACGCTTCCGGTGGGCTTCTCTGGCCGCGACGATGTGGTCAACAATCTCGTGCGCTCGTTGTCGCCCGGTATCACGTGGCTCGCCGGTCCCAAGGGCGCGGGCAAGTCGGTCGTCGCTGCAGCTGTGGCACGCAGGCTTGTCGAGAGCGTGCCGGTGCACTTTGTCAACACCGCGGGTGTCTCGGCAGGGAGCGTGCCCTTCACCGTTCTGTCGCTCGTCAGCCCGAGCACCGTCAATACCGACGCTAGCACTCTCATCGCTTGGGCCGTTGAACTCAAGGTACGCACTGTGCTCGTGATCGACAGCTTTGTTGCCAGCAACGACATGCCCTGGCTCAAGCGTCTGAACGAACTGGCCAACCTCGCGATCCTGGTCACGTCCTCGGCAGAAGCGCCATCTTACGCCTCAATTGCAGTTCAGCTTGCTCCTTTGGTCAGCCGCACAAGACATTGGCCAGATCATCGACAATCCTGCACAAGACGACCCCCGCAGCACCCCTTTTTGTGTTCAAGCACCCGTTCAGCAAGGCCGCGGCCCTGGCCGTGCTGGGCAACCACAAGATCAGCACCGACGCCCCCAAGGAGGAGACGCGCGCGCTCTTCCGATCGCTCGTGGCTATGGGCGCCATCGTGCGATCAGGCGAGGAATTTGAGGCCGTGAACGCAGACAACCAGGAGCCCTCAGGGACCGCTATCGAGCGCTTCTGCCGCTTTTTCGTCAAGGAACTCCAGCGTGCCAGCGACCTCTACATGTCGTCCAACCTTTCAGATGGTCTCGCCATTGTGGACAAGAATCGCGCCCATCTGGACCGGCTGCTGCTGGAGATCGACCTTCCCGCCGTCGTCCTTTCGGAACTCGTGGACGCTCTGTTAACGGGAACTATCCTGAACGCTCGTTGGATCGAAACCGTCAGGGATTCCATTTTCCAACACCTGGCCACCCCCGTTGAAACTGAGCAAGGGCACCAACTGAAAGAGCATGATTTGATTTTGGCATACACACTTCGTCTCTCAGATCGTCCCAAAACTCAGCAGGAACGACGGATCTTTCAAGGCTTCTCTAATCATTCCTGTAGTTGCTCAACCGTTTTGCAGACGACAAGATCTCTCGCATAGTCGCAGCAGCAGTTTGGAATGCCGATGGATTGAAAATGCATTACGAGGCAAAGTACGCAATTTCTCTTGTTTCTTACAACAAGTCCCTGGCCATCCAGGAGAAGGTGCTCAGCAAGGAGCATCCCGACTGTAAAGATCGGACAAATAAAAGTGGAGCAAACAATACAACGACAAAGCGGAGCAACTAAACAACGAAACATATAGATTTTCTTACACGACACGGCCGCGTCATTCAACAACATCGCCATTGTGTACAAAACCCAAGGCGACTACCCTCGCGCCCTCGAGCACTACAACAGAGCACTTGTCATCAAAGAGGTGGTTCTCGGCAAGAACCACAAGACTACCGCGAACACCTGCTACAACCTTGTTCTCGCTTACAATAATCTCGGCAATATGACTGAGGCTGTCTGCTTCATGGAGCGTGCACGGACAGCTTACTCGTCAATTTATGGCGAGGACCACAGAGACGAAGGATGCCGCCGCCATGCTGGCCAAATGGACGATACCGAATAACTTTTTTTCTTTCCTTTTCAAATGAAAAAACTATTTTTGTCTAGTTTGTTTCCCTTTTTGAAATTTTTACATCCTTTTGAAAGAAATGCTTGACACAATGAGCAAGACAAGGGAGTGGTGGTAAAGGAATGAGAATTTGTGTCACCGACCAAAAAGGCCTCCTATGCATTTATTTTCCGACCATTTTTCAAAGCAGCGAGAATAGATACTTATATGCAACCGTTCGACTGATTGGCCTGCGCCGACTGAAAGCAATGCATTCGAAGAGGTGGGAAGAAAAAGCTGACAGAAAAAATGAATAAAGGAAAGAGGAGGAGCCAAAGACTTAGATTTTTATTTGGTGAAGACAACAACAGCAAATTTGGAATCGATGAATCGTTTTGGAACCGTTTTGGAATCGTTCATTTACTCTAAAATTGTTCAAAACGATTTCGTCTTTTTTTTAAACGATTTTGAAATCGCCGAATCGTTTTGGAACTGCTTTGAAATCATTTTTCACTTTTTTTGATCACTCTAAATTGTTCTGATTTTTTTTGCTGTTGGGTTCATGTCATCGGCAGGAGTTGTACCAATACCCGTGCTGAACCAATCCGACGTTGACGTTTCATTTATACCTTGTCTTCTGAGTAAAAACCCATTTTGACTGGCTCGTTCTCGAGGATGCTCTCAGGACAAACGCGATGCACATCCAGTTGGACATTGCTGGTACGTGCCCTTTGCGATCAATGCTGACCTTTGGGTGCAGGAACAAAATTGGCGACTATTGAGCAACTGCTATTACCAATGGCTCAATACCAAAAAATGAACTTTCGTGGTACGTATGGAAAAATGCTTTTTATTGCCGAACCATTCGTAAAAGATAGAGATCTCAGTTTTTACGGCACCAGCTTTTTTCCAACGCTCTGAAACGAAACGAGCGAGCCAAGAAGTATGTTGCAATAATTTAAGAGTTTCTTCAAGCCAAAGGAGATATGCCCCCAAGCCGTGCAGCTGGTGATATTTTTTCTTTTCAAACAATTTAAGGGCCTCTGGTACAAAAGTAACGGAAGCAGCTGGTGATAGCCCTGTCGTCGCAGACCAAATGTGGCTTCAAGCCGAGGTCCTGTCCGTTGATTCCTTCACCCGACTTCACCATGTGCATTTCAGCGGGGTCAGGCAATGAGCACGTCGCCCAGTTGCTCGACCTTCCCGAGCCGTCCAGCGCTCTGGCATATGTTCGCTCTGCCTCCCTCGCTCGCAACCGTATGGAGCAGCTGGACATGCGCCAGTCCCAATCGTCACGGCTGCAACGGCCACGTTTCCGTTCGCGATTACACCTGTGATGTCTCGCAACTGGGTCCCTTGGAAGAGTCGTAACTATTAATAAAGGAAAATTAAAGTGTTTCTGGATCATCGATGAATTTGGACATCCGTCAATAAATAACAAAATAACTAGCAGTCTCCTTTTACAAAAAAGAAAGGACGACTTCATTTAAAAATCAGAGGATTTGAACCTGCGACTGGAATTTTTTTTTAGTTTGTAGGATTTTTCAGTTTGTCGCTGGGACAGACAGCTGAGTGAAGAGAAAGTCATCCCAGCGACACAACGCGTCAACGTATATGACGTAAGACAGCTGATGGTGATCAGGTCGACAGTTGATACAGCATTACTGCGCCGTCTTTGTGTGATCGATAGTGGCCGTGGGGAGGAGAAGGCTGCGAGAACGTCAGGAAGAGTTTAGCAACAGCAACGAGGAGAGTTGATGTGCGCGAGTCCATTGGAGGACAAGTGACAAGGAGCACCAGGTCAAGATTGGTTTTATTTTCTCCGTTCTAGCACTGCAATAAAAAGGGGTTGAACCAAAGTGTTGTTGGAAACGACTTGGCTCAACTATTCGTTTAATGTTTTGGCAATACAGCATACAAAATATTGTACAAGGCTTGCTTCTTTCGAACCCGGTATCGTTGCCTCAGTCGCGTTTGAATCGTACTTCATATTTTTGTTCTATAAAGTTTGCTCCACACTCTTAGGAGGACTGGGGGGTATTATGGTTACATATGCTTTTTCATTTTCTTTGCGGGGATTATTGGAAGAAATTGGAAAAAAATTAGTTCGGCTTAGTTGCACTGACTGCGTCGCCCGTTGTTCCTAATTTTGGCGCGCTCGCGTTCGCCTGCTTCTGGGCTGCTCGGAAAGGTACGGTTTGCCCCCCTTCTGCTAGAACCGCACAGTGAGATCGCCCGCGGAGAGAGTGACCTTACGTGATCTTTGTCGCTTTAAACACCCCTCGTCTTGACGCGACTTTGCGCGACGGCGCGTGCAGCGGTGCTGTTCTTTCTTTTTCGGCCGTGCAGAGCACCTTCAAAAACAGGCTTTCGCTTACTTTCGCTGTGAGGGGAGGCGGGGGTGAGGCTGAGGGTGAGGGGAATGACGACCGCCCATTTTTATTTTTTAGGGATGCGCAACACAACCTCGCACAATCATGCTGTCGCTCGCGGCGTCGCGCGCAAGCGTTATCGCCCCAACGACCTGGAAGAAGTGCTTCGGCTGGTCCGTGAGGCTCACCTCAGTCCCGAGAAGGCGTGCGAGCGTGTTGCGCTGACGACAGGCTTCCGTGTGCCTCCCAACACTGCACGCGCGCGCCTGCGCGGTCCTGACCGTGCTTACCGCCCCAGTCCCAAGCCTGTCCTCACCGACACCGAAGAGCGACGCGTCGCCGGCATCGAGCGCTTAGTCCTAGATATAGCCGACATCGGACTGGGTCTTGCCAAAAGAGTCTGAAGGAGAAACTCGCGAAGGCCGAATCGGCCCGCCTCGATGCCATCCTCCATCTGCCTCTCCGCGACATTACCAACCTAGCCGGTCAGTCCGGTCTTGCACCAAGGCGTCGCGTTTCGGCACTGCAATCCCCCGGTGACCAGTGCGGGCCTCACAAGCCGAGGCCGCCGAGGCCGCCGAGGCCGATAAACTGGCCAAGGTCGAAGATCGCTCTACGTGGTCGAGGCCGAGACCGAGGCCGCCGCAACGCTATCACCCCTGGGCGCTCGTCTGGGTACCAGTCCGCAGCGATGGAGTCCGTGCTGCTCACTGGCGCCGAGAACTCGTGCTCCAGCGACGACGAGTAGTCATCTCACAATAATCCCCGCCCATTTGACTGAAAATGTCACTTTTCTTGAAAACAGCCTCTCTTTTTTCTTTGTCGCTGATAAAAAACAGAACTCAACCCCTTGAAAGTAATACGTCGTTGTCTTCGTCTGCTCATGCTGAATTGATTTCTCAAAGAAAATTTGAACACCACTAATCAGAAATATTTTTAATTATTTTTGGGGTGTGGTGGGGTAAAAAAGCTCAAAATTACCATAATACCCCCCTGTCCTCCTACATTTGCATTCTAACGTCTTAAATCATGCTATCGTCCTCGCTCGGCCACTCGGCCAAAACCCCCTCGATGACGCGTCCGTCCGTCTTGTGTGGTAAGTCGTCCTCGACGCTCTCTTCGTTCTAGAGAACTCGTCAATGAAGCAACAAATAATGAATGTACCTCAGGTTGGGCGGATCGGCGCTGGCGACGCATGACGCGTCTGGCCCACAGTTCATAGTCGTGCTCTGAGCCAGCGAGCGGTACCGTGTCATTGCCGTCGACGTCCTCCTCGTTGCCGTACTTGTCAAAGATGCCTTTGAGATTGTGAGCAAAGGTCGTGGCACTCTGCAGACGCAGGTTATCGACGTTTTCCTTGGCGGGCTCGGTGGCGGTCTCCTTCATGTTGGCCGGCTGGTGTTTGCACAGTCGGTGGTGCGCGTTGAGGTTGGACTTGATGCGGTTGTTGTAGCCGCAGCCGAACGAGCAGTGCAGCAACGCGCCCTCCTTGTGGATGCTGTCGCGGTGCTTCTTGAGGTCCTTTTTGGACGGAAAGCGCCACGGGCAGCCCTCGTACGTACAGGCAAAGGGGCGGCCATTTTCGTAGCCAACACTGCCAGGCATCACGCGCGGACCGACCATCGTTGCTAAGGGGAAAAAATAACGGCTGTCGGCAGAGACGGGTCGTGGGAAATGGTCACGCCGGTCACCTGACCGGGAATATTGAAAGGGGTTTGTCTCTGGGATGACTCCTCACCGTCCCAGCACTTCATCCCAGGTCATCCCCGTTCAGGCGATGCGTTGTCGCCGCTGGAAGAGTAGGGCTCTGGTAGAAGAGTTTGCGGTATTCGTTCGTGTCAAGGAGTGAACGTCGTATCTCTCATTCTGCAGGCAGTCCTTTAAGGCTTAGCTGTTTGTCACTCAAATAGGTAAAACAGGGTAACAGTAAGCCTAATCTGACGACGGGGGCAGCATGTTGATCGCGGACTCTTGAACGACAAACACGCTGTTGCTGGCCTCACGCAGATACGACACGGCCTGCTCGATTTCGTGGAGGACCTCGTCCGTGTTGTCGTCAAGGTCCGTCTCGCCTTCGTCGACCGCCGTCATGGTGTGGATCTGGCTAACCTCCGCCTTGTGCGCTTTGGCGAACCGCACGTTGAGGAGGGCATGCACCTGCTTGGCGTCGCGCAGAGCCTCCTCGAAGATAGCGAGCGAGTCGCCCAGGCTGGCGAGGATCTTGCCGTGTGCGCGCTTCTTCTTCATGAGGACGATTGAACGAGCCGAGCGGGCGCGGTCCAGCAGTATCGATTCACTCTTGCAGGTGGCCTGGTTGTCAGATGTGCTATCTTGGGAGGACATGGGAGCGGAGAAAAGAAAAGTGAGGGCGCCCCGAAGAACATCACCTGTTTATATGTGACTTTTGGCGCGCATCGACGTCATAGTCTTTTTTCAGCTTGTATGACGTCGGTGTACGTCATGGGTACAGATTTGTCAGCGACCTCGGTTCTATAAAAGGTCCGACCGAGTCCACTCATTTTCAATTTCCATCCTCTGCTTCCACCATGTCGTCTCGCACCTCTCCCTTCAAGAGGGCGGCTCGCATGTTCGCGGGCAACCAGTCGTACGAGTCCATCTTCGAGACTCCTTCGAAAGCGCACAAGGCCGCTCGGCGTACCCGAAAGTCCAAGAACGCGCACACCACGAAGCGTCCAAAACTGCAGGAGCCAACGTCTGCCGAAAAGTCCGATGTGGCAGACAATGCCGACTTGAGCCAGAATGGTGAATCGAACAAAGAAATGGACAGCAACGACGATACCTAAGTTGTTAGTTTTGTACTTGTATGAAGTCACATGAAAACGAGAAAGGTTAACTTGGCATGAAACGAACTGGGATGAGTGCTTGGGGTCATCCCAGCGACAATTTCAATTACTTGTCTCCGAGTCATCCTGCCTGAAACACTCCACTACAACGAGGCAGCCTCTTCCGCCCACGGCACGGTTCCGAGTCCATTGTGACCTGGCAGCCACTGAGCATGCTCAGTACTAGCCAACATGTGCCAACAATTCCTCTTCTCTCCCTGGTTACTTTCTTTCGCCTCGTCAGGACCCTCTTAGACATTGTAGGTCCCAATAGCGCGTCTGCTAAAGTGGAATGACTGCACAAATTGCGTCAAAGATGGACACAGCCGGTGGTTCAAAAACCAAAGCAATGTAATATCCGACCTTGCTCCCTGACCCCGTGTTCCTCGACAGGAATGCAAAAATGTTTCTCTTTTTATGTCGCTGGGATGGCCTTCTTTTCTGTACCAGCGTCCAGTAGGCTGTGTCATAGTAAGCTATGGAAAGATGAGCCGACAATCACTTTTGTCGCTGGGATGAACTTTTTTCAGTTTTTTATTTCTTATCCCAGCGACAACATTTTGTGGTGCCCGTTTGGACAAACCCATAATGTGCTGCTACCCATGTCCTGGGCCCACCAATATTCCTCGAGTACCAGTTTGTCCTTGGCGATGACCTAGCAGGGGCCAAGCGTGCCCACGAGTTGGATGAATTCCCGTCAGCCGGGTCGCTCGTCCATACCAAGAAATAAAAGTATTTTATTCCGGTAACGGTCAAAAAATGATTCTTGTCGCTGGGATGACTTTTTTACGATTTGCTGTTCATCCCAGCGACAGTGGTTCTTGGTTGAGTGAGTTGAGAGTTTTTCTTATGGGATTTTGCACAAGACGTGCGCTGTGTTGTGTTACGGGGAACGCACTGAAAAATGATGCTTCTCTTATTCTTTCTACGAAGGAAGGTTAAAAGAAAATACGTTGCAGGGCTGTCCCCAGCGACCTTTTCTTTCTTCCCAGCAACTCAAGACATGGATTGTTATTGGAAGGACCGCAATGGAAGAAATCCCAAAATGCAGCACAGACGCGAGTTCAAATCCAACAAGATTTCTGTCATGTTGCCCTTGCTGACTTGCTCTGATGCTTTGTTTCGCAGGCAGTCTTATGCTCTAATTCTGTGTTAACTCCCATTCACCTTTGGTTAACTTTGGTTTAAAAAAAAAAACCTCGAATTCTGTCGCTGGGATGACTTTTCCGCAACGTCATTTCTCATCCCAGCGACACCTTTACGACTTCCTAATGTACATGTTCTTCGAAAGGAAGGATGGCTCCAATACAAGAGTCTTTGTCTTGGACAAAGCGAACGACGAGCCAGTCGTGTAAGTACTGGGTCTTGGACGAAAACATAAAGTTTCGGGTTTGGGTCATTCGAACGATCATTTATTTGTCGATTGGACGAACTTTTTGATTTCTACTTTTTATCCCAGCGACAGTTACTTTTTTTCCTGACGAACCGAAAAATGAATCATTCTTCGTGCCGGTCTGAACGGAAAGACCAGATGACTTCGCTGTATTGGAGTCGTGAAGAAATTAGGATTGAGACATCATACAAATCATAGTTTGAACAAAAAGATAAGGACTCTCCGTTTTGCTAAAGATGTACGTCTTCCACCATCCTTTGGTCTGTTTAACTTCTCTTACCAGCCGCACGATCTTTCGAGTAAGTTGCTTCACGTGGTCCGCATCAAAGGTAGAGCAAACAGCTCCTCGAGGCCAGTGAACTCGCTCACTTTGTAGAGGAGGGCTCGTTGCTCAGGGGTAAGAGTCGGGTCATCGCTCCACGCCGCTACCTTGTAGAAGAACGGCACCAGCTTAACCTTTGAGGAATCTTCCTTGTGTCGCTCCAAGAAAATACGCAATTCCTTCTCGGGCCATTCTCGCTGCAAAAAGTCTTTCGAAAGGACAAAGAGGCCCACTGGCGCCGTCCATGCAGCGTCTAACATCTCCTTCGTCGCATGATCACCTAGCTTGAGTGAGTCGTAGTCCACAAACACCCTGAGGCCAGCGCTCTTGAGGCTCTCGTTGATGTGCGAAACGATTTCTCGTTTCTCGGTGCATGCGTGGCTGAGGAAGACGTCGTACTTAGCCACAGGGAGAGGACTCGGTCGTTGGAGCTGTTCAGACCCGTGAGTGAACTTGTCCCATTGGCTAAAGGAGATCGACTCGCCTCGATTTTCAAAGGCCGCTTTGTCAATCACATCGAGATTCCAGTCACAGATCAAAGAACGGTGTTTCTCGCAGAGCCACAAGCACGTCCCGGTGGGCCCGGACGGACAGCCCGCTTTGATAATGGCCGTCCGAAACAACTTTGCGCTTGTGAGGTGTCCATTCTATTCAAAGTGCTGCATTAGTACGGGCTAGAAAATGGTCAGCGTACCAGGCGCTTTCCGAACATGTTCTGAACACACTCAAGAGCATTTTCTGCAAGTCTTGGGGCAGAAAAGTGCAGTTTATTGCCGGATGAACCATGCTCTTGAATTTCGCGATGATAAATTTTGAGAAAATTCTTCCGATGTAAATGTAGCACTGTCTCCTTTTCATTAGGAGTAATTTTGATGTTATTATTGACAGCTTCTTTCTGTGACTCTAGCAACGGCGATGCAATTCTCATTGAGTCCCACAGTTCTTTAGGAATATTGGCCAAGTCTCCTGTCAATTGTTGTGGTTGAACACCTTGAACTGGATGAAATAGATTGTTGCCAGGTACAGAAAATTCACAAAGCGGAAGCAGAAACAATTGATCTTTTGTAAAGGCTGAATACCATTTTTGGGGGTCCTTTGATGGAACCGGCAGATACAAGAAGGGGTAAGTGGAAGCAAGTTGGTCTTTGAGAATTGCTGCTTTGTCTTTAAACTCCTGAGATACCTCATTCTTCGACTGTGCTTTTGACATGAAATCGCGAATGGCTTGAAGAATATCATCGCTGTAAGGAAGCATGGCTGATGGAACATTTTCAGAGTGCGGCGTAACATGTCCGCCTTTTTCGAGTATTGCTGTCACTATTGCACGTGGCGAATACTCATTCAAATAGTGCCGAGTGCATCGAGTCTTCGGTTCTTTTCCAACGGATGCCACAATATCAATAGTCACTGCATCGGAAGCAATTTGATCCAGGCGCTGTCGACAATCAGGCTGACAATCGCAACATTCAAACAAATAATTGGGCTTCACGCCTGGGGACTGTTTCAGGCACTCATGGATTCTTGTGCCAATGTGATCAAGCAGTCTCAGGGCAGCTAGTTGACTTGAAGACTGTATGCGGACCATCAGAGTACCATCGACATGCTCATCTTCTTGTTCTAGCAACAAAAGCCCAACAGACTGTCGTTCATCGTCATGAATAAGGGCACAGTTTCTCCAAACACCGTCTTGGTATTGAAGCGTCTTGTGGAGTCTGCTGATAACCCGAGCAACCAGAAACGCAAGAACGACATCGAAATAGTACAAACGCGACAGATCAACTGGACTGTCATTGTCATTGGCAACGGCATCCTGCCACTCCAATTGGTTGTCAAAAATGTCTCTCGGCAATAGCGACAGAATAACTTGAGTAACAGCAGAAGAGGGAACGACACCGTTGTGTACGTGTGATAGCCGATGCCTGGCATTTTTGTTACTGCATCGTGCCAAGCTTT
>Ga0302226_10002089_pt1 | contig 14379 bp, 10 predicted proteins | sample II_Palsa_E3_3_FD_193524 | JGI IMG/M metagenome (GOLD analysis project Ga0302226, IMG submission 193524) | Peat permafrost microbial communities from Stordalen Mire near Abisko, Sweden - II_Palsa_E3_3 | ecosystem: Environmental > Terrestrial > Soil > Palsa > Peat permafrost | place: Sweden...
TCGGCGCGATGATGCCCCCGCTCACCGCCATCGCCGACGGGATATTGTGGCTCTCGAAATAAAGCCGCGCTCCGTCGGTTCGCAACGGTCCAATCTTCTCTTCGTTGGAAAACGAAATCTGCGTCGAGTCGAGCGGTCCGGTTGCCGTCGCCGGAGCCCGCAGAAGCAGGACTGTCCCGGCCACAACCAGCGCAGCCGCCACAAACGCGATCCAGCGAAGCCATACGCGACGCACCGGCGCGGCGCTAACCCTAACGCCGGAAACCGGCTCAACCGGCGTCACCGATCCGATCCGGCGTCCCGGCTCAAGATCCCGCAGCACCCTTTGGAGATCCGTCGCGAAATCACTCGCACGCTGGTATCGCAACTCCGCGTCCTTCTCCAGCGCCCGCGCCACAACCTGTTCGGCCAGTACAGGCGTTTGAGGGCATACCTCTCGTAGGGGCCGTACCGTCTCATCGGTGATCGCTCGCAGAATCGCCAAAGTCGTCGGCCGGCGAAACGGTTCGATTCCTGTCAGCGACTCGTAGTAAGTCACGCCCAGGCTCCAGAGGTCGCTCCGCGCATCCGCCGTCTGCCCCATGGCCTGCTCCGGCGACATGTACAGCGGCGTTCCCATCACCCCCACTGTCTCGCCCGCTGCCTGTGTCACATCCGCCGGGCCCAACAGCAGTCTGGCGAGGCCGAAGTCAAGAACCTTGGCTCGCCCTTTGGAGGTGATCATGACATTGGCCGGTTTCAGGTCGCGGTGAATCACGCCCCGCTCATGCGCCTCTACAAGAGCCTCCGCAACCTGAAGCGCGATGATCGTCGCCTCTTTCACCGGCAACGCTCCCCGCCGCAACTTCGCCGCCAGCGACTCGCCCTCCACCAGCTCCATTACGATGCAATCTGCCCCGTCCTGCTCGATGACGTCATACACGGCAGCAATGTGCGCGTGGTTTAGTTTCGCCAGCGCCTGCGCCTCCCGCCGGAACCGTGTTCGCGCTTCATCGCTAGTCAACAGGCCGCGCTGCAGCATCTTGATCGCGATATCGCGGTCCAGCTTTTCATCGCGCGCCCGGTACACCACCCCCATGCCGCCCGCGCCCAGTCTGCCTGTGATCACATACCGTTCCAGCAGTCGCACACCGGCGGGCAGCACGACAGTCTGTGACGCCATCCCCCCTTCGGCCGCCGCGTGCACATAAGCAGGCTCACCGAGAAAGCCGCTGAGCCGGTCGTTCCTATCCAGCAGATCTTCTACAACGCGACGCAGAGCGGGCTCGCCGGCACAGGCGCCGTCCAGGAAAGCCGATCGCCGATCGCGCGGCAAGTCGACAGCTTCCCCAAACAACCGCTCCGCGGCTTCGTCCTGTTTATCCATGGGGAAGTCCTGAGGTGGTCAGACGATCGGACCCGAGAAACTGGCTTCCACACTACCACGCATAGCAGGGGGAAGGGGGGTGCGACCTGCCCGCAACAAGCGCCTAACCCTATTCGCTCGAGGCGCCCCCAACAGACGATTCCCCGCTCACCCCACCACCGCCTTCCAGCACGCGCAGCCGCTCCTCCAACCCGCGCACCACCTCTTCCAACGCCGCCACCCGCGCCACCAAAGAATCGGGTGCCCCATGTCTCGCTTCTGAGACATGGGTTTCCGCGCCCGCAACCACGCCCGCATCCACCGGCCCACTCAGCAAGTGCACCCACCTCGCCTCCCTGGCCCCAGCCTGCCGCGCCATCAACTGCGTCAGCGGCTCAGCTTGTCCCGAGACCTCCCTCCCCGCCAGCCGTTCCAACACCGTCAGCACCGCCGCATTGTCATCAAACGCATACATCCGCTCGGTCCGCGCCCGCAACTCCGCAGAAGTCTGTGCCCCGCGCAGCAGCAGCAGACACATCACCGCCACCTCATCCCGCCGCAAATTCAGAACATCCCTCACCCGATGCTCAAACTTCGTAGCCCGCGACTCCGCAATCGTCCGCACCAACCCCAACTGATCCAGCTCAAACAGCGCGGTCCGCACATCGGCCTCGCTCAACTCCATCACCGGCTCGCGACTGCTCTTCTGATTACAAGCGTTCACCGCAGCATTCAAACTCAGCGGATAGTACTCCGGCGTATTGATCTCTTTCTCAATCAACGCCCCCAGCACCCGCGCCTCAACCACATTCAACTCAACCATCCCTCAATCCTACCGAACCTCAACCGTCCTCTTCACCACGCCGCGCCTGCCTCCAATTAAATTCTGCGACCAATGAAACGCACCCCACATCCTATAGGTGCCGAAAAACGCGGAGCCGTATTGGTAAGCACGGCTCGCTGCGGAGGCCACTCCGCAGTTTAGTCAACCTCGCCTCACAGCGGGGAAGGGACCCACGGCGATAGCAGCAGCGCTTAGGCGCGGTTGCCTGTCGCGTGGTGCGTTTCGGTCTCAAACACCAGCCCATCCACGCGATAGAACTTTTCTCTCTAAGGAGATCGCGATGGTCACTCTGAATCACACCAACCTCACTACCTACGATGTTCCCGCATTGACGGACTTTTTCTGTTCCGCGTTTGGCTTCCAGTTAGTGGATAAACGCAACGACAAACTAGCAGTCCTGCGGAACCCCGACGGCTTCCTGCTAACCCTCATGTTCGACAAGAAAATGACACCTGAGCAGGGCTATCCAGGCCTGTTTCACATTGGTTTCCTTCAGCCAACGCAAGAAGCTGTGGACCGTCTCCACAACACCTTGAGCGCCCAGAACTATATGGCGCCCAAACTTGAAAAGCTAACGCGGGGCGGCCCACCAACCTACGGCTTCTACCACGAGGCGCCCGGCGGTGTTCTGGTAGAAGTAAGCACGATGAACCTTGCCGACTCTTCAAAGCCCTAGCCAAACGAAAGGCGGGCGGGGATCTACATCTTCGCCCGCCACGAGCCGTCTGCTGTCAGGGGTTGGCCCGCCGTTCTCACCCCACCGTGATGTGGATCTTGATCCACCCATCACCAAAGTCGTCGACAACCAGGGAAGCAAATCGCGACTTCCCCTCGGACTTCCGCCCCAAACCCACTAAAATCAAAACAGATGTCCGCTCCCACCAATCCCGGCCTCTCACCAGCTTCCGAGCGCTCCGACGCCCCAAGCTTTTCAGAGAAATTTGATGTCCTAATCGTCGGCGCAGGTCACGCCGGCTGCGAAGCAGCAGCAGCCGCTGCGCGCATGGGCCTTCGCACCGCCCTCTTCACCCTCAACCTCGACCTCATCGCCCAAATGTCCTGCAACCCGGCAATCGGCGGAGTAGCCAAGGGCCATCTCGTCCGCGAAGTCGACGCCCTAGGCGGCATCATGGGCGAAGTAGCCGACGCCTGCGGCATCCAGTTCCGCCTCCTCAACACCTCCCGCGGCCCCGCCGTCTGGAGCCCCCGCGCCCAATGCGACAAGGCCCTCTACCGCGTCCGCATGCGCGAAAAACTAGAGTCCATCCCCAACCTCTTCATCAAGCAAGCCGAAGTCATCGACCTCGTCATCGACCCAGCCCCCAATCCGGGTGCCCCATCTTCGCCGACGGTCCTATCGTCGGCTAAGGTGTGTTCTTCCGGCGAATTCAACGAAGAGTACCGCCCCCGCATCACCGGCGTCCTCCTCCGCGACGGAAGAAAAATCGCCGCCCACGCCGTCATCGTCACCACCGGCACCTTCCTCAACGGCCTCATCCACTGCGGCGAGCAGCAATACACCGCCGGCCGCTCCGGCGAACCAGCCTCCGTCCTCCTCGGCGAATCCCTAAAAAAACTAGGCCTCCGCGAAACCCGCCTAAAGACCGGCACCCCCCCCCGCCTCGACGGCCGCACCATCGACTGGTCCAAATTCGAAGAGCAGCCGGGCGACGTAGACCCCACCCCCTTCAGCTTTCGCTCCCTCCAGGCTCTATCTGATCCGTCCTCGAAGGGGCACGGCTTTAGCCGTGCCATAAACAATCCCGCCGAGGATGGGGCTTCAGCCCCTGAGGGAGTGTCAGCATCCGCGCACTGGACACCGCCCCTCCGCCAGATCTCCTGCCACATCGCAACAACAACTCCGGAGACCTTGGCCCTTATAAGAGCCAACGTCCACCGCAGCCCCATGTTCACCGGCCAGATCGAAGGCATCGGCCCGCGCTACTGTCCGTCCATCGAAGACAAGATCGTCCGCTTCCCCGACAAGACCTCCCACCAATTCTTCCTCGAACCCGAAGGCCTCAACACCCACGAGGTCTACATCAACGGCATGTCCACCTCGCTCCCCATGGATGTCCAGCAAGCGATGGTCCGCAGCATCCCCGGCCTGGAAAACGCAGAGATGCTTCGCCCCGGCTACGCCATCGAGTACGACGCCATCGACCCCACCGAACTCGACCGCACTCTCCGCGTAAAAAAGTTCACGGGCCTCTATCTAGCAGGCCAAATCAACGCCACCTCCGGCTACGAAGAAGCGGCCTGCCAGGGCCTAATGGCCGGCATCAACGCCGCCCTCTTCGCAAAGTCCCTCTCAGGATCATCATTCTCTGCCGCTGTCCCCGAAAGTCCGTCATCTCGACCGGAGCGCAGCGCACAAACGCCGTCATCTCGACCGGAGCGCAGCGAAGTGGAGAGACCCCTGTATTTTGCCAGCAGTGGCGACAATCTTGACGAAGTCCATCCCTCGAAGGGGCACGGCTTCAGCCATGCCGCAGAAGAAGACCTCTCGAAGGGGCACGGCTTCAGCCGTGCCATAGAAACCCGCTTGGAGAATGGGGCTTTAGCCCCTGGAGAAGACCTGCCCCAAACCTTCACCCTCGACCGCACCGAAGCCTACACCGGCATCCTCATCGACGACCTCATCAGCAAGGGCACCGACGAGCCCTACCGCATGTTCACCTCCCGCGCCGAGTTCCGCCTCCACCTCCGCATCGACAACGCCGACACCCGCCTAACCCCCCACGGCCGCGCCCTCGGCCTAATCGACGACCGCGCCTACGCCGCCTTCGAAGCCAAGCAATCCCGCGCCGAAGCCCTCAAAACCCTCCTAGAAACCACCCGCCTAACCGACCCCGACCTCGAGCTCCTCGCGCAACAAAATCGTCATCCCCTATTGAATGGTGATCCTTCGCGCAGCGAAGGACCTGCTTCCCCTGCCACAAATCCGGGTGCCCCATCTTCGCCGACTGCCTCATCGTCGGCTAAGGTGGGTTCGCAGGATCTTTCGCAGAACGCCCCCACCCGCGGCGACCTCTTCGCCCAACTCCTCAAGCGCCCCGCCACCACCATCGAATCCCTCCTTCCCTCCCTCCTCCCCCGCATGCAATCCAACCCAGCTTTCGCCCCTTGGCTAGCGGCCATCTCCTCCCCGTCCGCTCTACGCTCTACACGCTACCCTCTATCCCCTGCCTTACCCACCTGGGTCCGCAACGAACTCAAGACGGTAGAAACCACCATCAAGTTCGCCGGCTATCTAGCCCAGCAACAGCGCAGCATGGCCCGCCTCCGCGCCGACGAAGCCCGCGCCATCCCCACCTGGTTCGACTACCGCGCCTGCTCCGGCCTCTCCCGCGAGATGGTAGAAAAACTAGACCGCGTCCGCCCCTCGACCCTAGGCCAGGCCAGCCGCATCTCCGGCGTAACCCCAGCCGCCTGCTCCCTCATCCAGGTCTTCCTGGAGATCCAATCCCGCAACCTCCAGGCCCGCCCCCGCACCGCCTAGCAGCACCCCCAAGTCTGGGTGCCCCATCCATACGCGCTCTTGCGGATGGGTGGGATGCGAATCCTCAGACCACGCAGACTCCTGCTTTCGCTCGCCTCCTCTGCGCGTATCTTCTGCATCAAAAATCTTAGGGCCACAAATCGCCCGAGGGACACTGATGCCCCACCCACTCTGCATCGCACTGGTTCTCTGCGCATCCCTAGCCCCTCCCCTGCTCGCCCAATCAGCCGAGCCGCCGCAAACCACCCTCCCCCGTCCCCCCGACCACTCCATCGTGCTCCCCCTTACCGTGCAGTCCACGTACACCTACCTCCAAACTTCCCCCGACGGCAAAACCTCCAGCCAGACCGAAGAGACCGTCGTGGTCAGCGACTCCCAAGGCCGCCGATCCACCGCCAACACCGTCACCCACAGCGGCGTGACCACCTACTTGGTCGACGATCCCATCGCCGCCAAACGCTTCGCCTGGATCTCTTCCAGCAAGCTCGCCAAGGCACTCAAGTATCCCGAGCCCATCGCCGGACGCCGCTCCTGCTGGAAACTCCCTCCAGAGGAGCTGGCTCCCGCGCGCGGCGAGCCGCACCTCAACATCACCGGAACCACCTGCATGCCGGCGGAATATCCCCTGCGACAAGCGCCGTACTGCAAATCGGAGTACCTCCCAACCTCCTCCGCGCGCGATTTCCCGCTCGTCAGTGTGACCGCTCCCTCCTGCGCGAGCCTTCTTCAGCGACAACCGTTCGAAGACCTCGGCACCAAATCCATCAACGGCTTCCTACCCCAGGGCTGCCGTACCAACGGCCAACGTGGTTATCAAATCAACGAAGCCTGGTGGATCACCCTCAGCTCCGGAACCCTCACCGCAAACCTCCAGGTCCAGGGCCTGGTCGAGTACCAAGGACCCAACCACCAAGACCTCAGGACCACCCAGAACCTAACCCTCCTCCAAGTCCGTGAACCCGATCCCTCCCTCTTCAAGCCTCCCTCAGACGACGAAATCAAAACCGTAGAGATGCACGAAGTCCCCTGCGACCAAAGTTTGCAACCCGAGTGAGCTATCTCCTCTCAGTCCACATCCCCTAGCGCCGAATCGCCAACAACCCCTTCTCCACCAGCACAGGCGCCCGACGATTCTTCGTAGCCTGTTCATACCCATTAGCGCACCCCAACAACTCCCCATCCCTCCAGGCCCGCGGCCGCACCGCCTGAACCCATCGCGAAAAAGCCTTCGTCCTATCGTGTGCATCCGGGCGGCGTCATATGTTCAGGGTACTTTCCACTATTGAATACCTTCAGATTCTCTTCCTGCTGCGCGCGCACTGGGACACAGAAGTCCAGTCGGATGGGATCCGGAATCAGCGAGTCATCATAGGGCTGCTGCGTTGTGCCAGGCTCGCTCTTGTGGTTCTTGATCGCATCCGGATCATTCTTATGGAGCATAAAGAAAAGGAAATCGCGGCCCGTATATTGCGTCCCGAAGACCTGTGACTTGCCGATCGCCTGTAAGTAGCGATCCAGCGTCGCCGCGGAAATCCATTTGGAAGTCTCGTCGCCTTTGACCACGGCTTCGACAGCCAAAACATGTGCTAGCAAATAATCATCCGGGTTCTGCCCATGCTGGAGGACATAAGCCGCATCATGGAAATCCTGCGCCGTCGTCAGCTTTCCCTCACTCATCAGCTTGTGCGTTTGCTCCCGGCGTTCGGCATCCCGCTTGTTGATCTCGACCCAGTTCATCGCTGCGGCCGCTTTGTCCCCGGCGGTCGCAGGCAATGGCTTCCCATCATCTGTCAGCGAGATACCTCGATCCCGTTGGTCCTGCACGTAGATCTGGCGCATAGGGGAAATGGTTCCGACACCTGGTGCAGGGGACTGCGCGAAGCCTTGGCAGGCTACTAGAACCATCAACAAGGGAAAGGCCGTCAATAGTGCTTTCTTCAAGAACATCATCTCTCCTTCGCTTGCATCGGCATTAAAACCAAACTCAATCTGAACACCTCACCGCCGAATCGCCAACAACCCCTTCTCCACCAGCACAGGCGCCCGACGATTCTTCGTAGCCTGTTCATACGCATAAGCCCACCCCAACAACTCCCCATCCTTCCAAGGCCGCGCGCTAATCTCCAACCCAAACGGCAGCCCATCCGGATAGAACCCACCCGGCACCACCACCGCCGGCACGCCAATCCGATTCACCCATCCTGTATGACTTTCCGGCCCCGTACTCAACCCACCATTCTGCGGCATCGTCTCATCCGGTGACGGCATCTGCGCGCTCGGATAAATTAACCCATCCAGATGAAACGCATCCAGCGCAGCCTCATACTCTGCCAGCGCCTCTCTCTGCGGACCAAAGAAATTCTTCTCCGCATCCGGATCGCTCGCCAACACCGCTTGCCTCTGCGGAGCATCCTCCGCGACCCCACCCGGCCGCCTCTCCCCCGTAAACACTGTCGGCCACGCCACACCCGTCACCCGCGTATACGCCTCACCGCTGCGATACTCCGCCGGCCCAAACTCCGAAATCCATTGATCCGCACCATCCTTCAAATACAGCCGCGAAACAATATTCCGAATCGCGTCATAAAAACTTAAAGGCAGCAGTTTCTCGTCGATCACCACCACCGCCCCCGCCGCCCTCATCTGCGCGACGGCCTTCATCAACATCGCCCGCGTCTCCGGCTGCAGCTTGTCCTCCTCGGTCTCCAGCATGAACGCCGGCACACCAAACCGCTTCCCCTTCAAAGCATCCTTCTTCAGATACGGCGTGTACGGCCCCACCTCTTTCCCCTCAGATCCTTTCGTCCGAAAATCCAAAGGATCTTCCCCAGCCATCACGCCCAGCGCAATCGCAGCATCGGTAACATTGCGAGCAATCGGCCCCGTGTTATCGCGCAGCCAATCCAGCGGCACAATCCCCGCAATACTCGTCAGCCCGCGCGTCGGCAACACGCCCACAACCGAGCTAGTCCCCGCCGGCATCGTAATGCTGCAAGCCGTATCGCTCCCCGTCCCCACCATCGCTTCGTTCGACGTCACCGCCGTCACCGTCCCGCCCGAACTCCCACCCGGCGAAAACCTCACGTCATACGCATTCCCTGTCCGCCCAAACGCCGTCGACCGCGTAGTATCCGCAATCGCGAAATCCGGCATATTCGTAATCCCCAAAATCACCGCGCCCGCCGCACGTAGCTTCGCCACCACCGTCGCATCCCGCTCCGCAATAAATTCGTGCCCACGAATCGCAAACCCCGCCCACCCATCCGTATCGATCAACCCCTTCACCGCGGTATTCGCCTTGATCACAATCGGCACGCCCCACATAGCACCATGCTGCTCACCACCACCCGCATCCTCCAGCCGCGCTGTCTCCAACGCACCCTTCACATCCACCGTCTGCACATCGCGATAGATCCCGTTGTACTTCGCAATCCTTCCCAGGTACCACCGCGTCACCTGCTCCACCGTATAAACATGTCGAGCATACAAAGCCTGCAGCCGCGGAATATCAATCTCCATCAAGTCACGATCCATCCGCGCCTGCACTGCGTCCGGCAATACCGGCAGACCCACCGGCAGCGCCACCGGCGGTTCACTCTGATTCGGCACCACCAACTGCGCCCTCAAGCAGCCCGCACCCATCAATACCGCAATCAGCAATCCGACAAACTCTCGCCGCATCCATCCACCTCTCGAAATCGCTCTCTCGCTTTGGTCGTTACTCTTGCTTTTCTTTCTGTCATCCCCTCTGGGAATCTGCTGCTCGCTTCCGGTAGCACCACTTGTAGCATGTCCCGCATTTCAACTCCCACGCCCAAGACGATATAGTTCTACTCGCGCCTCAACCCGCGACCTCGGAGACCCCATGCAGCTCTCAAGACGCCAGACCCTCCATCTACTCGCTGCAGCCGCCCCAGCCTTCGCCCTCCGCCGTGCCTTCGCCCAAACCACCGGCCAATCTCCCGCCACCCCGCCCCTAGCCATCACGCCCGGCCCGTTCACCAACACCCGCGCCTCCCTCCGCGCCTACACCACGCCCGACTGGTTCGCCGACGCAAAATTCGGCATCTGGTCCCACTGGGGTCCGCAATCCGCCATCGGCGACGGCGACTGGTACGCCCGCAACATGTACATGGAAGGCACCGCCCAGTACGACTACCACCGCAAGCGCTTCGGCCCCCAATCCAAAATCGGCTACAAGGACCTCATCCATCTCTACACCGCCGACCAATGGGATCCCAATCACCTCATGGATCTCTACCAGCGCGCTGGCGCAAAATACTTCTTCTCCATGGGTGTCCATCACGACGGCTACGACCTCTGGAACTCCAAATACCAACCCCGCTGGAACTCGGTCGCCAGCGGCCCGCGCAAAGATGTAGTCGGCCTCTGGGCCGCTGCCGCCCGCAAGCGTGGCCTCCGCTTCGGTGTATCCGAGCACCTCTCCAACGCCTTCGACTGGTTCGCCCCCTCCCACCTCGCCGACACGAAGGGCCCCTACGCCAACATCCCCTACGACGGCCAGAACCCCGCCTTCGCCGACCTCTACCACGACTACACCACCATGCCCGCTAACTTCGCCAAGACCATCCTCTCCGACCCCATGGGCCGCACCGCCCCCGACGCCTGGAAGCTCCACTACTTCAACCGCGTCAAAGACCTCCTCGACCAGCACCAGCCCGACCTCCTCTACACCGACGGCGGCATCAACTTCGAGCAGTACGGTCTAGCCACCGTAGCCGAGCTCTACAACGTAGGCCCGTACTCCTACCAAAACAAATCCCAAGCCATCTACTTCAGCAAAACCCCTACCGACTGCCCCGACGCGACCTCCTGCGTCATCGACCACGAGCGCAGCGTCCTCAACCAGATCGACCCCCGCCCCTGGCAGACCGACACCTGCATCGGCAACTGGCACTACCGCGTCGGCGAGAAATACAAGTCCCCCAAAAAAGTCATCGACCTGCTAGTCGACATCGTCAGCAAAAACGGCAACCTCCTCCTCAACATTCCTCTCCCCGCCTCCGGCCTCCCCGACCCCGAAGAGCTCCGCATCCTCGAAGCCATCACCCAGTGGACCGGGATCAACGGCGAAGCCATCTACAACACCCGCCCCTGGAAGATCCACGGCGAAGGCCCTTCCACCAAGGTAGTCATCAAGCCCAACGGCAAAGAGTTCGACCCCAACGAAGGCAAGCAGCCCGACCTCACCTATCAGGACATCCGCTTCACCACCAAAGGCAAAACCCTCTACGCCCTGGTCCCGGGCTGGCCCCCCTCCGAACTCGTCATCCAGTCCCTGGCCAGCAACAGTCCGCAACAACCCGGCAAGCCCGTCGACATCCGCCTCTTAGGCCGCGACGAACCCCTCCGTTTCACGCAAGACACCACCGGCCTCCGCATAACCCTACCCTCCGCCCCAACCCCCGCCTCCGATCTAGGCATCTCCCTCCGCATCAACTTCGTCTGAAATCCCACCTACAACTCCGGGTGCCCCATGTCCGGATTCTCGGACGTGGGAGACCACCCCCTCGATGTTCTCGAGTTCCCCATGAGGGTGCGTAACAAGATGCCTCTTCGTAATTTGTTCGAGCCAAAGAGCGTCAATCTCAGTACAGTACCCGGATGAACAAAGAACAAAAATCCGACACCTATCAAGTCCTATGGCTGGATGCTGCCGTGATCTTGATCATCGCGGTCATCGCGATCCTGTCCCACCACGGCCACTAGCCGAGCTCTTTCGGGAAATAACAAGCGCCCGAATAGAAGCTGCCCCGGGTTCGACAGACAACGCTGATCCCCGCGAGGTTCTCCCGAACATATTGCTTTGCGGAAGCCATGCCCATCCCGCAAGCCATAGCTCCAAGGTCTTGTTGAACGTCGGCGAAGTTGCCGATAATGCGACTTCACGGGAGCTTGCTTCGCTCAAGAGCGGAGAAGCCTCAGTCATTTCCATTCCGGCGGCTGTTGCTTCACGGGCTTTCCTTTTGGTGCCGCCTTCTGGCTTGCCTTGGCCCAGCCAAGCGCGTCCCCCGCATCCTGGTATTGTTTGTTGATTTTGAGAGCGGCTTCAAGATTTGATATGGCCTGATCCCAATCTCCCAGCTGTCCATAGGCGATTCCGATGGCCCAATCCACGGTGGCCGGGTCCACATGCTGCGCACGCGCGAGTTGCGCCTGGGTCAGGCACTCCTGATAGTTGCCAGCCTGATAGGCAAGACGAGCCTTGTTCAGCGGAATGTAGTTCCTAAGTGCCTGCTGGTCCGCGACAGGATGCGGCACCTGAGCGGCTTTGGCAATTGCAAGAAGGTCTGGCTCGATAGGGCGCACGCACACTGCACCGTTTCGGTCCGATGGTTTGGCAGAACGAAGATGCCACTTCAAGGCGTTCATTTGAAAGAGTGAGCCCCACTCTTTGGGATGTGCCATCATGCCAAAAACATCGGGCCGGCCGACAAAGATCGTCGTATACTCGCCATTCTCAGCCGCATTCGCAGTCCAGATGCGCATGTCCGCCGTTGCCGTCAATTGCCCTTTGAAGGCCAGATAATCGTAGGTCTTCTCGACATTGCCTGCCTTGTCATAGATCGGGACAGGGTAAAGATAGGTGGCAGTGGCAATATCCGCGACTTTGGGTAGTCGCCAGCCAGAGTACCCGTCCAGTTGCAGCGCTGAACAGTAGCTGACCGATTCATCCCACGTCATGGTGTTTGCATGGCCGTTGCCGGCCGCTGCGGCCCACATCAGTCCGGTGGATGGATCGGGCCACCAGCCTGCAGGTAGATCACTGGGCTTTTGTGCTACTGAAATCACAGCGCTGAACAGGGTTAGAAACAAGACCAACCCTGCGGCACTCGAAGCGAACTTCCTCAGGGACATTGCCTTCTCCATCCCGCGAACGAGGATCAATTTGCGTCCTGCCAAACGAGGAGCTGTTCCTTCAGTGCCAGCGCAAGAATAGTTATGAGCATGGCGAAACGATAGCAGAATAGACGGACACTCATGAAAAACGGCGTTATCGGAAACTACACAGCCGTACGGCCGAATCCCATCGCCGAATACGCCGTTCAAAAGCCTTCAATCTTGCGCAACAACCACTGCCTCGTCGCGTCGAGGAAAACGGCCTCTGGTAGATCACCGAACTTTACGACGTCGCCCAAACACCCGAGGTCTCAGCCAACGTAATCAAGTCCCGCACACCCACCTCTCACCACGTTCAATGTCCCCACACTGCAAGCTGCCCTCCACCCAACCGCTCTGCTACCCTCATCCCATGAGCAGCTCCGCGACCTCCCCGCAAGAGCAATCCCTCGCCACCACCACCTGCATCATCGGCGGAGGCCCTGCCGGCATCATGCTCGGCTTCCTCCTCGCGCGCGCCGGCATCCGCGTCACTGTCCTCGAAAAACACACCGACTTCTTCCGCGACTTCCGCGGCGACACCATCCACCCCTCCACGCTCGAGCTCCTCTACGAGCTAGGCCTCCTCGAAAAATTCCTCGCCCTCCCCCACTCCCAAATCAACGAGCTCTCCGCCTTCGTAGGCGGCGAGCAATTCCACATCGCCGACTTCACCCACCTCCCCGTCCACGCAAAATTCATCGCCCTCATGCCCCAGTGGGACTTCCTTAACTTCCTGGCCGCCGAAGCCGCCCACTATCCCACCTTCACCCTGCGCATGGGTTGGGAAGCCACTGGCCTCCTCCAGCAAGACGGCATCACCACCGGCGTCGAAGCCAACACCCCCAACGGCCCCGTAAAAATCCCCGCGCACCTCACCGTCGGCTGCGACGGCCGCCACGCCATCTCGCGCGTCGCCGCCCACCTCCCGCTCATCGACTACGGCGTCCCCATCGACGTCCTCTGGCTCCGCCTCCCCCGCCACCCCGGCGACCCCGAATACGGCCTCGGCTACATCAACTACGGCCGCCTCATCGTCCTCATCAATCGCAACGACTACTACCAGGTCGGCTACATCGTAGCCAAAGGCACCTTCCCCCAAATCCAACAACAGGGCCTGGCCGCCTTCCAGCAAAGCATCGAACGCGTCGTCCCCTTCCTCGCCGGCCGCACCACCGAACTCGATTCCTGGGACAAAATCAAGCTCCTCACCGTCGAAGTCAACCGCCTCACGCAATGGTCCTCCCCCGGCCTGCTCTGCATCGGAGACGCCGCCCACGCCATGTCCCCCGTCGGCGGCATCGGCATCAACATCGCCCTACAGGACGCCGTCGCCACCGCCAACATCCTCACCGAATCCCTACTCGCCGGCGCCGCCACACCCCACGACCTCGCCCGCGTCCAACACTATCGCCAGCACGCCGTCCACAACACCCAGCGCGTACAAGTCTTCGCCCACCGCGTTCTCAACAAAGTCCTCAACAACCCCGGCTCAGTAAAACCGCCGCTACTATTGAAGATCCTCACCAGCATCCCCGGCTTCCAACAACTCCCCGCCCGCTTCGTAGGCCTCGGCCTCCAGCCCCAGCACATCAAACCCCTCTAAACCCGACAATGTGCGAATAAACGCATCAAAAATGCGTCTCCTTTGCTGGGCCCTGCGTAATAGCATCATTCGCTGCTATGATGGGTCGCCCCATGCCTGGTGGATCTTATCCTCATACGTTCGTATCCCGCATCACGCGAGCCGTTCATCAGCCGGAGGAAATGATCATGCCCACAAAGCAT
>Ga0302226_10002090_pt1 | contig 14368 bp, 10 predicted proteins | sample II_Palsa_E3_3_FD_193524 | JGI IMG/M metagenome (GOLD analysis project Ga0302226, IMG submission 193524) | Peat permafrost microbial communities from Stordalen Mire near Abisko, Sweden - II_Palsa_E3_3 | ecosystem: Environmental > Terrestrial > Soil > Palsa > Peat permafrost | place: Sweden...
ACCGCTCCAGCCCTCCTGACCCGCCGGTGCTGGTCAGCGGCGGTGTGCTGCTAAGCGGCCCGGTGGCGCGCAGGCCGGCCAGCTGGATATCGAGGAACCGCGGCCACGCCTCGGGAGCGGCCTGCACCAGCCCGCGCATGGCCCAGATGAGCACCAGGATGTCGCCGCCGGTAATGGCCGGGTTCACCGTGCCGGCCGCTCGGGCGCGGGCGGTGAGCTCGTCGATGGCGGCTCGGATCCGGTGCGCGGCGGCGTCGTCGGTGTGCCGCGCCAGGAGCAGGCTCGCGTACCGCGCATGGTCTTCGAAAGACTGGCCGAGGGCATGCAGCAGCTCTTCGAGGCCGTGGCCGTCGGGGCGCGCCAGCGCCCGTTCGGCGGACGACACGATCTCCTCCAGGGCCAGCTCAAGCAGTTCGTCGATGAGGGCGTCTTTGCTGGCGAACCGGCGGTACACGGTGCCCACGCCCACGCCCGCCCGCGCGGCGATCTCCTCCATGCAGGCGTCGGCGCCGGACTCGCCGAGCACCTCGCGCGCGGCGGCGAGGACGCGGTCGTGATTGCGGCGGGCGTCCCGCCGGGTCGCCGGAGGCCGGTGCTTGACCGCGCCTGACGGCGAAGACGGGCCGGTCACGGTCACTCGCTCTTGTCCCCGACGATCGTCCCGCCGGGCACCATGGCCAGCTCGGCGGGCTCCGGCTCGCCGGCCGTCCGCCGCAGCCCCCGCGCCGACGGGATCAGCAGGCCAGCCAGCGCGGCCAGCACCAGCGCGGCGGCCATCACCGCGAACCCGATCGTGTAACCGGACTCCTTCGGCAGCCCGGACGGCTCGAGCCGGGAGGTGACGATGCTGGCCATCGCGGCCGCGCCGATGCTGCCGCCGATCGTGCGGATGTTCGCGTTCATGCCGCTCGCGACGCCTGTCTGCGAGGCTGGCACCGCGGCGACGACCAGCGCGGACATCGCCGAGAAGGCGAGCCCGAACCCGACGCCCATGATGGCGCTGGACAGGTAGATCTCCCCCTCATGCCCGTGGGCGGAAGCGAGGATCGCCATGGCCACGGCTCCGGTCAGGCAGCCGGCCACCACCAGGACCTTGCCGCCGGCCCAGCGGGTGAGCCGGCCCGCGAACATGCCTACGGCGAACATGGTGACGGCCGAGGGCAGCAGCATCAGCCCGGACCGGGTGATGCTCGCGCCGAACCCGTATCCCGCGGCCGAGGGCGTCTGCACGAACTCCGGCAGGAAGGCGAACGTCGCGTACATCCCCATGCCGATCAGCAGGGCGACCAGGTTGTTCGTCCACACGCCCGGCCGCCGCATCATCTTCATGTCGATCAGCGGCGTGGCCGCCCGCAGCTCGGCGACCATCCAGCCCACGGCCAGCACCACGGCCCCGGCCAGCAGGCCGATCACCCGGCCGGAGCCCCAGCCCCAGTCCGGCGCCTCGCTCAGCGCGACCAGCAGCGCCACCAGCCAGGCGGACAGCAGCACGGCCGGCAGCCAGCTGATCCGCCCCGCGGTCCGCACCGGTGACTCGGGCACGAACAGCACCGCGGACACGGCGGCGATGACCGTGAGGATCATGGGCAGCCAGAACAGCCAGTGGTAGTCCAGCAGGTCCACGATCGGGCCCGCCAGGACGATGCCCAGGCCCGCCCCGACCGCGAGCAGCGACGCGAGAGCCCCGACCGCGCCGGTCACTTTCTCCGCCGGGAACTCATCCCGGATGATCCCGAACGCGACGGGGATCATCCCGCCGCCGGCCCCCTGGATCACCCGCGCCACGATCATGACGGCGATGGAAGGCGCGAGCGCCGCCAGCAGCGAACCCGCCGCCAGCGCGATCAGCGTGGCGACGAAGACCCGCTCCTTGCCGATCATGTCGCCGACCCGGCCCAGGATCGGCGTCATGATCGACGCCGACAGCAGGTACGCGGTGAGGACCCAGGTGGCGGTGCCCTGGGAGGTGTGCAGCTGATGCTGCAGCGTCGTCAGCACCGGAACCACCAGCGACTGCAGCAGCGCGAACGCCGCGACGCCCACGGACAGCACCGCGAACGTCACCCGGTAATGCGCGCGCCGACTGTCCATTGCCACGAAGACCTCCCCGAACCGGAACCGCGCTTCCGCAAAGCAGCATACTAAAACGGAATCCGCATTCCGCAGCAGCCGGCGGCAGGGCCCCTACCCGTTCTCGACGATGCGAGTCGGGTGCAGCGTGATCACCACCCGGTCGTCCGTCGGAGCGGGGAAGTGTTCCAGGTCGGTGCCGTACAGGTGCAGGAGGCGCTGCAGGAATTTCAGGTCCGGGTCGTCGGTGATCTCGGCGGTGGCCCGGACCTCCAGCGTCCGGTACGGGTTCTCCGGGTCGATGACGAACAGCGTCACCTGGGGATGGGCGAGCAGGTTCTTGTACTTCTGGCGGCCCTTGTGCAGCGAGGTGCGCACGACGTCGCCGTCGAGCATCGCCCAGATGGCTGTCACCTGGGGCTGCCCGTCGGTGCCGACAGTGGCGAAGGCCACCGTGTGCGGGGTCTCCAGAAGGTCGCGGTGGCTGGGGGAGATGGCGGGCACGTGGAGGCTCCTTCGCTGGCAGGATGATGGTCAGGCCGCCGTCAACGTTAGCGCTCGGGGTTGCCCGCCGGTCAGCCGAGGCCGGGTGCGGGCGCGATGTTGAAGTTGTCCCGGAACACGTTGTCTGGGTCGTAGCGACCCTTGAGCACCCGCAGCCGGGACAGCGTGGCCTCCGGGAAGGCGTCGCCGAGCCGTTCCGCGCGGGTGTCGGTCTCGAAGCTGAGGTACAGGCCGCGGGTGTACCGGTGGATGTCCTCCCAGGCCTCGTCCAGGCGGGCGCGGTCGGTGCCGAACGCGACCAGCGCGAAGTTGGCGTCGCGATGGCCGAACGCGGTGGCCTCGACGGGCACGTCGCCGACCGCGCCGCCGAGCGAGCGGATCTGGAAGAAGTAGACGATGCCGGTGGCCATCAGCTTCTCGATGGCGATGCCAAGCTCGGGCGTGATGTGCCGGACCAGCCCGGACCGGGTCACTGGCTCGCCCTGTCCGGCGTGCGGATCCGGGCTGGCGTTGGCCATCACGGCGGCGTAGCTGGTCATCCGGGCGTCGCTGGCCGCCAGCGGGGCGATGGCGGCCAGTGGCTGGAGCCGGGCCAGTACGGTGTCGGCGTCGGCGGAGTCCACCGCGACCATGACGTGCCCGACCGGGGGCTGGCCGCCGCGGGGCGGGCCGAGGATGACGAAGCTCGTCACCTCGCGGGGGGCCGCCTCGACGGCCGCGCCCCAGCGCTCGAAGAACCCCGCGGTGTCGGTCGCGTCGAACGCTAGCTGGGCGAAGCCGACGTCGCCGACCTCGTCCGCCTCGAACTCGAAGGAGGTAACGATGCCGAAGTTCGCGCCCGCCCCCCGGATGGCCCAGAACAGGTCGGGGTTCGCCGCCGGGCTCGCGGTCTGGACGGTGCCGTCGGCCAGCACGATCTGCGCCGACACCAGGTGGTCGATGGTCAGCCCGTGCTCGCGCACCAGCCAGCCGATGCCGCCCGCGGTGGCCAGGCCACCGACGCCGACGCCGCCGTAGTCGCCCGAACTCAGCGCCCAGCCGTGCGGCGCCAGCGCGGCGGCCACGTCCATCCAGCGCGCACCGGGTCCGAGCCGGACCCGGCGGGTGGCTTCGTCGACGATCTCGATCGTGTTCAGCGCCGAGACGTCGATGACGATGCCGCCGTCGTTGGTCGAGCGGCCGCTGATGCCGTGGCCGCCGCTGCGGACCGACATCGCCACGCCGGCCTGGTCCCGGGCGAACGCGAGCGCGTCGATGACCTGCGGGACGCTGGTGACGCGGAGCACCAGGCCGGGTGCTCCGCCGCGCATGTAGGTGGACCGGACCCGGGCGTAGGAGAAGTCTCCCGGCTCCACTGCGGCCGCGGCCAGCGAGGCGGGCAGGCCGTCATAGTCGATGCCGTCCCGGCGCCGGGCCAGCGCGGCGGTGCTGCGGACCGGCGCGGCCGGCCGGTCCGCCCCGGTGAGTCCGGCCGGGGCGCGGGCCGCTCGTTCCCGGCTGACCGCCTCGCGCAGCGGCGGCATCACCTGCTCGGCGAACACCTGCATGGTCTGCGGGTCGTCGGCCATCACGATCAGCGTGCTGATGCCGTCCTGCAGGACCAGCGGCAGCAGGTCGTCGACCCACTGCTCCGGCGGCCCGTCGAGCGGGCCGCCGCCGGCGGCCGAGAAGCGGCCGGAGATGTTCAGCAGCCGCTGGATCTCCGCCGGGTCGCGGCCCGCCGCCCGCGCGGCCTCGTCGATGATCTGGTTACCGGCCTGCAGGTCGCCGGGCGCCAGGTACGGCAGCGACGGCAGCCAGCCGTCGGCCTTGCGTCCGGTTAGCCGCAGGATCCGGGGCTTGTACGCGCCGACCCAGATCGGGATGTCGTGCGCGGGCGCCGGCCCGCGCTTGGCCCCGTGCACCCGGTAGTACTCGCCGTCCACGCGCAGCGGGGCTGGCTCGCCGTCGGCCCAGATGCCGCGGATCACGTCGATCGCCTCGTCCAGCGCGTCCACGGACTGCCCGGGTGTCAGGCGCCGGCCGCCCATGGCTTCGATCGCGTCCCAGAAACCGCCCGCGCCGAGGCCCAGGTCGAAGCGGCCCGCCGACAGCAGGTCCAGGCTCGCGGCGGCGCGCGCGGTGACCGCGGGCGGCCGCAGCGGCAGGTTCAGCACGTTGCTGGCCAGGTGGATCCGGCTGGTGCGGGCCGCCACCCAGGTCATCAGCGTCCATGTGTCCAGGTAGGCCGGCTGGTACGGGTGATCCTGGAACGTCACCAGGTCGTAGCCGAGCTGCTCGCTCCGTTCGGCCAGGGTGACGGTCAGCTCGGGCCGGGCGTTCGACGGCTGGATGAACGTGCCGAAGCGAAGCGGGTGACCATAGTCGGGCATGCCTCCAGTCTCCGGCCCCGATCGCCGCCTTGCAAATCATGCGTAAGCGACTTATCTTTAGTAAGTGCGTGCTGAGTGGAAACACATTGACGACATCCAGTGCCGGCTCTTCCAGGCTTCGGTCGAGCTGATCGGCCGCCGGTGGAGCTCGGCCATCCTGCTGGCCGTGGCCCGTGGCGCCCGCCGGTTCTCCGAGATCCACGCGTCTGTGCCTGGGCTGTCGGAGCGGATGCTCGCCCAGCGGCTGAGGGAGCTCAGCGCCGCGGAGATACTCGCCCGCGACGTGGTGCCCAGCACGCCGGTCCAGGTGACCTACCGGCTGACGCCCCGGGGCCACGAGCTGATGGCGGCGCTTCAGCCGCTGGTCCGCTGGGGCGTGCGCTGGCACGCCCAAGATGAACAAGCCGAAGCCGAACGGGACGTCGGCTAAACCGGCCGGATCCGCCCGAGCAGGTCGCGCGCGGCGGCCGCGGCTTACGACGGCATCCGCTGTACACCTATATCGGCGACAGCGGCCCCGGGCCAGGCGAACGGTAACCACCTCAACCTCAATGGCGGCCTGTGGTGCGCGGTTCGCGTGTCTGGATGAGGCTCAGGCCCGGCACTGGGCGTCCCTTGAACTTGACCTCAGGCAGCTGGAATTCATCGATGCTTCTAGGCTCCGCGTGCTGGTTCAGGCGTATAAGTACGCCGGACGGCGTGACCGGCGCAGGCCGAACCCTCCGGCCACGGCCAGCAGCAGTCCGGCGGCCAGCGTGGCCAGCCACGGCGCTAGGCCGGGGGCCGGAGGGCCGGGCGCGGTCCCGCCCAGGCCGGTGGCGGCGCCGCCCTTGGCGGCGGCCTGGCTGGCCGCCGCGTCGGTCAGGTTGTCGAGCTTCAGCCCGGAGGTCCCGTCGAGGACGACGATGGTGTGCACCGAGCCTGCGGCCAGGGTGACGGGCATGGCCATGTGCCCGTCCGGCGTGCTGAACACCACGGTGGGCGTGCCAGGCTGGATGGCCTGGTAGGTCGTGACCGAGCCGAGGGCCAACTGCTGAGCCAGGGTGTCAGCGCCGATGCTGACGGTAACCCGCGGCTGCTTTGACGAGGCCTGGATAACCCGGACGAGCGCTTCGCCGCTCGGCGCGACGATCTGGTCCTGCAGCACCTGCAGCCGTCGTCTTTTGGCGGGTCCGAGGCTGGCCACGGTGTAGTTCGTCCCGGCGCTCACCATGAAGCTGGTGGTGATCGACGCCGGACTCGAGGCCGCGGCGCCGACCGGGCGTACCGCTACCGTGTACTCCCCGGCGCTGAGCTGCATATAACTGGAGACGCCGCCGTAGCCCTCGTGCCTCAGTACGGTCGGGTTCTCCGGATCTCCGAACGAAAAGAGGTACACGTCCTCCGGTGTTCCCTGGGACAGGTTGGCACAGCGCACCCACCCCACGTTCTCCTGGTCCGCGGCCGCGGACATGGCCTGCGCCCTGGTGGCGGCCGGCGCTCCGGTCGTGGCGGCGTAAGCCGCGGGCGATGCGGCCGCGATAGCGGCGACAGCACTGCCCAGCACGGTGGTGGCCGCGGTGAGCAGGACGAGACGCCTAGCTAGCCTCAACGTTGGTTCCCCCCGGGAATACTGCCCGCCAGCAGCCCGAGCGGGCAAGGCGCGGCGAAGTCGATGCGCAATCCCGGCTGGCCGCCAGGCAGCCGGACGGTGGTGACCTGAGCGGGCTGGTAGGGTCCGTGCTGCGCACGCAGCACGGCGAGCGCCGCGGCCAGGCCGGCCGTCCCGCCGCCGCCGTTCGCGGCGGCGATGATGACTTGCCGGTACGGGGCCTCGGTAAGGGGCACTCCCGGGGAGGCATCACCGAAGGCGATCACCCGCCAGGAGCGCTGCGACGCCAGCACCGCGAGCATCACCATCAGGCGGGTATCCACCCCGCCCGTCGCGAGCTGGCCTGCGCCCTGGGCGCTGACCTCGATACGTCGGCTGTGCATCAGCTGTGCGCCGGCAGACCGGCGGTCGGCGAGATCGGAGCGGAGCGCCGCCTGGTAGGCGGCGGCCCCGCCGGGGGAGACGGCACGGACCTCGATCAGGTCAGCGCCGGACCCGACGCTGGCGAGCAGCGTCGGCGCGTCCGCGCTGAGCCAGGCGTGGATCGACGGAGACGCGGCGACTATGTCGGCGCCCGGCGCGCCGGACGCGGACGGCGGCAGCGACAGCAAACGACTCGACGCGACACCGTGCGCGCTGAGCGCGGTGCACATGGACGGATCGCACGCGATGGTCTCGTCGCCGCCCACCTGGCCGGCTATCCAGGTCGCGGCCTGCGCTCGGACGGTCGCGGCCTGCGCTCGGACGGCTGCAGCGGCGCTGGAGGAACGGGCAGATCCGCCGCGGGGCGACGGGCTCTGGCCCGCATGCCCTGACGCCGGTACCCGGGCGGCCTGCCGTGACGACGTGCCGGTGAGCTGAACGACGGTGATCACGGCCGCCGCGACCACCGCGAGCACGCAGATCGCGACAATCTGAGGCCGCCGCGAGCGGCGGAGTCTAGACAGCCGCCGGGCTGCCCACAGCCGGACAGTCGTCGCCAGGACCGGGCCCCAGGACGGAACCCCGGGTCGCGCCTGCGGGGCAGCTGACCGCACCGTCTCCTCCTCGTCCTGCTGCTCCCGCGAACCGGTAAACGGCATCTGATCCCACCTCCCAGCTGAGCCATCATCCGCCGAGCCGGGCGAAGACCACGATATTGCTGAGATAGCTCCCGAGCGACCGGTCGAAGACGCCGCCGCAGGTGATCAGGCGCAGCTCCGGGTCCGGGACGGGGCCGTACACCGCGGCGGTGGGAAACAGGTCCTTGGCGAACTTCCTGACGGCCGTGACCGTAAAGACCGCCATCGTCCCATCGGCGCGTCCCACGTACACGCGATCGCCGGGGCGCAGTTCCCGCAGCCAGAAGAAGATCCCCAGCCCGGAGCGGGAGTCCACATGACCAGCGATGACGGCGGTGCCGACGGTGCCGGGCCGCGGGCTGCCGGTGTACCAGCCCGCCACCGCCGTGCTGGACGGCACCTGGAGCGTGCCGTTCGCGCGGAGGCCGAGATCGACCAGCGAGGTCCGCACCCCGATCACCGGAATGCTCAGCCAGACCGGCCGGGCGACCTGCTCGGCCGTCGACAGTGACGCCGGCAGCACGGTCCGGCCGGACGGAGCCGGGATCGGCGACGGTCTCGCGGGCAGCTGCACCGCGTGCTGGGGCGAGAGCGCGGCCGCGGCCAGGCCCGTGCTCCCGACGGCCACCGCGACCAGTCCGGCGCCGAGCGCCAGCGCCGCCAGCCGCCGTCGTGGGGCCCGGCGGAGCCAGGGCAGGCGCCGTGACGTCCACAAACCGAGGGTGGTCGCGAGGACCTGCCCCCAGGCCGGCGGAGGCTTCGGCAGCTGCGTCTTGGGCACAGTGGCCGGTGCCGCGACTTCGGTGGGATCCCAGACGGCTGGCGCGGGCTCGCTCGCATCCGGCGACTTCACCAACTGCCAGGCTGGATCCCACCAGTCGTCCGGCAGGCACGTGAGCTCGGACGCCGGCGCTGCCGTCCCGCTGTAGCCCATCGCGTTCCCCGATCCCACGGCCTTCTGGGACAGCAGAGTACACCGATGACGTGTGTATACGCCGGATTGCCCGAACTCCTCGCGTGTGCCGCAGTCCGCACCGGTTTGTCGTGGGGACATCATGCTCCCCGCCGTCCGGCTGGTTGTCCGGCGGACGAACCGGTCAGTGCAGAAGAGCGGCCAGCGCGCGGCGGGAGGTGATGTCCAGCTTGATGTAGCTGTTGCGGAGGTGGTACTCCACCGTCTTCACGGACACGTACAGCTGGCTGGCCACCTCCCGGTTGGTCAGCCCGGTGGCGACCAGCCGGGCCACGGCCAGCTCGGCGCGGCTGAGCCCTAGCAGCGCGGCGGGACTGCTGGTCGCCGCGGTGACCTGCAGGGCGGCCAGTTCTGCGGCGCAGGCCTGTAGGTAGGGGTCGGCTCCCAGGTCGGAGAAGAGGCGATGGGCTTTTTCGAGCTGGGCGACCGCCGCCGGCCGGTTCTGCGCCGCGGCCAGGCGACGGCCGTCGTCGAGGCTCAGCCGGGCGTGTTCGAACGGCATCGGTACTTCCGGCTCGATCTCGTGGGCGCGTGTGAACGCCGCTTCGGCCTGGGTCGCATCCCCGCTCGCCAAGGCCAGGTTGCCCCGGCCGCGGGCAAGCGCCAGGACGGCCGACGCCAGCCCGGGCGGGGGAATGGCTGCCTCGAATTCGTCGAGTATGGTCTCGGCGTCCTCAAGTCGCCCCAAGCCGATCAGCGCGTCCGCCTCGATGGCTCTCCAGTTGAAGATGCCCGGGCGGCCCCCGACGTCGAGCAGCCCGGTGGCGCGCACCGGCTCGGTCGCGAGCAGGACCCCGGCCAGATCGCCGCGGGCATAGGCCAGTGAGGCGCCCGCCGTCGCCGCGGCGGCCACCGCGAGGACCAGCGGAGCCCGCTCAGCCGCGGCCCGGGCCGCGCTGACGTGACCCTGCGCGGCCGGCCACTGGCCGCGGCAGGCGAGGACCTCGGCCGCCCGTGCGTGCGCCCGCGCGAGGTCAAGCGGGCGGTCGGTGTCTTGCGCCAAGGCGGTCGCCAGCTGGGCGTGCGTGAGGGCCGCGTCCCAGTCGCCCCGGCGGAAGTGGGCGTCGCTGAGATGAGCCAGGCACGGGCCCGGATAGCTGGACGGCAGTCCCGTGCCCAGCCGGGCCGTCGCGACGCCGAGGTCTGCGATGGCCCCGGGCAGGTCATCGGTGTAGACCTTGAGCATGCCCCGCATGATGAGGGCGTCGGTCTCAGAAATTGGTACTTCGTTCCCTGAGACGGGCAGAAAGCCGAGCGCGGCCAGCCCGTCGGCGCTGCGGCCAGCCGCGGCGAGCGCGTATGCCTGCGCTGTGCGTGCCATGGCCCGCAGCGCCGAACCGGGAACGGTGCCGCCTACCGCTCGGTCCGCCCAGCTCAGCGCCTGGTCAGGGCGGCCAGATATGACCATCCAGTTGGTCAGGGACGTCGCGGCCCGCGCTCCGATTTCACCCTCGGTCGCCGGATCGTGGGCCTGCCACGCGGCGAGCAGGCTGCGTTCGGCGTTCGGCGATCCGGTGAACACGCCCAGAAGTCCGGTCACGGCGTCACGCCGGGCGCTGGAGACCTGGCAGGATGCCAGCACTCGCGCCGCCGCTGTGGTATCCGCGGCGTTGAGCAGGAGTACGGCGGCGTCGAGCAGCCTGCGTTCTCTGTCCGGCGCAGCTGGCGAAAGCGCAGCCGCCTGTTCGAGCGCCCAAGCCGCGGCGCCTAGGTCACCGGTGGCCACGGTGGCCAGGGCCGACGCTTCGAGTTCAGCGGCCAGCGCTTCGTCGGGACCCATCGACGCCGCGGCCTGGTGGGCCAGTCGCGCGCGACCGGCGACGGTCTCGGCCGCCCGCGCGTGCAGTTCCCGCCGGCTCGTCGGACTGAGATCGGCGTAGATGGCGGCCCGGTACAACGGATGGGTAAAGGTCAGCTCCGGCGCCGAAGCGCTTTCTGTCAGTAGTCCGGCGGCAACCGCCGCATCCACCTCGCTGCGCGCGTCCGGCAACCGGGCGACCGACGCGATGGCCGGCATCGGAGCGTGCTGCCCCAGCACGGAAGCTGCCGCCAGGAATGACTGGGCTGAGGCCGGAAGCGATGCGACCCGGGCGAGGATTACCGCGGACAGGTCCCGTGGCGCCGGCAATCCGCGATCCCCGGCCGCGCTCAGCCCAGCGATGCCGATCTCGTCGAGCAAGGCCCGGCAGTACAGCGCGTTGCCTTCGGTATGGGCCGCCAGCCGGGACGCCCCGCGCTGAGAAAGTGCCCCCAGCCCCAGTGCGCTGGCCAGCTCGGTGAGATCACCCGCACTCAGCCCGCCCAGGCGGATACGGGTGACGCGCGAATCACCGCTCAAGAAGCGCGCCCAGCCGGGGTCGGCCAGCCCGCCGACCCGCGTCGACACGACCGCCAGCACCTTGTCCGCACGCAGCCGCCGCAAGGCGAACAACACCGCACGCGATGACGGCCGGTCAGCCCACTGCAGATCGTCGATGGCGAGCACGACGACCTGGTCGTCGGCTTGCCGGCGATCGAGCAGGTCAAGCAGCCGGGCTCCGGCGGCCATCGGGTCCGTCCCGGGCTCGGTAAAGGTCCCTGGCTGCAGCTGATCGATGATCCCGTAGGAGAGCAACGTCTCTGCCTCGTCACCGCTCACCTCGAGAACGGCGGCGTTCGACAGCGAACCGAGGAACGCCGAGAGCAGGGTCGACTTCCCCCCACCTGCCTCGCCTTCCACGTAGACGACCTGCGGATGGCCCAGCTCAGCGGCGGCAAGCCGGTCACCGAGGATGCGCAGTTCGCGCTGCCGTCCGACGAAGCCGGCTGGAGTGCTCATAGCCGTCGTCGACCATCTCTTGAAGGGATGCCCGCTAGCGCCCGGAAGATCGGCCCTCGCCAGTCAGAGCTGAAGCGGACTTTTCTCATGTTACCGTGGCCATACAGCAGTCCTGTGGGCGAGATGCCCGCGTCTATCAGCCAGTTCTGCATCTGGCGCAACCGGGTGGCGCTCCCGATAAGGGGACTCGCGTGACCGTTGTCCACGGCGCTGAACAAGGTCCCGTTCGGTGGGGCATGCTTACCGTGATCAGCCTGGGCATCATCGCGCTCACACTGAACTGGTTCGACGTCGCCACGGCCTTCCCGCTCATCGGTGCGGAGTTCAAGGTGGGGCTCGGGCCGCTGAGCTACCTCATCTCGCTCTATATCGTCGGCTACGGGCTCGCGCACATTCCAGGCGGCATGCTCGCCACGGCGATCGGCATGAAGAAGACCCTCGTGCTCGGGCTTGGAGTGCAGGGACTGGCCGGCATCATGTCCGGGCTGTCGTACAGCTACGCCGAACTCGCCTTCTTCCGGGTCGTCAGCGGCATCGGCGGGTCGGTGTTCATCGCCGTCGGGACCGCCGCCGTGGTCGTCTGGTTCCGTGATAAAGACGTCACGCTCGCGCTCGGGATCACCGGCGGCGCCGTCTTCAGCGCGGGGGCCGGCTTGGCGCTGTATGTCTGGCTGTACGTGCAGCGCGCGACGAGCTGGCACACGTCGCTGATCCTGGCCGGTGTCTTCGAGCTACTCGTCGTGGTCGCGATGATCGTGGTCTTCCGGGTCCCGGCGGGCAACCGGTCGCTCGGGGGCGCCAGGTTCGATCGTGCCGCCTTGCGGGCCACGCTCGCGAGCAGAGATCTATGGGTCTACGGTCTCGCGCTCTTCGGCGGATACGGCGCGTATTTCACCACCTCCCAGCTGTTCAGCGAGTACGTGACGCTCGACAGGCACTTCGACCCGGCCGCCGGCGGACTGCTGTCTGCGCTCATCGCGCTGGCCGGCATCCCCGGCAGTTTGCTGGGTGGCTACTGGGCCGACCGCAAGCCGAACCTGCGGATGTTCGTGGTCGGACCGCTCGTCGTCGTCGCCGCGCTGCTGGCTCTCATCCCCGTGGTACCAGCCAGAGCACTGTGGGTGCTCGGGATCGGAATCGGCTTCTTCCTTATCTTCGCCTTCGCGGCCTGGCTGGCGGTGCCTGCCCGGGTCTGCGAGATCGACCCCCAGTACATCGGGACGGCGACCGGTCTGATGCTCACGCTGGCCGCGGTGGGCGGCTTCTTCATCCCTATTATCTTCGGGCATCTCGTGCCCCATTCGAGCTTCGACACCGGCTGGGTCTTTCTCGCCGTCGTGTCCTTCGCATTTGCCCTTATCGGGCTGACCGGGCGCAACCCGGCCACCGTCTCGAATCGCCCCGGCCCGGGCACGCTGGCTCCGGTCGGAATTAGAGTCGCTCTGCCGTTCCCGGAAGTCGCCGAGGATTGAGTTTCATTCCAAGCCGCGTCAGGGACCTGCCGCGAGTAGCGCGGCGACCGCGATCTCGGCCTCGGCGGCGGCCGGGAGCACGGCTGGCAGCGCGGGGATGGCGGGTAGCTGGCCGTCGGACTCGTAGCGGCTGATCAACCGCGGGTCGATGTAGGAGGCGCGGGTCACCGACGGGGTGTCTCCGAGCCAGCCCGCCACCTCACGAACACCGGCGGAGATGACCCTGCTACGGGTCCGCTCGGCCGGCGAGGGCCCCGCGTTGGCCAGCACCAGCGCCATCAGCACGGTGGCATTCCAGGTGCGGAACTCCTTGGCCGTGAAGTGGCCGCCGGCCCGTTCGGCTATGTAGCTGCTCACGTCGTGCGAGTGCAGGGGCTGCCAGGCGCCACCGTGCTCCCAGCAGAACAGCGCGTCTAGGCCATTGCCGTTGCGGGCCAGCACCCGCACCGTCGGCAAGATGGCCTCGTCGGTGATGGAAACCGCTCGGTGCTTGCCCTCCTTGGCGGTGTAATCGAACGTCAGTGCGTCGTGCATCACCCGCACGTGCCGCTTTTCCAGCGTGGTCGCCCCGTAATGATGGTCCAGCTCGGCGTACTTCTCGCCGCCGATGCGGAACAGGCCGAGATCGATCAGCCGGACGGCGCCGGCCGCGACGCGGTCCCGGTCGAGATGGCGGCGCTTCAGGTCCTGCAGGGTGGCCGTCCGCAGCGCCGGACGCGCGCTGGCGAACCGCAGCATGTGGGCAAATTTCTGGGCATCTCGCTGTTCACGCCACAACTGGTGGTAGCGGTATTGGGTCCGGCCCCGGCCGTCCACGCCGGTGGCCTGGATGTGTCCAAGCGGGTCCGGCGATATCCAGACGCTCGTCCAGGCGGGCGGAATTGCCAGCGCGCCGATGCGCAGCTGCGTCTCGGCGTCCGTGATATCGGTGCCTGACGGGTCCCGGTACCGGAAGCCTTCCCGGATCTTGGCCCGGGTGATGCCCGGACCGCGCAGATCGCTGTGCACCAGCCCCGGAACCGCGGCCGTGCCCGATACGTCCAGGCTCATAACGACACAGCGTATAAGCACCGCCTCAGATCAGAAGGAGCCGCGCCAGTCCCGGGAAACATGGGGTAGTGGCGGACATTCAGTGTGGCGGGCTCGAGTCCCTCGGTGAGCGCGGTCGCGATAGTGACACACGATCGCGAAAAGGGCCTCCGGCGGCGACTTCGAACCCTTGCATGCTGCCAGGGAAGCGCATAATTTCGCGGCGCTCCGGCGAGCGCATCGAGCCGGTCCCGCAACTGGGCGCTGCTCATCTCACTCGGCTACCCGGCTGACCGGCCGCTGGCGCCGGTCCGCAATCCCAGGCGCCGGCCGTTCGGCGAGGTCGTGCACCGCGGTCGATGGCAGAGTCCGTCGGGTGTAGATGTAGAAACGGGCGGCGCCGCGAGGCAGGCGCTCAGGGTCCTGCGGGTGGCCGCCCGCGGCCTGCCCGTCCCAGCTGGGCAGGCCGCGGGAGGCG
>Ga0302226_10002097_pt1 | contig 14347 bp, 5 predicted proteins | sample II_Palsa_E3_3_FD_193524 | JGI IMG/M metagenome (GOLD analysis project Ga0302226, IMG submission 193524) | Peat permafrost microbial communities from Stordalen Mire near Abisko, Sweden - II_Palsa_E3_3 | ecosystem: Environmental > Terrestrial > Soil > Palsa > Peat permafrost | place: Sweden...
GACCACTTCAAGCAGATCAACGAGCTTTACGGCCACGCCGAGGGTGATCGCGTGCTGCGTGCGCTCACCGCGCAGCTTCGCCATGCGCTGCCCGGCGGCGAGCTGATCAGCCGCTTCGGCGACGACGAATTCGTGGTGATGCTGCCGCATCTGGGCAGCATCGGCGAAGTGGCCAGCCGCTGCCAGGTGCTGATTGCCCATTGCCAGGAAACCCGCGCTCACGATCTGCCCGAGCTGGCGTTGCGCGTCAGCGTGGGTATCAGCCTGTATCCGGACGACGCCAGCGATGCCGAGGCACTGGTGCAGCAGGCGGAGACCGCAATGTACGCTGCCAAGGCGCAGGGCCAGCACAGCTATCGTTTTTTTACCGCCTCGATGAACGAGCGCACGCAGGCGCGCCGCAAGATCGAAACCGCGCTCAGGCGGGCGATGACGCGGAAAGAGCTGGCGCTGCATTACCAACCCAAAGTCGATGCTGAGAGCGGCCGGATCGTCGGTGCCGAAGCACTGCTGCGCCTTCTCGTCGACGGTCGACCGCTGTACGCGCCGGATCAGTTCATCCCGGTCGCCGAGGACACCGGCCTGATCATGCCAATCGGCGCCTGGGTGCTGCGCGAAGCCTGCCAGCAGGCGAAACGCTGGAAGGCCGCCGGCCTCGATATTCCGGTATCGGTCAACGTGTCGCCGCTGCAGTTCCAGCACGCGGATTTTTACGCCTGGCTCGACGCCGTGCTGGACGAAAGTGGACTGGAGCCGGGTCTGCTCGAACTCGAACTGACCGAACGCATGGTCATGTCCGGCGGTGACGCCACCACCGCTTTGCTGCAGCAGATCAAGCAGCGCGGCGTGCGACTGTCGCTGGATGATTTCGGCACCGGCTACTGCAGCCTGTCGTATCTGAGGCATTTCCCGATCGACGCGCTGAAGATCGATCGCACTTTCGTGCGCGATATCACCACGGACGCCGATACCGCGACCATCACGCAGGCGATCATCGCGATGGCCCGCAGCCTGCACAAGGACGTGATCGCCGAAGGCGTGGAAACACCGGAGCAGGGCGAGCTGCTGCGCCGCGCGGGCTGCTCGCAGCTGCAGGGTTTCCTGTACGGCGTGCCGATGCCGGCGTCGGCACTGGAAGCGCTGCTGGTTTAGCTTTTGTCGGCGCTCACGAGCGCGCCTTCGTACATGAAGTAATGACAGCGCTGCATGCCGAGGCCCGCATAGGTCGCCTGCGCGTTGGCGTTCTCGGTTTCCACATACAGCCGCAGACCGACCGCACCAGCCGCCGCCGCACGTTCCTCCACGGCGGTGTACAGCGCGCGGAATACGCCGCCGCGCCGCGCCTCGGGTGTCACGTACACGCTCTGAATCCACCAGAAGTCGCCGCTGCGCCAGTCGCTCCATTCGTAGGTCACCATCAGGCTACCGACCGCTACGCCACCGCGTTCGGCGATCAGATAGAAACCGCGCTGCGGCCGCGCGAAGATCCCGGCGATGCCGCGTTCGAGCACAGCCGGATCGAGCCGTTTGCTTTCGGTCTCCCAGGCCATCGCCGCATTCCAGGCAAGCAGCGACGAGGTATCGTCGGGCGTAGCGGCACGAATCAGCAACGAGGACACGGGGCGAAACTCCAACAGGGCATCAGTTGGACTATCGTAGCGTGCGTGATCTTCACGCGGTGACGCGTAGCTTCCCGAGCGAGTGCCGGGGAGGCTTCGTCGGTCATCACTCGCCACTTTGGTGGTGAGGGCGCATAGAGGCATACAGCCGGCTGTGTCACTTTTTGAACCCCCGGAAGGAAAGCTGGAATTGGACATCGGCCGCACACTCGATCTGCTCAAATTGCGCCGGCTGCGCGCTTTTCGTCGTCAACGCGCGGCCTCCCGCACCAAGCCTGAGCAGGAGCCGGCGCTGCGCTCGGAGCTGTTCAGCGCCGACCAGATGGAACGGCACGGCCAGGTGCTCGCCGGCCAGCATCGGCTGAGCCCCGACGAAACCAGCAACCTGCTGCTGGCCCGCCTGGATGACAACGAAGCGGTGCTCGCGCATACCTGCGAACGACTCACCGCCGCTACGCGCCACCGGCGGCGCATTACGCCGGCCGGCGAGTGGCTGCTCGACAATTTTTATTTGATCGAAGAGCAGATCCGCATCGCCCGACGGCATTTGCCCAAGGGCTATAGCAAGGAGCTGCCGCGGCTGGAGAGCGGCCCCTCGGCCGAACTGCCGCGCGTGTACGACATCGCGCTGGAAATCATTTCGCACGGCGACGGCCGCGTCGATACGACCAGCCTGTCGCGCTTCGTCAACGCCTATCAAACCGTAACGCCACTCAAGCTCGGCGAGCTGTGGGCGATTCCGATCATGCTGCGCCTGGCGCTGATCGAAAACCTGCGCCGCGTCGCCGCGCGCGTCATCGCCGACTGGCAGTACCGCGGCAAGGCCGCGCGCTGGGCCGACAACCTCACCGCCACCGCCGAAAGCGATCCGAAAAGCGTCGTCTTGGTGGTCGCCGACATGGCGCGCTCCAAGCCGCCGATGACCGGCCCGTTCGTCGCCGAAATGGCGCGCCGCCTGCAGGGTCAGAGCCCCGCGCTGGCGCTGCCGCTGAGCTGGATCGAGCAGCGCCTGTCCGAATCGGGCCAGACCATCGAGCATCTGGTCCAGCTCGAAGCACAGCAGCAGGCCGCCGACCAGGTCTCGATCGGCAACAGCATCGGCAGCCTGCGCGCGCTGTCGGCAATCGACTGGCGCGACTTCGTCGAACACACCAGCATCGTCGACCAGTTCCTGCGGCAGGACCCGGCGGGCGTCTATGGCTCAATGGACTTCACCACGCGCGACGACTATCGCCACGTTATCGAATCGATGGCGCGCAAGCATCGGTTGAACGAGCCGGACGTGGCCGAGGCAGCGCTGAAGCTCAGTCGCGAGGGCGAAGGCGCGGACGGACGCGCGGTCGCGCGACACGTCGGCTTCTATCTGATCGACAAGGGCCGCCGCACGCTGGAACAAAAGCTCGGCATTACGCCGACGGTCGCCGAAACACTGCGGCGGGTGCTGGACAGCGCGCCTTTGCCAATCTACCTGGGGCTGCTGGCGCTACTGACCTTCGCGTTCGCACGCGCGCTGGTAGTGTCCGCCTCGCACAACGTCCTGCCGACCTGGGGACTGATTGCTATCGCGATTCCATCGATCATTCTGGCCAGCCAGCTGGCGATGAGCCTGCTCAACTGGATCGCGACCCTGACGGTGGCGCCGCGACAGCTGCCGCGCATGGATTATTCGGGTGGCATCCCGGAGAACGCACGTACGATGGTGGTGGTGCCGAGCCTCTTCGGCAGTGCCCAGGACATCGAGGAGCTGGTCGAGTCGCTGGAAGTGCGGTTTCTCGGCAATCGCGATCCGCAGCTGCATTTCGCCCTGCTCACCGACTTCCCTGACGCCGCCAGCGAAACCCTGCCAGGCGACGAAGCGCTGCTGCGTCTGGCGAGGCGCCGCGTCGAGGCGCTCAACGACAAATACGCCACCGCCGAGATGGACCGCTTTTTCCTGCTCCATCGTCCGCGGGTGTGGAACGCAGCGGAGCAAAGCTGGATGGGGCAGGAGCGCAAGCGTGGCAAGCTCGCCGATCTCAACGCGCTCCTGCGCGGCGGTGGCCGCGAGCGGTATTCGCTGATCGTGGGCGATATCGAGACGCTGCCGACCGTGCAGTACATCATCACCCTGGACACCGATACCCAGCTGCCGCGCGAGTCGGCGCACGAGTTTGTCGGCGCGATCGACCACCCTCTCAACCGCGCGGTGTACGACCCCGCACTGCGTCGCGTGGTGTCCGGTTACGGCGTGCTGCAACCGCGCGTGGGCATCAGCCTGCCCAGCACGGCACGATCGCGCTACGCGCAGCTGTATGCCAGCGACGCGGGTATCGATCCGTATACGCAGATGGTCTCGGACGTCTATCAGGACGTTTTCCACGAGGGCTCGTTCATCGGCAAGGGCATCTATGCGATCGATGCGTTCGAGCTGAGCCTTGAAGGCCGCTTCCCCGACAACGCCATCCTCAGCCACGATCTGGTCGAGGGCTGCCACGCGCGCTCGGGCCTGCTCAGCGACGTGCAGCTGTACGAGGAATACCCGGCCCGCTACAGCGCCGACGTCAAGCGCCGGCATCGCTGGATCCGCGGCGACTGGCAGCTGCTGCCGTGGCTGCTGCCGTGGGCACCGACCGCGCACGACGGCTGGCGCAAGAATGCGCTGACCGCGCTGTCGCGCTGGAAGATTCTCGACAATCTGCGTCGCAGCCTGGTGCCGGTATCGCTGCTGGCCCTGCTGCTGGTCGGCTGGTTTCTGCTGTCTCCCGCGTTTTCCTGGATGCTCGCTGTACTGGCGATGGTGCTGATTCCGCCGGTACTGTCGGCGATGCTCGACCTGGTGCAGAAGCAGGCCGAAGTGCAGATGGATCAGCACCTGCGCGCGGCCATGCATTCAAGCGGTCAGCACCTAGCACGCATGGCGCTGGGCCTGGCGTGGCTCCCGCATGAAGTGCTCTACAGCCTCGACGCCATCGTGCGCACGCTGTGGCGCATGCTGGTCAGTCGGCGACTGCTGCTGCAATGGCAAACTTCCAGCGATGTGGAAAAGCGCAGCAACAACGCGCTCGGCACGCTGTGGCGGTTGATGTGGATTGGTCCCGCACTGGCCGTGATCCTGGCGGCCTTGCTGGCGTGGCACCGGCCGATGGCGCTGATCGTGGCCACCCCGCTGCTCCTGCTTTGGCTGCTGTCGCCCTCGATCGCCTGGTGGATCAGCAAACCGAATCTGCCCCAGCGATTTGCTCCGAGCGCGGCGCAGATGCAGTTTCTGCGCATGCTGGCGCGCAAGACCTGGGCGTTTTTCGACGCCCATGTCGGGCCGGCCGATCACTGGCTGCCGCCAGACAATGTGCAGATTCAGCCCGCCCCGGCGATCGCGCACCGCACCTCGCCGACGAATATCGGCCTGGCCCTGCTGGCCAATCTGGCGGCCTACGATTTCGGCTTTCTCAGCGCCGGCCGCCTGCTCGACCGCACCGTGCAGACCCTGGCCACGATGCGCCTGCTGCCGCGCCATCGCGGGCATTTCTACAACTGGTACGACACGCTGACCCTGCAACCGCTGGCGCCGCTGTATATCTCCGCGGTCGACAGCGGCAACCTCGCAGGCCATTTGCTGACCCTGCGACCTGGCCTGCTGGCGGTTGTCGACGAACCGGTTTTCCACGCGCGCATTCTGCAGGGTCTGCTCGACACACTGGCTGTCTTGCAGCGCTCGCTGGCCACCGCGGGCGCCGCTTCGCTAAGTCCGCTGCAGCGACCGCTCGAAGCCGCTTTGGCGTCGCCGCCAGCGACGACCGGAGCCGCCATCGCCTTGCTGCAGACGCTGCTCGACCAGGCGCGCGCGCTGGCCCTCACGCTCGTCGTTGAGGCAGGCAGCGATGCGAAGTTCTGGATCGACGCGTTATTGCAACAATGCAGCGACCTTCTCGATGAAACCAGCCATTTCCATCTCGACCCGCCGCCCGACGATGACGCCAACTTCAAGGGCATCCCGACCCTGCGCCAGCTGTCGCGCATCGAGCCGCTGATCTGGCCTGACGAAGCCGACGCCGAAACCCAGCGCGAACGGGCGCGTGAACGCATTGCCGTGCTCGAACAGGTAGCGATGGAAACCGGCGAGCTGGCGCTGATGGATTACCGCTTTCTGTATGACCGCGCACGCGACCTGCTGGCCATCGGTTACAACGTCGATGAGCGCCGGCTCGATGCCGGCTTCTACGACCTGCTGGCCTCGGAGGCACGGCTGGCCAGCTTTGTCGCCATCGCGCAGGGCCAGCTGCCGCAGGACAACTGGTTTTCGCTGGGCCGCCTGCTGACCACCAGCGGCGGCCAGCCGGTGCTGCTGTCGTGGACCGGCTCGATGTTCGAATACCTGATGCCGATGCTGGTGATGCCCAGCTACGAGGGCACCCTGCTCGACCAGACCTGCCGCGCCGCCGTCGCGCGCCAGATCGAATACGGCACCCAGCTCAACATTCCGTGGGGAGTCTCCGAATCGGGCTACAACACGCTCGATGCGCACTTCACCTACCAATACCGCGCGTTCGGCGTGCCGGGCCTGGGACTGAAGCGCGGCCTCGGCGACGACGTGGTGATCGCACCCTATGCCACGGTAATGGCGATGATGGTGGCGCCAGCCGCCGCCACCCGCAACATGCAGCGTCTGGTCGATGCGGGCGCGGAAGGGCGGCTGGGTTTCTACGAGGCCATCGATTACACGCCGGCCCGCCTGCCGCTCGGCCAGTCTTCGGCTCTGGTCCAGTCCTTCATGGTCCACCATCAGGGCATGAGCCTGCTGGCGCTGGACTATGCGCTGATGGACAAACCGATGCAGCGGCGCTTCGAATCCGACCCGCAGTTCCAGGCCACCAGCCTGCTGCTGCAGGAGCGCGTGCCGAAGACCGCCGCCGAATATCTGCACGCCTCCGGCTTCCCCGAGATGGACGGCCAGTCGCGCGCCGCCGAAGCGCGCCTGCGTGTGTTCACCGAACCCGATCGGGCGCGCCCCGCCGTGCAGCTGCTGTCCAACGGCCGCTATCACGTGATGGTCAGCAGCGCCGGCGGCGGCTACAGCCGCTGCCGCGACATGGCGCTGACGCGCTGGCGCGAGGACATCACCAGCGACAACTGGGGCATGTTTTGCTACCTGCGCGACGTCACGAGCGGTGCTTACTGGTCGACCGCACACCAGCCGACGTTGAAAAAGACCGAGCTGTTCGAGGCCATCTTCTCCGATGCCCGCGCCGAGTTCCGCGTGCGCGAGCGCGAGTTCGACGCGCATACCGAAATCGTGGTGTCGCCCGAGGACGACATCGAGCTGCGCCGCACGCGCATCACCAATCGCAGCCGCACGCGCCGCACGATCGAACTGACCAGCTTTGCCGAGGTGGTGCTGGCACCGCCGATCGCCGACGCGATGCATCCGGCTTTCAGCAAGCTGTTCGTGCAGACCGAGCTGATGCCCGAACTGCAGGCCATTGTCTGCACCCGCCGGCCCCGCGCGCACGATGAAGCCGTGCCATGGATGTGCCATTTGCTGGCTGTGCACAACGGCGATATCGACGAGATCTCCTACGAAACCGACCGTGCCCGTTTTATCGGCCGTGGCCGCACCGCCGCGGCGCCGCTCGCGATGGGTACGTCGACCGATCCGCATCCGCGGCTCTCCAACAGCGACGGTTCGGTGCTCGATCCGATCGTGGCGATCCGCTGTCGCATCACGCTGGAGCCGGAGCAGTCGGTCACGGTGGACTTTGTCACTGGCATGGCCGATACCCGCGACAGTTGCGTCCAGCTGATCGGCAAATACCGCGACCGGCATCTGGCCGATCGCGTATTCGATCTGGCATGGACGCACAGCCAGGTGCTGCTGCGTCAGCTAAACGCCTCGCTGGCTGATGCGCAGCTGTACGAGCACATGGCCACCTCGATCATCTATCCCAGTTCGAACATGCGCGCCGAGCCGGGCATGATTGCCGCCAACCGCCGTGGCCAGTCGGGGCTTTGGGGACAGTCGATCTCCGGCGACCTGCCGATCGTGCTGCTGCAGATCGCCGACCCGGCGCGGATCGAACTGGTCCGTCAGCTGGTTCAGGCCCACGCCTATTGGCGTCTGAAGGGCCTGGCGGTGGATCTGGTGATCTGGAACGAGGACCGCGCCGGCTACCGGCAGGAGCTGCAGGACCAGATCATGGGGCTGATCGCCTCGGGCAGCGAAGCAAGCCTGCTCGATCGCCCCGGCGGCATCTTTGTGCGTCCGGCGCAACAGCTGTCCAGCGAAGACCGCATCCTGGTCCAGGCGAGCGCGCGCATTATCCTGGCCGACACGCGCGGCACGCTGGCAGAGCAGGTCAGTCGCCGCTGGGTCGAGACGCACATGCCGCGCTTCGAGCCGAGCAAGCCGCGGCACCATACGCCAGCCATCATGCCGGCCCTGCTGGCACCCGTGGTGGAGAACCCGCGCGGTCTGCAGTTGAGCAACCCCTACGGCGGTTTCAGCGGCGACGGCCGCGAGTACGTGATCGTGCTGGGGCCGAACGACGCCACCCCGGCACCGTGGGGCAACGTGCTGGCCAACCCGCATTTCGGCACGGTGATTTCCGAAAGCGGCGGTGCCTACACCTGGGCCGAAAACGCGCACGAGTTCCGGCTGTCGCCATGGCACAACGATCCGGTGACCGACGCCAGCGGCGAAGCGATTTATCTGCGCGACGAGGAGACCGGCCAGGTCTGGTCACCAACGCCGCTGCCCGCGCGCGGCACTGGCGAATACGTGACCCGTCACGGCTTCGGCTACAGCGTGTTCGAACATACCGAGGACGGCATCTACTCCGAGCTGTGGGTGTACGTGGCGCTGGATGCGTCGGTGAAATTCTCGCTGCTGAAGCTGCGCAACGACTCCGGCCGCGCGCGCAAGATCAGCGCCACCGGCTATGTCGAGTGGACGCTGGGCGACCTGCGCGAAAAAACCGCCATGCACGTGGTCACCGAATCGGACCCAGCCAGCGGCGCGCTGTTTGCCCGCAACGCCTACAACACCGAGTTCCCCGGCCGCGTGGCGTTTTTCGACGTCGACGACCCCAGCCGCTCGATTGGCGGCGACCGCAGCGAATTCCTCGGCCGCAACGGCAGCACGCGCGCACCGGCCGCAATGAGCCGCACGCATCTGTCCGGTCGCCTCGGCGCCGGGCTCGATCCCTGCGGCGCGCTGCAGATGACTATCGAGTTGGGCGAAGGAGAAAAGCGCGACGTGGTGTTCCGTCTCGGCCTGGGCCGCGATACCGCTGACGCCAGCTCGCTGATTCAACGCTTCCGCGGCGCCGTTGCGGCTACCGAGGCACTGAACAAGGTGCGCGGCCACTGGCAGCGCACGCTGGGCGCGGTGCAGGTGAAAACGCCCGATCCGGCGGTCGACGTGCTGGCCAACGGCTGGCTGTTGTATCAGACCATCGCCTGCCGCTTCTGGGCGCGAAGCGGCTATTACCAGTCCGGGGGCGCCTTCGGTTTCCGCGACCAGCTGCAGGATTCGATGGCGATGATTCTTGCCGCACCGGACAGCGCACGGCGGCAGATCCTGCTGTGCGCCGCGCACCAGTTCCCGGACGGCGACGTGCAGCACTGGTGGCATCCACCGCTCGATCGCGGCGTGCGTACGGCCTGCTCCGACGATTATCTGTGGCTGCCGCTGGCCACCGCTCGCTATGTGCTGGCCACGGACGATCGGCAGGTGCTCGACGAAACCGTCGGCTACATCGAGGGCCGGGCGCTGCATCCGGGCGAAGAGTCGTATTACGACCTGCCGCATCACTCGAGCCTGCGCGAAACGCTTTACCGCCACTGCGTCCGGGCGATCGAACACAGCCTGGTGCGCGGCGCGCACGGCCTGCCGCTGATCGGCTGCGGCGACTGGAACGACGGCATGAATCGGGTCGGCGAAGCCGGCCGAGGCGAAAGCATCTGGCTGGGCTGGTTTTCGTGCGAGGTGATGAACCGCTTCGCCGACGTCGCGCGCCTGCACGACGACGAAGCGTTCGCCCTGCGCTGCGAAAGCGAAGTGGCCAAGCTGAAAATCGCGCTGGAGCAAAACGGCTGGGACGGCGCCTGGTACCGCCGCGCTTACTACGACGACGGCACCCCACTGGGCTCGGCGCCAAACGACGAGTGCCGCATCGACTCGATCGCGCAGAGCTGGTCGGTGATCTCCGGCGTCGCCGATCCGGCGCGTCAGCAGCAGGCGATGAATTCGCTTGATCAGCATCTGGTCAAGCGCGAAGCCCGGCTGGTGCAACTGCTCGATCCTCCGTTCGACAAATCGCCGCTCGACCCCGGGTACATCAAGGGCTATGTGCCCGGCGTACGCGAGAACGGTGGCCAGTACACGCATGCGGCGATCTGGGCGACGATGGCGTTCGCCGAGCTGGGCGACAGCGCTCGCGCGTGGGAACTGCTGCGCATGATCAACCCGCTCAGCCACACGCGTGACGCGGCCGAAATCGACGTCTACAAGGTCGAGCCCTATGTGGTCAGCGCGGACGTCTACGCGGTGCAGCCACACGTGGGCCGTGGCGGCTGGAGCTGGTACACCGGTTCGGCCGGGTGGATGTATCGACTGGTCGTCGAATCGCTGCTCGGCCTGCACATGGACGCCGGCCATCTGACCTTTGCGCCGGTGCTGCCCACCGACTGGGAAGGTTTTTCGATGCGCTATCGCTATCGCCAGACCTGGTATCAGATCGATGTAACGCAAGTTGCTGCGGGTACGCCGCGCACGCTGCGGCTGGACGGCGAGCCGATGACCGATGGCCGTGTGCTGCTGACCAACGACGGGCAGGAGCATCGGGTTCAACTGCAGCATCCGCGCTCGCACTGAACTCGGCTTGAAACCACCGCGGCGGTGACCACAGGCCGCCGCGGTGAGGTACCTGCCGTCACTGCCGCACGAGCGGTCTTAGCGAAGACTTCACTCATCGGCGCGCAAGCTACACTGCCAATTCGGCGCGCTGTCCGGCATCGAAGCCGTCGACGCGGCGAAACGTTTTCCCCCGGTGTCGCCGTGACGGCCGCCGTACAATCCAAGCCACATGGAGAGAGTTACCGCTATGCCGACACCTCGTTCGGATGCCCTGGTCTTTTTCGGCGCCACTGGCGACCTGGCTTACAAGAAAATCTTCCCCGCACTGCAAGCGATGGTGCTCAATGACGGGCTGGACCTGCCCATCATCGGCGTCGCCCATTCCGATTGGACGATCAAGGATCTGCGCGCTCGCGCTCGCGATAGCTTGACCAAGGCAGCCAAGGACAAGGGCGCCAAGTTCGACAAGGAGGGCTTCGACAAACTCTCAGCGCTGTTGCACTACGTGGACGGCGACTACAACGATCCGGCCACCTTCGACGCGATCAAGAAGGCGCTGGGCAAGGCCAAGCGACCGCTGCACTATCTGGCGATTCCGCCGAGCCTTTTTGCCGTGGTGGCGCAGGGCCTGCAGAAGGTGGGCTGCGCCGAGAACGCCCGGGTGGTGGTGGAGAAACCGTTCGGGCGCGACCTCGCCTCGGCCAAGGCGCTCAACGCGACGCTGCACGAGGTGTTTCCCGAGCAGTCGATTTTCCGCATCGACCATTATCTGGGCAAGGAGCCGGTGCAGAATCTGCTCTATTTCCGCTTCGCCAACACCCTTTTCGAGCCGGTCTGGAACCGCAACTACGTCGAAAGCGTGCAGATCACCATGGCCGAGGATTTCGGCGTGCAGGGCCGCGGCGCGTTCTACGACGATATCGGTGCGATCCGCGACGTGGTGCAGAACCACCTGCTGCAGGTCATCGCCATGCTGGCGATGGACGCGCCGGTCGGCAGCGATGCCGACTCGCTGCGCGCCGAAAAACTGCGCATCTTTCGCGCGATGAAGCCGGTCGATCCCAAGGACGTGGTGCGCGGCCAGTACAAGGGCTACCGCGAGGTCGAGGGCGTCAAGCCCGACTCCAATGTGGAAACCTTCGTGGCGCTGCGCCTGCATATCGACAACTGGCGCTGGAACGGCGTGCCGTTCTATATCCGCGCCGGCAAGAACCTGCCGATCACCGCCACCGAAGTGATCGTCGACATGAAGACGCCGCCGCTGTCGCTGTTCGACGAGATCGGCCAGAAAGAGTCCAATTACTTCCGCTTCCGCTTCAATCCCGAGGTGATCATCGCCGAAGGCGCACGGGTCAAGAAACCCGGCGAAAAGATGCGCGGCGAGCCAGTCGAACTGGTGGCGCGGCATCACCCGCAGCGGGAAAAATTGCCGTACGAGCGCCTGCTCGGCGACGCCATCCGCGGCGACAATTCGCAGTTCACCAGCGATGAAAGCGTGGAGGCAGCCTGGGCGGTCGTCGACAAGGTGCTGACGCACGAGAAAGCGGTCGTGCTGTACAAGCCCGGCAGCTGGGGTCCTACCGAAGCCGCGAAAATATTCGAGGGCGAAGAGGGCTGGCACGATCCGACGCCCGAGGAATCCTTTCCATGCTGAGTGAGGTTGCCAGCAGCGAGGCGCCGGCGGAGATGTTCATCCTGGTCGACGTGGACAACACCTTGTTCGACAACGACCGTTTCGCGGTCGAGTTGTCCGCCCATCTGGAAACATCGTTCAACGTGACCGAGCGCGAGCGCTACTGGTCGCTGCACAAGAAACGCTGGGCCGAGACCGGCATATCGGATTATCTCGGCACCATGCAGGAGTTCCGCGTCGGGCTGCAGAACGATCCGGCGCTGCTGCAAATGTCATCGTTCCTGCTCGACTTTCCGTTTGCCGATTTGCTCTATCCGCATGCGCTCGAAGTCGTGGTGCATCTACGCACGCTGGCGCCCGCCTCGGCGTTGTCCGATGGCGACATGGTGTTCCAGCCGCGCAAGGTTGCACACACCGGCGTGTTCGACGCCTTCGACGGCAACGTGCTGATCTACCAGCACAAGCAGCACGAGCTGGCGCTGATGCAGCAGCGTTATCCGGCCCAGCACTACGTGATGATCGACGACAAGCCGAACATCCTGGCCGACATGAAGAACGTGCTCGGCGATCGACTGACCACGGTGTTCGTCCGCCAGGGCCAGTACGCCGCCAACGCCTCGCCCGAGCTGCGCAATGCGCCGGACATCAAGATCGATCGCATCGGCGATCTGCTCGGGTACACGCTGTCGGATTTTGTGGTCACGTCATCGGCCCGTCATAGCGCCGTGCATTAGTCACTAGCGTCCGCTTATTTAGTCCCCATCTTCAGAAGCACGACACATCCGCAACACCGCCATCTTCCATACCGTAGTCAGGAGCCACCATGAAAGCGACCCAGCAACTGCATGATCTCGGCCAAAGCCTTTGGCTCGACAACATCACCCGCACCCTGCTCGACGACGGCACGCTGGCGCGCTATATCGCCGAGGATTCGGTCACCGGCCTCACTTCCAACCCCAGCATCTTCGACGCGGCCATCGGCGGCGGCGATGCCTACGATGCCGGCATCCGCGAAAAGGCCAAGGCCGGGCTGTCCGGCGAAAAACTGTTCAACGAGCTGGCGCTGGAAGATCTGCGCCGCGCCGCCGACCTGTTTGCGCCGATCTTCAAGTCGACCCACAAGGTGGACGGCTGGGTCTCGATGGAAGTCTCGCCGCTGCTGTCGGCCGATACCGAAGGCACCATCGCCGCGGCCAAGGAGATCCACTCGCAGGCGCAGCGCGAAAACCTTTTCGTGAAGATTCCCGGCACGCCGGAAGGCGTCCCGGCGATTGAAGAAGCCATTTTCCTGGGCATTCCGATCAACGTGACCCTGCTGTTTTCGCGCGAGCACTATCTCGCCTCGGCGGAGGCGTATCTTCGCGGCCTCGAGCGTCGTCACGAGGCCGGCCAGCATCTGGACGTCGGCTCGGTGGCCTCGGTCTTCGTCAGCCGCTGGGATGTCGCCAGCAACAAGCAGCTCCCCGAGGAATTGCACAACAAGCTCGGCATCGCCGTCTGCCAGCAGACCTACCGCGCCTACCGCGAGCTGCTGGAAACGCCGCGCTGGAAGAAGCTCGCGGCTGCCGGCGCCAAGCCGCAGCGCCTGCTGCTGGCCAGCACCGGCACCAAGGATCCGGCCGCTTCCGACACGCTGTATGTCAGCGCGCTGGCCGCACCGGACACGGTCGACACGATGCCGGAGAAGACCCTGCTCGCGTTTGCCGAACACGGCCAGCTGCATGGCGTGATGCCGACCGATGGCAAGGAAGCAGAAGAGACGCTGGCGAAGATCACCAAAGCCGGCGTCGATATCGATGCGCTGGCCGCCCAGCTGCAGAAGGAAGGCGCGGCCTCGTTCGTCAAATCGTGGGACGAACTGCTCAAGCGCATCGTCGAGAAGACCGGCAAGCTCGAGGACGACTCGAAAGGATCGGCGCAGAAATGAGCTCACCTCTGGTTTCCCGGCCGCAGTGGCAGGCGCTGCAAAAGCACTTTGCGCAGATCGGCCAGCAGCATCTGCGCGACCTGTTCGCCGCCGACGCCGAACGCGGCACCACGCTGACCGCCGAAGCGGTCGGCCTGTACCTCGACTACTCCAAGCAGCGCGTCAACGCCGACACGCTGCGCCTGCTGCGCGAACTAGCCGAAGCCTGCGATCTGCCCAAGCGCATCGAGGCAATGTTCCGCGGCGATAAGATCAACATCACCGAAAAGCGCGCGGTCGAGCACGTGGCGCTGCGCGCCCCGGTCGGTGAAAAGATCCTGGTCGACGGCAGGGACGTC
>Ga0302226_10002102_pt1 | contig 14342 bp, 10 predicted proteins | sample II_Palsa_E3_3_FD_193524 | JGI IMG/M metagenome (GOLD analysis project Ga0302226, IMG submission 193524) | Peat permafrost microbial communities from Stordalen Mire near Abisko, Sweden - II_Palsa_E3_3 | ecosystem: Environmental > Terrestrial > Soil > Palsa > Peat permafrost | place: Sweden...
GAATTCGCTGAAGCGGTTTACGCCCAACTCACTGTACCTGCCGGATGCCTTGAATGCGGCAATGGCCGATTTCGATTTGGTATTGAATTGCGAGGGCTCAACCTATACGTCGAAATTTTCCGACGGCTTGGGCGGTTTGCTGATCGGCGGCCCGGCACTTGCCGCGGCACATGGCTGCGTGGCCATGGCATACGGCGTCGATGCCGGACATATGACCGACAAACTCACGCATTTCGCCAAAAACGCCCACACCGGCGTCGATATCTTTTGCCGCAGCGAAGCCGCCGTGCGCCAGCTCACCGCTCTCGGTGTGCCGGCGCGCTCCGGTGCCGATACGGCCTGGCTATATCGTGCCGCCAGCACGCCAGCCAATATCCTGCCGCAATATTATGCGGTCCTGTGCCCCAATAATCCCTACTGGTGGCCGGTGACGACCAACGTGCGCCGGGCAGTCGAATGCGACACGATAGGCACTGGCTCGCCCCTGCGTTACGGACCGATCAGCTTCCATACCTGGGACGACGAACGCGCCACGAATTTCTTCAACTACAAGGCGGGATTTGCCGCCATCGCCATCGGCTTGTTGAAGCAAGGTGTCACGCCGGTGCTGGTTGCGATGGAGAAACTGGATCGCGCAGCCTGCGACGAAATCGCCGCGCTCCTGCCCTTCCCGGTGCAAATCATCAGCCGCGGCGAAGCCAATCTCGATACGGTGGTCAGTACCATCGAACGCGCGCAGTGTGTGGTGACTACGCGCTATCACGCCGCGGTACTCTCCATTTCGAACCGCGTACCGGTGGTCGGTGTCTCGATGGACCCGCGCATTCAACAACTACTCGGTGAAAATGGTTTGAGCGACTGGGTCTTCAGTTGCGACGATCCATTATTCGCCGAATATGTGATCGACCGGCTGTCCAATGTGCGTTTCGATACCTTCGCCAATTTACGCGAGACCTACACTCGCATCGTCACCCAGGAGCTACGCCGTTTCGCCTCCATGGGTCAGGCTTTGGTCATGGCTGTCGAACAGCCGGACGCACACTAAGCCCCGGGACAGAGGCCGCATGATGAAATATCCTGCCAGTCAAAAAAATACCGCGAGCGCCGCCATGCGCCGCGGCACGGTGCAGATCGGCTTGGCCCTGGCTTGCCTGCTGGTCTCGCCTGCCTGCCGTGCCGATTGCTTCGACGACGCCGCAGCCTTTCATCATGTCAACCCTCTGATCCTGCGCGCGATTGCCTTGGTCGAGAGTCGCGGCAATTCGAATGCCATCAATAAAAATTCGAACGGCTCCTATGATTTAGGCATGATGCAAATCAACTCCATCCACCTACCCGAACTGGCCCGCTACGGTCTGGATCGGAAAGATTTGCTGGACGCCTGCAAAAACGTCTACACCGGCGCCTGGATACTCAGGCAAAACATGGATCGCTACGGCAATACCTGGAATGCCATCGGCGCCTATAACGCCAGTACACCTGAATATCGCAGACGTTATGCAGCGCGCGTGCAGGAGATGGTGACGCGTTTGATCCTGGCAGGCCGCGATGCCGGTTAGCCGCCAGGCTGCCGGCCACGCACCTGCTTGGCAGCATATCGACGCTAAGCGCCCGCCTCGCGCTCCGCGATCGCCAGCAAGGCGCGTATGCCTTGCCAAGCCAGGCTTTGATGCGCGCCACCAAGCACTGCCGTGCCGACAATCTGGCGCGAAAGCAGCGCCGTACCCGCGCAGTCGCCGATACGCACGCGATAGATGGCACGCAAGGGTATAAGTTGCTGCGTGCCCGGCTGCAATTCGGCGGGAATCGGGCCGCCGTAAGGGCTCGCGACATAAGGCTCATCCAAGGTCGCCAGATTCACCCGGTCAAGCGCCTCGACCCGGCACTGCAACGCGGCCATTTCCGGCAGCGACGCGACGAACGTCGCTGCATCGCCCGTGGCGATGCGCGCGATATCGTCCTCATCGACGAACGCATCGCCCTTGACCCTGCCCTGCGCCGTGCTACCCGGCCCGACCACATCGAATAGGCGCGCCCCACGCGCAAGCCACAGTCCCGGCGCAAGCCCGTCGCCGGCTGTCTCAAGCGTGCCGTCGAACGGCGCGCGCAGCGTCAACTGACCGATTTGCGCGGACAAACCGGCCACCGTCTGGCGCGCCGCCTCGCTATGTTTTTGCAAAGCGACACCCTGCTGCCGCAGGCGCTCGTCGAAGGGCTGGCGCTCGACTTCCCAGCCAAGTAGCGCGGCTTCCGTCTGCGCTTCCTTAAGCCTGTACTCGAGATCCGGCGACACCAGCACCGCCAGCACCTGGCCCGCGCGCACCGTCTGACCGTCATGCACCGGCACGGCTTGCGCCGCCAGATAACCGGCCTCCGGCGCATACAGCCCCTGCGCCTGTTGCGGGCCGATTACCGCCGGCGCACTCACACCGCCATGCCAGGGCAACACCAGAAAAGCCAGCAGCAGCACCCCGAGCCCCGCGCTGCGCACCGTCTGCCGCCGCCAGCGTAGTGCCGCGCGGCGCCGCCAGCAAGCTTCGGCTTCGCGAACGATGGGGCGCATGATGAACCAGCCGAACTCAACCCCGAACAGCGCCATGCCGAGCGCTTTGAAAAACGCGTGATACACCAACAGCGCGATCGAAAAAAACACCACCAGCCGGTACAGCCAAGTCACGAATGCAAAACCGATCAGAAAGCGCCGACGCGGCGGCGCATAAGGCTCCGGTTGCGGATCGCCGAAACCGAACAGCGCTTCGCGCAACCACCAGCGGCCCAGCGCAAAAGCGCGGTCGTGCAGATTGGGCATGCCGAGCCAATCCGAGAGCAGGAAATAGCCGTCGAAACGCATAAATGGGCTGGCGTTAATCACCACCGTGCCGATCCAGGTGGTGGTCGCGAGCAAAAATGCACCGGCCCGCACCGGCCCGTCGGGCAATAGATTCCACGCCAGTGTCGCAAACGCCGCCAAGGCGAGTTCGCTTAAGATCCCGGCCGCGCCAATGCGCAAGCGTTGGCGGCGGTCGGGCACTTGCCAGGCGTCGGTAGTGTCGGTGTACAGCACCGGCAGCATCACCAGAAAAGCCAACCCCATGGTCGGCACGCGACAACCGTAGCGATGCGCGGTAAACGCATGACCGAACTCATGCAGCAGTTTGGCGCAGGCCAGCGCCAGAGCGATTGAAATCAGGCCGCGCAGGTCCGAGTAGCCATGAAAGGTATGAATAAATTCATCCCAGCGCCGCGACACCATAAACAGTCCGACGGCGGCAACCGCCGCGACCACGCCCCAGAACGCCGGGCTATAGGCCGGCTCGGTGTAGCGTGCGAAGCGGCGCAGGAACGGCATCGGATGCCACAGCGGAATGCGGATCAACAGATAATGCTTCAGCAACCACATCGCGCCCGTCAGCCGACCGGCCTCGGCGCCGGCACCTAGCCGCGCGGTATCGGCGGCGCTCGTCGCCACCAGTAAATGCTGCTGGCGCAAGGTGCGCAGCAAGGTCTCGAAGTCATCCACGGTCACCGTCAGTGTGGTCTCGCGATTCACCGCGGCGATAATCCGCTCGGCATCGTCGAGCGCCCAGCGCGAGAGCAGCTCGAAAGCAGGCCAGCCAAGCTGGAAAAAGCGATTGGCAGCCGGATCGTGCAGCATCCAGGTCGGCGCGCCCTCGGCCGAGGGTGCGCCGCGCGTCAGCGTCAGTTCCTGGCGAAGTTGCGGCAAGCGCTTCATCTCATGCCCCGGCTACCAACCCAGCCATTGGCGCGCCAGCGTCAGCGGACGGCGCAGCACGTAATATGACAGCGGCACCCAGCGCCCGTGAATCCGCGCGGTGCCCATGGCTCCCAGCGCCGGTCGCGTGCGGCCGGTAAAGCTCGCTTTGATGCGGTACGCCAGCACGCCATCCGGGGTCGGCTCGGCACGGTAGGCGACGGTATCGATGCGGGCCTCATAGGTACTCAGCGGCGCGCTCTTCGGATACAAGGTCAGGGTGCCGCCCGGCTTGATGTCGACATTGTCGGCAACGGGTAGATAGGCGGTCAGCTCAACGTTGGCGGGATCGGCCAGCAGCAGGATTTTCTCGCCGAGCGAGACCGCCTTACCGGTCCAGTCGTTCGGATCGGCGAACACCGCGACACCGGCGCGGGCGGCCGTCAAGCGGACTCGCGCCAGCTGCTGCTGGGTATAGTCGAGTTCGACCGCGCTGTCATCGAGTTTGCCGCGACGCAAGGCCATATCCAGCCGGTCCTTGTCGTCGGTGACGGCGAGTTGCGCGGTCTGCCGATATTCCTCTTGCGCGGTGTCGAAGTCCTTGCGCGCGATCGCGTAGCGCGACTGCAGCGTGGTGGCGTCCAGACTCAACAACGGGGTGCCGGGCACGACCCGTTGATTCGGCTGCACGAACAGCCGCTCTATCACACCATCCAGCGGTGCCCGCACCACAAATGGATCTTTCGCCGTGACTTCCGCCGGAGCCAGCACACTCAACGGCACCGGCAGCACGCAAGCCAGCGCCAGCGCGATCAGGGCACGGCGCCGCTTGGGACCCGGCCGCAACCAGACGCGCAAGCGCGCGCTCCAGGGGGGGCGCGGATCGAGTGCCGCGAAGGCGTGCGCCCAGGCGTGCGCCAGCTCCGACAAGAGCGCGCGCTCGGTCGGCGTCCACGCACTATCGCGGGCCAACACGATGCCGCCAAGCAAGTGACCGGCACGATCGGCCAGCGGCAGCCAGATACCGTATGCGGGCCACCACGCCGCCCAGTCGGCGGCGACTTGCTGTGCGCTGGTCGTATCGGACGGCAGATCCGCCGCAGTAAACGCGCGTAAGCCGGGTCCGCCGGCTACGCCTGAAACCTTGGGCGTATCATGCGCCAAGCAGCGGCACAGGCTGCCCAGCCATTGCACATACGGCGCGCCGGGGTCGCTCTGCGGCAGCCCTGAAACTGCCGCCACCGCACCCGGTGCCGGCCCATGCCACCAGGCGGCCTGCCGGTAAGGCAACAGCGCCAGCGTTTCGTTGATGATGGTGAAGGCCAGTGTCTGCTCGGTCGCGGCGTCACGGGCGCGCGCCGTCAACTGCCACAACAGGGCCAGTTGCGCGGGCTCGATGCGGATGGTCTGAGTCTGAGTGGCTTCCTGGGATGCTGCCATACCGTTCATGGGCTGGCGAAAGTTGCCCAGCCGCTCATGCCGGGCAGTAGTTCCGGCGCACTACCGGCGAGCGCCGCCGTGACATCGACCGTCTGCGTCACCGGATCGACGCGCGCGCCGATTCGGGCAACGTGTGCCGGATACAGTTTGCCCACTTCGTCGACCTGCACATTCAATGCATGACCCGGCTTCAGCCAGGCCAGCCATTTCGACGGCACGATCATCTTCAGTTCAAGGTGTCCGGTATCGACCACGGTCAAGAGCGGCTTACCAGCTTCGACGAACTGCTGGGGCGCCGCACTACGCTTAGTGACGCGACCATCGAACGGCGCGGCAATCACGCACTTTTGCACGGTGGCCTGCATATAGGCGACTTCCGCCGCAGCTGCTTTCATCTTTGCATCGGCTTGCTCGACCTCAAGTTCGCCGACCGAGTGCAGTTGCGCCAGACGCTGATCGACCTGCAGCAACTCGCGCGCGGCGCCGGCTTCGGCTTGCGCCTTGTGCAGTTGCGCGACATATAAAGAGCAGTCGAGCGAGATCAATATCTGACCGGCATGGAAGGCATCGCCGTCACGCAATGGCAGTGTGGCGATTTTCGCGTTGATTTCGCTGGACAACTCAACCTCGTCACGCGCCACCAACTGGGTGCGAATCCGACTCTCGTCGGACGCGGAAGCCGAGGCTGCCGCCGGCGCACTCCAGACAAACGGAGCGTGACACAGCGCCAACACCAGCAGCATGCCGCAATGCGTGGGCCTGGCCCGCGCTACCGTCATTGCGTCACCCCACGGCTGAGATCGGCCCAATGCTGCTGCTCGTGATCGATCGCCTTCTCCAGCACCGCGAGATCGTAACCCGTCACGGCATCCGGCACCGGATCGAATCCCAGGGTCGCCAGCAATTGTCCGTATGCGCCTTCAAGTTCGCCGTAGCTCTCATACAAGCGCAGCTCCGACATCATCGCGCCCGTGGCTGCGCGAATCTCCTCCAACTTGCTTTGTGCATTGGCTTGGGTCGCATTATGGGTGTGCACCAGGATCTGCTGATCGACATCGTTCAATTGCTTAAATAAATCGAACTGCCGACTCTTGGCGTCGAGCTGGGTACGTGCAACATGAACCTGGGTCAGTACCGCCATGCTCAAGGCCAATTGCTGGGTCTTGGCAACTTGCAACTGCGCATCGGCCAGGCCCTTGATGTTCTTCACATTCAGGACATTCAACAAGTTCCAGCTGACGCTGATGCCCGCCGCGCCAAGCTTGATATTGAAAGAAGCTGTTGCTGTCGTAATGCGCGCCGAGTTCCAGTTCGATGCCGGGCAGGAGCTTGGCCAGCGCCTTATGCGTTTCATTGACGCTGATGCGCTGGTTATAACTCGCCTCGACCAGCTCGGGGCGCCGCTCAAGTGCGGTCTCTTCCATTTTATCCATCGGCATATCGAAGCTGGGGATGCTGAAACCATCTGGAGGCGCGAGCACAAAATCCTTACCCGGTTCCAGATTCATCAGTGATGCCAAACGCGGCTTGGCTTCGTCCAGTTGATCGCGGACAATTTCCAGCTGGCGCATCAAGTCGAGCAATTCATGCTGATAATTCAGCGTGTCGAGCGGTGCGCGCAATTGCTCTTGCTGCGCTTGCTTCGAATCGTTCAGCGCCGCACGCGCCTGAATAAGCAGCGGTTCGATCCGATCATGCAAACGCTGTGCGCCGGCTGCCTGCCAATAGGCTTCGCGCACCTGCTGCATCATCAGCTGCACCACCTTGCGGCGGCGCTGTTCCAGTACCAGCACGCGATCGGCTTGTTCTTTGGCCTCGTAATAACTAACGCCCAAATCGAGCAGATTCCAGGAGAAGCCCAGGTCGGCCGTGCGGTCGCTCTGGTCGGTCGAATAGGATTGCGGCACAGTCGTAACGCCTGGATTGAAAGTACTAGTCGACGACGACGAGAGCGGATGGTTACGGTCCGTATAGCCTGCCTGCGCAGTCAACTTCGGCAGCAGATCGAAATTCGACAGATCGAGTTGCTTTTGCCCCAAGACTTCTTCCATCATCTTCAATCTATGATCCAGGTTATAACGGATCGCGCGCGCCATCGCCTCATCCAGGGTAATGGGCCCGGTTACCGGCTGTTGTCGACTGAACATCGCACTGCGGTCGTCCTGCACCGTCTGCTGCAATTGCGCGACGGTGAACGGGGTCGGCTTGATGGCGCAGCCGGACAGCCACAGTGCCGCGGCAGCCGCGGTTAACATGGATAGACGCGGTAGGCGGGAAGGCATGGAGTTTTTTTTCACTTCGTCTGCTCTCTCTTAAGGAATCCGAAAATGGGCGTCATGCATCCCGTGGTTCGTCTTTAGCTCAGGCAACATGCAACTCGCGCCTCAGGCGTGCAAATTGTTCGGTAAGCGAAGTTTTGGCGGCGGTGTGTGCCGCATGCGCCTCGACTGCGGTTCCCGGCGGGGTGATCGAGCCCGTCCGCGGATGTGGCACCGTCGTCGGACGCGCCACAGGAGCCGCGCGATTCGTTCCGAGATTGAGCACCACTTCGTGACGCGTCACATGCCCGGCGCTATCTCGCTCCACCACCACCAACCTCAGCACCTGCGGACCGTTGGCCGGCGCCGTGCCGCTCAAGGTGCCGGTGGCGGCATCGAAATGCACCCAGCTCGGCAGTGCATGGCCGTCGAGTTGCCGCACCACGACGTCGGTGCTATTGCCAATACCGCCGGGTGTCGCATTCTGCAAAGCAATCGAGAAAGGCTGGTCCACCGTGACATTCACGCGCTCCACACTCGGCGGCGGTGCAAACGATGCCTGACCGGTCGGGGAGAATGATTGTGTCGGTGTCGGCTGGATCGTCACGACGGTAGTGCCCGGCGCTCCATTGTTCTCGGACGAGAAGGTCGTGGTATGCGTCACAGGCGTGCCGCCGAGCGGCGTGGGCGGATCGAATGCGCTCAGCACGATGTTCGGGTTCGAGACGCTATCGCTACTTTCAACGTAAGCGTCCGGAGACGAGGCATCGCTGAGCGGCGGCGGCGCTGCCGACGGCTGTGCCGGAGGAGGATTCTGTACCGCCACCACCACGGATGCCGTCATCGGTGCACTGGTCGTCTCACCGTCACTCACCGAGAAACTCAGCGTACGGGTGCCGGCCGTGACATTGCCGCCGCTCTCCGCATACGTCACCGCGTTGAGTGCGGCTTGCCATTGCGCCAAGGTCGCGCCGCTGGCGCTTAATGTCAGGACGCCGGTGCTGCTGTTATAGGAACCGGTAATAGTGCCGGTGGCGGCACTACTAATAAAGCCCAGCGTATCCACGCCCGGTTCGAAACCGCCGACAATCGAGATCGTGGCCGAGACCGGCGTAGTACTGGCGCGATCCGTCAAGGTCAACACCGGGTCGACAGCAACTGCCGGCGTCGCGCCCGTGGAGGTAAACGTGACGCTACCGCCGCCCCCGCTAATCACCGGCACTTGATCGGTGTCTTGCACGGTCACCGTCTTGCTGGCCAAAGCGCTGCTCTGAGTACCGTCGTTGACGCTAAAGCTGATGGTGCGGGTGGTGTTGTTCGGCGTCACGGCCGTATCGGTATAGAGCACGGAATCCAAGGCGGCTTGCCATTGCGCCAAAGTAGATCCGGTCCCCGTCAAGGTCATCACGCCTGTCGTCGCGTTGTATGAGCCGGCGATATTGCCCATCGTCAAGTTGTTGTTGGTGAACGTCAGTACGTCTTCGCCGGCGTGGAAATTACCGGTAATCGCGACCGTCGCCGAAACCAGCGACGTATTGTCGCTAACCGTGATGCCGCTATCGATCGTCACCGGCGTTGAGGTGGTGTTGTCGCCAGCGATAAAGCTCGTCACGCCCCCGCTGGTGGTCACGATAGGCGCAGTCACTACCACCGGGCTGGTGACATCCACCGTCTTGGTGGCAGCGACGCTGTTCTCCGTGCCGTCATTCACTACAAACGAAATCGTGCGATTGCCATAAGTGGTACTGCTGCTGGAGAACGTCACCGCATCAAAAGCATTGGCCCATTGTGCATCCGTGGCCGTAGCCCCCGACGAGGTCAGCGTCAGTACACCGGTTCCCGAGTTATACGAGGCTCCGATATTGCCGAAGAGCGTGGCACTGGAGTTGGTGAACGCCAAGATATCGCCGCTATGGAAGCCACTGCCGACCGACACGGTGCCAGACGACTGAGTCGTATTGTCGAGGTCGCTGACCGTCACGCCGCTATCGACCGTGGTCGCGCTCGTGCCGCCGACATAGTTTGTGGTGCTGCCGGTGGTGGTGACAATCGGCGTTTGATCGGTATCGGCCACGGTCACCGTGCGCGTCGCCGTCGCGCTGCTGTTAGTACCGTCATTGATCACGAAACTAATCGTACGCGTGGCGTTATTCGGTGTGACCGCGCTGTCGGTGTAGGTCACCGACTCCAGCGCAGCCTGCCATTGCGCCAAAGTGGAACCAGCCCCCGTCAAGGTCATCACCCCGGTCGTGGCATTGTAGGCACCGACGATATTACCCATCGTCGAGTTGTTGTTGGTGAACGCCAGTACGTCTTCGCCAGTGTGGAAATTGCCGGTAATCGAGACTGTCGCCGAGGCCAGCGTCGTGCTGTTCGGGTCGGTGACTGTCAAACCCGAATCGATCACGACCGGGGTCGAGGTCGTGTTGTCGCCTGCCGTGAATGCCGCTGAACCCGAATCGGTCGTCACCGTCGGTGGCGACGTCATATCCACGGTCTTGGTGGCAGCCGTGCTGTTCTCCGTGCCGTCATTCACCACAAACGAAATGGTGCGATTGCCATAAGTGGTACTGCTGCTGGAGAACGTCACCGCATCAAAAGCGTTGGCCCATTGCGCATCCGTGGCCGTAGCCCCCGACGAAGTCAGCGTCAGTACACCGGTGCCCGAGTTATACGAGGCTCCGATATTGCCGAAGAGCGTGGCGCTGGAGTTGGTGAACGCCAAGATATCGCCGCTATGGAAGCCACTGCCGACCGACACGGTGCCAGACGACTGAGTCGTATTGTCGAGGTCGCTGACCGTCACGCCGCTGTCGACCGTGGTCGCACTCGTGCCGCCGACATAACTGTCCGTACCGCCGGTGGTGGTAACAATCGGCGTCTGGTCGGTATCAGCCACGGTCACTGTGCGCGTCGCCGTCGCACTGCTATTGCTATCCGAATCGGTGACCGTAAAACTCACGGTCCGCGTCGCGGTATTCGGCGTGACCGCCGTATCGGTATAGGTAATGGCTTCCAGCGCATGCTGCCATTGCGCGAGCGTGGCGCTGTTGCCGGACGACAGCAAGGTCAGGGTGCCGTTGCTCGAGTTGTAGGCACTTTCGCTGATATTGCCGAATAGCGTGCCGCTGGTGTTGACGAAGGCGAGCACATCCTCGCTGCTATGCAAGTTGCCGGTAATCTGCACGCTGGCCTGGGTGATGGTCGAATCATTGCCATCCGTCAGCGTCACCCCGGAATCGACCGTGACCGGTGTCGAGGTCGTGTTATCGCCGGCCGAAAACGCGGCCGAACCCGAGTCGGTCGTGACCACCGGATCGGGGTTGGTGACATCCAGCGTTTTGGTCGCGGCCGTGCTGCTCTGGGTGCCGTCGCTGACCACAAACGAAATGGTCCGGTCGCCGTAGCTGCTGCTCGTGCTGGCGAATGTCACCGCCTCGAAGGCGTTGGTCCATTGCGCGTTGGTCGCGGTAATGCCCGAGGACGTCAGCGTCAGTACACCCGTCGATGAGTTATACGCCGACGAAATATTACCGAAGAGCGTAGCACTGGTGTTAGTGAATGCCAGCGTATCGCCGCTATGGAAGCCGCTGCCGATCGACACCGTGCCCGACGCTTGGTCGGTTTCGCTGGAATCGGTCACCGTCACGCCGCTATCGACGGTTGTAGCGCTGGCATCGCCGACGTAATTGGTGGTTCCGCCCGAAGTGGTCACGGTCGGCGGTCCAACTTCGGTGTAGACCAAATGCCCGAGGTTGACCGCCAGGTTACCGCCGCCGATGGTGAGGCTGGTAATCTCGTTGAAACTACTGCCGAAGCTGATGGTCGTCGAGGTCGTATTGCCATTCGAAACCAGCGGCGTAGCTGTCGCGCCGGTATTCGTCGTAAAGGTGACGTTGGCGTTGGCAGTGACATCGATATCCAGGCTGCTCATATTAAAAGCATCGCCATTGGTCATCGTAATCTTGATCGCCGTAGTGCCGCCCGTGCCGCCCGCGTCGAACAGCAAGCTGTTGTCGCTCGAATTTTCGTCGGGCAGCCCTTGCAGGGTGGGATCCTGGAAGATGCGATTGTCCCCGTTGCCGCCGGTCTTGGTGATCGTGTAGGTAATGCCGTCGAGCGAGAAGGATGCAACCGAACCTGAATCGAAGGTCGGGTTGGTGGTGTAGTCCTCGATGGTTTGCGACAGCACATAGCCATATTGCTGCTCCGAGGCCGCGGAAAAAATCACCGGTGTCGTTACATTGCCTACATCGTAGTTCAGCGTCCAATCGCCGCCCAGCGACGCCGCGCCGATTTGCGTGGTCGAGGCGGCCACGTTCAGGTCGGTCAGTGCCGCGATCTGCTGGACCAGCGCTTGGCCGTCGGAACCCTCGGCCACGTCGCAGCCGTAAATCAGGAAATCGCCGCCGGGTTTCATGGCCGCGCCGATTTCCGCCAATTCGCCGCTGTACTGAGATAAATCGCTCAAGTCGAGCAACGTTCCACCGACCTGCACCTGCGCCTCCGAACCGTGCGACACCAGATGAATCGAGGAGATACCGGGGTGTAGCTCCAGGTATTGGGCAATCTGCGCCAAACCATCGCTGGTTTGATTGAGCACCACATAAGCTGTGCCGGCCGGCAAGCCGGCGATCAGCGACTGGTAATCGGCGACATTCGGATCGATAAACACCACCTGCTGCGCAGCGGACGCGGGCGGCGTCGCCATGCGCTCCTGCACCGGCGATGAGGCATGGGTCTCGCTGATACGCGCAGCGGCGCTGGGCTCGCTGGCGCGGACCTCGCTGATACGCGCAGTCGCGTTCATATAGCTTTCGTGCCCATGGTGCGCAGCGCCGGCCAAACTGGCCACCGACGCATCGTAGACAATCCGCGGCTCAAGCGGCATCAGCAGAGGCGCAGGCGCCACCGTAGAAACCTCGGCTGCATCGCCAAACCAGCCTGTCAACCAGTGTGTATCGATCTTCATCATAACCACCCAGCTTGAACATGAGCCGCCGCCCGGCGGGCGGCGGCTCAACGCGTTTAGGAGCGCGTCGGGAAAATACCCTCTAGTGCGATGGCGAAAATCATCCCCAGATAAGGATTACGTATTTCCGCCGGCCCACCCTGCCCGGTCGCCCCTATCGTCACCGTCGGCGCGGTGACTGTGCCCGTGCCAGTGCCTGACAAGCTCACGGGGAAAGGTGCCAAAGTGGTATTGGCCGCTACCGCGTTATAGAGCGTCCCAGCCCGTCCGCCCTCACCCACCGGCCCGAGCACCGTACTGGTGGCCGGCGCCGCCACGCAACCCGTCGCGTTCGTGGTGGCGGGAATCGCCACTTGCCCGGTGACCGTCACCGGCACCGTCACCGTCCCACCGCCACCGGCCGATGTCGCAGTATGCGTATGCGACGGCAACTGGGCATTGGTCAACTGGATGGTTTCGTTGCCGCCGATATCGGCCTGGTCGATCGGGCTCAAGTTCTGCCCCGTACCGGTACCCACCGGACTGCGTCCCGCCAGATTAGGTAATTGAAAATTGGTCGAGCCGTTACCGCCATAGAGTGTGCCGAGCAGCGCGAACAAAGCCTGGTTCTGCGTGACGGGCATGGTCTGCCCTTGGCACAGAGCCCAGCCGGACGGTGCGAAAGGAAACGCCAACATACGGATTTCACCAAGATACGGATCGCTCATCTAATTCTCCGGTTCGTTAGTACGAGGGAAAACAACGGGGACGGCATCACGAATCTGCGGGAGGTGCCGCCGGGCACGCGACATGAAATACCGCGCACATGGTTGCCGCGCCGTCGGCGCGCGGCCGGGTCGGCGTGACAAGTAGATCCCACGTGTCGCCGCCGGGCGACGTCACGCGGTAGAGATCTTGCGGAAGATAAACGCCTTGCGGCAGGTCAAAGCTGGCGGAATAGCAAAGATAAGCAGCATCCATCGAGATACCGTCTCGCACCGCGGCAAGACACGCCGCCACGCCGCGCGGGGAATCCTCAGGCCCGTCCGCCCGGCAAGTGCCGTCGGCAGATGGCTCGCTTGATGTAACCGGCGCCAGCAGGAAGGTAAGACCGAGCGATGACACGAGCTCGGCTTGAGTCGGAACACTTGCCATCCTGCCTCTCCGTAACGATGTATCGTTCGTTTTGCGCACCGCCAGACCGGCTGCGACGAAGCATCGTGATGCGCTAGACTAAGACCGCGCGGACGCGGCGCCAAAACACAATGAGAGATCCGCATCCGGGTCCTGCCCGGACATTCCATGGTCAAACGGTTTGGTGTCGCGCCGCATCAATTCATAGACCCCGTTTTCGCCCACGGCCACAAAACCCAAGCGCTGATATAAAGCGCGCACCGGGTTAGTCGTTTCGACGTACAAGCTGACCGCGAGCCCTTGCCGCGCGGCTGCGGCGACCAAGGCCTGCATCAGGCGCGTACCGACTCCGTTGCCGCGATAGGACGGCATCAACGCGATATCGATCACGCGTACTTCAGCCGCGCCCCAATGGTGATAAAGCCGCCCGATGTCGCCGGCACGGCAGGTGACAATATCGAAATGTGCGTCCGGATAATGGCGCCGGTAATAAGCGTCCTGCATGGCGAACTGTTCTGCCAGCAAGGTATCGATGTGCGTGGGCGGCAAACCGCTATGAGCAAACTCGGCAGCACGCGTGCCGACAAATAGCGCACACAGAAAATCGCGATCGGTGTCGGTAATCGGCCGCATACCGAGATGCACCATGTTGGGCGGCGCGATGTGACGGATATCGATTGATTCGACGGCGTCGGAATTCATAAAAATTTATTACCGAGAGCAATGAAATTTATCGTAACTGCTCATGTAGCTCAAGGCAATCGGTTATTACATTAAGTCGAAGATCCCACTAATTATTTTTATTACAATAAATAATTATTTATGAGACAACTTGATATTTACAAAA
>Ga0302226_10002114_pt1 | contig 14300 bp, 9 predicted proteins | sample II_Palsa_E3_3_FD_193524 | JGI IMG/M metagenome (GOLD analysis project Ga0302226, IMG submission 193524) | Peat permafrost microbial communities from Stordalen Mire near Abisko, Sweden - II_Palsa_E3_3 | ecosystem: Environmental > Terrestrial > Soil > Palsa > Peat permafrost | place: Sweden...
AGCACGCGAGGGTATCGCTGAAAGAACTGCTGACCGAGTTCTGGAAGCCCCTGCTATTACTGGGAGGCCTGGTCGTGGCACTGAACGTCGTCAATTACGTGCTGCTTGCCTATATGCCGACCTTCATGCAAAAGCAGTTGGGCATGAGTGACAACATGTCATTGCTGGTGCCGCTGATCGGCATGCTGGCGATGATGGTATTCCTGCCCTTCGCGGGCACGTTCTCTGATCGCGTCGGCCGCAAGAACGTGTGGTGGTTTTCCTTGATCGGTCTCTTTGTCGCTGCCGTGCCTATGTTCCTGCTCATGACACACGGCACGGCTGGCGCGCTGATCGGTTTCGCAGTGTTAGGCCTGCTGTATGTCCCTCAGTTAGCGAGCATCTCGGCGATGTTTCCCGCAATGTTCCCCACTCAGGTCCGCTACGCAGGCATGGCGATCGCCTATAACGTGTCGACCTCCATCTTCGGGGGCACCGCACCCATGGTGAACGAATGGCTCATTGGACGTACAGGCAATAACCTTATTCCGGCCTACTACATGATGGGCTCATGTGTGGTCGGCGCGCTCGCGTTGATCTTCGTGACAGAGACCACCGGCTGTTCGCTGCGCGGGCGAGGTATTCCCGGCAAGGCGTAAAAGTAATCTTGCACAGGGCGCCGTCAATGCGCGGCGGCGACTGCCCTGGCTTGAAGTAAACACCCTTGGCGGCTGCGGATCGCCGTGTATCCGCGTACAAGGGTTCGCCTGGGCGTCCATGGCCGCGGACGCCGGCACCGGTCTTCCCAGGAGGAGAGTGCATCATGCGTATCGGTCTGCCGAAAGAAATCAAGAACCATGAGTATCGGGTCGGGTTGACGCCCGCAGGCGTTCGCGAGCTGGTGTCTCACGGGCACGAAGTTGTCGTCCAGACAGCGGCGGGCGCGGAGATCGGTTTATCGGATGATGCCTACAAGGCTGCGGGCGCCACTGTGGTCGACGCGGCGCAGGAGGTCTTCGCGCGTGCGGAAATGATCATCAAGGTGAAGGAGCCCCAACCCGCCGAATGCGCGATGCTGCGCGCGGGGCAAATTCTCTATACGTACCTGCACCTTGCGCCTGACCCGGAGCAGACACGCGCCCTGATCGACTCCAAAGCCGTCTGCATTGCTTACGAGACCATCACCGGTCCAGGCGGCGGCTTGCCGTTGCTCGCGCCCATGAGCGAAGTCGCGGGCCGCATGTCGATCCAGGCAGGCGCGGCGCATCTGGAGAAATCGAAGGGAGGGATGGCGTTGCTGCTGGGCGGTGTTCCCGGCGTGGCCCCGGCACATGTAGTGATCATTGGTGCAGGCGTGGTCGGGACCAACGCGTTGCAGATCGCAGTGGGCATGGGCGCCCGTGTAACGATAATCGATAAGAACCTCGAGCGTCTGCGGGCACTGGACGTCATCTACGGCAACCGCGTCACCACGCTATGCTCGAACGTGCAGACGATCGAGGATTCAGCGCACGCCGCCGACCTCCTGATCGGCGGCGTGCTTATCCCCGGCGCTGCTGCGCCGAAGCTCGTGACCCGCGCCATGATTTCGCATATGAAGCCGGGTGCCGTTGTTGTCGATGTCGCCATCGATCAGGGCGGTTGCTTCGAAACGTCCCGGCCCACGACGCATACCGATCCGACTTTCATCGTGGACAATGTCGTGCATTACTGCGTGGCCAACATGCCGGGTGCGGTTGCGCGAACCTCGACGTTCGCGCTCACGAACGCGACCATCGGGCACGCGCTGGCGATCGCGGACAAAGGCTGGAGGCGTGCGCTGTCTAATGATCCGCATCTGCGTGCAGGCTTGAACGTGTGCGAGGGGCACGTCACTTACAAGGCCGTTGCACGCGACCTTGGGCTTACTTACGTGCCGGCCGAAAGTCTGCTGACCTGAACCTGAACCGTAATCGAAACTGAAGCCATAAAAGCCAATGCCTCGCGTTCAACCGCGAGGCATTGGCTTTTTTTCTGACGGGCTGCTGCTGCCACCAGCGGCCCGCCCAAGCGTGGTTACATCGAGTGTTACTGACCCGTGTAGCCGACCGGAACCGTAGCGTTGGCCTTGGCAACTGTCGCATTGCTCGAGACGATATATTGCGGGACTTCAGTAAGCGTCAGCGTCACTTTGCCGTTGGTATAGGGCACCGTGCTGACATTGCCGTAACCGTCGATCTCCGTCACGTTGCCCGATGCGCCGGCTGCGTCCACCTGAAGCGAGTAGCTGGTCGAGTAGGTCTGGCTATAGAGTCCGCCCGATGCCGGCCACTGCGCATTGCTGTGTGCCCACAAGGCCGTCACGATCTTGCCGTTACCGAGTTGCTGGAACGCATAGGCGTATGTTCCGGCGGGAGCACCTGCCACACGGCCAAGCGTATTGGTGCCGTCAAGCACCCGGGTCATCGCGGCGAATGCAAGTGCTTCAGGCTTGGGCGACAGATTCGATGCACCGTACGCGCCCTGAGCATCGTTCAGGTCGAAGAACGTACCGTAACCAGTCTCGCCAGGATAGTCCGCGCCATAGAACAGCGTGGACATTTGCGCGCCGCCACCGAGGGTAATGATGTGCGAGCGCACGCCGACAGCAGCTTGCGCAAACAGCTGGTTCTGCGACGGTGACGTAGGTCCATAGTTGATGCCCGGATCGTAGCTGGTCCCCGCTTCGGTGACGAACAGCTTCATGTTCGGCTTGCCGGCCTGCATGACGGCACGCAACTGGGTCATCAGGTTGTCGAGCGCGTTGGCCTGGTTAGCCGGGTTCGGGTCCGAGTCCTGCAATTCAGGCGGATGGGACGGATAGGTGCCGGCGTTCCAGTAGCCGTGCGTCGATACCGCGTCGATGTAGTTCCACAAGCCGAGCGCGCCAAAGGTCTGCAGGTAGCCGGTCGTGCAAGTGTCGCAATTGGCCGGGAACGGGTTGGTCGGACCCATCACAATGGCGTTCGGATCTGTCGAGTGCAAGCCCAGATAAGCGGCCTTGTACATCGCGACAAAGTTCGCCTGGCTGTCTGCCCATCCGAGGCTTGGCTCCCAGGTTACCTGGTAGTAATTGTTCTGCTGGTTCGGGTAATTGGCGGCACGGATCAGGCTCGTGTCGGTACCCACGCGGCCCATGAAGTTCTGGAACTCGGTCATGTTCGACGGCGCATAGTAGCTGTCGTTGAACTGACCCGTCTTCGAATCCCATGCCGGCAATCCGTCAAGACGCACGATGCGCATCTGGTCGGGGTTAGCCTTGTAGAACGGGTCCAGGTCGCTCACGCTCGGCGTATAGGTGTTGGGGCCGTTCGGCTCCATGGCCGACACTTCGCGGTCGTCGATGGTCCAGGAAATACCCAGATCGTGCAACGCGGCAATGTTGTCGTTGAAACCCTGCATGCCGAACCGATGCTGGTCCTGGTGGGCATATGTCACCGTGCCAAGGACAGACGTGAGATTAGGTAACACGCCGAACGTGGCAATGCCCATCGGGCGCGTGCCCATGTTCGGCAACGTGCCGCCATTGGATTGCAACGTGGCAGTGATCGAGCCATAGCCGGACCATGTCGACTTGCACGACATCGTGGCGGTCTGCACACCGGACTTCACGGAGAAACTACCCTGCGTCTTGATGGCGCCGTTCGCGTCGGCAACCGACCAGATGACCGTGTCTGCCTTCGGCGAGTTGGTCGTGACCGCTATGTTGAATGCTGTGTTATTCGGGAAAATGCGCATGCCGTCAGTTGTCGGCGTGTCAGCGCTGATCAAGCCATTAGCGGTGCCGCCTGACGTTTGTGTCGGCGAGCCGCATGAGATGGCCGACGTACCCGGAGTCGGCGTCGTGGCCGGCGGCGTGGTAGCGGGCGGCGTCGTGACGGGCGGCGTTGTCACCGGCGGAGTCGTAACTGGAGGCGTAGTCACCGGGGGCGTGGTCACGGGGGGCGTCGTGACAGGCGGCGTCGTGACAGGCGGCGTCGTAACCGGAGGCGTCACAGGCTTCGTGGCGGCTGCGAGGCTGACCCAGCACGATTTTCCGTAGCCGTAAGCGGGATCGCTCTGCGAGACAGCGCCGACATAACAACCGACCCCGTTCGTGAAGGTACGCGGGCTGGACAGCATGGTGGTCGGCGAGTTCGGCGGAACCGAGCCGAACACCACGGATCCCTTGCCAGAAAACGTACAGTTGTCGTTCTCACTGCCGCAGAACGTGTATTTCACGCCACTGACAGTGATGCTGCTTTGCGCCTGGGCGTGACCGACACCGAACATAGCCAGCGTCGTTGCAACCGAAATCGGAAGTAGTCTTAAATATTTCATCGTAATCCCTGTTGTGCTGCTACAAGTATTCCCCGAGGAGCGACAGGATCGACCGAAGTCGTCCCGCGTTCGCATTTTTCTGGAGCTAAGAGATTTGACCCGGGGATGCTGCTGATCGCTGCCGTGCTGCAGGAGCGGCGCGCTTCGACATATCCATGCCGAACGCGCGCTTGACTCCACGGGTTCCCGGCTGACCAAGGCTCTCGTGTATGGAAAACCGGTTAATTAAATGAAATGGCGCTTCATATAGTCTGTCATCCTAATTAATGGCGAATTTATCCCACCCGTCTTGATAGGATCACGAAGACAGTGAATTGGGCTTGCTGCGAGGAATCCGGTCAGGCTAAATCGTCCTGCTGTTGCATGCCCGACCGCGGCTGGGCCGCACGCGCGACCATCCGTCGCCCGGAGGTTTCATGAACCTCGACGGACGGACGTCAACCGCCACGCGCGGCGTTGTCTGCAACGCCGCGATTGTTGGCTTCACTCAGGTCGTTTGCACACCTATTTATACAAAATGTAAAACCACTTCCATGTAATCAAAAAAAATGCGCAGCCCTGATAGATAACAGCGTTCCTGAAACGCCCACGTTTGCTTCGACCCACTTCTCCCCGCCACCCTGGCGCCGCGCGCATGACTTCTCACAGAGCGCTGATCGCGCGCCCTGAGCCGAAAACATCATGCCGTCGAGACGACTGGTTATCCGAGACAAGCGTCAATGCTGCACCGCGATATCAAATCCGCGGCGCAGTCGCACAGCCTCGCACGCTGAAAACAGCCATCAATTCCATATCGGGTAAATCTTCTGATATGGAAATTGCCTTGCAGGGAACTGGTATTAGTTACAGTCCACATTGGATGGACGAATTATATTCGCAAAAAAACGTTTCATTCATGTAACGCTCGCAAAGACTTGGAAATAAGTAATAATTCCTCACACCCAATGCGCCGAACGGCCACTATCCCAAAAGAGGCAAAAATGCAGAATTTTCTTCTCAATTCACGGTTGCTAAACGAATGAATGATTATTTAACTAATCGGAATCGTATGACGTTACCTTTTGTTAATCTTATGGGTAAATATAACCGAATCATTTGTCGGCATTAATCTTAAGAAACAGATTTAGCACAATATAATCATTATATTAATTAAAGCTTACCGTTTTCTTTCATATTTAATATGACTTTCAGAAGGCCGAAAATGCAACAAAGAGGCATTTTGCTGCACTGCATAAGCCGCTGTTAGCGAGTCCGATTTATTTCAGCGCATCTTCTGCTGCAGTAGTGCCTTTACCTCCGGCCACTCGGAATCAATGATGCTGAACCGCACCGAGTTGCGCTTGCGGCCGTCGGGCATGATGCGCTCGTGCCGGACAATGCCCTCTTGCTTCGCGCCAATGCGCAGGATCGCCGCCCGGGATTTTTCGTTCAGCTCGTCCGTGGTGAATTGGACGCGCACAGCGTTCATGGCTTCGAACGCATAGGTCAGAAGAAGGTATTTCGCTTCAGTATTGACACCCGACCGTTGCACCGAGGCACTTAGCCAGGAGTGGCCGATTTCGAGCTTTCTATTCACGCGATCGATCTTCCAGAACCGGGTGCTGCCCACCACTTGCCCGGTCTCTCGCTTGACGACAACAAACGGCATCACCGTTCCGGCCTGCTGACCTGCTAGCGCAGTGGCAATGTATTGCCCCGCCGTCTCTGGACCGGGAACGACCGTCACCTTCATCGTCCACAATTCACCATCTGACGCGGCGTTCACCAGCGCCTCCTGATGCGATGACTGCAGAGGACGAAGTTCGATGGTGGGGCCGGTCAGCGTAGGTTGGATATCGTGGGAAGCGTCAGGGATCATGGCCGGCAACTTTGCTTTTTAGGGCCTTAATCATAAATCAAAGCCGGACGACAGATTCCGGTTTGGAGCGATCACGAGACCCCTGGTCAAGGTCGTACCGACCCATCGTCCGCTCGCCCTGCTCGTTGCTAAAACCCCTTCAAATCAAGGCCGGTTTTGCGTTTTCTGCATCCAGTCCACAATCCCGTCGACCACCTTTTCTTCTATTCCATAGTAGCCATGCGGGGTCAAGGAGCCGCAATCATCCTGGGTGCGTTGCGTACCGCCGCTAACGGTCAGGACGGTTGTTGAAGCGTGGCGAATTGATTGCGCGATTGACTGCGCCATGGACGGCGGTGCGACCTTGCACCTGTCATCCACGTTTGCGACAACAAGCGAGGGCACGCGGACGTCGTCAGGATGTGCATCGAAAACTGTTTCGTGAGAGCCGCCGAGAATGGACACGGACTCGGTCAGGATCAGGCCGGCCAGAGGAGTTCCTCCGGCATGCGAGGCAGCGTTCATCGCGCCAATGGAACCCTGGCTGGTACCAAGCACCCATACAGGGACATTCGCCTGCCTATGTGCAAACTCGATGATCTTTTTCGTTACCTCTGCATACGCGGCGCTACTGCGCTGCCCTCGCATGGACTGGTGATCGAGCGCATCGACCAGGACGATGCCATAACCCCGGTCACGCCAGAGATCGTCCGAGCGTACGACGAAATTCTTCGCATTCTTGACCTGTCCGCTTTTCTCGATGTCGATCTCGCCGGTACCGCCGGGGAACATCACGATGATGCCTTTTGTTTCGCGCCTGGCAGCGGTGTACAAAACACGCTGGAATCCTCCGCCTTGCAACGGCAGGTCTTCCACTACGCCCTCACCGGCCGACGATACCCTTACGACCTGAGCACTATCCGGCGATGCGTGATGCAGCTCTATTTCACGTCCGAAGGCATGGGTGCCGAAGACACAGCAAATGGCTGCAAGCGACATGCGCAATAGAAAGTGACGCGGCCTGAGTTGAAACATTCAACGCTCCTGTCGGGCTACGCAGCCCGAGTGAATTCTCCTGGCGTGCCAACTTTATCGACCAGAAAAGCGCACAGAGTACAAAGCGTTGATCGGAATGTAAAATATATTCTATGGGCGGTTGCCATATGAATTTCATATACCTTCTTAAATCGAAATTGGCGCCTGCTCAGCATCGTCTTATCCGCCCGAAATGATGGTCACCGCGATGACCCTCACTCCAGCACTAAGTTCCACGCCTTACACCCGACTGCTCGTTTAACCTCCTCAGCTAGCGACACTCCGTTCTTAGTCCGAACGAATTTGCCGGCGACCCTCTTCCGCCCTCAAGTGTTTGTTCTATCAGGCTTACGTAAAACGGACGCCTTAGCGTTCCGCAAACGTTTGCATTTCCACCTCAAACCAATCCGCCGAGTTGCAGGCTGGGTAAGGCTTTGTAACGTCTGAGCTGATATCAAGTTTTTTTAAAATCTGCCACTTTTCCCACGGATTATTACGATATATTACGACCGCTACAGAATGTTTACGTACTGCCGGGGAGCAGCGAACAGATGAAAGCATTGCGAATACTACATAGCGAGTCGTCCGGGGGGTGGGGCGGCCAGGAACACAGGACGCTCAAGGAAATGATCGTATTGCGCTCCCGGGGCCACGCTGTGGAAGTCGTCTGCCCTGTCGATGCCCGCCTCGGGGTACGCGCGAAGGAGGAAGGTTTCATCGTCCACCACGCGAGGATGAAAGGCGGCGCGGACGTCTCGTCCATGCTGACGATCAAGGCACTGCTGACACGCAGCAACTTCGACGTTCTCAACACGCATAGCGGCCATGACAGTATTGTTGCGGGCACGGCGGGACGGCTTGCCGGCACACCGCTCGTGGTCCGCACGCGCCACCTCGCTCTGCCCATCAGTTCGCTTGCTACCTACACGTGGATTCCGCATCGCGTCATTGCAGTGAGCCGGCATGTGCGCGAGTACCTGATTTCGGCGGGCGTATCGAAGAGCCGCGTTGAAACCATCTACGACGGCATCGTCAAGCCACCGGCCCTTTCGCATTCCACTTTACGCGGTGAACTCGGGCTCGGCGCGGACGCGATCATCGCGGGCATGGTTGCGATCGTGCGCGATAAGAAGGGCCATGAGGATTTGATCGATGCGGTTCGACCCATGCTTGCGGAACGTCCGAACCTGCACGTCGTGATGGCCGGCGACGGGCCGTGGTTCGACAAGATCAAGAATATCGTCGACGGTCTGGGGATTAGCGATCGTATCCATCTGCTCGGCTTTCGCACGGACATTCCAAATGTGCTGCGGGGCTGCGATTTTTTCGTGCTGCCAACGCATCAGGAAGCATTGGGGCAATCCTATATAGAAGCGATGGCAGCAGGGTTGCCGGTCATCGGCACGGACGTCGATGGCGTGCCGGAGTTGATCACGCACGGCGTAAACGGCCTGCTTGTACCGCCGCACGACATTGAAGCGCTGCGAGCCGCCATTGCCCGACTGATCGATCACCCAAGGTTGCGCGTGCAACTTGGCGTTGCAGGGCGGCTCCTGACCGATGCCAGCTTTACGGTCGACGGCATGGCTGACGAAACCATCGACTTCTACGAGCGCGGTATCAGCGAACGGCGGCTTAACGCGTGAGAGGGCAAGGGAAAGCGCAGGCGAATGCAGTCCCCGTACTGATGTTTCACCACATCAGTACGTCACCGGGAATGATTACGGTCTCGCCCGATCGCTTTGCGGCTCAGATGGCCTATCTCGCGCAAGCGGGTTACCGGACCGTGGGGGCCGCGCAGTTGAGCGCGTACCTGGCCGGCGGATCGTTGCCGGCAAAGTCGGTCGCGCTGACCTTCGACGACGGTTATCTCGACAACTGGGTGCATGCCCATCCCGTGCTGCAGCGGTATGGTTTTACCGCTCTGTGCTTTCTGGTCACCAGTTGGCCCGGCGACGGCGCGCCACGCGTTCACGCGCACTCGGGCGGCGAATTGCCCGAGTTGCTCAGTCATCACGAAGGTGACCAGGCTATCGAGAAAGGCGACACCGATCGCGCCATCCTGCGTTGGTCCGAGATCGATGCAATGCGTCGCGCGGGGACGTTCGAATTTCACAGCCACACGCACAGCCACGTGCGCTGGGATAAGGTTGCGCGCAACCGCGAAGAGAAATGTGCAGCCTTGAGGCGAGACCTCATCGCAGCGCGTGCAGAACTCGAGACGCGCATGGGCGAAGCCTCTGACCATCTATGCTGGCCTCAAGGCTTCTACGACGACGACTACCGGCAAGTCGCGCGCGAGACCGGTTTTAGACACTTCTACACGTGCGAGATGGGCCCCAACATTCGCGGGGTTAAAGAAGCCGAAGAACGATCGATTTATCGGCTGGAGGTGCGGGACCGACCGCCGTCGTGGCTTGCATCAAGGTTGTGGGTGCATAGCCGGCCGGCCCTGAGCCGTGCTTATCTTGCAGTGAAGCGATGACGGCTGATCCGTCGCTTCGTGCGACGGTTTGCTTCAAGTGAGTGACCGCGCGATTTCGTAGCGTGTTTCACCATGAAAGCACGTCCCGCTGCATCGCTTAATCGCGGCCGGGTCGGGAGTTGCTAGAATCGCGGCTCACACGCAACGTGGCCGCCCCCTCATGAAAAATTGCAGCCGACCGCCGTCAGGCGTCTTATCGCTGGTGCTCGCCATCATGGTGCTTGGGTCGATACCCGCCTGTGCCGCTAGCGACGAAGTTGAAACAATCGTCATGGTCCGGCACGGAGAAAAACCCGCGGCCGGCCTTGGACAGCTAAGTTGCCAGGGGCTGAATCGTGCGCTCGCGTTGCCGCGGGTGATCGAAAGCAAATACGGCAAACCGGACTTCATTTTTGCGCCTGATCCCGCTAAGGAAAAGAACGATAGCGGCATCAAGTATGACTATGTCCGCCCGCTAGCGACAATCGAACCGACTGCGATTTATTTTGGTCTGCCGGTAGACGCGTCGATTGGATTTTCCCGAACCGACGACCTGCATGCGACCCTGCTGGCACCCCAGTACAAAGACAAACTGGTGGTAGTCGCTTGGGAACATAAGATTATTGAGGCGCTTGCCCGCAAGATTGTCAGCGACGCCGGCGGCGACGCGGCAAGCGTGCCTCATTGGGCGAGCGGCGATTACGACAGCATTTACGTGCTGCGTATTACGCAAAGCGCGGACAAGGTCAACGCGGCCTTTAGCGTTGATCATGAAGGCCTGAACCATCGCTCCGTGACGTGTCCGGGCGCCTAGCCAACGCCCAGGTCAAGCAAGGAACCAGGGCGTACTGGCTCAGATATTCAGGAACCCGAGAATCGACACGACGATCCCTGCGGCACCCGCCAGGCCGGCGACAACAAACAGCTTGCGACTGCCCGTGAGCGATGTAATTGCCGCTAGCGAAATGGCCACGTTGATCAACGCAAGCGCCTGACCGAACATGTGTTGCGGATGGCCCTTGCGCTCGGATTGCAGGTTGGCTTCTTCCACCTGCTTCTCCATGTCGTGCGCCTTGGCCTGGATCTCTTTCTTTCGAAGCTCGTATTTGGCGATCTGGTCGCGGTAGTACGCCTGCTTGTCGGGACCGGACAATTCAGCGGCAAGCTCCATCAGATGTCCCTTGCTGGATTGCGCCTGATACAGATTCCATTCATCGCTGGTTTTGCTTTGCAGAAGCACAGCGTCGTTCTTGAACAGCAGCGACTGCGTTTGCAAGACCCCTTCCTCGTAGTGCAAGAGCCCCGAGAGCGCCGCGAGAATGGCGGTGAATACAGCAACCCAGCGGGATAACGGATCACCCGAATGCGCTGCGTGTTCAACCGCATGCTCGTGAGGGGCATTTTCATTCGACATGGATCAGGTTTCCGCCGTTAAGACTGGTTATTCGCGTGGCTATGGGCGTTTGGTGCCCGTCCCGCAAGGCAAAGGCGAGTGTCCTGCCAAGGGAGGTCCGGGATTATCGCAGCGCTTGGTGGGCGACAAAAAAGGCTTTGGCTCTAGGGACTAAGAAACAGGGACCAAGAAAGGGACTAAGGAACGGGAAAAGGAAATAGGCTTATAGGTTCGGGCCTGGTGTTATCTGCAAGCCGTCGCCGACTCCGTACCTGTCAATAAGCGCGCTTAGTGGTTAGCGTACGGTTGGTGATATCAATCAAAGGCATGCCCGGGAGCACAACGCGGGCCGCAATTGGCGCCCGCCCCGGCTCAACATAAGCGCTGTGGCTGGCAGCCGATCACGCTCGCTGAGGCGAACAAAAACGGCTGCCAAGCCATCAGCAAATCACACGCTTACTTCGGTTGCTCTTCGTGATGCTCACCGCCCTTGGCTGCTGGCGGATGACCTTCCGGATGAGCTTCCGGGCGCGGTTCCGGACGCGCATGCTGCGGCTCCTCCCGATGCGCTTCCTGCTGGACCGGAGGACGAGCAGGCTGTGGCCTTTCTACATGCGAGACCGGCGGCTCGACCGGACGCGCATGCTGCACTTCATGCTCCTCTGCACGAGGCGCGGCTTCCGGCACGGCATGCTGTTGCTGCGCGTTCGGCGCGGGCATGGCTTGCTCTTGCCGGGGCGCTTGCGGCTCGTTCTGAACCGGACGCTCGGCATGGACCGCAGGCTCGTGGTTTTCTCCCTGCGGACGCGGCACTCCATTTTCAGTGGCTAAAGGCGCACGCTGCTGCATGGGTTCCGCGGGGCGCGCACCCTGCGGCGGTCGCGCTTCTTCACGCGGTGCATTTGCTTCAAGGTTCCTGGCCGGCGCGCCTTGCGCTCCGACAGGACGTGCTTGCGCCCGGTTCACCAGACGATAGCCTTGCGGCGAAGGCGCTGCGGACGCACCCTGGTTCAACGGACGCACGAAGGCGGCCGGCACTGTCGTCCGCACGATCGGCTCACCCGCGCCTGCTACGCGTCCACCGCTGCTGGCGAAGTGTTGTGCGAGCGTGTCCCGGTATGCTGCAGGAACAACCGGTGCGCGGGTAGCAACGACTTGACGTTGCATGGCCATCGCGGGAGCCCTTGCGGAAGCGGGCCTCAGGCCGCCCGTGAAGCTGCCGCGTACCGGTGCAATACCGGGCGTGCCTGCCCCGATCTGCGCGCCGCCAATTTGTTGAGCCGTCAGCCTGCGCGATGCCTGTGCCACCTGCTGGCCATGCACGAACGTGTCCGCCGGCACCGCCGTAATTGCACCCGGCACGCGCTGGTTGATATAGGTGTTGTGAACGTTCGTGATGTTGTTGACGATGGTCGTGTTGTGCACATTCGTGATGTTCACGCTGTTGACCCGGTTGTAATAGCTCGGGCTATAACCCGAGCCCGGGTGCCACGGTTCGTGCGGGCCCAATGCAAACCACGCAACCCCCACGCCCACTGCACCGCCGATCGCCAGGTCGACACCCCAATGCGAACCGCCTCCGCCGCCAACGAACGCCACCAGTGCCGGCGCATACACCGGCTGAGCGACGACCACAGGTCCCGGAACCCACGCCCAGGCATCGCCCAGATGCGCCCATCGACCATAGTGGAAAGGCGCGAAGCCCCAGGGGGCATCGTCTATCCAGGTCCAGCCCCACGGCGCAATCCACGTCCAATGCCCTTGGTGATAGGGCGCCCATTGCGCGGTTACCGCGACGGTCGGAACCCAGACTTCACCGTAATTCGGGTCATTGCGCCACGTGCCGTTCGCATCCAGGTCTTCGTAACCGGGAATCTCTCGCGATACATATCGTGCGGAGGCCGAACCATCTTCCAAACGATCACGGCTGACGACCCATTGATCGAAGGCGTCGAGCGCCGGCGCCGGTCCGCCTGCCTGTTGCTGGAGGTTCACGCCGATGAACGTGATCTGCTGGCCCGCGGTCATTTGAAACACACCGCCGTCGCCATAAAGATTAGCGGTGCCGCTTCGCAGCGTCACGGTAGTCGAGTTACCGTCAGGCGCCACGTCTACCCGAAATTCACCCGGGCTCGACGCCTGCATCGCGACATTCGGCGTGTCTATTTCGACAGTCTGACCGGGAGGCAATGCCCTCACCCGCGTAGAGAGCGTGCCCTGCGTCACCTTCAACTGCAGGTTCTTGTCGTCGATATCGACAATGCTCAAAGCGGTCTGTTGACTTAGCCGCAGCGCGGTAGAGCCCACATGCAGTTCGCCTCGTGCGCCACTGTCTACCCACAACTGATCGCCGGTGGTAAGCGGACGATTCAGTTCGGCATAAGCCCAGTCGGTTGCACCGGCGGGTTCCATGGTCACGCTGCCGTCGAAGTAGTTAAGACGAGCGACACGGCCCGGGGGATCAATGGCAGATGCTGCGGTCGCTGTGGGTGACGGGACGGATTGAGCCCATCCTGGCATGGGGACCACGGCTAACAATGCGATGGCGGAAAGGACTGCTGCATGGGTGCGGCGCAAGCTTACCTTCATGGTGCAATCTCCGGTTAGTTTTCAGTTTGTCAGGTTAGCTTCGACCTAAGACACGCACTGTCTAACGCAGGTTTGCCACCGGCGGATGACACACTTCACATTACATACATTCCGTTGCAAACGATGACGTGACATTTACAAAGAATGCATGGCGGACTTAAGACGCCAAGGATATTGACTACGAATAGGCTGGATTTCTAAAGCCGCTTTATTAATGTTTGTAAGGACAGCAAGCGCAATCGGTCTAGCACGGGCCTGATGCTTATACAGCGCCAGACCGACATGCAAAAGCCCGGTGAGCATTTAACGGTTGAGGCCCTTGCGAATATTGCCGCTAAGCCAAGTTGAAAGGTTTGCTGGCGCACTCATCGATTAAGGCATTTATTAAGGCGCTTCTTTAACTTCCCAGCTTCTTTGGTTAGCTTGCTTAGGCAGGCGCCTTTGTAATTCGACGCGTCAGCAATACCACTAAAGCAGGCGCTATCGCGAAGCTTGCGAACAACCATGCAGAGGCCGATTGCGCACCATTCACGCCACCGGGGCTTAGCAGCCCTGCCGCATTCGCCACGAGTCCCGCGACGGCCGCGCCTGTTGCCATGCCATAGAGCTGCACCGTCGTGATCGCGGCTGATGCGGTCCCGCCCTCTCCCGGCGGCGCCAATGTC
>Ga0302226_10002115_pt1 | contig 14298 bp, 4 predicted proteins | sample II_Palsa_E3_3_FD_193524 | JGI IMG/M metagenome (GOLD analysis project Ga0302226, IMG submission 193524) | Peat permafrost microbial communities from Stordalen Mire near Abisko, Sweden - II_Palsa_E3_3 | ecosystem: Environmental > Terrestrial > Soil > Palsa > Peat permafrost | place: Sweden...
ACGCGATGCCGCCGGTTGGTGCCGATCATCCCGACTTCGTGCTCAACGGTGAAACGATCACCGCCAAAGATGGCATCTGCCAGACCGCGCAAGGTACGTTGGCCGGCTCGGCTCTGGACATGGCCACCGCTGTGCGTAACACCGTGGAAATGCTGGGTCTGCCGCTGGACGAAGCGGCACGTATGGCCAGCACCTACCCCGCGGATTTTCTCGGCCTTGGTGCGAGCCACGGACGCATCGCTGCCAGCTATTGCGCCGATCTCGTCGTCATGAATGACGATTACAAAATCACACAAAGCTGGATTGGTGGAGTGTTGAATCTCGTGACCAATGACTGGGATTCTCAAAGAGAGCGAAGCAGGCCAAAAGTCGTTGAGTAGTGTTGAAAGCAATAGTGTTGAAAGCAAATGAAGATGCAACACTGAAAAAAAAGCGCCTCGAATGTTCGAGGCGCTTTTCTATCCGCGACTAACTATCTAACTTAGAAATCGTAGGTAGCGCCAAAACGAACGTACCGCGGTTGCTCCACAGTGAGCGGCAAACCATAGGTTGAGTCATATGTAGCTTGGTACTGGGTTGTTTTCTGCTCGTTGAAGATGTTGAACACGTAGGCGCTGAATGCCAGCTTGTGATCTGCGAAGGCAGGGCGATACTCAAGGTTGGCCGAGAAAATATGCTGCCAAGGCGTACGGCCGGCATCACCGGGCGGCGAAGGCAGGCCCCCGCAGAAATGGTAATTGTTACCTGAGTACGCCGGGGCCGTCTGATCTGGACCATAAAGGCCGATGCAACTACGCGGCAACCCGGACAAAATAGCTATATTGCCGGAAACGTTCCATTCCGGCGTGAGCTGATAACCACCGAAGGCCTTGAACTGGTGCCTGCGATCATTCTCAAGGCTACCCCTGGCATAAGTCTCCAACGACGGGAAATCCCAATCCTCCGTTGCCGCCACATCGGCCTGACCGATATCAGAACGCACCTGCCCCTCGGAATTACCGTAGTTGTGCGACAGCAGATAATCGATCCTGCCCCACCACTTGCCATCAAATGGATGGCTCAGGTAGAGATCAAGACCGGCGTAGTCACGCTTGGCCTTGGGGAAGCCGAGCTCGGCGTTGGACAGTGGAACATCATGATTCAGCCCATCGGTTCCCGTGACCACAAATACAGCCGCGCGGCCAGGGTTGAAGAAGCGGCAACCACGATAAGCATTTGGATCATCGCCATCAACACTGATACCCAGGGCTGCTGCCTTGGACAAGAGCAAATCAGAGTCACAGGTATCGTCGGTCTCGTTCCTCAAGACACGATAGGTGGCTTTGGCGCCGTAAACCCACTGGGTATCCAGAAAGTCCAGGGTCTTGTCGAAGCCGAGGATAAACTCGTCCTGATACTGCGCCTTCAAAGTCTTTGACGTTGTCTGGGCCGGGTTAGGTGCTTGCCCATATTCGCCATCCGGAGAAACTGGAACACCAGCGCCGAGTGCTGTCGGAATCGGGGTCAAGCCCGTGGGGTACCCGGTGTTGGGATCGATACCCGTATAGGTATAGAAGGTTTGTAAATAGGTCGATGCCGAAGCACCGCGCAAGGCCAACGAGGTCGGCAGCGCGAGGTAATAACGACCGGCGTTGGCATAAACCTTCAGGCTGGAATCGCCGTAGACATCCCAGGCCGCACCCAGACGCGGCGCCCACTGCGGGCTGTGCTGATGGATGTAAACCTGACTGGAACTGTTGTAATTGTTGAACTGGTCGTTACGCAGACCCAGATTCAACAGCCAGCGATCGGAAACCTGCCACTGATCCTGTATGTACTGCGCGCGCTGATCAACCTCTACCGAGCCGCCAGAGCCGATAGTGTACTTATCAACGTAGTAGCCATTGGATGGGGCACCCGTCGGGCCTACCTGGAAATTGATTGGGGTATTGGCGCCACCTTTTTGGTACCCGTACTGCCAGGCATAGCCTGCGTTGGCGGCGATAAAGCTTTTGTCGTTCAGATCCTGCGTACGCTGGTTATCAATACCTGCGGTAATCGTGTGCTCGCCGAGCACATAGGACAAATCGAAACGGTAGTTGGTACCTTTCGCTTTGTGCGATGGATCGTTGAGCGAAAGGATGGTTTGTTGATTGGTTACAGGCACGCCGCCGGTGATTCTTGGATCTTGGTTTGCACGACCAAGAAGGGCGATGAGGTCCGGATCAAAACCTTGAGGGTTCCCGGTGTAGTACTGGCTGGTCTGCTTGCCGAATTGCGCATTCACGGTCAGAGCATCCGTGATATAGCCCGTGTACTTGGCAATCCACATCTGTTGAGATGTTTTGGTCGGAACATCCTGATTGACCAACTCGCCAACAGTTGACGTATCGTAATCGTATGCAAAGGTATTGCCGTTGAAGCTTTGCTTGTTGGAGGCACCGGTCAACTCCAGGATATTGGAGTCGTTGATGTTCCAATCCAGCTTTACGTAGGCCTTGGGATCATGGTACGTCCCCTGATCCTGCGTCGCGCCTGCACCGATGGCGGTTGTTGTTCGCGTCGTCTGCTTTTCACCTTCAGCGGAGGCGAAAATGAACAGCTTGTCCTTGATCAGTGGGCCGCCAACGTAGACGCTTTCCACCTCATCGTAGCCCTTATCTCTGCCGCGGTTCTGGTACAGAGTTCCTGCTTGGCCGGGATCGACATTGGATCCAGGATATTTGTCGGTGGGGTACGGGTAATCGATATTTCGCGGGTTGCTAGACAGATTCTTTGGCGTAAACAGCAACTGTGCGCCAAAGTGCCATTCGTTCGTGCCACGCTTGCCAACCTGGTTAATCACACCACCATCAGAACGACCGTACTGGGCGCCGTAACCACCCGTAAGGATTTCTTGCTGTTCGATCGACCCGTAAGGGAGAGTGATACCACCCAATCCGCTGACCGGATCAGTAACGTTCATGCCGTTAATGTAGTAAGCATTTTCGGTAATGGAGCTACCGCTAAATGCAACGAGCGAGTTATTCGTTGGACCACGCAGGGCAGCAAATGCCGTTGAGCCTTGAACCGCGCCCGGTGCCAACAAGGCGATAGCTTCGGCTGAGCGCGCAATGGGCAAAGTCGTCAGCTGCTTTGCAGTGATGACCGTGCTGGAATTAACGCTGGTAACGTCGATTGGCGGAAGCGCGTTAGCGTTTACCGTCACTCCTGCCAGGCTCTTCACACTCCCCGGGCTGGCGGCGGTTGCGTTAGCAAAGGAAACTTCTGTGCCCGCGCCGACCCTGATCGATACATCCGATTTTGTGTCAACGGTATGGCCATCACGCTGCAACGTTACGTCGTAAGAGCCCACCGGCAGTGATGACACAGCGAATCGGCCAGCTGCATCTGTACTCACCGTACGGGTCAAACCGGAAGCGCCCTTGATCGTGACGGTCTCACCCGGCTGCGCGGTTCCGAAGAAGCTGCCTGAGGTCGACTGCGCGTGAGCCACGCCCGCCAGGCCCACGCCCAAAGCCACCGCGAGAGCGGTTCGACGGAACTGTGACCCTGTTTTTACCTGAAATTTATTCATTCTCGAAATCTCCCCAATTCCGTCCGGTTAAACGCGGACATAAAGTCAAACAAGCTATCGCCCAATTTTACGAACCCAAACACCGGAACAGATGTTCTTTCAGGTAATCGGGTGAGGCTACGCAAAAATTTTCGGCACTCAAAGTAATTTCCGGATATCAGTACACGCGCTCCCCGTAACGGCTTCGTTGGCAAAATGTTTCAGGGGTGTGAAGGAACTTACGACATAGTTTCCTGCGGCGTCAACAAATTTTTAAGCAAATTCCGTAAGAAAGATCGATTCTTGTGCCTGTTCGTCGAACTTGCGGATACACCGGATTAGCCACTAAAGTGCGAAAGTCGAGGTGTCCCAAAGGTTTGCCGCTGGAGGGATGAAACGGGAAGCCGGTGCGTGGTGCTCAAGCACTGCAAGGCCGGCGCTGCCCCCGCAACGGTAAGCGAGATCCACGAACAGCGAATGCCACTGTGCTTGCACGGGAAGGCGCCGTTCGGGGCAGGCGGATAACCGCTTGCCGCTCGCCAGCCCGGAGACCGGCCTGGACGATTTCTGGTAGCTCGCGGTGGGCGAGGCTGAACCACGTGCCGTGGCTATCTCATTGTGTGCAAGCCGCGCCTGCCCGTTGTTCCGTCTTCCTTCGCCTGCTTCCAGCCCATCGAACGTATGGGTCGCGCGCGGGTGCGCGGCTTGGGGAATGACATTGAAAAAGACTTTGCTGGCAGTCTCACTGTTGAGCTGCATCATGGCTGCGCACGCGGCTGACGTCGACGTGAGTGGTGCCAACCAGAACAACACGAGTTCGCTCGATCCGGTGATCGTTACCGCCACGCGCACGCCGATCAACGTCGACGAATCGCTGTCGTCGGTCACCGTGATCACCCACGCCGATATCGAGCGGCTGCAGCCGGTGTCGGTGATCGATCTGCTGAACGGCTTGCCGGGCGTGACGTTTGCGCAGTCCGGTGGCATCGGCCAACAGTCGTCGCTATTTCTGCGTGGTACCAACTCCACGCATACGCTGGTGTTGATCGACGGCGTGCGGATCGGTTCGATTACCGCCGGAATCGCTGCATTCGAGCAGATTCCGGTCGAGCAGATCGATCACATCGAAATCGTGCGTGGCCCGCGTTCGAGCCTGTACGGCGCGGATGCCGTCGGCGGCGTGATCCAGATTTTCACCAAGCACGGTAATCCGGGCGGTGGCGTTACGCCGTCGCTGAGCGTGACTACCGGCAGCAACGGCTTTGTCAATTCACAGGTCGGCCTGTCCGGCGGTGATCCACACGCCTGGTACAACCTCAGCCTGGGCGGCGAATACACCAGCGGCATTCCCGCCTGCCGCGTGGGCGCCGCCGAGGCCGAGGCCGGCTGCTTTGTCGACGATCCGCGCGATGACGCCTATCGCAACTGGAACGGTTCGGCCAATGCCGGCTATCGCTGGGACAACGGCACCGAGCTGGCGTTCGACTGGCTGCGCAGCAAGAGCGACGTCGAGTATGCCGGTAGTCCATACGGCGGCAACGATGCCATCAACGAACAGCATGTCGCCGGGGCGCGGCTGAGCTTCACGCCGCTGGACATCTGGAAGGTCACGTTGAATGCGGGCCAGAGCCGCGACGATTCGCAGACGTACTATCAGGGCACGTATTTCGATGCGTACTACCCGCGCATGCCGACGGGTTTTGCCGATTCGCGCCGCAACCAGTTTTCCTGGCAGAACGACATCACGCTTGGCGAAGGCCAGCTGCTGACCGTTGGTACGGACTATCAGCAAGAGCACATCACCAGCGATACCGGCTACCTCGACAGCACCCGCGGCGATGCCGGCACGTATGCGCAATACCAGGGCACATTCGGCCAGAACGAAGTGCAGCTGTCCGCGCGCCACGACCACAACGACCAGTTCGGCAACCACGACACGGGCGCTGCGGCATGGGGCTACAATTTCACTGATGGCCTGAAACTCACCGCCAGCTACGGCAGCGCGTTCCACGCACCGACCTTCAACGATTTGTATTATCCCTACGGCAGCGGCAATCCGAATCTGAAGCCGGAAAGCTCGCGCAGTGCCGAGCTCGGACTGTCGCAGACCGTAGGCATCTGGAACTGGGCCTTGAATGCCTACCAGACCCGGATCAACCAGCTGATCACGCTGGACGAAAATTTCGTGCCGCAGAACATCAGCCAGGCACGCATTCGCGGACTGGAGGGGCAGGTCGGCGTCACCCTCGACGGCTGGCGCGTGCAGACCTATCTCACGGCGATGCAGCCGATCGAGGATGACGGCGGTCCAAACAACGGCAATCTGTTGCCGCGGCGGCCGAAGCAGACCGCGCGCGTGGAGCTGGACAAGAGCTACGGCAACTTTGCCATCGGCGGCACCTTCAACGCCGACAGCAAACGCTACGACGACGCGGCCAACCAGCATCGCCTCGGCGGGTACACCACCACCGACCTGCGTGCGAGCTATGCGTTTGCGCCGAACTGGAAGGTCGAGGCGCGACTGGCGAATATCTTCGATCGCAACTACGAAACGGCGTATTACTTCAACCAGCCGGGCCGCGCCTGGTACCTGACTCTGCGCTACAGCCCCGCGAGCCTCTAAGGCATTCGAATGTGCCGCCAGCACGGACGCTGGCGGAGTGGCACTCCAGGGAGTGGGGAGGCAGCACGAACAGGGACGTTCACCCCTGCCTTTCGACAGGGTGAGGACTTAAGGCACATACGTTTGCGCGCGCCGACAGGCATAACAGCGGCATGATCGAGACGCATGTCACTGCCGCAGGCTCCTGTTCTGATGCGACCGTGTTCATCGGCAGCGGCTCGCCGCTATGCTTGCAGGCCACGGAAGCGCCATGAATATTTTTGCCCCCATGATTCGCCGGCCGGCCGGCACCTCGCTGCTGGCCCTCGGCCTGATACTCGCCGGCATCTGCGCCTACTTTCTGCTTGGCGTGGCGGCGCTGCCGTCGATCCAGTTTCCGTTCGTGATGGTCTCCGCCTCGCAACCTGGCGCCAGTGCGCAGACCATGGCCAGTACGGTGCTGGCGCCTTTGGAGCGACATCTGGGGCAGATTCCCGGTATCGACGAAATGTATGGCAATGCCACCGAAGGCGCGGTGACGGTAGGTGTGCGTTTTCATTTCGGGCGTGACACCGACAAGGCCGCGCGCGATGTGCAGGCCGCCATCAACGCCGCTCAGTCAGATCTGCCGACGTTGCCGAGCCCACCGCAGTACTTCAAAGCGGATACCTCACAGATCCCGATTCTGCTGATCACGTTGAAATCCGACGGGCTGCCGATCGACAAGCTTTATGATCTTGCCGACACGCTGCTGCAGCCGGCTATTGCACAGATTCCTGGTGTGGCCCAGGCGCAGGTGTTCGGCGGTACGCCGCACGCGGTGCGCATTGATCTGGACATGCATGCGTTGGCCGCCAAGGGCCTGACCGCCAATGACATCAGCAACGTGCTGATCGCAGCCAACGTCACCTCGCCGCAGGGCATGCTTTCGGACGGCAGCACGCAGATGACGGTGACGGCAAACGACGGCCTGCAGACGCCGGAAGACTTTGCCAAGATCCTGATCTCCGACACCAACGGCGTGCCGGTACGCATGTCCGATGTGGCCAAAGTCTACGGCGGCGAGCAGGACAAATATCAGGGCGCCTGGTTCAATGACAGCAAGACGGTGGCGCTGCAGATCAGCAAGCGCCCCGAGGCAAACGCGGTGGCTACCGTCGAAGCCATCCGCGCCAAGCTGCCGCAACTGCGCGCCTCGCTGCCGGCGAACATCACCATCACCCCGATCTTTGATCTGACCCAGACCACCAAGTCGGCTCTGCATGAGGTCGAGGTGGCGCTGGCAATCAGCATTGTGCTGGTGATGCTGGTGATGCTGGTGTTTCTGCGCCGACTGCGACCGACGCTGATCGCCACGCTGAGCGTGCCACTATCGCTGGCGGGTGCCTTCGTGGTGATGTGGATACTGGGCTACACGCTCAATACCTTGTCGCTGGTGGCGCTGGTGTTGTGCATCGGTTTCGTGGTCGACGATGCCATCGTGGTGATCGAGAACATCGTGCGGCACATGGAGCACGGCGAGCAGCCACTGGAGGCTTCGCTGATCGGTGTCAGCGAAATCGGATTTACGGTGATTTCCATCACCCTGTCGCTGATCGCGGTATTCGCACCGCTGCTCTTTGGCAACAGCATTATCGTGCTGCTATTGCGCGAATTTTCGGTAACGCTCACAGCCGCCGTGGTGATTTCGGCGCTGGTCTCGCTGACCTTGACGCCCGCGTTGTGCGGCCTGCTGCTGAAGCAGGATCCGCCCGGTGTCGTGCGCGAGCAGTCGCGCATCGAGCTGGCGATGGAGCGCTTCGACCGCAACCTGCATCATCGTTACGAGCGCGCGCTGGACTGGGCCATGCGACATCGTCGGTTGATGCGTTGGCAACCACTTCTGTTGCTCATACTTACCGTTGTGCTGGCACTTGCCGTGGTAAAGACGGCCGGTGGCACCTTCATGCCGGACGAGGATACCGGCCAGCTGGAAGTCGACCTTACGGCGGATACCAATATCTCGCCAACCTTGCTGGCCGAACGCGTCAAGCATGCGGCCAGCATCATCGAGGCTGAGCCCGATGTGGAAAATACGCTGAGCATTCTCGGTTCCAACGGCGGCGGCAACGGTGCCGTCGGCAATGACGGCAGCATGTTCGTGGATCTCAAACCGCGCGGCAGCGGTCCCGGTGATCGCCATGAAAACATCAAGGTATTGATCGAGCGGCTTGGCAAGAAACTCGATGCGTTGCCCAATGTACGGGTCGAAGTCACGCCGGTGCAGTTTCTTGGCGGTGGCGGCAGCGGCGACAACGCCGGGCAGTACGAATTCCAGCTGGTCAGTTCCGACGGCGGAGATCTGCAACCGTGGACGCTGAAGATGGTGCGCCAGCTGCGCACCATGAAGCAGTTGCGTGACGTCAGCAGCAACTTCGATCAGGTCGGCAAGCAGCAGATGATCAACGTGGATCGTGATGCTGCCAGCCGACTGCAGGTGAGCATGGGCGACATCGACTCGGTCCTGCAGAACTCGTTCGGCCAGCGTCAGGTGTCGGTGATCTATTCCGATCTCAACCAGTATCGCGTGGTGCTGAACTCCGCCGCGGCCGAATCGATCAGCGCGCAGGCCCTGCTCAACAGCTACGTGCGCAACACACAGGGCAACATGATTCCGCTATCGGCGATGGCCAGCATTGCGCCCAGCCTCACGCCCACACGCATCCGCCATCACAATCAGATGGAAGTGTCGACGATCAGCTACAACCTGGCCAAGGATGTGACCCAGGACAAAGGTATCGCGTTGATCAACCAGGCGGCAGCCGCCCTGCAGTTGCCCGAAGGCATGCGCGTCGACTTCACCGGCGCCAACCAGAATTTTCAGCAAGCCGAAAGCAACGGCTATATCTTGATCGTCGGCGCCATCATCGCGATGTATATCGTGCTGGGCATTCTCTACGAAAGCCTGGGCCATCCGCTGACGATTCTCTCGACCTTGCCCGCCGCGGGCGCGGGTGCTTTCCTCGCACTGCTGGTGACGCATACGCAGATCAGCCTGATGGCGATCATTGCGATCCTGATGCTGATCGGCATCGTGAAAAAGAACGCGATCCTGATGGTCGACTTCGCCCTCGTCGCCGAACGCGAGCGTGGCCTGCCTGCGCCCGAAGCCATTCGCGAGGCGGCGCTGGTGCGCTTTCGGCCGATCACCATGACCACTCTCGTAGCGATGGGCGCCGCATTGCCGTTGGCGATCGGTTTCGGTGTGGGTTCGGAGATGCGCCAGCCGCTGGGCATCGCGATTGTTGGTGGTTTGCTGGTGTCGCAGTTGCTGACGTTGTTGAGCACGCCGGCGATTTATCTTTGGAATCACGATCGGAAGATTCGCAAGGCGGCGCGGATTGAGCGTCGGGCGGCGAAGAAGCGGCTGAAGGCGATTGGCAAGTCGGCGCAGGCGGCGGCCTGAAGAAGATCTGATCATTGTTCACCCCTGCCTTTCGACAGGGTTAGGACTTAAGGCACATACGTCGCGGTTCGTCGGCAGGCATAACATCGGTATGATCGAGATGCACGTCACGGCCACTCATACACCGGTATTCGTGTGTGGTGGCTCGCCGCTATGGTTGCAGGCCACCGAAGCGCCATGAATATCTTTGCCCCCATGATTCGCCGCCCGGCTGGCACGTCGCTGCTTGCCCTTGGCCTGATACTCGCCGGTATCTGTGCCTATTTGCTGCTTGGCGTGGCTGCGCTGCCATCGCTGGAGTTTCCGGGCGTCTACATTGTGGTGCAGCAGCCCGGGGCCAGTGCGGAGACCATGGCGTCCACCGTGGTGGCGCCACTGGAACGCCACCTGGGCCAAATTCCTGGCATTGATGAAATGCATTCGGAGAGCAACGAAGGTGCGGCGTTCGTGCAGATCCGCTTCAATCTCGGCCGCAGCGCGGACAAGGCCGCCCTCGACGTGCAGGCGGCGATCAATGCTGCGGCGCCCGATATGCCCGCCGACCTGCCGGCGCCGCCGCAATATTTCAAATTCGACACCTCGCAGATTCCGGTGCTACTGGTTGCGCTGACCTCGACCAGCCTGCCACCGGAAAAACTGTATGACCTCACGGACACGCTGCTGAGGCCGGCGGTGGCGCAGATTCCGGGCGTGGCCCGTGTGCAGGTGGGCGGCGGCTCGCCGCATGCGGTGCGCATCGCCCTGGATACGGTCGCGCTGGCAGCCAAGGGGCTTACCGCCAACGATGTCAGCAATGCGCTGATCGCCGCCAATGTCAGTTCGCCGCAAGGCACGTTAAGCGATGGCCGCACCCAGACCACGTTGATCGCCAACGACGCCTTGCACGAGCCGGCCGAATTCGCCGATCTGCTGATCGCTATGAATAATGGCGTGCCGGTGCGCATGTCGGACGTGGCGACCATCAGCAGCGGCCAGCAGGATCAATACCAGGGTGCCTGGTTCAACGGTCAGCGCACGGTGATCCTCAATATCAGCAAGCGGCCGGAAGCGAACTCCGTGGCCACCGCTGCCGCGATTCGCGCCAAGCTGCCGCAGCTGCGCCAATGGCTGCCGGCGGACGTGCAACTCACGCCGATGTTCGACCTCACCCAAACCACCAAGTCGGCCCTGCACGAGGTGAAGGTCGCATTGTTGATCAGCATCGTGATGGTGGCGCTGGTGATGCTGGTATTCCTGCGCCGACTGCGGCCGACGTTGATTGCGATGCTGAGCGTACCGCTGTCGTTGGCCGGTGCCTTCGTGGTGATGTGGGCTTTCGGCTATACGCTGAACACGCTGTCGCTGGTGGCGCTGGTGTTGTGTATCGGCTTCGTGGTGGACGACGCGATCGTGGTGATCGAGAACATCGTGCGGCACATGGAGCACGGTGAGACTCCGCTGGAGGCGTCATTGAACGGCACCCGCGAGATCGGCTTCACGGTGATCTCGATCACGCTGTCGCTGATCGCCGTGTTCGCGCCACTGCTGTTCGGCAACAACCTGTTGGTGAAGCTGCTGCGCGAGTTCTCGGTCACGCTGACTGCGGCGGTAGTGATCTCGGCGTTGGTGTCGCTGACGCTGACGCCTGCGCTGTGCGGCAGTTATCTCAAGTTCGAACACGTCGGCGAGCACGTACCGGGGCGATTGGAGCGCGCGCTGGAACGCTTTGATCGTGGCCTGCACCGGGCTTACGAGCGCGCGCTGGACTGGGCCCTGCATCATCGCCGACTGATGCGCTGGCAGCCGCTGCTGCTGTTGCTGCTGACCGTTGCATTGGGCGTCGCGGTGGTAAAAACCGCCGGCGGTGCCTTCATGCCGGAGGAGGACACCGGCTTGCTGCAGGCGCAGATCCAGGCCGACGCGAATATTTCGCCGAAACTGTTGAGCGAACGCGTGAAGCAGGTCGGCGCCATCGCCCAGGCCGACCCGGCGGTATTCGATGCCACCACCATCCTCGGCAACGACAACGGCCCCGGCGGCGCGGTCGGCAGCAACGGCACGATGTATGTCGACCTCAAGCCCAAGGGCAACGGCCCAGGGCAGCGCCGCGACAGCGCCAAGGTAATACTGGCGCGGCTGAGCGAGCGCTACCAGAAACTGGCGGATGTGGGGGTGTACCTGAATCCGGTGCAGTTTCTCGGCGGTGGCAGCGGCAACAATCGCGGCGGCCAGTACTCCTTTCAGCTGATCGACAGCAGTGGTGGTGATCTGCAACCTCTGTCGCTGAAGGTGGAGCAACTGATGCGCACGCACAAGGAGCTGCGCGATATCAGCAGCGACTTCGACAGCGTCGGCAAGCAGCAGTTGTTGAAGATCGATCGCGATGCCGCCTCGCGGCTGCAGGTGGGCGTGGGCACAATCGATTCGGCGCTGTACAACTCGTTCGGACAACGGCAGGCATCGATCATTTACTCGGACATCAACCAGTACTGGGTGGTGCTCACGTCAACCGCCGCCGAGCAGATCAGCCCGGAAACCCTGCTCGACCTCTACGTGCGCAATACGCAGGGCCAGATGGTCCCGCTGTCCGCGTTGGCCCACATCGAACCCAATCTCGCGCCCACCCTGATCACCCACGAAGACCAGCAGCAGGCCTCGGAAATCCACTACAACCTCGCGCCGGGTGTCACCCAGGACAAGGGTGTGGCGCTGGTGAAGCAGGTTGCGGCGGCGGCCAATCTGCCGGGCGAGGTGCGGCTCGATTTCACCGGTGAGAATCAGCGCCTGCAGCAGGCGCAGTCCAACGGCATGGTCCTGCTGCTGGCAGCGATCGTCGCGATGTACATCGTGCTGGGCATCTTGTACGAAAGCCTCGGTCATCCACTGACGATTCTCTCGACCTTGCCGGCCGCCGGTGCCGGTGCATTTCTGGCGATGCTGGTAACGCACACGCAGCTCAGCCTGATGGCGATTATCGCGATCCTGATGCTGATCGGCATCGTCAAGAAGAACGCGATCCTGATGGTCGACTTCGCTCTCGTCGCCGAACGCGAGCGTGGCCTGCCTGCGCCCGAAGCGATCCGTGAAGCGGCACTCGTGCGCTTTCGGCCGATCACCATGACGACACTTGTTGCGATGGGCGCGGCATTGCCGTTGGCGATTGGTTTCGGTGTGGGTTCGGAGATGCGCCAGCCGCTGGGCATTGCGATTGTTGGTGGCTTGCTGGTGTCGCAGTTGTTGACGTTGTTGAGTACGCCGGCGATTTATCTTTGGAATCATGATCGGAAGATTCGTAAGGCGGCGCGGATTGAGCGGCGGGCGGCGAAGAGGCGGCTGAAGGCGATCGGGAAGTCGGCGGAGGCTGCGGGCTGAAGCAGGTTCGATGGTTGTCGTGAAGCGCGATGTTTTTTCTTCGCAGGCTTTATTGGGACAGGGTTAAGGCGAGGGGTCGCTGTGGCTTTTCGCTGTTGATGTTTAGAAGCAGAGCTTTCGTCCTCCTGCGGAGGGCGAGCTACTTTCTCTTGCGTGGCCAAGAGAAAGTAGCCAAAGAGAAGGCCACCCCACTTGGCGCTTGCCGGGCTGCGCCCGCCAAGTCCGTGAGCCGAGTACCCCAGTGGGCATAAAGCCGGGCTTTTCGACAGCGCATCCATGCACTGACGAAAAGGAATCGGCATCCATGCCGATCCCCCTATCGGGCCTGTCGACCTCGCCTCACCGCCGCACAGGGGATTGAAAAGCAGAGCCACTTTCCCGTAGATCAATTTATTCTTGCAACGCTGGAGTTAAGCGGCGGCGGAGCCGTCCGCCTTGAACGAGTTGTTTGGGGCAGCATACATAGAAACTTCAAGGCCAAGACCAAGAGCACCAGCCAACCCCACCAGCTCTTTTGGGAAAAGCGATGATTGCGAAAGAACGTCTTTACACCACACTCCGAAGTCGAGGTTTGCGTGTGTATTGGGGTGCTTGAAAAGCCGTTGCACTGCCTGCTCGTGAATTTTAAGGTAAGCGATGGCGTCATGAACTTGGCCGACAAAGTCTCCGCCATCGCAGTCGCTAACCGGAGCGATTAGTGTGCCGCCGCGAGTGCTTATATTTGCACCGGGAAATAAAGAGAGAAATTCGTCCGGAGAAAACGAGGAGCCTGAAGCTCGTAATACACAACCTGGCATGAGCTTCTAAACCCCTAACTCTTATTAGACCCCACATCGGAGCATATGCAATGAATGTTCCGGTTCGGAATGAATTCCGTCAAGCGGTGAAAGTCTAGGCGAGATAACGCTTCGGGATGATGTGTTCTCGTTGATGGCACTAAATCATGACTGTGCATATTTCACGAAATAAGTCGCATATGTCTTATGCCCTCAAAAGTGGGGTGATAGCAGATGCGAGGGATAACGTTTGTCGGTTGAGTTGGTGTAAGGCGAATGTAGATTCGTAGCGCGCGCCGCTTTTCCAATCCCCTGTGCGGCGGTGAGGCGAGGTCGACAGGCCCGCAGGGGAATCGACATGGATGTCGATTCCTTTTCGTCAGGACAGGAGTCCTGTCGAAAAGCCCGATCTCGGCTCACGGACTTGGCGGGCGTAGCCCGTCAAGCGCCAAGTGGGGTGGCCTCTCTTTTGGTGACTTTTCTCTGGCCACGCAGAGAAAAGTGACTCGCCCTCCGCAGGAGGACGAAAGCTCTGCTTCTAAAAAAACAGCAAAACTCAATTAGTCGCTCGGACTGGTACAAGCCGCGT
>Ga0302226_10002118_pt1 | contig 14263 bp, 26 predicted proteins | sample II_Palsa_E3_3_FD_193524 | JGI IMG/M metagenome (GOLD analysis project Ga0302226, IMG submission 193524) | Peat permafrost microbial communities from Stordalen Mire near Abisko, Sweden - II_Palsa_E3_3 | ecosystem: Environmental > Terrestrial > Soil > Palsa > Peat permafrost | place: Sweden...
CGACCATCCATGCGGGCGTGGTCAGCGTCTCCTTGTGAGGCATCGCGTACTGGATCCAGACATTGTCGCCAGAATCGGCGGACTTTGCCACGCCGATACCGGCTTCGAACTGGAACCATGATTCGGCATGCGCGCTTGTTGCGGCGCAACCTATGGTGATGGCGACTGCTGCGCGCCAGCGGCGACCGCGGCCAGCAACGTTTCTTGTTGTGCGTTTCATGACTTCCCCCCGATGATCGTTTTGACAAGCGGTGCAATGACTGCCTGCGCCTGCTTCGCCTCCAGGCCATCCAGATACGCGTCCGGAATCTCGCAGTTCGTCATATGCGACTGCCAGTTGGCGAGGCCCTGGACATAGCTGTAGATCGGGATCACCGGCACGTTCAGTTGCTGGCCGACTGAATCAATGGCTGAGACGTACTCTGGCTGAAGCGGATCGGATCCATCACAGACCGGCGACGGCTCTTGCAAAACAGGCTGAATGCCATTGGCCTGCGCATCCTCAACCCACGTGATGAGATCGGCCTGATATTCCTCAACCGTTTCGCCGCCGAGGAAATCATTGATCGAGTGCGCCTCGACCGCGATCCTGGCGCCCGATGAGATCATTCGGGCGCGTTCGCCTTGGCCCATGCCATCCATACCGGCCAGTTCGTTTTGCAACGATGACGACGTTCCGCCTGACGAAGTATTGGCGACCGTCACGCCAGAATCATTGAACTCAGATTGGAGCAATGGCTGAAGCGCCGCCGGCTCAGTTGGCGAAGTCATCGTCACCATACCGAACTGGTTGATGACGTCGCCGAAGACCTGATCGTCGCCAAAAAAGACGACCCCCGCCACCGGTGTCGAAGCCGGCACAGGTGCGCCGGCAGGCATTGAAGCAGGCTCGGGACTCGAAGCCGCCACCGGGGTGGATGCTGCTGGTGATGCTGTATTCGAATCAGATGCCGCTACTGGCGCACTAGCCGGGACGGCAGCAGGAAGGATGGCTTTGGCTACAGGTGCGGGGTCTTTGCTTGAGGCGCCGCCGCAAGCCGCTACACAGACGCTCAGTCCTGCGATGACCCCGAGTCGCCAGCGGTATCCGACAGATCGATAGTCGCGCCGGCCTGCCGCATGCGCGCGAGGATTCGCTCGATAGCATCGGCGCTCAATTCGAGTCGTGCCATCGCGAAGAACAACATGTGTGCGCCGATCTCGCGCTTGTTCTTGGGCAGATCCGACTTGGACGTATATCGCCGAAATGCCCTGTTTCCGGCCACACCGAACAGTTCGGCCATCTGGGTGCCGTCTAGGCCCAGCTCCTTTTTCAGGCGCTCCACGTCGTCCGGCGTCGGTGGGGTGTATTGCATGACGGGAAATTCCCAGTGCGCGAAAAAGCGCACGAAAGCTTGCTTTCATGATCGTCCTCTCGGGATATCGGACCGCGCGGTAAGCGAGGTGCCAGTACGTACATACTAGGTCCAATGGACCTATCAGTCAAGCGACAAATAACGACCACTAGCCGCCTTCGGGCGGTTTTTTTATGCCTGGACCGAATGGACGCCCACACGATGAACGTCACCAACGTCGAACTCCAGTCGCAGATCACCCGACTTGACCAGAAGGTGGACGAGCGGCATGAAGCGAACTCAAAGGTTCTGGACGATATCGGCAAGAAGATGGACACGCTGATCGAACTGAACGTGGGCCAGAGGCTGCAGGCCCAGTTGATTGGCCAACTTGGCGAGACGACAAAGAAACACGATGCCTACTTCGAGGAGTCGTTCAAGCGGCTAGCGAAGGTTGAATCGACTACCAACGCACACGGATGGGCTTGGAAGATCGTCGGTGCGGTTCTGCTGACATCGATCGGTGGCGTCGGATGGATGCTCGTGCAGATGAAAGAGTTTTATTCCGAGTTCTACCAGTATCAGGACAAGGTGGACACCCTTCAATTCATAGTGCAGGGACGGCCCGCAGTGATGACGCCCCCCGTGCAGCCCACGACTGCTAAATAGGTCGCGCCATGACTCCTGCCAATCTTGCGCTGCTAGACGCCGAGCTGCGCCGCGACGAGGGCGTGCGCTACGTGCGCTATCTGGATACGAAGGGCAATCCCAGCACGGGTGTCGGGCACAACCTGATCACGAGCCCGCTGCCGGCCGGATGGTCCTACCCGCTCAATGACACGCAGGTTACCCAACTCCTCAACGGCGATCTCGCCGAGACCTTTCACGAACTCGACACGTATCTGTCGTGGTGGCACCAACTCGACGAAGTGCGCCAGCGCGTCATCGCGAACATGTGTTTCAACATTGGCATCGGCGATCTGCTCGGCTTCCATAACGCACTCGGCGCCACGCAGCGCGGCGCATACGCGATCGCGGCCGCCGCAATGAAGGCAAGCGACTGGTATGGCGAAGTCGGCGACCGCGCTGTGCGCCTGTGCCAAGCCATGGAGACTGGCGTTATGCCGGTTGCCGCCAACGTAGCCTGACTTCAAACCACCAGTTTGCGCGTTTGCGCAATTTCGCAATTCAGCCGCCTCCGGGCGGCCTTTTCGTTTCTGGAGCCGTAAATGACTCGTTGCAGCCACAGCGTGCCGCTCGAACACACGTGCGATCAGTGCATGACCGAGGGGCTGAAGATAGCCGGCGAACACCTCGTGAAGGTCACCGACGTCGAGCTGGAGTACTACCCGGATCACGCGGCGCCGCGCGGCGAATCCGCAACGTTCCGGCATACGAAGGCTGCGGGCCACAAGGCCGGATTGCGTTGCGCAATCAGCGGCCAGCCAGCGCCTGAATATCACCACCTGTTCTGCGAATGGGCCGATGCGGACGCCGTGGACTGGGTGATCGTCAAGGCGATCGCCGTGGGCGAGATCACCGAAATCCCAGTGCTAGATCCGATCACCGATCAGCCGACTGGCGAGACCTTCCCTGCCGAGGAATCGGGCATCTGGATGATCTGCAAGCTCACCGAGGCGCGCGGCTTTGACTGGCATGCCTTCGATCCGGCCGCGCCAGAGACCTTCGTCGATTCGCCGCAAAACATGCTGCCGCTCTCGGCGAAGTTCCATCGCTCGCCTACTCACGGCATCCATCACCGGTCGTTCCCGACCTTCGTGTTTCAGGGCTATCCGCGCAAGGCCGGGTTCGTGTTCTCGCCCGACGAGATCGCGCAATGAACGACTCGATTGATTTTCTAATCGACCAAGGTGCCGACTGGAATTACGTCGCCTTCGATCAGAACGACCCGGTCAATCCGGCCAACCCTACCAACCCAGCGAACGCCGTCGACCTGGCGGGTTGTTCGGCGGTCATGACGGCCGCTGCATATCTGGGTTCGCCGGACCACATCTTCCAGCTTTCGACGGCCGATGGATCGCTGGTCATCGATGCAGCGGCGGGATCGGTTGCATGGGACGTACCCGCGTCGATCACGTCCACCTTTACTGCGGATGGCCCCCTCGCTCCACCGCAGTCTGGCATCACCGGTTTCCTGATGGGCTACTACACGATGAAGGTCACGAACTCCGCTGGCGCGGTCGTGCGCGAGTTCAGCGGAAAACTCTATCTCAACCTAGACGTCTGAGGCGCGCATGACAATTGTTATTGGCATTCCTGGTGTTCAGGGTCCCCCCGGAGAAACCGGATCCCCTGGAGAGGCTGGCACCAACGGCACCAACGGAACAAATGGCACGAACGGCGCCCAAGGTGCCCAAGGCGTCCCCGGCGCCAACGCCAAATGGCAAACCGGCCAGAGCTATACCGGCCTGGTCGCCACCCGCGCCAAGGTGCCCACCAACGGCGGCTTCTCGCAAAATACCGCACACATGGCGCGGACCATCCACGTTGCGCGCACGAATATCACCCAGATCGGCGCGGCGTTCGCGAACTGGTATTGCAACGGTACGGCTGAAGTAGCCGCGGGCGCAGCTTGCACGATCACGGCCAGCGTTGAATATCCACTCGGTGGTGCAATCACGCGACTGACGTTTGGCGGTAGCAATAGCGGTACCGCGTATGACTTCTCGACGCTCGCGAGCGATCTGGTTACCCTCGCCATTCCGGCCGGCGCCCAGTTCGCTATCCGCGAGTTTCGGCAATGTGCGACAAACGGGTCTGTGTGCTTCACGGGCTTTACCGGCGACAGTTCGATTGGCCCTGACGTGACGGCTGGCGACTGCTTTGTGTACACCAGCGCCACCGACCTGACCGGCGCGACTGGCTCGTTCACCAGCACCGACTCGTCATCGTATGCGCCGCCGATTGCAGTCTTCGGCCCGACGACAGTCCCCTCATATGCACTGTTCGGCGACAGTCGCGTGGAAGGTTATCAGGACACGCCGAACGGCAATCTGTACGTTGGCGAACTGGCTCGCTCAGTCGGTCCGGTGCGCGCGTTCACCAACCTTGCCAAGTTTGGCGAGACTCTGGCTGCGGTAGTGGGGACTGGCTTTACCCAACGTGCCGCAGTTGCAGCGAAGTACTGCACGCACATCATCTGCAACTATGGTGTGAACGACCTATTTACTGGAGCGTCGGCTCCAACGGTCCTCAAGAACCTCGCGGCACTTCGTCAGCAGTTCCCCGCCCAGTATTTCTATCAGACAACGATCGATCCCGAAACGACTAGCACGGATAGCTGGGCGACCACGACTAACCAGACCCTGGTGAGCTCGGCAGACGAGACGCAGCGGCAGCGGGTCAACAACACCCTGCGCTCGAAAATCGTCTGCTTCGATGGCGTGTTCGATACCTCATCAGTCATGGAAACCGGCATCAACACCGGTATCTGGAAAGCGCCGGGATACACGATCGACGGCGTGCACGGAACGGCATTGTCGTACGGAGATATCGCCAGTTCCGGTGTGATCGCGGTCCAGTAACCCCTTTCCAGCATCCGCTCGCGCCCGCTATATGCGGGCTTTTTCATTTGGAGATATCGATGGACGAACTCATCAAACCCGTCTCGGTCGGCCTGCTGTTCGTGTTTCTGGCTGCCTGCGACTTCCTGAAGATCAACGACCCGATGCTGCGCGACGCGGCGTTCGGAATGATCGGAACCATCACCACCTGGCACGGCATGAAGAGCCTGCCGATCAGCTTCGGCAAGCCCGCTGCACCGACTACGACTGTCACGGTGTCGGCCAACGTGCCTGTCCCTGCTACACCCGTCAACGCTCAGCAGTAATCCCCCGCCGCGCCCGCGGCACACTCCCAAGGAACCACCATGAAGAAGCTTTTTGCCGCTCTTGCGGTAGGCATTGCCCTGTGCGGCGCATTTTTCGGCTGCGCAGCGACCATCACCCCGGCTCAGATCGCTGCGACACTCTGCACGCCGGTCAACACGGCTATCGGCACGATCACCACGCTGGTTGCAACCAACCCGGCCGACGCGAAGCTGGCCACCGCAGCGGCCGCGCTGCTGAAGGTCGAGCCAACCATCAATGCAGTGTGCACGTCGGCTGCCGTCATCACCTCGGATAACGTCCAGACGCTGATCACTGTCGGTCTGCCGGCGATCGGAACGATCCTCGGTACGCTGCCGCTGCCGGCCGCAACGCTCACCACTATCGAGGGCGATTTCGTGCTCGCGGAACAGGCTATCGACCTTGTCGACGTGGTCGTGTTGAATATCAAGGCAGCGCAAGCGGTGACGGCAGTGATGTCGCCGGGGACGCCTCTTTCGGCGGCTGTATTCAAATGAGCAAACCGATCCGTGTCGCTTTGAGCGGATCGGGCTTTCGCCTCGGCGCGCACCTTGGCGCGCTGCAGGCGATCGCCGACGCTGGCTTTGAGGTTGTCGAGCTCGCCGGCACGTCCGGTGGGTCGATCATCGCCAGCCTGTTCGCGAGCGGGATGCCGCTGGAGGTTCTTTCCCATTTGTGCATGTCGCTCGACTGGTCGCCCATGATGACCTTTTCCGCATGGACGCTCATTACCAAACAGAGTCTTTGCTCAGGCGATGTGCTGCTGCAGTACCTGGGCAACCTCACTGATCACAAAACGTTCGCTGATCTGGACGTCGACCTGAAGGTGATCGCCTCGGACCTGCTGACCGAGAAGGAGTTTCTGTTCAGTAAGGCGACGACGCCGGACGCGCAGATCGCACTCGCCGCTCGAGCATCGGCGTCCATCCCGGTCGTCTTCACGCCGGTACCGTACCAAAACGTCCTGTGCGTGGATGGAGGTTGCTGCGACAACATCCCGGCCAGCGCGCTCACCGTGGACGATGTGCCGCGCGTGGGCATCTATCTCGAATCCGACGACGCCCCGCTGCTTCCGGGTGCGTACGGTATCGCCACTCTCGCTCCGCGGATGATCGATCTGTTGCTGGCGTCGAACGAAACGTCCCACGTCGAACTGGATTCGAAGAACGGCGCGCAGATCATCCGCGTGCCGACCGGCTTCGCCTCGAGCTTCGATCGCAACATGCCGGCCGCGACGCGCCAGAAGCTTTACGACGTCGGCTACGCCGCGACCGCCGCTTCGCTCAAAACATCCCCGGTGACCGTATGACCGACCATAGCCAATACCGCCTCGGCAAGCATGCGCCGATCGTTGACCCGCGCGTGCCGCATATCTCGAAGCACATGAGGATGGTGCAGCCGAAGCCCGCGTGTGACTGGACGGCGAAAGTCAAGTCGTGGCCGATGCTGGCGAACGATACGATTGGCGATTGCACGGCGGCCGGCTGCCTGCATCTGCTGCAGCTCTGGCTCAACAACAACGGCTTCGACTACACGCCTACGGATGCCGAGGCACTGGCACTCTACTCGGCGACCAGCGATTACCCGAAGTCCGATGATGGCGCGGCCGAGCAGACGGTGCTTTCGTACTGGGCAAATAAAGGCATCCCGGGTCCGTTCAATACGGACATCGTCACCTACGCATCGCTGAACCCGCAGAATATCAACGAACTGAAGTTGTCCGTTGAAAACTTCGGTGGCTGTTACCTTGGCCTCGCGCTGCCCATTTCAGCGCAGACTCAGGACGTCTGGGACGTCACACCGGAAGGTATGACGGGTGTCGGCATGCCGGGTAGCTGGGGCGGCCATTGTGTCCCCGCGGTAGCTTATGACGAGCAGTATGTGACGGTCGTCACCTGGGGCAAACTGCTGAAGGTCACACCAGCTTTCCTGGAGATCTACCTCGACGAGGCGTATGCGGTTGTGTCGCGCAACTGGCTTGCGGACTCAGGGATATCGCCGCCCGGGTTGAACTGGGATGGCCTCATGGCGGACATGAAGGCGATCCAGGACTAGGGGTTATTTAGGCGGCGTAATTTCGCCGCCAATCCACCGCATCGGCCATGAACTGTTGCCATCGATTGTCAGGCAATTCCATAGCAACTCGCCAGCCGCATTCGTGCCCGCAAACCGCGCCGGTTGCTCGGATGTTTCCCAGTCCGCGTCCGTGTCAGGATCAAACGCCGGAATAACCCAATAAAATCGGCCGACGATCAAATCCGCTTCTTCGGTCACGCCACCCTGCGCGGCGAGGATGGCATTGACGAACTCCAGAAGGTTATCGTCGTCTATGCCAGAGTCGCAATCTTCTACACGGTGCCTATGCGCGTCAAAGATTTCCTTGGTGCGCTCATCCGTCAATTTATTCACCCCGCCTCCCGCGCCTAGAGCGCACTCAATCTCTTCCCGTTCCCACCGAATCAATCTCATAGCATCCGGTCACGTAAAGTCTGTCATCCATCACGCACACATCGTCCAGTTTGCACTGGGGATAATAGGCCGGGTCTTTCCGCTGTCGCTTGGCGAAGAAATTCTTTGCCTTGTGCAACGCGTCACCCTCGGTTTCGGCTGGCACGCGATGGATGCAGCGGTGAGCACTTGCTCCGCTGAAGTACCGCGCCTTCCATGCTTCATCCTCCATCGGCAGATACACGAAGACCATCCAGTTTCGCATCAATCCTCCCTATCATCATCACTCCCCACCTCTCTCTGGTGGAATGCACATCCCCGATCCGGAAAGCTATGCGTAATAACCATCGGGTCGTGCAGGCAAGTTGCGCTACGTGGTCGCGGGTATTCGACGCTCCACCAGTGACAGGTCCAGCAGCAGCGCTTGCTGTCCTGCTTTATGTGGGAGCCGAAACCGGAGCCGATACTGATCATCCGTACAGTGTACCCGGGACGGAATAGCTATCCATAAATCGATCTAATCGGCCGCCGACTCGCATAGTAACCTTGGACGAATCGGCGCGAAACGCGGCGTAGGTTTCAGCGTAGGTTTAAAATCCCGCCCTTTACCAGCAAGCATCATATGCTTTGCGCAACGAAGCACAAGCTCAAATTCCGCAAGTCTCGCAAACCCTTGGCACGCGCGGTTTCCAGGCTTCAATGCCTCTCCAGCAAAGGCGCGGCGGGATTTTTGTGCATCAATTTAGGTAGTGCCGACACTCGTTTGGATATTGCAAAACTCGCGTGGTCAGCGTAACTTTCGGCGTTCAGATCGAAAAAACCTACGCCGCCCATGAGATTCGACGCTCGTCGCGCCAAACTCCTTGTTGCCGGGGAGCATCTTACCCTTGATGACTTCCCCGGGCTCCGCCTGCAGGCAAGCGAGTCCCGGCGTAGCTGGACCTACCGCTACAAGTCCCCGATTGATAGCCGGATGCGCCAGATCAAGCTTGGCGAATGGCCGGCCATGACTCTCTCTGCAGCCATTGTCGAGTGGGAGCGGGTTCGCGCTATCCGGGAGTCTGGAGCCGATCCTGCGCTCGCAAAGAAGCAGGCCCGCACAGCCGCCCCCACTCAGCCCGGAGAATACACGGTCAAACAGCTTTGCGCCGACTATCTGGCTGGGCATGTGGAGCGTCACCGCAAGTCGAAAGGTGCCGCAGATATCCGGCGCACGTTCGCAACGAAACTCGGAGCTATTGCAGATCTTCCCGCGCACACCATCGACCGGCGCCAGGCCTTTGACCTGCTGGAGGCAATGAAGGATGCCCCTACGCAGGCCGCAAAGCTACGCTCAGAACTGGGTGCAGCATGGGACTACGCGCTGGACGCTGGCCGGCTGTCGGACGACGTTCCGAACTGGTGGCGGCAGATCATGCGGAACCGCCTAAAGACGCAAGGTCGGTCAATCCGCGGCGTCAAGAAACTGGCCAAACGCACGCTGGACGGTGAGGAGATCCGGGAGTTAATCCGCTGGATGCCCAACTTCTCCGAGACCGTTGGCGACGCCTTGATCCTGTACCTATGGACCGGAACGCGCGGGGCGGAAATTGTCGCAATGGAGGGCAAGGAGATTGCCGAAGAGGAAGATGGTGCATGGTGGACCATCCCCAAAACCAAAACAAAAAACTCGAGACACCCTCATGCGACTGATTTGCGAGTCCCGCTCATTGGCCGGGCATTAGACGTCATCACCAAACGACGTGATCGACACGGACGCGGTTTCCTGTTTCCCGGCCAAACCTCAAAGCACATCGAACAGGGAGTCATCCAGACCGCCGTCTACAAGGTGCAGCCCTATAGCGACTGGAAACCCAAGGCTGAGCGCATCAGCCTGCCAGTTACACACTGGGCGCCTCATGATCTGCGACGCACCGTCCGCACCATGCTTGCGGCCATGGGATGCCCGAACGATGTTGCGGAGGCTGTACTGGGGCATATGCAGCCCGGTATTGCGGGAGTCTACAACCAGCACCGCTATGACTCCGAGCGGCGGCACTGGCTCACGCTGCTGTCCGCTCGGCTTGAGGAACTTGTTGTGGGTTAGCGCGCTTTTTCCGTCGTCCGGTGTTTGCTGGTGGTAGCAGCGTCGATACCGGGCGTGACTCGGCCCATGACTCAATCTCACGCGCCAGCCAGCCGACGCGACGATCCGAAAGCATACGAGGCTTCGGAAATTGCTCATCCTCGCGGACCAACTTCTGAACGGTCGTTTCCGAGAGCGAAAGCACCTCGGCGACCGCTGGCAAATCAAGGTAGATTTGTTTCATTCCTTTTCCTTCTCCCATAACCGACAAGCCGGCGACCGAAACAAAATGTCGCTACCCGGTCCACCCGTCCAATTAGCCCGATTGAGCGCACACTTGCGATATGTGTTGGCCGTGTTGCCACTCACTCTCACCGCGTGTTCGCAGGATTTACAAGTCTCTCCGGTCGGCCCAGTCCCCGGCGACGCCGCATACCCGTTCGGCCTCGTCGGCTTGCGTACTGCCTTCGACTCGCTGATTTCGAGGATGACTGTTTCGCCGAAGAGGTCGATTACTTCTCTGCGCTCCATGGCATCAGTCCTCGTCGTCAGTAGGATCGAAATCCGATTCGTACAGAACCGGCCTCCCGATGGCCGCCTCAAATTGGTCAAGCTGCACTCGCGGCGATTCGTCCCCCTCGCCCGGGTCCCAAAGTACGCAGGCGGGATTTTCGCTGTAGCCCATCAGCTTGCCGTCTTCGTAAAAGACTTCGTGAATCGCTCGATGGATGCTTCCGTCCGGCGACTCGAACTCGATCACGCGGCAATTCCAGGTGGATGCGATCATGAATTCACCCCATCCAGCCAGTCTCGATAGCGACTAATCATTCCTTGCAGACGTTGCCGCGCCACCTTCAGGTCTGATGCCGACGCCTTGCGCACCGATCGCGCGGTCTCCGCTTCTTCGTCGGTGTAATCTTCGGACCTTGCTATTTCGAGATGGCGGCGTTTGCGCTCGTTGTATAGGCGTCGGTACGTTTCCATTTCCATGGCCGCTACGCCGATCGATGCGAGTTTGCTAGCGTTTTCCTGCGCGATCATTGTTTTCTTGCTCACGTCTTCACCTCCCCCACTAATTCCGTCAACTCCCTAACCGTCCGTTCCGCCTCGGCGACGACAGGTCCATATCTGTTGATATCCCGCATCGCCATCCTCAACTCACACTCGACGCATCTATCGAGCAGGCTGATTCCGTGGCGGCAGATAGCGTACTTTTGAGTACGCAAAGTTTCAGTCATGTCGCCTCCGTGTGTTTCCAAGGCTGGTTGTAGTGCCGCGTCGAATAGTCGGGTAGCATGATCGGCTCGCCGGGCTCAAAGATGCCGCTACGCTCACACTCGCGCGCACACCATTTGTTCATCTGGCTCGGGTCGCGGGGCTTGCCGTGGCCGCCCTCCCATGTGCCTGGCTGGATCGGAGCATCACCCAACTCAGAATCTGCCAGCCATGCAACATCATCCGGCTCATTTGGGTCGAACTCGACTTTCGGACGATTGTTTAGGCCCCATGCCTTACCGCACTTGCCATCGCAGGCGAGCGTAACGTGGCGGTCAAACCAGAGGATTTGCTTGGTGTGGATGGTCATTGGGACTCCTTCTGAGCGGCTTCAACCGCGTCTTTCAAACAGTCAACGCAGAGAAGCGCCGTGCTTTCCCTGATCTGATCGCCGATCCAGGTTTCGATGGCAAACTCAACTGTCGGCCATTTCACGGCGTGGCATTCATCGCATTGGCCAAGATCGTTGCGCCCGAAAACTCTCATCGCGCCCCTCCAAACATATCAATCGTCCGGGTATCGCTCTCCGGTTCGGGCTCGAGCCGAAGCACAAACTGCGACGGCGACCAGTCGCATGTCGTGTTGGTCTCGGGGCATCCAAACAGGCGAGAACATACGCGCCAAGAATGGCAGTCGCCGCATGTCTTGCCGGTGGGGAGTTGCATGTCGTCAGGCATCGGGCTTACCCTCACTCTGCGATCGGGCGGCGTCGATAGCGGAATCAATATCGCGCGGGTCTTCAACGTCTGCCAGATAGGTGCATGACGGCAATCCGTCCATGCCGGCGCGGAATACCCAATTGCGCCACCACCGATACCGCGATGCATCCCTCTGCGCCGCAAACAACTCCTCCGCCTGCTTCTCGCAGTCGGCACGGAATTCGAGGCGGAGGCGCTGGTTTTCCTCATCGAGCTTCTTAAGCTTCAGCAGCCACTCGGCGTTCAAACGCACGTGAACACTGTTTCTCTCCTCGCGGGCGCGCTCTGCATCCAAAAGCGCTATATTGCGCTGTTGCAAGAGAGATTCGAGAGTGCCAGCAGCTTCTCGGCAATCGAGGAATGTTTGCTCCCATGAGGTATTGGTCCCGTCGCGCAGGCGCTCGATTAGAGCCTTGATCTCATCTGCTCTCATGACCACACCCGCTTGAAGTCGTTGCCACGGCGATACCACTTTGCGTGCATGTCGTAGACAAGATTGGACGGCGCAAGCTCGACATATCGCCCAATGTCATTGCTTGCTTGCGGCATCGAAATACCGAAGTAGTCGATAAGCGCCTCGCGGCGCAGCGTGCCGTAGTGGGCAATCAGAAAATCGATGAAGCGCAGGCGTTGCTCGACTGCATATTTGATGTCGTTCATGGCTTGGTCTCCGGTGCCGGCGGTAGTGGTATCCAGTGCGTCGGCGTGATCAGCCAGCAGTTGGGGACGTCATCAGCCTCTGCTGATGTCTCGTACCATCCAGCCTCGGCGTCGTCAGGTTCCTCCCAATTTTCCGCGATGTATGCCTCGGACATCCACTGCCCACGGACGGTGCACCATTTGCCTAGAACGTTGGGATAGCCGAGCAACAGCGTGCCGCCGGTCTTGGGGGCCGTCTCTATCGGCCGCCACGTCTCCAACACTTCCGCCCTTGATGGTTGCGCTGCTGAGGGATGGGTGGATAGCACTTTCGTCATGGCGATTAGTTCGGCCTCACCGCCTCCCACTCCTGCCGCGCGCTGTAGGCAGTACTCGCTGTTGTAGGTGGCAAGAGCCCTCTTGACGAAGTCTTCATCTGGCGCAACCGCTTTCAGCGCTGCTAGCTCCCGGCAAACACGACTGTACTTCGCCGCCATGTCCGCACCGAACTGCATCTGATTGGCCAGAATATCTGCAGCGGTCGGCACCGCCTCCTCGGCTGACGCTATTGGAGCGGTATAGATGACGCGGAACTGGGTATTGCAGCCATCGGCCTTCAGTTGGTCGAAGTGCTTCTGTGCAACGGCACGGTCCTGGTATGTCTCCCAGCGCATGATCGGGTCGGACTTGACCTGATACTCCTCGCCCGGCACCGCTACCGCTGCGGCCACTGGCATGCTTTCAAGCGTGTCGAGCGCAACAGACCACGGGTTGTTGAGGTTGGAATGCTCGCCGATCTCGATGCCAAAATGCTCCGCGATCGCGTTGGCCAGCTTGTCGGCCCACTCATGATAATTGTCGCGTTCGGTCAGCGTCTGATCCCATAGCGCATCATCGGCCGGCCTCGCCGCTACCGCTGCGGCCTTGTTGGATGCGAGAGCGGCCATTACGGCGTCGGCTATTTCATCGAGACGCGCATCATCGTCGGACACCAATGCAAAATCGTTAGGCCCCATGGTTCCGTAACTCCATGCCGACCAGACGCGCGTACAGTCGTAAGCGTCACCAAGCGCTTCAGCAATGGTATCGCGTACCCGTGCCCGTTCATCACCCTCTTGCGGAACGGGGACGGCTCGGGCAAACGCCGCCTCAAGCGCAATCTTTGCCGTCTCTCGGAAACTGTCGCCATACAGCATCCAGTTGTCCTCGCGATTGACGTTGCAGATATCCGCGTTGTCGTTGGAAAGGGCGCGGGCGGCGGCTGTGATTTGGTCTTCTGTGATTTGCATTTCAATTCTCCAATGCACGTTTAATCTGCTTGGCGTCCAATCCTGCCTCACGGCATCCAGCCTCGGTCGCGTGAAAGAACGTCATACTGCCGCTTCGATGACCCACCACAACCAGGCCTAGACCCTCCATGCGCCGCAGTGCCTGCATGGTTTCGCCTCCGCTGGTTGCGTAGTGGTTTCGATATCCCCAGTTTCGCTTTGGATTATCGGGACCGGCGCCGAGCATGTGCCAGAGCTTGCGCAGGTCTGCTGCAGTCAAAACGTCTTCGCTCATCATCTCTCTCAAAAAAGACCCGACCGAAGTCGGGCCAACACACGCCGCCCAGCGCCGGGGAACGGAAGCGCTGGGTTGATGCGGGGTTAGGCTTGCGGCATTTTTACCAGCCGGTAGCCCAGTTTCTTTGCTGCGCTCTTGAGCAGGCGGACAATCGCCGTATCGTCGCCATCACCGCGCGACCACGGTTGCGAATCGATGTGCGTGAAGGCGGTATAGCCGTCCAGCATGGCGAGTGTCTGACAGTCGGCATGGACGCACTCAACTACGGTTCCGTAGCCGCCGACTGAGGCCATATCTTTGCGGGCCTTGTCGCTCGCATAGTTCATGGCACGGGAAATCTTTCGGCCGAGTTCAGCATCCTTTTCCCAC
>Ga0302226_10002121_pt1 | contig 14252 bp, 16 predicted proteins | sample II_Palsa_E3_3_FD_193524 | JGI IMG/M metagenome (GOLD analysis project Ga0302226, IMG submission 193524) | Peat permafrost microbial communities from Stordalen Mire near Abisko, Sweden - II_Palsa_E3_3 | ecosystem: Environmental > Terrestrial > Soil > Palsa > Peat permafrost | place: Sweden...
TTGTCATAGTCGTCGTCCTCGTCCTGCTCGGCCTGTTTCCGTTGCTTCTTGGCCTTGGGGGCTTCTTCTTCGACGATCTCGTCTTCGTTCTCCTCGACGCCGCCCACGTTGTCGTCGCCCTCTTCCTCCTCCTCCTCCTCGTTGTCGTCGCCCTCTTCCTCCTCCTCCTCGTTGTCGTCGCGCTCTTCTTCCTCCTCCTCTTCCTCCTCCTCCTCCTCCTCCTCCTCCTCTTCCTCCTCCTCCTCCTCCTCCTCCTCGCCCTCCTCCTTCTTCGGCACTCTCTGGTAGGGCGACTCGAGCAGATCACGAACCTCCTTCAGGTCCTCGTCCAGCTTGTCGATGATGTCTGCGTCCTCCATCCTGGCCTTTTGTCGCTCGTTCTACAGAGAAATAATACCATGAACATTTGCCTCTGCTACAGCGTTTTTTTACCTTGTGGAACTTGCTCTTTGAGATGACCTCCATCATGATCTCTCGCTTTGACTTTGGCCTCCCATCGTCAGCTGCCTCGGGTGTCTTCCCGTCGCCCTTGAAGCCACCAAAGTTGAGCGCCGTCATGGACCTGTTCATCTGCCCGCCCTTGCCGCTTCCGTCCAGGTCTTCCTCGCCGTCGTCCTCGCCCACGCCCAGGTCGATCTCGGTCCGGTCAAAGTCGTCGATGGCCGACAGGGACTGCCCCAGATGCGTCAGCTCCTCCGCGCCCTCTCCGCTGTCGTCCCCGATCATGTCATCGGCAAGGGTGAACATGCTCTTCTTGCCGCCGCTCTTGAGCCGTTCCTTGGCGAATCGCTCCACCATCTTTTCCTCCAGCGACAGCGTCGGGTCCGTCTCACCGAAACGACGGTCGACAAACTCGGACACGCGCCCGCGGCCGAGGTACTCGGGCAGGAGCGTCTCGTTGCGCTTCTGGATCGCCTTCGCCTTGGCCAGACCGGGGCGCCCCTCGACGCCCTTGGCTTTGCGACCCACGATCTCGTGCTTGCGACGCGTCACTTTGACTTCGAACGGGCTCTCCAGCTTGAGCACGTCGCCGCCACCAGCGCCGCCACTCGTGCGCACCTTTTTCTTGCCAGCAGCACCGCCGGCCACCTTGTCCTTCTTGCTCCACGAGCCCAGCACGCCCGCATCCTTGAGCGTCGTGCGCAGACGACGCACGGCAGACCCGCCAGAGCCCTTGGTTGGCTTCATTTGCCTGCTATTGTTCAAGCGTCGTTAGCAAGTTGGGGCGAGGCGAAGCGAGCGCGTGTGTGTGAGAGAGGGGCCATGTGGTCAATCACGGGCAGCAAACGTTTTAATTATGGCCTCCCTGTGTGGACGTGTTGCGTACAGTTGGATGACAGAATAAACGTTTTCCCTGAATTTACAGTGTGCCACCCTGTCCTCTCCAACATGGCCGCAAGATTTTCCTTATCCACGTGGCCTACTTTTCAAACCCAGCCCTTACGAAGTTGTCTTTGCAAGCCCGCATGTCCAACAGCCAAACGACGGTTGCGCCCGCAGCAGTAGCAGCAGCAGCAACAGCGGCGGCAATAGCTGTGCCCGTCCATGCTACGCCTGTTTCATCCGCCTCCTCCCCTGCGGCTTCAACTGAGTCTGGTGCAGTGTCGTCCACGAGTGTCAGCGACCGACACAGCAACGAGAGCACCGCCAGCAGCAGCAGCAGCAGCAGCAGCAGCAACAGCACAACCACAAGGGCGACAACGCCACCTTCGCGGCCCACGTCTGCCCTCTCCGCCACCGAGCATCTCGTGCACAGCGAGGACTTCTGCCGCTCGCACGTGGCCGGGTACGTCGCCCTCGACACGGCCCCAACGTGCGTGCTGCGGCTGCCCGGCCGGGACGGCGGCGAGCGGTACGTGCTGTCGGTCCTGAGCGAGCCAACGGGGCACGCGCCCGTGCTGGACGTGTTGGGGGCCATGCGGATGCTCACGCTCGAGCGACAGGACGCGTTTGGGGGCGACGACTTCCAGGAGGCGTTGGACCGTGGCTATCGACGCAACGACGCCAAAAGGGGCAAGGTAATCTAACCCGTACGTGTACACACCCTCACCATTTTGTTTAGAGCGATGTCCAGCACGTCGTCGAACTCGTCCAAAGGTTCAACACATTCTTTGACGAGGTGCAAGCAAATGGGACGGTCAAGCTGAGGTCGGCTGCGCCGATGCAGTCCACACTCGCGGCTCATCTGTGGCGGCAGAGCTATGAGCGCGTTGTCGATAACCCAGAGAGCCTCAATCGATACCAGAGCTTTAGCCGCGAGGTATTAAATCGATACCCACTGTCCCAGTAAAATCTCATCTCCCCCTTTTCATCTGTACCATGTAGGTCTACGGGGAGACCCTGTTCCCCCTTGTGAACGACATCCTGCGGCAAGTCAACCTGTCGAAAAAATCGCTGTTTGTGGACCTGGGAATGGGCATTGGCAACGTTGTTTTCCAGGTTGCGGCGCAGGCACAGTGCAATGTGTACGGCATCGAGCTGTTGGACAAGCCGTTCGAGTACGCCCAGGCGCTGCTGCAGGAATTGCAGGCGCGCTCGCTCAGCTACGGGCGCAAGATCGGCGCTACCATCCTTCGCAAGGGCGACTTTTTGCAGCACGACGAACTGGTTGTGCTCATGCCCGATGTCGACGTCATTTTCTGTCAAAACTACGCCTTTGACGCCCAGACAAACAACGGCCTGATCAACCTCTTCCTCACAATGAAGAATGGTGCCAAGATCATTTCGTTCAAGCCGTTCGCCCCGATCCGAACGCGCCTCACCGAGGTAAAGCGTAATATATTATGTTATTTTATTTAGCCTTTTTGTATTCTAGCACTCGATCAACGATCCCACGTCCATCTTCCGCGTGACCAAGCACACGTACACGCGCCCCGATGGCGTCTCGTGGATGACCACGCCCATCGACTACTTTATGCATGTCATCGACCGCGACCAGTACAAAAAGGCCAGCGAGGAGCTCCTGCGCAACTCGCCCTCGCCCTCGCCCTCGCCCGTCTCGCCCTCGGCATCCCCCGAGCGTTCGGCCAAGCGGTTCAAGGGCGACGATTCATGAGACATTAGTTATTTTTTTTTATTTTTATTGTTCTTGTCTTCATTTTTTCTTTTTGCATGCAATAAATTTATGCCAAGCCAACCAACCAAGCGAGAAAGTACACGGCTCCGCTCACAACAGCGGCAGAACTGGCCTCGACCATGGACTGCATGGCGGCTAACCTCGTGGCCATCCGAGCGACAAAGCTGGTTGGCACGGCATCTGTCGTGGGCTTGTTGTCCTGATCCAGCAGCGGAACGACGACCCTGGTCTCGCTCGTGGCCTCCACGACAGACTCCTTGACGGATCGGTGCAGCCGACGGTACAGGTCGATTATCGCCCCGGCGAGTGCAAAAATGGCCACGCCGATGTAAAACTTGTTCATTTCGTCGGTTCTTCTACTGATCGACTTTGGGGTATCTGTTGGGCCTGGGCTGGCAGCCTTGCGGGATCGTGCACTGCTCGATCGGCCGAGGGACGTGCTGCGGCCCTGGTGCTCGTACAGCCGCTGCACAACGGCCTTGGCCAGCTCGACGTCCTTGAGCTGCTTGTTCCACAGCTCGATGTTTGCGGTGACGGCTGGTGTGGTGTGCGGGGACTGTGTCCAGGCAAACTTGAGGCAGTGGCTGTAGACGCCGTCGAGCGTGTCGACGACGTCGGCCACGAGGCGATCGCAGAACCGCTTGCCAATCTCCTGGACGAAATCCGTGGGCTCTTCGAGTGGGACAAAGATGGACGATGCAAAGGTCTCTGCGCTGGCCGCGATGCGCTTCTCCAGCTGGTCCATCTTGAAGCACGCAAAGTAGTTGGCCACCTCGCCGTCCAGTAACTGCTTGACCCTGAGTGACCCCTTGGACCGGTTCATTTTGGCGTGGTGCTCCAGCATCTTGTCGGACACAGCGGCAACGATATCGCGTGGCAGATCAGGGGTCCACTCAGTGATAACGTCGGTGATCTTGCCCGCAATCTCGCGCTGCTTGGCCAGCACGTCCTCGGTGCGCAGGGCCGCGGGGTCGCTGCTGCCGCTGCCGCTGGTCGTCGTGGCCGCGAGCATGTCGTCCAGGTCGGGCGGCAACGTGTCGCGCAGGTACTGCACAAAGTCCTTGCGGATATCGAGCACGATCTCGGCTGCGGCGCGTTGGCGCCAGTCGGTCTCATACATGCCCTTGGTCTCCTTGAGCACGTCCACAAACTGGCCGGCCAGGCTCGCCTTGAGGTCCCGCTCCGACCGGCGCAGCGAGTCCAGGATGGCGTCCGTATTGATGCCCCTCAGCACCTTGTCAAAGAGGTGCTCGAGCAAGGCTGCCTTGCCGCAGAGGGACGCGTTGCCGTCCGTGGTGATGCCCAGGTCCTCGAGCACAGAGAGTTCGTCCCGCCCCTGCTGCTGTTGCCCTGGTGCGAGCACCGATCGATAGGCAATGGTCATGGCCACGTTGCTCCGCTTTGCTTGACGCACTAGGTCGCTCGCATGCTCGAGCAGCGTGGGGACATACTGGGCGCTGAGCTTGTCCATGTGCGTGCTGGCCACCACAAACTGCACCCGCTCCCAGCTGTGCCCGTTGAGCCCGATGTCTTTGACAACGTCGGTCACGATGGGGTCGGCAAGGATCTGGCCCACGTTCTTGTCGCTGGCCGCGGGGTTGACGACCACGACAGCGAGCACACGCGAACGAGCAGCGGCACCAGGACCAGCACCGGGTGTGGTGGCTTTGAGCAGCTCGTACCAGTCGGCCTGGGCACTTGCAGCCTCCAACGTATTGGCTGTTTTGCCCGGCATGTCGACAAAGACCAACGGAGTCGCGCCCGGGTCGCGTACGGTGATCTCGGCCGTGTACCGTGGGTCGATGCTGACACGAGCCTTCACGCCAGTGCTGCTGTTCAGGCTGTTGTCGGTCAAGTGCGCGTCCCAGAAGGCACGGAGGTGCTCGGAAACGGCCTCGTCGCTGTTGCTGTGGAAAAGAGGGATAGCGGCGGCGGTGAAGCGGGGGAAGGCGAGGGTGTAGCGCGTCTCGTTGGGTGCGGGTGAACGGGGCACGGGGATGAGCCGCACGATCGAGCGCGTGGACTGGTGCGCGCTGACGGGCAAGTGCACGTTGGTCAGGTCCGAGATGAGGGTGGTCTTGCCAGAGGACTGCAGCCCAAACATGCGCACCTCGCACCCGCTCAGCGACGATGTCACCTCGGGGAGACCCAGAGAGAACAGGTGCGTCAGCAGGCGCGCGGCAGAGTGGTGCGATGGCGACGAGGACGGCAGCGGCGCCGTCGCGCTGGAAGCATGGAATGCGCGCACACAGGCAGCAAACATTGACTGGAAAAAATAAAAAAAAACCGTGCGACATCAAGTTTCACGTTCAGTTTGTCTGGCCAACTGAAAATTACAAGCGGCTATTTTCCAAAGACGACGTGCTCGCTGAGGTCCCACAGCTGCTTGGCCGCGGCGATGTTGCGCGCGTGCGTGTACAGGCCGAGGAGCGGTGGCTTGACGTTGTCGTCGGGGAGCGTGTAAGTGACCTCATTGTTCTCGAGGTAGAGGCCGCCGAGCCCGTTGAGCTTGGGGCTGACGGCGGCAAAGACGTTGGTGGATGCGCCCTGGCCCACGGTCTTGAGCTGGCGATCGGGGTCGAGGACTGGCTTGCCCTCCTCGTCAAACATGCCAATGCTCTTGAGGACGGCGGGCAGGTTGGGGTTCTCGTTGCCCAGGTTGGTCACGATCATGCCCGGATGCACCGAGAACGCTCGGATGTGCTCACTGCGCCAGCGTTGGTCCAGCCCGAGGGCAAACAGGACGTTGGCCGTCTTGCTCTGGCCGTACGCGAGCATGGGGTCGTACGGCCTGTGCTCAAAGTTGATGTCGTCAAAGACAACGGGGCTGCGGCGATGGCCCCACGACGCGACCGACACGACACGCGCACCGTTGGCTTTGACGAGCGCCGGCTTGAGCAGCAGCGTCAGCTGGAAGTGGCCCAGGTGGTTGGTGGCAAACTGCAGCTCGAAACTGGACGGAGCAATGTACTCTAGGGCGCACACTTAAGTAGTCATGTGCGCGTCTCAGTTGGGTCTGGGTGTTGTCAAGGCAGAACGCGAGCGACGTGCGCACGAGCGGGCGACCAAGGGCGCCGTTGCCGTGCTCGTTCGCTACCTGCGTCGCCACGTGTCACGCGTCAAGTGGCGGGCGGCTGAGCGGCGCCGTTTCGACGAGGCAATGGGACCGTCGTCGCCAGTGACGTTTCCCTCCCGCAACAGCGTTGGCGAGTGGCTTGGGGATGCTGCTGCGTTTGCGGCGTGGTACGAGCCCCGTGTGGACGGCCCGCGGCTGGTGCTGCTGGCCAAGGCGATGCTGCAACCAGTGCCCGGCGCGGCGGTGCTGGGCGAGACAATGGACCTGATCAACCCTGGTGGCCGTGTGACGCAAAGGGCGATGAGGCGGCTGCTGATGCTGGCCGTGAGGCGGCTGGCGGCAACGGACGAAGACGCGGCCGTGCTCCTCAGGCTGCTTGTGCTCACGCTGACGTCACAAGAGAGGAGGGCGGCCATGCTGTTTGACGACCCGGAGGCTGTGCCCCTTCTATGCTGTGCGATCCAGCGGGGGGTGAGTGCCACGACTGCCAGTGGATCAAAGGGCAGTACCGCCAGTGCCAAGGTGCACGTGTCAGCGTTGGCGTCGCTCGTGGCACAAGGCGCAGCCAAGGAGGCCGTCGTGACCAACCTGCTCGCGGTGCCACTGCTCATGACGCGGCTGACCGACGATGTGGCCAGCAAGATCGTGCTGCCAAAGGCCATCGAGGCGGTCAAGCAGCTGGCCAGCGACCCGCAGCTCGTCAGGATCGTCGCGTCGGCACGGCCTGGCAACGGAACGCTCTTCCTCGTCGGCAACCTCGTCGATCTGTTTGCGCTGTGCATCAGCAGCAACAAGGCCAACGACGAACGCGACGTGTTTGTGGCAGCAGTAACAGCACTCTTGTGGCAGTGCAGGTCGTACGTTGCGCGGCAGGCACACGGCACACAGAACGTCACGCACCACCCGCTGTTTGACTGGTACTCTGGCCCCTCCGATCCCAACGACTCGCGTGTCTTGCCCAGTGTCGCAAAGCAAATAGCACAGCTCTGGTCGGCTGCGATCCTCCGCCGTCTTTTTGCCTCGACCGAGACCACCACGGCACTACAGAGCATTGCCCTCATGCAGAGTGCCCGTCTGATCCTTTGCATCCAGGTATGTAATACGTTTAATTTTTTTTTTAAAAAAAATTTGTTCATAGGAGACACTGCCCGCAACCAAAAAGGAGATCCTTAGTGCGATCGCGTACCTTCCTGGGCTGCTCCCTCCACTCTGGCGCGATATTGTCCAATTCGGGCCAACGGGCCAGTTTGCCGTCTTCCTCAACGCTGCTGAAAAGCCCTTTGCCGAGCCGCTCATGCCGCTGTTGCAGCTCTTCTGCCTCGGTGCTGCGCAACTCTTTGAGTACACCTCAACTGCTGAAAACCTATTATTTAGTAATTTGTCTGCCAAACTAGGGTGCTTGATCTGCAGGAAATGTATGAACAACAAGAGCCTTTCAGGCTGGACGAACTGGCCGTCATGGCCAAGTACCTTCAGCAGTTTATGTTTAAATGCCTCATGGCCAACGCGTCCGTGTCAGCCATTGGCGAGGTCGACAAGACCCTCTGGTCTGGGCTGCTCAACCCGATGCGGGCCATATTAGGGATACTTCACGAACGCGACGAGGCGCGATCCTTTTGTCCCCAAAACACATGGCCGATCGCTGCCGCCTCGACATCTGGCTTCAAAGGCGCACTCGTCAAAGGGACAGAACCCGGTCCGATGCTCGTCCTGCGGGTCCAGCCCACGGCGATCCCCTTTGCGACACGGCTGCAGCTCCTCCAAAAGACGTTTGAGGATAAGCGGCAGGCCGATTTTGTTGCGGCCGGCGGCGAACGGCCTCGTGGCACCATCCTCAAGTTGCATCGCCTTACCATTCTCGACGATGCCCTCAAGACCTTTTCCAGGTAAGAGGAACACCTTTTGAAAAAATAAATGTATTTTTATTTCCACTTTTTTTTTTTAAGGCTCACGAGGGAACAGCTCCAAGGGGTCGTGCGAATCCAGTTTGTCAACCAGCAGGGCCTCAATGAGGCAGGCATTGATCAGATGGGGCTTCTGAAGGAGTTTCTGGAGGAATCGTGCAAGCAGCTCTTGCATCCCTCCCATGGGTAAGAAAAATTTTTAAAAAAAAAAAGAGTCAACCAATCGGCATTGAATAATAATAATAATAACCGTTCCAATGGTGCTAGCATGTTTGCGGTCACACACGATCAGCAGCTGTACCCTGCGCCCTTTCGCGACGATGGCAGAGGAGCCGATGTCTTGCCGCTTTTTGACCTGCTGGGACGTCTCCTGGGCAAGGCCGTCCGCGAGGGCATTGTCCTAGGTATTATTTGTACGCAGTACATGCAAATACGTTTGTGACTAATTGCTATAGATACTCCATTATCGCCTGTTTTTTTGGCCAAACTGCATCGCGCGCATTCGCCCTTGAGCGATCTGCCGCAGTTGGACGACAACTTGTACAAGAACCTGATGTTTGTGAAGCGCTACGACGGCAACGTGGAGGATCTCGCGCTGACTTTTAGCATCGACGAGGAGATTGTCAAATCTGGTACGTGAGTTTTTTCTTTTTTTTTCCTTTCATTTCATTTTATCCTGAATAAATAAATAGATGGATCAAAGAGCATCGTCTCGAGGGACCTCAGGCCCGGTGGCAGCGCCTTTGCCGTGACGAGCGACAACAAGATCGCATACGTCCACGTGCGAGCCGACTACCGTCTCAACCGGCAAGTGGCCCTGCAGACCAAGGCCTTTGTCAACGGTTTCTCGTTGGCACTGGAGGACCAGTGGCTACGCTGCTTCACTCCGGCCGAGTTGCGTCGCTTGGTCTCGGGCGACGACGCCGATCTCGACATGGAGGACCTGAAGCGACACGCCCAGTACGCGGGCGGGTACCACGGCTCGCACAAGGTCGTGCAGTGGCTGTGGCAGACGGTCAAGGAGATGGCCCCAGAGGACCAAAAGCTGTTTCTGCGCTACGTCACGTCGTGCTCGAAACCTCCGTTGTCCGGGTTCAAGTCGCTCAATCCCGCATTCACCGTCCGCTCGGTCGACAGCGATCCGGCCACGTCGGCCGCGTCGTCGGCAGGCATCGGGCCACCCACGGTTGTGGGCACGCTGTCGGCCTTCTTTGGCATCGGGGCTTCGTCAGCGGCAAACGACACGGACAGGCTGCCGTCGGCGTCGACCTGCTTCAACCTGCTAAAGCTGCCCGTGTACAAGTCAAAAAAGCATCTCAAGGAGAGGCTGTTGTACGCGATCCGTTCCAATGCGGGCTTTGAGCTCTCCTAATACCGTAACCTATTTTATTTTTTATTTTTTTTGTAGTTGGTTTAATGAAAAATCACAAAACTAAAACAAAAGCGACAAGAGGGGGAGGGAGGGTACTCCTTTAGTACGGAGAGTATTATTTATGTTACAAGGAAGCCGAGGTCGCCTTGAGGAGCCGGTGGACCGTGTCGCAGATGCGCATGAGACGGTTCTGGCCCTCAGTGACGCGACAGGCCGCGGCGGCAAGCTGCTGCTCGCTGACGAGACCAAAGTGCTTTTGCATGGTCACGCTGAGGGTTCCGCTGGGGTACTCGACCAGGGAGCCCTCCGAGCAGGAGAACCGGAAGCGGATCGTGACGGCGCCGTGAATGCCATTGGCCACACGAACCACGACCATCGCCTCAGGCACCTTGGCGAGAGAGCTGACCGTGCAGTTGGTCTCGAAAAACTTGCCCATGACTGAGACTTCCTTCTCGAGCCCGACGAGGTTCTGGTACGTTTGGTCGATCGTTTTGAGAGCCTGGGCAGATTGAAGAATTAAAAATATGTCAATGATGCTTTCCGATGCTTTACCTGAGAAATTGTGCCAAGCGAAAACTCGACGTTGGCCTTGGAAAGAGAGGCGAGACCGCCGAGGAGGTGGAGAACGTCTGCCGAATCGCCGCTCGGTTGTGACGAGGTGATCGGAGAGACGATCAAATTCGCGAGGTTTCCGCTGCTGCCGTTGCGCACCATCTCGGCCGAAACAAGGCCGTCAAACAGGATTGCAATGCGGTTGTTGCTGACCTCGTTGATCCGCCAGGAGACGGACGCATAAGCCTTGCACAGCGAGGCTTCAAAAAAGATGCTCTTTAATGACCGTGCATGCATAAATATGTACCCTTGGCAGAGTGAACATCAGCGGGCGTAACTTTGATAATGGCTTGAGCGGCCTTTTGGCGGGCCACCTCGATGGCGGCCTCATAATTGGCCTGGGACTGCTGTTGCAGCTGCTGTTTGCGGGCTTCGATGTCCTCAACGTGGTCCTTGAGGGCCTGGTCAGACTGGACCTGGAGCTCCTTGAGCTGTTGCGTCTTTTCATCGGCGGCCTTCTTGCGTGCCTCCACGTTGGCTCGTCGTTGCAGCAACTGCTCCATTTTTAATAAGAAGATGTAATTCACGCGGAGAGGGGGGCTTGGTACCTCGTTCTGCTTGTTCAGCAAAACCGCCTCCATCTCGTTTAGACTGGAGCCAAACTTGTCGAGGTACTCTTGGTCGCGGGCCATGTTGGCCGAGGCGTTCTCGAGATCGGACAGATAGGACGACGTGAGCTTTGATCGCCACATGTACCAGGCCTGACGTGCGTGAAGGCGAGCGAGACTTCTGGCATTTCGGACCCGTTGCTGAACAAGAGGAAGAAAATTAACTACTTTACGTACTTTTGCATAGTCTTACCATGGCAGCATTGGCGTACGCCTCGTCGGCGTCGGTTGCAGCCAAAAAGATCTGGGGAGGGTACAGGTTAATGGCGTTCTCAAGCTCGGCGATGGCTTCGCGGGATTCCTCGCCAACAACGCCCAGCTCCTCGCATCCCTTTAAAATAAATAAATACGTAAGTAATAAAAAGAGTGCGTTAACATACGTATTTAAACATGTCGCGCTGGGGCTTGGTGATGCATGTCTCGATTGCAAAGTCGTCGAGGGTGTTGAGCACAACGGCCTCTGCAGAACGAAAAAAAAGAAAAAAAGGAGAGGTTTATTTCATGTCCCAGCAATTATTGGTAGGGAGATACGGTGAACGGGTGCGAGCGACTCGCGGCTGCGGCTATTGCCCGTGTCCCAAAAGTTGATGCCGGCGGTTTGAAGGAAAGCGGTCAGGCTGATCGTAGCTGCAACGGGGGCTTGCGCTTGCGCTTGCACTTGCTGCTCGACTTGGACGGCAGGGGCGACAAAATCGACGTCCATCGAGTCATCTTCGTCGACCTCCTTTGCCAGGTGGAAATCGGATCGCTCGCCCAGAGGGGAAACGGAAGATAGGTTGATACTGCTGTGGACGGGCGTGGCCACGGCAGCGGTAGCAGGACTGGGATCGGTATTCTCTTTGTTGTCCTTGGTTGGCGATCCCGGTGCGAGCGACAGTTGCTCTGAGGCTGCAGGCGTGGCGGGCTCCGGGATCTCCTTGACGAAATCAAAGGTCTCGGCGGTGAAGGAGATGTCCAGCAACTGGGCCATGGAGCTTGCTGCGGCTGTTGACTCTTGCACGAGGCTGCCCATGTTGGAGCTGGTGAGGTCCATGTCGGCCTCCTCCTCCTCCTCCTCTAGCTTCTCATTTTCATCGGTCACAGGCGCCAATGGGGCGTGGGTTGGCGCGACGGGTGTAAGCGTAATCGCAGGCAGAGTGGGCAGGTCGTCGGTCGAGAAGGCGCGCACAGGCGTTGGCTCTGCGGCCGGTGTGAACGACAGTACGGGGAGCGTGGGCAGATCGTCCTCCAGGTTGGTGGCCGCAGGGATTGGCATGTCGTGAACGACCTCCTTGGCGGCCACAGGCGCAGGCGTGTAGAGGACCGCCGGCAACGTCGGCAAGTCGTACTCGCCACCATCCTTGATGGGCGTGAGCTCCATCGACGTGTCGTCGGCGTCAAAGCCAGCGAAGTTGGAGGCCATCGAGGCGCGACGGCTAGAGGCGTAGGTCGCGGCCGCGATCGACGCGTGCGGTGTGTTTGGCGTGAGGATCATCGAGTCGTCCACCATGCGCTGGCGCTTGCTGGGGCTCAAGGTTGCTGGAGTCATCGGGGCGCTCACGGGCATGGGCATGGGCATGGGCATGGGCGTGCTGGCCTTGACCATTTGGGTAAACTCCATGTCGTCGTCAAAGCTCTGCCGTTTGCCGAGCGAGGAGAGGGGGGTCGACTCCATACTCATGGTCGACTGGTGCGAGTTTGCAGGGCTCTTGGGCGTCTGCGGTGCGGACACAAACGACGGGACCATCTGGGTAAACTCCATGTTGACGACGCCTGGAGTGGACGGTGGCTTGGACACAAACGACGGGACCATCTGGGTAAACTCCATGTCGGCCGCACCTGGGGTCGCGGGTGTGGCGGGCACAGAGACGATCCTGGTAAACTCCATGTCGACCGCACCTCCGGGGGTTGAAGGCGTGGCAGGCACCGAAAGCATTTGGGTCAGCTCCATGCCCACGGCAGAAGGGGTGGCGGGCGTCTGGGGGATCGGCTGCAGGCTCGATTCGAGCATCTGCGTAAATTCCATACTGGCCATGTTCGACTTGAGAACGCTGGCGGGGGTGCGGGGACCACTCTCGACCATCTGGGTAAACTCCATGGAGACAAATGAGGGTGTGGCGGGCGTGGCGGGCGTGGAAAAGGCGGCCGCGGCAGGAGTGGACGAGACGACCATCGAGAGAGTAGGGGCCGCGGGGGTGGCAGGCGTTGCAGGCGTTGCGGGCGCAGAGACAAACATCATGTCTGCAAATGAGGTTGTCTTGCCCGCGCGCGTCTCGATCGAGGCGGACAGCGACGCTGACGCTGACGCCGACGACGAGGACAACGAGGGCGGCTGGAACGACGTGAACGACGTGGGCACTAGGCTCGATCGTTGCTTGAGGATCCCCTGGGGCTTGAAACCGGGCGCGAGGCTGGGACGGCTCATGTTGAGCTTGGTCGAGAGCTGCTCAAACGTGAGCGAGTCGTCGCTATCCTCGTCCTCGAGGATGCCGAAGGGGTTGTCGGCCAGTTGCTGCTTCTTTTTCTTTTCGCTCTCGGGGGTCTTGAGGCTGTCGCCGGGCGAGACGAGCGAGGTCAGAGCGGGCAGCTGCTGGAGCAGCCCCTTTTGCTGCTCCTCCTCGATCTCGTCCTCGTCCATCTCGTCGTCGTCCACTTGCTCGCCGGTGACACCATCGAACGTATGGGTCGTTGTGGTCGGGATTGTGGGAGGTCCAACGGTCACGGGCGAGGGGAAGGCCATCTGCAGCGCGTTGGCCTCGTCGGTCGCCGACATGAGGGCCGAGTCGGCCGTGTCGGGGGAGGCGACAACGTTCTTGATGAGCGGCCGCATCCGATCAGGGCCGACGGACGAATCCGGGTTCTCCTTGTCAAACACCCTGTCCCAAAGCAAAAGTAAGTATTACTGGACGGGTGGAAGACAGCGGAGGACGCTACCGGACTTTGGTCTGGGCTGCAAAGGAGACACGACGGCCAAGTGACATCCTGCTCTTCTTTTTCTTGTTCCTGTTTTTTTTAGAGAGTTATTGTTGGTCGCTTTGCCTGGTAGAAATAGCAGCAACGTACTGTGCGTTGGCGTCGAGCGCCGACAGGGCCGAGCGGAATATGGGTCCGACGGTGGCGGGCGCTTGCACTGGCTCCATCCTAATTTTTTTTTTGTTGTCCGTTACAACGTAATCCCACCAAAATAACGGCAACTCAAAAAACAAACAAACAAGGGAGGACCAAATACAAAAGAAAGCAGGGAAAACAGAACAGCATGAACCGGCAAACGCGTGTGCGCTGTCCGTCGGCGCCCCACAAACCACCAGCAGACTCCAACGAGATTTTCAAAAAAGTTTGGCGCGCCGACACCAACGGGTGGCCACGTGGACGAAATTATACCAACAAGTGAATGTGTGAATGTGAGCCAGAAAAGTGCAAAGATGAACACTGAACCTCACTGTGAGGTTACTTTTTGCCTTCAGTGAAGCCAGGAGTGAGTGAGTGCACTATTTTCTGCATCGTGTCCAACCCGGATCGGACGTCTCCAACTGTAACAAGGTACGTTTTGGTTTACGGTGACTTTGTTGACTGACTGCACTCTCTGCATGTACTGCTGCCGTCACCCTACACTTCTACCTGCACA
>Ga0302226_10002124_pt1 | contig 14239 bp, 11 predicted proteins | sample II_Palsa_E3_3_FD_193524 | JGI IMG/M metagenome (GOLD analysis project Ga0302226, IMG submission 193524) | Peat permafrost microbial communities from Stordalen Mire near Abisko, Sweden - II_Palsa_E3_3 | ecosystem: Environmental > Terrestrial > Soil > Palsa > Peat permafrost | place: Sweden...
GCGCTTCTTCGGCGCAGAAGTCACCAAGGCCGTCATCACCGTCCCCGCCTACTTCAACGATGCTCAACGCCAAGCAACAAAGGATGCCGGAAGAATAGCCGGCCTCGACGTCCTTCGCCTCGTCAACGAGCCCACCGCCGCCGCCCTCGCCTATGGCCTCGACAAACAAAAGGACGGCATCATCGCCGTCTACGATTTCGGCGGCGGCACCTTCGACATCTCCATCCTCAAGCTCCACGACGGCATCTTCGAAGTCATCGCCACCGGCGGCGACACGCACCTCGGCGGCGACGACATCGACCTTCTCCTCACCGCCGTAGCCCTCGACGACATCAAGGGCGATCTCGCCCTCGACGTCACCCAAAACCCCGAAGTCATCCAGCAACTCCGCAAAGCCGTCATCGACGCCAAGATCGCCCTCAGTGCAGCCGACAGCACTCGCCTCGCCCTAACCCTCCCAGACGGCAAACTCTACGCCCGCGAAATCACGCGCACCCAATACGAGCAACTCATCGCGCCCATCATCCAACGCACCGCCGCCCCAGTTAAACAAGCCCTCAAAGACGCGAACCTAACCCCCGACCAAATCGACGAAGTAGTAATGGTAGGCGGCAGCACCCGCATCCCCGCAGTCCGCACCCTCGTCACGCAACTCTTCGATCTCGAAGCCCGCGGCCGCAAGCTTCACACCTCGCTCAACCCCGACGAAGTCGTGGCCCTCGGCGCCGCCGTGCAAGCGCAAATCCTCTCCGGCACAGACAACGCCGCCACCAACGACCTCCTCCTCCTCGACGTCACGCCGCTCTCCCTCGGCATTGAAGCCCTCGGCGGCGTCATGTCCAAAGTCATCCAGCGCAATTCCACCATCCCCGCCTCCGCCACCGAGCACTACACCACCGGCGTCGACGGCCAGACCAACGTAGCCATCCACGTCCTGCAAGGCGAGCGCGAACTAGCCAAAGACTGCCGCTCCCTCGCCCGTTTCGACCTCAAGGGAATCCCCCCGATGGTCGCCGGCCTCCCCCGCATCGAGGTCAAATTCCTGATCGACGCCAACGGCATCCTACATGTCAGCGCTCGCGAACAGCGCAGCGGTCAGGAAGCCAAGGTAGAAGTCAAACCCACCTACGGCCTCACCGACGAGCAGGTAGAAACCATGATCCTCGAATCCTTCGACCACGCCGAGTCCGACATCTCTGCGCGTCAACTCATCGAAGCCCGCAACGAAGCCCAGACCATTCTCGACGCCCTCGTGAAAGGCGAAAAATCTCCCGCCTGGCAGCAGCTCTCTCTCGGCGAGCACGCCTCCATCGAGTCCCATGCCACCGAGCTCCGCCGCATCATGCAAGGCGACGACTACAAAGCCATCCGCGAAGGCATTGAGTACCTCGACAAGGCCACCCGCCGCTTCGCCGAACTCATGATGGACGCCGCAGTAACCGGCGCGCTAGGCGGCAAGACCATGGCCGCCGCCGGAGAATCCCTCGCCGCCAATCAGCAAGGCGCAACCCCCACCGCCCCCCACGCATTCGCCAAAGCCGAAGTCACCCCCACCGCCCCAACCAACGACCTCGAGCGCGCCGAACAAAACCCCGAAACCCCCGGCCAATCCACCGAAGACTAAACTCGACGAGCCCGCCGCCCAGGCAATCAACGGCGGACCCGTCACGCAATCGCGTTAGCGTTCCCAGAACGGCGGCGGCTCAATCCCCAGCGCCCGCAGATACACGTATCCCTGCCCGCGATGGTGGATCTCGTTGTCGATCGCGTATTGGATCGTCGCGATCCCCGGCATCTCCCATTCTCCAAACGCCTTCTCCACCACAAAGAATCGCGCCTCGGGAATCGTCGGAAACTTCTCATCCAACAGTTTCGTTTGAACATCCCAAAGACTCAGCAACTCACTCTTCGTCTTCGGCTTCTGGTACTCAAACGACGCCCATTTGCCAGTAGCCACGCCCTCCACCACCGGCACCGCCATGCTGATCATCTCCTGTGCCAGCACCCCAAAAGGCCGCATACCCCCCACAGAAAATTCAAACAGCTTATCCTCCGGAAACGCCTCAATCGTCCTCCGCGTAAGCCGCCGATGTCCCTGCCAGTTTTGCAGCAGAGTGTCCGCCGAAATCAGGTTGATGCTTGTCGTTGCGCTTGCCATTTTCATCCTCCAAGACCCCATTTAGGGCTAAACTCAGCCTACAAATGATTCCCGACAATAACTGTCGCAAATCGAATGAGAATGAAAGTTATGCATGATCCGATCGTTCGCGTCTTCACGCTGCTGGAACTTCTGCAAAGCCGCGATCGCATCACCGGAGCCGAGCTGGCAGATCGCCTCAAAGTAGACCTCCGCACAGTCCAGCGCTACATCGTCCGACTCAAAGACCTGGGTTTCCCCGTCGCGTCGTCCCCCGGAGTTGGGGGCGCCTACCGCCTTCGCTCAGGCTTTCGTCTCCCCCCACTTCTGCTCACGAACGAAGAAGCCTTCGCCCTCTCTCTCGGCCTGCGCGCTCTCCGGCAAGTCGGTCTCGCCGCCTTCGCGCCCGCCACCGAATCCGCGCTAGCCAAGCTACAACGCGTTCTCCCCAAAACCCTGCGCGAAAGCATCCGCACCGTCGAAGACGTCGTCTCCATGGAACCCAGCCCCTGGGTCGTGCCCGCGTCCATGGAGTGCGTCATCGGCGCTGCCACGGCTATCCGCACCAGCCACCGCGTGCGCTTCCACTACCAGTCTCACAGCGAAGCCACCACCTGCCGCGAGATCGAACCCTACGCCGTCCTCCACACCGACGGCCGCTGGTATCTCATCGGCCACTGCCTCACCCGCCAAGCCGTGCGAACCTTCCGACTGGACCGCGCCACCCACCTCGAAATCTGCCCCGCCGACTTCCATCCCCCCATCGACTTCGACCCGCGCCTCTATCTCGCCCAGCACATGCCCTTCGTTCAATCCGACTACGCGATCGATGTCTGGATCGACATGCCCCTCGAAGAAACCGAGCGCAGCTTCGCCCTCTGGAGGGTTGCAATCGAATCCGAGAATGGCGGCACGCGCCTGCGTTGCGGTCGCGATCGCCTCGAGCTATTCGCCGCAATGCTTCTCAGCACGCGGCGCAGAATCGTAGTGCACAGCCCCCCTGAACTCCGCGAAACCTTCCGCGACTTCGCAACGCTCGCGACCCAGGCCGCACAACCCCAACCCCAGCCATCGCCCGCGCAAGAAATCTAGCAGCACGTTGAAAAACAAATGCGAGCCCGCAGGCTAAGGCGCCACCGCCGCCTTCATCCCCACAATCTCCCCCGCCGAAGTCCCCGCCACTTCTCTCCAAGGCGTCCCCACAAACTCCCGATCCTTCCCCGACCCCACCTCAACAAACTCCACCGACACAACCTCCCCGGGAATCCGCGCCCCAAACCAATGCGGATCCTCCCTCTGCCTCCACGTCACCAACCCCAACACCGCGCCCGCAGGATACGCCACCCCCGCCCGCGCCGCGCTCACCGCCGCATCATTTCCAAACAGCGTAGCGGTCGTATCCTGCGCGCGATCCACCACCGCAGTAATCGCCTTCCACTCCATCACCGGATACGGCAGCCCCGCCCCAACTCCCGCCTGCACGTTATACAAATCCGCATCCGCGATCTTCTTCCGCCCACACCCGCACACCATCAGCATCAGCACGCAAACCATCACACGCATCTTCATCGCGCACCTCCCGATCGCGGCAGCGGCAACGTGTACACATAGTCGTTCTCCCTCACCGGCTCATGACACCCCATGCACTCATTATCAAAGTGAGGCCCCTTCCCATAAGGCTTCAACTCCGCCCCCTTGAACCGCGCGTACCCCCATCCGCCCGTCCCCGCATACTGCACCCGATGCTTCTCCATAAACTCCACCTGCACAAACTTCCCCGGCACGATACGCCCGTGCCCATCATCCACCGCCTGAAACGTAATCTTCGCAAACGCCGCACCCTCCGGCCACGACGGCAACTGGTGTTTCTCGATCGCGCCAATCGCCAAATCATTCCCCGTAATAATTCGCAGCGTGTGATTATCCCCGCGATCGGTCGTACTCACCACCCGCCAATCCGCATACCCCGGCAGAAACGGAACCCCGTTCGGCGAAGCCGCAGCCGGAGCGCTCAAATGTTGCGGAGCCTCACCCGCCGCCACGCCACTAGCCCCAACCCCCGGCTTGAACGGCGCAAGATATTCCTTCAACACCGCCAACTCTTCCGCCGTAACTCCCGACCCCGGATGCCCCTTCAGATAAAGCGGCAACGGCATCGCCCCCAACGCAACCTGGTTAACCGACTCATACAGCGCGGCCTGCTGCGCCGCCACCGGCTTCGTCCCCAACTCCGAAAAATTCAGCACCGCCCGGGCCCGCTGCACATCGCTCGCCACCACCCAGTACATCGGTGCCACATGATCCCACCACGCCAGCCGCGGCTCATCCGAGTGGCACGCATAACACCGCCGCACCAATATCTCCCTCACCTCCGTCGGCACCTGCGCCTCCGCCTTTGGTCCCCTCACCGTCCCCAACGACGGCCGCACCGCCTGCATCGCGATCCCCACCGCGACCACCCCAAGCGCCATCCATCCCAACGTCCGTCGCCAACCCGTTCGCCGCCCAGCCCATTCCATAGCAGTCAAGTTACAGCCCCTCAAGCTCGAATTCTACCTCCGCCACCACCAACCTACCCGCGTACCATCACCAGCAGCTTCTCCCCATCCCGAAGTTCCCCTTGACGGGCCGCGCACTGCTCCCGACAATACTCGAATGCCCCAACGTCTTGTCTCTCCCCGCCACCTGCTGGCCTGCATCGTGGCTTGTTTTGCCTTCGCGCATTCCTCCGCAGCCTCAGCTCAAACCTGGCGCGAGATTCGATCCCCCCACTTCACGGTAATCACCGACGGCTCCGACAGCGACGGTCGCAATGTCGCCAAAGAATTCGAGCAGATGCGCTCCGTCTTTGCGGTTCGCTATAGCCACTGGACGCTCGAAACAGGCGCACCCCTGCTCATCATCGCCGTGCGTGAGGACGGCCTGCGCTCGCTCGCGCCCATCTTCTGGAAAGAGCGCGATAAGTGGGCCGGCGAATTCTTCCAAGGCTGGGAGCGAAAGTACGCCATGGTTCGTCTCGATTCCTTCGGCGATCTCAACCAGGCCGTCATCTTTCACGAATACACGCACAGCATCTTCCACGCCAACCTCCATTGGCTGCCCGCCTGGCTCGATGAAGGCCTCGCTGAGTTCTACGGCTACACTCGCTTCCAGAGCGACCACATCTACATCGGCGCACCCACCATCCGCTACAGGCTCCTGAGGAGCCAAACCCTTATCCCGATGCCGGAGATGCTCACCGCAAACGATCGCACGTTCATGAAAGATCAGCAGCGCGAGGAACTCTTCTACGCCGAATCCTGGGCCATGGTTCACTACATGGCCTTCGGCCCGAACATGGGCGGCGGCGCGAAGCTGAACGCGTTTATGAATCTGCTCGAAAAGGGCACACCCCAGCCCGAAGCCTTTCGACAGGCCTTCGGCGACCCTCAAGCGTTTCAAGAACAACTATCCGAATACCTCTTACGTCTCGGCATCGTCGCTGGCGTCTTGCCGCCCATCCAGGGTCTCGACGCAAAATCCTTTCCCGCTCGCGTCCTCTCCAAAGCCGAAGCCGACTACTATCTCGGTTCCATCGACCTAGGCGCCCACGATATTGCCGCCGCCCGCACTCAACTCGAGGCCGCCGAAGCCGCCGACCCCAACCTCGCCGGCCCCCATGAAGAGCTCGGCTTCCTCGCTTGGCGCGCCGGCAACGATGGCGAAGCCCGCCAGCAATGGCAGAAAGCCGTCGCCGCAGATCCCGCTTCCTACCGCTCCGCCTTCGCTCTCCTCATGTCCGGCACTCCCCTCAAGCAGCAAACTCCCGAGCAGCTCGAGCAGACCCGGCACGCTCTCGAAGCCATCAACGCTCAGGCCCCCAAGTTTGCTCCCGCCCTCGTCGAGCTCGCCCTGGTTCAGTGGCGCCTGGGGCATCTCATCGACGCCTACAAGACTTCGCTCGCCGCCGAAAAACTCGAGCCCTGGCGCGCCGAGTATCACCTCCTCACCGCACACATCCTCCTCCAGGGCAATCAGCCGGCAATCGCGGCAAACTTCGCGCGACAAGTTGCCGACCGCTGGCCTGGCTCTGATCACGACGAAGCAGTCGACCTCTGGAATCAAGTGCCCGTCGCCAATCGCGGTGACGGCCCTCCCCTCACCCTCTCTCTTCCCACCGACGCCACCGTGGCGCGCGGCACCATCCTCAGCACCGCTTGCGGCAAACCCGGCTTCACCGTCGTACTCCAACCCACCGACCCCAACGCCCCACCTCTGAACCTGATGTCCGCAGGCCCCTTCGAGTCCGGATTCGCCGACACCCTCTGGGTCGGCGAAGATCACTACACGCCCTGCCACCACCTCGCCGGTCTCCCCGCTCTCGTGGCGTACCAACCCGCCCCCAACGGCCCCGCAAAGCTCCTGGTCTTCGAAGTCCGCGATGACTTCCCCACCGCGACTCCCTCCGTACCCGCTCCCAAGCCAGCCGCCGCCGCCGCTACCCCGCCCCATCCCTAGCTCTCACACCGCCCTAGCTAACGCTCTATCATCTCCCCGTTCGCCGGAAGAAATATCTCGAACGCCGTCCCTAACACCGGCCCCTCACTCAAACTCCGCACCCGGATCCACCCGCCATGCTTGCGCACAATCTCATCGGACACCCATAGCCCCAACCCAATCCCCGTCGCCTCTTTCGTCGTAATAAATGGCTCGAAGATATGGTTCAACACCATCTGCGGCATCCCATGCCCCGTATCTGCGACCACCAGCTTCACCCCCTCCACCAATTTCCCGCGCGTCCAACTTCTCGTCCGCCGCACCCGTACCCGCACCCTGCCGTCTGACGTCGCATCCAGCGCATTGCTCACCAGGCTCGCCACCACCTGCCGAATCTCATCGCCCAGCCCCGTCACATACGCGCCCCGCTCGCACTCCGTGTTCACTTCAATATTCTTGCTCGCCAGTCGTCCCCGATACAGCGACAATACCGAGTCAACAATGTCGCAAATATCCACCCGCGCCGGCGAGACCGACTGCCGATGGAATCGCAGCGTCTGTGTCGTCACATGCGACACCCGCATCAACTCCTGCTCCGCCGTCTTCAAATAACCTCTCGTCACGTCCGTCAACGATTCATCCAGCAGCGCCAGGTACAGCGCATTCGTCACCCCCTCCAGCGGATTGTTGATCTCGTGCGCAATGCTCGCCGCCAGTCGCCCCGCCGTCGCCAGCTTCTCCGTCTTCCGCAGCGCCGCCTCCGCCAACTTCTGATCGTGTACATCCGTCGTACTGCCGATCCAGCGCCCCACCTCTCCTGCATCGTTCCTGATCGGGACCGCGCGCGCCAGGAAATGCCGGTACATGCCATCTTTCCGCCGTATCCGCATCTCGTCCACGTATGTCTCCCCTGTCTCAAAGCAGCGCTTCCAGGTCGCCTCCGTCCTCTCGACATCCTCTGGATGCAGAAACTTCTTCCAACCAAATCCCATCGCCTCTGCTTCCTTCACCCCAAGGTAATCCGAGAACCTCCGGTTGCAGTAAATGTTCTCGCCAAGTTCATTCGACATCCAGATCATCGCCGGCAAGCTCTCGGAAAGCACCCGGAACCGCTCTTCCCTCTCCCGCAACTCTCGCTCCACCTGCTTCTGCCGACTCAAATCCAGCGCGAACCCAATAAACTCATCGCCGAAATCTTGCAGCAGCGCGTACCCGCACAAGATCGGAACCCGCGTCCCGTCATTGCGAATAAACTCCTTCTCATACGGCGTGCAACTCCCTCGCTCCAGCGCCTCCTTGATGTGCGCCGCATCCACGTCCTTATATTCTGCAGGTGTCATCAGGTCCCAGCGCACCAACCCCGCCTCCTGGTCCGCGCGCGTGTAACCCGTCAGCCGCAACAGCTCTTCGTTGCAATCGCTAAACCCTCCGAACCTGTCCGGCATCCCAATCCCCATCAGGTCCGACTCAAACAGTTTCCGGAACCGCGATTCGCTCACCCGCAGCGCCTTCTCCGTGATCTTCTGTTCCGTCACGTTCCGGAAATAAACGCTCAGCCCCTGCTCCGTCGGATAGCAATGGCACTCCAGCCACACATTCAGCGGACCCGGCAACAGCGCGTCGAAGTGCCGCGGTTTCCCCGTCTCCACCGCCAGCCGATATTCCCGCCCAAATTCCGCCTGCAACGCCTCCGGAAAAAGGTCCCACACCACCTTCCCAACAAAGTCCGCAGGCCGCAGCCCAACCATCCCCGCGCCCTGCTCATTCATGTACGTATAGCGCCACTCTTTATCCAGCGTCGCCAATCCGTCCGTCGTACTCTCCAGCACATGCTTAAGACTCGCCGCGCTCGCATCCCGTTCCTGCTCCGCCGTCAGCTTCGCCGTCACATCCTGGGCAATCGCCATCACCCCGCAAACCGTGCCCGCCGTATCGCGTAGCGGACTGTAGCTGTACGTCCAATACACATCCTTCAGAACGCCCTGCCGCACCACCGGAACAAGGTTGTTCTCAAAATAAAATCTCTCGCCGCGTTCCATGGCAGCCTCGAGAGGCGGCCCGATAATATGCCACGCCTCGCTCCACACCGTGTGCCCCGGCTGCCCCAATAACCGCGGATGCTTCTCCGCCATGAACGGCATGTACGCGTCGTTGTACATCACGATCAGGTCCGGCCCCCACAGCAGCACCGTCGGGAAATAACTCTCCAGAATCATGTTGACCGCGGTCACCAGCCGGTCCGGCCACTCCTCCATCGCTCCCAGCGGCGTCCGCTCCCACGCAAACTCGCGTATGCATTCGGCCATCTCCCCCGCCGCATACACCCGTCCTGCGTCCGGCCGCACCCCTTCGTTCACCGGAACCGCCCCAGATCGTTCATCAATCATTTCGGCCGTCCTATCGAATCTGTTGTGCAAGGACATCCCCGATACCTTGACTTACGGAATTAGGAAGATTGGAAGTCCAGCTAAACTATCACTTTTAGTCGAGATTTAGTGTCCGCTACCCGACATAAGCACTCGATGTTTTTTCACCCCCCGTATACCTCCCCAAAGATGTTCACCCGGTCAACACGCAAGTCTCCGCCCTACCCCAGAATCTCCACCAAATACAGCCGGAAAAGTCTCCGAAACTCCTCCGCCACCGTCTCCCGGTCTCGCGCCGCCGCCTCCCGATACACCGTCAGCATCCCCTTGATCAATTGCACAATCACCTCTGCATAGATGAACGCCTTTTCATCCCCCAACTTCGGCTTCATCGCCTGCAACGCCCCCACCACCGACTTCCGCAAAGGCCTCCGCAACGACGACGACCGCGTATACATCACCGGCGCCCCCATCAGCTCCAGGTATGCCGGCAGCTCCTTCACCAACTCCAGCGCCCCCTCAACAAACAACTCAGCCAACTCCGCCCGCGTCATCTCCTTCGCACGATTCAGCAACTCCTTCCAGTGCGTGTCCCCTCGCTCCACGTACCCCGTCTTCAACGCCACCGCCACCGCCGTCTTATCCGGAAAGTAGTCGTACAGCGTCCCAATCGAAGCCCCCGCCTGCTCCGCAATCGCCGTCATCGTCACCGCCTCATACCCCAGCTCCGCAATCAGCCGCTCCGCCGCCTCCAGCAACCCCGCCCGACGCAGCGCTGCTCTCTCCTGCTGCGGCTCCCTGCGCTGCGCTAGCTTGAGATGCGCTTGCTTAAGACGCCCTTGCTTAAGATGCGAGCTTGCAGAACTTGAGGCCATCCTCATATACTAGCCATAGATCAAAGTCGAGGAAACCCTCAACTTTCAAAGGCCCCCCCATGCCCACCACCACCCGCTCCGCTACCCATTCCGACGCCGTCCTCGCCATCTGCTGCTGCAGCCTCCTCCTCGTCGGCATGGACGTCACCATCGTCAACGTCGCGCTCCCCGCCATCCAGAGCGACCTCCACGCCCAACTCTCCGGCCTGCAATGGATCTTCGACGCCTACACCCTCGTCGTCGCCAGCTTCCTCATGTTCTCCGGCTCCATGTCCGACCGCTTCGGCCGCCGCCGCGTCTTCATGATCGGCCTCACCACCTTCTGCATCGGCTCGCTCCTCTGCTCGCTCTCCCACACCATCAGCCAACTCATCGCCTTCCGCGCAGTGCAAGGCCTCGGCGCCTCCATGCTCAACCCCGTCGCCCTCTCCATCATCGCCAACGTCTTTCCCGACCCCAAAGCCAGAGCCCGCGCCGTCGGCATCTGGGGAGCCGTCGCCGGCATCTCCCTCGCCATCGGCCCCCTCATTGGAGGAGCCCTCACCCAGACCATCGGCTGGCGCTCCATCTTCTGGATCAACCTCCCCATCGGCATCGCCGCCATCGCCCTCGCCTTCAAGTTCATCCCCGAATCCAAAGCACCGCACGCCCGCCGCTTCGACCCCATCGGCCAAACCCTCGTCTTCCTCTCGCTCGCCTCCCTCACCTACGCGGTCATCGAAGGCCCGCGCGCCCACTGGTCCTCGCCCATGATCCTCGCCCTCTTCGCCACGGCCGCCCTCTCGCTCGTCTTCTTCCTCGTGTACGAGCCCCGCCGCCGCGAACCCCTCCTCGACCTCCGCTTCTTCCGCAGCATCCCCTTCGCCACCGCCGCCGTCCTCGGCGTCCTCGCCTTCTCCGGATTCGCTGCCTTCCTTTTCCTCAACGCCCTCTACCTCCAGCAAGCTCGAGGCCTCTCCGCCTTCTCCACCGGCCTCACCACCCTCCCGCTGGCCATCGCGATGTTCCTCTGCTCGCTACTCTCCGGCCGCCTGGTCGCCAGCCACGGCCCGCGCCCCTCCGTCCTCTTCGCCGGCGCAGCCTTCATCGCCAGCACCCTCATCCTCACGCGCCTAACCCCCGCCACCCCGCTGCCTCTCCTGCTCCTCGCCTACACGCTCTTCGGAACAGGCCTCGGCATGATCAACCCCGCCATCTCCAACTCCGCCATCGCCGGCATGCCTCTAACCCAAACAGGCGTAGCCGCAGCCATCGCCTCCACCAGCCGCCAGGTAGGCGCCGCCATGGGAGTCGCCACGGCCGGCACCGTCGTCACCATCAGCCGCGCGCGCGGCACCGACTTCACCCAAGCCACCCACTCCGTCTGGTTCGCCATGACCGCCGCCGGCGCAGCCATTTTCCTCATGGGCTGGATCTCCACCACCCCCTGGGCCCTGGCCACCACCAAAAAAGTGGCCGCCCTCTTCCCCACCCCTGCCGCCCACTAGCCGCGTCTCATCCACCCACCAACCCTCGTCATCTCGACCACCACAAACTCCGTCATCTCGACCAAAGCGAAGCGCAGTGGAGAGATCCCTGCATTGGCTCTTGCCTTTGCCCCTGCACTTGCCTTTTCTGTCGTCCTTGCCATTGCTGTTGTACTTGCCTTTGTCTTTCTGGCTGTCATCCCGCAGGGATCTGCTTCTTCTCTTGCCGCTGCCCCTGCCTTTCTTTCTGTCATTCCCTCGGGGTCACAGCCTCCTTTGCCCAGAGGCCTATCATCCAACCTTTCGCCCGCGCACCGAATCCAATCTGCCGTCCAACAAAACCACTCTCCCACGTTCCAACTTTCGTTATAGCAAACAATATTTTCTCTATATGACATCAACGCCCATACCGTCGGCGTCGCAAATATCCCGCAACAAGATTTAACTGTTGCAAACCAATCCCGCAGCATGATTTCTTCATTAGCAGCGAGACACAAGATTCGTTGGGCCCCGACCAGAGATGTCTCCCACATCGGATTGGAAAGCAGCTGACAATGGACCTTGTCCCTCTCATGCCCCACGCAGTCTGTTGGGCTTCATCTCCACAACTCATCTGGACCATGGTGATCACCAACATGATCACCTTCCTCAGCTATCTCAGCATCAGTGGCACGCTTGTCTATCTCGCCAAACGAACTGGCCGCGTCATCGCCCGCGACTGGGCCTGGTTCGTCATCGGCTTCGCGCTCTTCATCATCGCCTGCGGTTCCACCCATCTGCTCGAAGTCATCACCACCTGGGTCGATGCCTTCTGGATCGACGCCTGGGCCAACATCATCACCGCCTTACTCTCCGCGTACGTTGCCATCATGCTCATCCGCCGCGCCGCCACCATCGCTTTCAGCATTAACGACTACTCCGAGCGCCTCGCCAGCACCGAAACCCAGCGCCTCCAAATGCAGGAAAGCCTCCTCGCCGCACGCAAGCTTGAGGACTGGAGCCGCATGTCCGCCACCGTCAGCCACGAGATCCGCGGTCCCCTCGAAGCCATCCAGAACCTCCAGCACCTCATCCTCACCACCGAAGGCATCCCCCGCGAAGTCGCTGCGTTCGCCCGCTCCACCGCCGACGAGGCCAGCCGCGTCCTCGACATCGCGCAATCCAGCCTCTCTTTCATTCGCCAGACCGACCACCTCGAACTCATCGATATCTGCGCCGCCCTCGATTCCATTCGCTTCCTCATCGATCCCCTCATTCGCGAAAAGCGCATCGACTTCCAGGTCGAAGCCCATGGCGATTGCATGGTCGAGTGCTACGCCGGCGAGACCCGCCAGGTCCTCCTCAACGTCGTCAGAAACGCCTGCGAAGCCATCACCAGGAATGGCGCCAAGGTCACCGTCTCGGTCATCGGCCGGCCTGACCTCGTCGAAGTCGTCGTCACCGACCAGGGCAGCGGCATCTCCCCCGAAGTCCTATCCCGCATCTTCGAGTTCGGCGTCACCACCAAGGGCGTTCACGGCAATGGCATGGGCCTCTGGACCGTCCGCCAAATCCTCTCCCGCTACGGCGGCAACGTGAAGATCCAATCCGCATCGGGCGAAGGAACTCGCCTCAAAATCGATTGGCCCAGAAGACCCGCCACCGCTCAGCTCACAGCCTGAAAATCTGGCACACGCCCAAAGACAGTTGCGCGCGTTCGTCCATATGCCTTTACAATTCGTATCTGCGCGTAATCGCCAGGACTGAGGGATTTGAGAATGGCTGAGAAAACAATCATCGAAAAAGCCGCAATGGCGGTTGGCTACGGAATCGCTATGGCAGAAGATGTGGCCGGCACTGCGAAAACCGCTGTTACCTCAGCCGTCAGCACCGTGACCGACGTCCTAAGCAAGGCGCCCCAAACCAAAGCGCCCGCGAAGCCTGCAGCAAAGAAAGCGCCTGCCAAAAAGGCCGTCAAGAAACCCGCGCCCAAGAAGGCACCCGCAAAGAAGCCTGCAAAGAAATCCGCAACCAAGAAGACTCCGGCGAAGAAGGCTGCGAAGAAGACGGCGAAGAAAGCCGTGAAGAAAGCCGTGAAGAAGACGGCGAAGAAAGCTGCAAAGAAGGCTGCGAAGAAGACTGCCTCAGGGCGGAAATAACTGTGAGGGACTATGGCTACCGATAAGGCAAAGAAGAAGGCTGCAAAGAAAGTTGAAAAAGCAGTTAGAAAAGCCGTGAAAAAGGGCCTCACCGAAAATGCCGTGGAGCAAGCCGTCGGACTAGGCCTGTCAAAGCCTCCCGAGAAGAAAAAGGCAGTCGCCAAAGCAGCCGTAGTCTCGGATGTGCAGGCCGCCAAAAGAGCCTGACCCTCAACACGGCCTCACCGGCCACCGCGAATCGTCGCGCCCTCATCCGCACCGTGCCCCCGCACAAGTCGTTCGCGAAGGGGCATGAATTCAGTCGTGCCAAAGTTTTCGAAGGGGCACGACTTCAGTCGTGCCATAAAACCCACCAAATCATCCAGGGCTTTAGCCCCTGAGGGAAACCCTTGACCCGCGCAAAGCGTCCCTAAAAGTCTCAAGCCATCCTGTGGACTAAACTAGAGAAGCCATGTCTGATCACGAAACTTCTCCCCTCCCTGAAATCGACCTTAGCAAGCCTCCTGCCGAGAACATCGTCCGCGTTACCTTCGAGCCCGAAAACAAGACCGTCGAATTCGTATACGACACCATGCCCTACGACGGCCACGGCCTCCCCATGAGCTTCCTCGACGTCGCCGAAAACTACGGCATCTTCATGGACCACGCCTGCGGAGGCGTCGCCGCCTGCACCACCTGCCACATGTTCCTCAAGAAGGGCGCCGAAGGCGTCTCCGAAGCCGAAGACCTCGAGCTCGATCGCCTCGACATGGCCCCCGGCCTCCAACTCAACTCCCGCCTC
>Ga0302226_10002136_pt1 | contig 14199 bp, 12 predicted proteins | sample II_Palsa_E3_3_FD_193524 | JGI IMG/M metagenome (GOLD analysis project Ga0302226, IMG submission 193524) | Peat permafrost microbial communities from Stordalen Mire near Abisko, Sweden - II_Palsa_E3_3 | ecosystem: Environmental > Terrestrial > Soil > Palsa > Peat permafrost | place: Sweden...
CGCAATTCCCAATGCGTCGTTGGTTTCAGTGTTTGAGGTATAGGCAGAGAGACGATTGAACTCCCAGACCGTCCCATGGAAGTTATTTGTACCGGTCCTGGTGGTCACGTTGACAACGCCACCCGAAGCGCGTCCGAACTGTGGCTGAAAGTTGCTTGTTATAACGCTAAACTCTTGCACTGCGTCGAGAGGAACAACGATTCCAACGGCATCCCCGAAGACAGAGATGTTTTCAACGCCGTCCAGAAGAATCTCGGTACCTGAGCTGCGCTGTCCATTCAGGCTGTAGCCGACGCCGCGCGTATCCTGATTCTGCGACTTTCCTGCAGCAGTGGTATCTCCAGAGGAGATGTTGCCGGAGAGCGCAACGAAGTCGTATGGGTTGCGGGTCAAGCTGGGCAGCTGCGAGATCTGTTGGCGATCGACCGTCTGCGAAAGCTCCTGAGTCGTTGTGTTGACCTGATCCCCACCGACAGCAGAGACCTCTACTACTGAATTCGCTGAACCCACGCTGAGTTTAATATCGAGAGTAAGCTTGCCTCCAACAGTAATCTCTGCCTGAGCTTTATAAGGCGAGAAGCCGCCTTTCGCATCGGTTATTACGTCGTAGGTTGCTGGCGGAAGGCCGACAAAAAGGTAAGAACCATTATTTGTGCTAGTCGTAGTGCGGCTGGCGCTCGTACCGATGTTAGTAGCGGTAACCACTACTCCGGGAATTCCAGCACCCGTAGAGTCCGTGACGGTACCAGTCAGCTGGCCATTCTCCTGAGCATGCGCTACTGAGGATGCGAACGTGAGGGCAAAAACACACACGCTTAAAAGGAGCAAGAGGGAAGTAAAAACACTTCGATTAGGTCGCATGCTGATTCCTAAAGCATTTTGCATGCCATACACAAAACTTTGACAACAGGAACATCGAGTTGTGAATAAGCGCCGTAAGTGACTCCGATTGCTGAGAATTTCCTCTTAGGGTACTTTTTTGAATGACGCCCGGTTACCCAGTAATCCATCTTCTAAATTAAGTGTCATGAAAATATTCCAAAATTTGTAGTTCTTTGGGCTTGGCGTGTGTGTAGCAGCTAAAGCGCTTGGGGGGTAGCGCTTATGATGCATGCTTCTCTCTCTACATATGGGCTACTGCGAAGCACCACCCTATAAGGCTATTCTTTGCAACACTAATTGTCTTTTCTACACACTTATGGGGAGCCTTCACTGGTCCTGTGGATGAATCGGCAGCCAAGTGGTGACAGGCCTTGGGTACAGCAGGAAACCATCTATAATAACGATATAAACCATGGCAGACGATCTTTTCCCGCAAGACCCGAAAAACCCCAACGCACCCTCGCCGCAGGACGCGAATTCCAATAATCCTCCCCCCGCAGGATCTCCTCCAGATGGCTCAACGGTTCAGGGCCGAGGCGCCGCATTCATGCTCTCTATCAATATTGAAGAGGAGATGCGCCGGTCTTACCTCGACTACTCCATGTCGGTCATCATCGGCCGCGCTCTGCCCGATGTCCGCGATGGATTGAAGCCCGTGCATCGCCGCATCCTCTACGGCATGCAGGAGATGGGTCTTCAGTTCAACAAAAAGTACACCAAGTCCGCTAAGGTCGTCGGCCACGTCATGGGTAACTACCATCCCCACGGCGACTCTGCCATCTACGACACGATGGTTCGGCTCGCGCAGCCATTTTCTCTTCGCTATCTCTTAGTAGATGGCCAGGGAAACTTCGGCTCAGTTGACGGCGACTCCGCTGCGGCCATGCGATACACGGAATCGCGGCTGACCCGTCTCGCTGGTGAGATGCTCGCCGATATTGACTTCGACACCGTAGACTTTTCGCCCAACTATGACGAGTCCTCGCTTGAGCCTACTGTGCTCCCGGCTCGAGTTCCGAATCTCATCGTCAACGGTAGCTCGGGTATCGCCGTCGGTATGGCGACCAACATCCCGCCGCACAATCTCACCGAGATCGTGAACGCCTGCATCTCACTACTGCAGAAGTCCCCGCAGGATCATCGGCCAGACCTCGATCTAGTACTTGAGCACGTCCTCGGACCTGACTTCCCTACTGGCGGCTTCCTCTTCGGGAAAACCAACATCCCCAACGCCTACCGCACTGGCCGTGGCCGCTTCATGATGCGCGCTAAGTGCAGCATCGAGAACATCTCGGGCGGTCGTCAGGCGATCATCGTCACTGAGATTCCATACCAGGTCAACAAGTCGAAACTCATTGAGCGAATTGCCGAGCTCGTCAACGAAGGCGTCATTACGGATATTGCTCGAGATGAGTTCCGCGACGAGTCCGACCGTGACGGCATGCGTATCGTCATTGGCCTCAAACGCGGCGCCGAGCACCAGATCGTTCTCAATCAGCTGCACAAGCACACGCAGATGCAGGAGTCGTTCTCGATGATCTTCCTGGCCGTCCATAACGGTCAGCCAAAGGAGCTTCCGCTCGACCAGGCGATCCGGGCCTTCCTTGATCACCGGGTCGAAGTCGTCCGTCGACGGACTGCATTCCTCCTCGCAAAAGCTCGCGATCGCGAACATATTCTGCTCGGCTACCAGATCGCGCTCGATCATCTCGACAATGTTATTAAGATCATTCGTCAGTCTTCGAGTCGCGCGGACGCACGAGAGAATCTGTTCTCTTACTTCTCGAACAAGCGCATTAACCTGCGCGGCACTGAGCTTCGCGGCGTTACTCTTGATCCCGCCAAGTACGGCGTTGACATGACTTTCAGCTCTACAGGAACATTGATTCTTTCTTATAAGCAGATCGACGCGATTCTCGAACTGCAGCTCTACCGCTTGACGCAACTCTCCATCGACGAGCTTCTCAAGGAACTCGCGGAGGTGCGCGACAACATCACAGAGTTTGAGTCGATTCTTGCTTCACCGGCTAAGCTTCGCAAGGTGATCGTCAAGGAACTTACTGAAATCCGCGACAAGTACGGCGACGCACGACGCACGATCATCATCGACGAGACTGCAGAGCTTCAGCTTGAAGATCTCATCACCGATGAACAGGTGGCTGTTACCGTCTCCAACACTGGCTACCTGAAGCGAACGCCCATCTCTATCTATAGACAGCAGCGTCGCGGCGGCACTGGGCGGCTGGGCATGAAGACTCGCGAAGAAGATTTTGTCGCGCAGCTCATTATTGATTCCACCCACGCGTACCTGTTGTGCTTCACCAATACTGGCCGTGTTTACTGGCTAAAAGTTTACGAAGTGCCTGATGTGGGTGCGGCCGGTAAGGGTAAGGCGATGGCTTCGTTGGTCGCGCTGCAGCCTGGCGAGAAGGTGGTTACGATTCTTCCGGTGAAGGATTTGGAGGAAGAGAGCAAGTACATCTTGTTTGCTACGCGCAATGGAACAGTGAAAAAGACGGCTTTGAAGGACTTTTCAAATGTGATGGCGAGGGGGATTATAGCTATCAACATTGAGAAGGATGATGAGTTGATCATTGCTCGAGTTACAGATGGTGAGCAGGTGATCTTCATCGCTACGCATGATGGTATGGCTATCCGCTTCAATGAGCAGGACTTACGTCCGATGGGACGGCCGGCTACCGGGAATCGTGGCATTACGTTGAAGAAGGGCGACTACGTGATTGGGGCGGCGGTGACGCCTTCGAACGAGGCGCGGAATAAGGCTCGGCTGGAACGTGCTGCACAGAAAGGGCTTACGGATCAGGTGGAGGCGGCGATTGATGAGGCTACCGAGTCGACTGGGGCGCAGCCACTGGAACTTGCTGAGCCTGGGGAACTTGCGGCGCCAATTGCTTCGGCGGAAGTGGCGGCGAAGCTCGAAAAGCTTGATAAACAGCTGGGTTTGACGCCTTGCCTGGTTTTGACGGTGAGTGAGAATGGCTTTGGGAAGAGGACCGATGTTGACCAGTACCGCCTGCAATCGCGTGGTGGTAAAGGGGTTATCAACATGAAGACGACGCCCAAGATTGGCAAGGTTACTAGCATTCAGTTGGTGGATGACACGACTGAGATGATGGTGATCAGCCAGTTTGGGAAGATCATTCGCATTGATACTAAGAGTGTTAGGTCTGCTGGGCGGAGTACGCAGGGGGTCAAGCTGCTGGATCTTGAGGATCAGGATAAGGTGGCGGCGGCTGTGGTGATTCCTCCGGAGGAGGCTAAGACTCTGCCGGAAGAGGGAACTTTGCTGCAGTAGTTTTTTGGTTCGCAATAATTTTTTTAGCGGGTGGACTGGCCCGTTTTTGCTGGGGTTTTCGGCGAAAACGGGCTTTTTCTCGTGGTGAATTGGTGGTGAGAACGTGGTGGATTGCGTGGTGAACGTGGTGTTTTAGCAGTCACTTTTTGGGGCTCGAAAGATTCGCCACGTTTTGGGGATTTATTTTGGGGGTTCCCGTTTTGGGAATGTGGGAGAGATGATGCACCTGGGCAGGGGCTACGAGAAGAGGCAGCTGTACCAGTCTGTCCTGTTGAAGTTGGTTGTCTTCGCGGTGCTGGTGCTGGCGTTACCTTTCCTCGAAGAGTTTGTGAAGCGGGTGATCGCGGGGAAGCCGTTTGGGACGGTCTGGCACAATCTGCAGATGGAGGATATGGTGGCGCGGACATCTTCTGCGCGTTTGTTCCCCTGTTTGCGTTCAGGGAGCTTCGCCGGCTACTGGGTGAGGAGAAGCTCTACGCAGTGTTGCGGGGTCGCGGAGTGGCCGACGGTCCGGAGTCTCCTGCGGCTGGACAGTAGCTGTCGCTAAGGACTGACTTGCGGTGTTGAGGGTACCGCCACGCCTCCACACTAATAACCGTAATCAATCCGATTTCGGTTCGGTCTCCCATATTCGAACAACTTTGGTGCTACTAGTTTGCCGGAGCCGCGCAGCGTAATCGAGCAGAAAACCGCGCTCGGCATGTGCGCTGGGTGGAAGCCGATTGGCCTCTTGCTCTATCTGCTCTGCGATGAAGTCGTCAACCCGGATGTACTTACGAACTAATTTCCCCATACAGACACCGTCCTCTGACTATGGCCATCTGCACCCAAGTAGTAACAATTCCAAATAGGGCCCCGTTTTGCACAGCTATTGGTGCAATTATGATTAGTGCTACTAAGTGACTCATTTTTAACGATTTAAAATTGACCTGAGTCCCTTACAAGCAGATACTGTAACTGCTCGCTGCAAAGGTTAGGCCAACGCTACCGGGAAGGGTAGGATGGCCTTGAGCACAACAGGTTGTGGTACTGTACCGCATTCCCAGTATCCCCCTCCTGTCGAAACCTGTCAATACGATCGCGCGATTAGTAGTTACTACGGATGTGCGCCTACGGAGGGCCTTATGCTGACACACGACTATACGGTTATTTGCGAACACGCCAGAATGGAATTTGGAGGGAAGTGGACGATCATTGGTCTATTTCCAAATGGAATAGGTACGCCCCAAATTCCTTTTCCACTTCCAGTCCTTACATTTTTCCAAGCATTCCACTCGGACAAGGCGCAGCAGTATCGATTTACTGCAAAGTTGAGCCAGCTGGATAACGGCGCGGTATTGGCATCGGCCAACGGCGGTGTCCATACAGCCCAAGCTGGTCCAGTTATAGTCCCGCTCGCGTTGGGGAATATTCAGTTCAAAGCCTTTGGACTGTACTCATGGTCGATAGAGGTCGAGGGCCAAGATGAGCCGTTTTTGACTCAGTTCAACGTGGCCCATGTTCCCCAACCAATGATGATTATGCCGCCAGCCCCAAGGCCTTAGGCGTACTCATACTCGGCTGCGTATGGCGAGTATGTCGCACTCTTCTGGGAGCGAGATGCCAGAGGGTCACTGAATTCTGGATTGACTGTCACACTTGCGACATAAGTGCATTTCGACAAGCACTCTCGTAAAGAATCCTCAGAAGCTAGCCCGGCAGATACATCAGCAAGGGCGGACTCAATGCGGTAGCTCAGTTCTATGGATTCAGGATTGCCTGAATCTTCGATGTCGTCGAATAAGACAGCAAACTTTCTGGAGAAACTTTCCAGGTCAACGTTACCTACCAAATAATCGGCAACAAGGACACGAAATTGATCGGCGGAAATCATGGCAAAACCTCCCATTACGGAACAACCTGCCACTTCGGCAGAGTTGGACGTGCTGTTTAGCCAACACAACTTTGAGGCCCTACTTCCTCAGTGTCGAGTCTATACGGTTGAAGATATTCAATGCGGTTCTGGTCATCCTATCCATCCGGATACCATTCGGAAAGTAGGCCGGAAATACAGGCTCGCGGGCGTGACTGTCGCGGTGATCTTTTACTATACACATGCTGATAGAACGGTCACACGGCATATTCGGATGCTGCAAGTGTACGAAACGAAATATTACGCTCCAAAACTGCCTCCAGTACATCCCCAAAACGTCGAATTGACATAACAGCAAGCCATTCTTTGATTCAACGATTGCCTCACGTCTCCCCTTAGGCACTACAACGGGATTTGTTCGAGCGCCATTTACTTCTTCTTGTAACGGACCTTTTTATAAGTGCACATACTAGCGCACTTCTGTTCCGCATCTCCGATGGCACTTAGCAATCGTTCTCGAAGGCCGCTACATTCACAGTGGAGAACACTAAACGTCAAAGTTAGATCGCGGGCACCAGCGCGATATCGTCTCCGACGAACGCGTGTAGCGATTGGCCTTGTTTGATCTCGACGTTCTTGCCGTGCTTGATCAGGCCGATGGGTCCGAAGAGGACTGTGAGGACTACGGCGCCTGTGGTTCCGCTTTCTCCCTCTTTGCCTTTTGTACCGCGTAGCTTGATCTTGGTGTCGCCGGCCTTGAGGTAGTTGAGGCGGATGTTCAGGTCGCCAGCTTTGCCCATCATTCCTGACTTCTCGGCTTTGGTGACCTCGCCGATTGCCTTGTCTCCCGCCTTTGCGACGACGATGTTTCCTACCTTCAGGTCATCGACAAGGGTCAATGTCACTGGATCGCCTTCAGAGGCGGTCTTTGAACTGAGGTCCTGCGCGAACTGGAGATTCACGTCTGTGCCATCACGCAGCATGTATCTGCCTGAGGCATCTGGCGCATTTGGATTAACAGGAACTGGAGTTGTGGGGGCAACTACGGCGGCGAGTGGAGACGGTGCAGGAGCGGGCGTGCTGCTTACAGCCTGTTGCGCTAGGGCGAGATTGCCGAATCCAGAGAGAACCAAGAGGAGTGAAGCAAGGGGGTAACGCATGTTTTCGTACGACCTAATCTCAACAAGTTTGAAGTCAAGACGAAAGTTACGCTGTCTGCCTTCGCAAGACAAGTAGCAAACTCATCATTCACCACGAAAGTCGCAGAGGATCCCACTTAGGTGGGCGTGCCTCGCTGGTTCCGCATCTAACCAAAGGAACGAGCTAACGGAACCAGCTAAAGGGAACGAAAAAAAAGAACGCGAAAAGAGGAGTGAATCGATGTCCCATCCAGATCCGGCACGTAAGCACGAGCATGAAGAGGTAGAGAAGTCTAAAGTTCGTACCGCACACGCGGAGCACGTGGAGCCAGAGAAAGGCCCGCATGATCCGAAGGAGATCAATCCTAAGATGTCGTCCGATGTTCACTACTGGGCGAAGGAGTTTGGTGTGACCGGGGATGCGCTGCATGAGGCGATCCGGGTGCATGGGACGCATGTGGAGAAGGTTCGCGCTGCGTTGACGCATCACAAATAACAGCTAGCAAATTACAGACGACAGAGAGATGCCCGCTTTCGTGAGTGCTACGTCGTCACGAGAGCGGGCATTGTTTTGTTTATTGAGTTTGTCCTACTTCGCGAGTGCTACTGGCCCTTGTAGGCGTTGGTGTAGCCCTTCACGAAGGACTCACGAAACTCTGTCTTGAATGCGTCTTTGTCCATCCCCTTGGGGATCTTCGCGTGAGCATAGGCCTTGTTCTCGGTAGGACGGAACGACTGACCCCGCGATACGTCCGCCTGGCCCTGGGTGAAGCCTGCGGCATAGCCTTGACGAGCCACCATGTTGGGGGTGCCGTTCTCGGGATAAGCCATATCGTAGCCGCGTGGCGCAGACCAACTGTTTACGTCGCTGTCTTGCGTAGCTTGCGCCAAACCAACGGGCACAACGCTGAGAGAAAGCACACCAGCAAGCGCAAGATGCGCCCAAGCGTTTTTGCGAAAGATCATAAGAACCTCCAGATGGGCAGCGCTAGAGCACCACTCACCTGAGAGGTACGACTCCGTCTGTATCGGCGGGGTTGCCCTATCCGCCCTTACAGGGAGCTGTACTGACGCGCCTGAAGTCGCAGAGGATCGCCTTTAGGCCGCTCGCCATATGGGCTGGTTTTTGCGGCCGCTGCGGTGGGCGTTTCGTTTTGCTGGTGAGGTTTAGGTGGTGGATGCGGGGATGCCGGTTGCGCGGGCTCGGCTGCCGCCTACTTCGGTGCCGCCTGCGCGGAGCTTGGCGACGGAGGAGTCGAAGTCCTGTTGGCTGACGGGGAGAGCGCTGTTGTAGCGCTCGCGCGGGTTATAGGGAACTTTTTTGACAAGGAAGTCGATAAAGGGCTGGCTGACGCGCGCGGCGTGCCACCAGGCGGTTTGGCTCATCCGGCTGTTGTCGAATTGGGTGATGGCGCTCATGTCGGCGCCGTCGAGATTGCAGTAGGTCCAGTTGGCGGCGGCGACGTTGGGAGAGCCGAGGTCGACGCCGGAGAGATCCATCTCGCGGAGGACGAGTTTGGAGAGATCGACCTGGGTGTTGCCGGGGGCGCGGGTGCGGAGGAGAGCGCCGAGTTTGCTGGAGAGAAAGAGCTGCTGAGCGTTGAGGAGGTCGAAGGTCTTGCGGTCTTCGGGGCTGAACTTGGTGAGGTCGTTGTCGCCGAGGTTGTCGTCCCAGGTTGGGGTGGAGACCTGAAAGTAGTTGGCGTCAACCTGGCGGCAGAGGCTCTGCATCTGAGGCATCTTGTCGTAGGTGAGGGGGTTCATGACGTCAAGGAAGAGGCGCTCGAACTCGTCCATGGTTTTGCGGGAGAGGAGGAGGGTGACGGCCATGTTGAGGATGCGGGTTTTGTAGGGCTCGTCCTGAAAGGTGTTGATGAGGGCGGCGGCGGTGGAGATGTGCTCAGAGGTCTGGATGTCGTTGAGGGCGTCCATGAAGCGCTGGTCTTCTTTGTCTTTGGCGTTGAACTCGCGCTCGAGCTGCTTGTCGCGGGCTTCGTCTTCGCGCTCCTTCTGCTTGTCCTGGCGCTCGGAGCGGGCCTGGGAGATCTGGAAGATGAGGGTGCCGGCGAGGATGATGGTGGTGGCGAGGGGGATGAAGTTGACGAAGGCGGCGAGCCAGTGGCTCTGGTCGGAGGCTTCGAGCTCGTGCTTGAGCTTGAGGCGCTCCATGGCGAGCTTTTCGGCGGTGGCCTGCTGCTGATCGAGGGCGGCGGCTTTTTCGAGGAGAGCTGCGGCTTTGGCGGCGTCGTCGGGGTTGGCGTCGGCGAGGAGCTTGTCGGCGGTGGCGCGGAGCTGGGCGGCTTCGCGCTGGGTGGTGGTGTCTGCTGGGGTTTGGGCTTGGGTGGCGGTCGTCCAGAACGCTAGAAGGATGATGGAGCAGATGATGGCGCGCATGGCGTGGGAGCTCCGGCTGGAGATTTAACTAATGGGCCCCACTGCGCTTAATCCGAAGAGCGGCTTCGGACGATGCTTGTTCGATCACGCCATTCTTACTCAGGGTTAAAACAATGTCACGCGCCAATTGGTGCTGGCGCGTGACGGCTTTGTGGGCGGCGGAGTACAGCTTAGCGGTTGAGGTCGTGAAGGGTTTGGCCGGCGGCCTGGCCGACTTGTCCGGCGACGTCTTTGACCTTGCCGACGACGCGGTCGGCGGTGCCCTCGTCGGCGAGGTTCTGGTTGCCGGTGAGATTGCCTACGCCTTCCTTGATGGCTCCAGCGAAGGAACCGATTTTGCCCTCGGCTTGTTTTTTCGTGCCCCACGCGAACGTTTTACGGGCGGCGTCGGTGAAGCGATCGTAGCCGGTGTCGTAGTCGGCGTCGAAGGCTGGCTCCTGCTCACTGTTGAGGACAAGGATGGTAACGGCGACACCAATTCCAATACCGGCAAGTATCCAGGGAAACTTCATGGGAAAAATCCTCCACGCGGTGAGATGCAATCGGAGCAGGTGAGGCTGAGGAAAAAATCAGCGGGTGGAGGCGGCTTGGCGGAGAGGCTGGAGATCGTGGTCGAGCATACCGGCGAGGTCCATGGCGAGGCCGGAGCCCTTGGCGTCGGTGTAGGTGCCGAGGGTGCCCTTGAGCTCGACGTCGGTTTTCTTGCCGGCGACCTCTTCGGTGCAGGGGGTTGCGGTGAGGTAGGAGGCGGTGAAGCCGATGGTGCGCTTGGCGGTGGTCTGCTCCTGGATGACGACGTGGAGCGCGCGGTCGGCCTGGGCGGGGGTGTCGACGACGGTGACGCCGCTGAGGGAGGAGATGGACTGGCGGATCTGGCCGGCGATGGCGCCGGTGGAGTCGTCGCCAGCTACGGTGAGGAGGACGTGGATTTGGCCCGAGGGCATGGTCCCGCTGGCGGGGCAGACGAGCCAGTGCTTTTTGGGATCGGGCCGGGCGGAGTTCATGAGGTTGTTGAGCTGGACCTGGGTGAGCTTCGTGAGGCCGTCGGCCTTGAAGTCGTCGGAGGAGATGCCGAGGGTTTTTTGGACGTCGGGCGACCACGTGGCCATGGATGACTTGGTCGATGGTCTCGGCTTATGGGGAGCGGGGGTGGGAGCGGTTTGGGCCGCTGCGATAGAACCGGCGAGCACCAGCCCCGTCATGATTGTTGCGCCCGAGATGCCACAGATCGAATACTTCACAAACCCCTCCAGTCCCGCTCTTTGAAGCTAACGCATGAAGAGACGATCCTGCACGCCAATTAGACGAAACTGGGTTGCTTAATCGATGGGATGGGCAACAAACGGATCGACTGAGGATCTTAGCGGCTTTGAATGTGAAAGGTTTTGCGGTGTGGGGCCACTATCGCTTGCGAAAAAAGCTTTCCGCGGCTGGAAAACCAGCATCTAACCGGGAATGACCAAGCTACGAAAAGCGGTCCTGCTTACTCCTCTTCTTATTGCGACCGGAGCTGCTCCGATGTTCGCGCAGCGTCACGACAATAGTGCCTACTACAACGGCGTGCGTAACGGCGGCCGCGGCGGCAGCTACTACAACAATAACGATCGGCGCTATCACGACGACCATCGTTATGATTCAGGCGGCATCGGACCGGGTAAAGGCGCTTTGATCGGTGCTGGCGGTGGCGCGCTGCTTGGGGCGGTCTTCGGCGGCGGCCTAAAGGGTACGATCATTGGCGGAGCAGCGGGCGCAGGCATTGGAGCTGTAGTTGGCCAATCGGCCCAGAATAATCGCGACGATCGTTATCACCACTACTGAGATCACCACTCCTAGAGGAGCACCGCTACTAGACGCTTTCTAACCTACGAACGAAAAGGAACGATCCCATGCGCCTTACTCATCGCCTCGCACTTTGCTTCGCACTTGGTACTGCAACGCTCGCCGCGTCGGCGCAGCAACCGGCTCCCACCATCACACCTTCTGCTGGGTCCACTGCCGCGCACAATTGGACGGAACAGCAGATTCTGACTTGCACGGTCTCTGACTGCTGGCAGCTCGCCGGAAAGAATGAAGCTACCTTCTTCGATATCGTTCAGCAGCTTGCCGAGATCTCCGCGGAGACTCGTGGCCTGACTCTTCCTGAGAGCGCAGAGGCTGGCAAGCGGACCGGCGAATATATCAAAGCAAAGGCGAAGGCCGACCATGGTCAACTGCTCTACGCTATCGTCGATGCTTCCGTTCGTCATGTAGGCACCCGACCTGCGGCTAAATAAACGCCAGCCCTAAAAGGGAGGCAGACGCTAACATAGTTGCCATGCGTCTCCTTCCTTTCGTCGCTTCCCTCCTCGTTGCGTCGAGCGCTCTCGCTCAGACTCCTGCAGCTACGCCGCCTGCCCCTGTCGACATTGTGAAGCTGGAACAGAATCTCTGGACGACGATGGCGGAGGGCGACTTCGCGACTGTCCGGAGTTTGTTTACGCAGGACTTCATCCAGGTAGATGATCACATTCAGGCCCTGGACACTCTTCTGATCACGCTTAAGCACTGCAAGCTAGAGTCCTATGAGCTTCGTGATCTTCAGGTTCGTATTTTGACGCCGGACTCTGCGCTTACCGCGTATCACGTGATTAACACCTTCAACTGCGGCACGGAAGAGAAGCCTAAGCGGATGGACAACGACAACAACTCAGTCACTGTCTGGGTTCGGCAGCCCAAGAGTGGGAAGTGGCTGGCTCAGGTTCACACGGAGACGCCTGCGAAGTCGTGACTTCGCAGGCAGTGACGATGAGGAACAGCTCTACTTCTTGTGATAGTTGGGATACGGAGGCTGTGCGGGCTGTTGCACAGGATGCTGCGCCAACTCTTCCATCGCGATACCGACTGCTTTTTCGAGTTGCGGGTCGTGGCCTTCGCTGACGGCCTTTGGATCCTGCTCAACAATGACATCAGGGTCGGTGCCGTGATTTTCGATCTGCCATTTGCCTTCGGGCGAGAAGTAGCCGAAGCTCGGCGAGGTGACGTTGCCGCCATCCATCAGCACGGGGATTCCGCCGATGCCGACGAGACCACCCCAGGTACGCTTGCCTACGAGCGTGCCGACTTTTTCCTGATGGAAGAGCCACGGCATGGCGTCGCCGCCAGAACCGGCGACTTCGTTGATGACCATCACCTTGGGGCCTGAGATTGAGGCGTTGGTTGTTTTTTGTACAGCGCCGTAACGATGCGCCCAATAGCCGACGACTTTTCGCTGCATCGCTTCGATGATGTAGTCGGCGACCTGGCCGCCTGCGTTAAAGCGTTCGTCGATGACTGCTCCCTGCTTGTCGAGCTGCGAGAAGTAGAAGCGGTTGAAGTTGGTGAATCCGCCTGCGCCGGTGTCGGGCAGATAGACGTACGCGAGCTTGCCGCCGGAGAGTTGATCGACCTTGCGTTGATTGTCGTTGATCCACTCGCTGTTTCGCAGCGAAGCTTCGCTGCGGATTGGGACGACGGTGATGTCGCGTGCGTTTGCGCCGTTCGCAGAGGCGATGTGCAGGACGACGGCGTGTCCTGCGGTGCCTTCGAGCGGCCGCTGGATGTCGTCGTCAGCTTTTATCTCCTGACCTCCGACGGAGAGGATGCAGTCGCCAACGTGAACGTTCAATCCTGGTTCAGCGAGTGGAGCTTTCTCGTCGGGGTTCCAGTTACCGCCAGTGTAGATTTTGGCAACGCAGTAGTGGCCAGCTTCAATCTTGTAGTCAGCGCCGAGCAGACCGCCGGGGATTTTTTTTGCTTCCGGGATTGCTCCGCCAGTGCCGCGGAGATGGCCTACGGAGAAGCCGCTGAGCATCTCCTGGAAGATGTAGTTCAGGTCAGTGCGGGCGGCGATGGATTGGACGTATGGCTCGAAGCGTTTCTCTTCGGCGACGGTATCAACACCGTGGAAGTTGGGATCGTAGAAGTATGCGCGCTCGACACGCCAGACCTCGTGGTACATCTGGTTCCACTCGGCTGGTGGGTCGATGCGGACCTGAAGATCGGCGAGAGATATGGTGCCTTCGCCTGATTTGACAGGGGCATTCGCCGGGACGATCACGTAGGAGGGGTGGCCGTGATCGCCTCCGTTGCTGTCGCCTGGGCTTTCGGGAAGGAGGCCGAGGAGCATCTTTTCACCGTCGGCGGAGAGATCGAAGCTGTCGATGTGCTCGGATAGCTTTTCTGTCTTGCGAGTGTCGAAGACGAAGCGGCTGAGGACTGCTGCGCGTTCGGTGAAGCGGTTTCCTTCTGGGGTCTGGAGGAAGTAGAGCGTTCCCGGTTTGCCTGCAGTGAGGGCATCGTAGTTGGCGGTGGGGAGCGGGAGTGCGACGATGCGGTTCTCGATGCCTGCGAGGTCGATCTTTACGGGCTTCGGTGGTGCCGGGGGTTTGGGTGCGGCCTTACCTTTGTCTTCTTCTTTCGATTCGCTGGCCTCTCCGGCTGGGGTGGCGTCGGCGTTCTCTTTTTTCTTGTCGTGTGCTTCGGCAGGAGTTTTCTCGTCGTCGCTCTCAGGTGCGATAGGCGATGCCTGATCCGCGGCGAGCACCAACGCATAGATGTTGCGAACCGGATAGAGCAGGTCGCTCGTCATATCGAGGCCG
>Ga0302226_10002142_pt1 | contig 14176 bp, 9 predicted proteins | sample II_Palsa_E3_3_FD_193524 | JGI IMG/M metagenome (GOLD analysis project Ga0302226, IMG submission 193524) | Peat permafrost microbial communities from Stordalen Mire near Abisko, Sweden - II_Palsa_E3_3 | ecosystem: Environmental > Terrestrial > Soil > Palsa > Peat permafrost | place: Sweden...
ACCGCCTTCCCTTCCTGCGCAAGTATGTAACCTTCGTCGTGGATTCGATCTGTCACGACGATGTGACACCCATCAGCGCTCCTCGCCGGGCATCGTACAGAACGGGGCTGTATCTTTCGCAGATTCCCGGGATCAGGAAATTGGATTTCAGGGTGGAGGCCGTATCGACGGATCCTGGCGTTTCCGTGGCTGCAAAAGGCGAGTTTGCCTATTGGGAGACCATTCAGAGACAGGGATACACCAACAATGGATTCATCATGGGGGACTGGATTGGGCGTGAGGCGAAGGGTGGCCAGGCATGGTTGACCTATCATCTGTCGGGAAATGAGTGGCTGCAACTGGAGTATCTGAATAAGAAGACGCCTTTCAACTTCGTTCCCGGTGGAACGACGCAGAACCAGTTCAAGGCGAGTGCCTTGAAGAGGCTCGGAAGAGACGTCGAGCTGAACGCGTGGGTTCAGTATGAGGGCTGGAAGGCTCCGGTTTACAAGCCGGGGCTGCAGAAGGATACTTCAATCGCTGTGCAGCTTACCTGGTACCCGAAGTTACATACGTACCCGTCGTTTCACTAGTCGCCGCTCCTCGACGCCGGAGGGACACGTAATTCCAGTTCGATTCGCTTGCGAACTGATAATGTTGGGGTTCTCGTCAAGGGGATAAAAAATGAAGAGTGTCACGGAGCCAGTAACACTTTTGGAGCATAAGGGCTCCGAGTTTCATCTAATCCGCCTTCCCAAAGGTCCTGTCGGGTAGACTAGGAGAAATGGGTTCTACAAATACGCAGCAGCCGCATGTGGGTGTTCCGGAGACGAACCAGGCAGGGTTCAGTACAACGGTTACAGATACTACGCTCTCTGAAGCCCTTATTGTGCTGCGGAAACGCAAGCTGGTCCTGATTATCGCTGTTCTCCTGGGCCTGGCATACGGAATCTTCAGGGCTGAGTCGCAACCGAAGCTGTTTGAGGCGTATGGAAGAATTCAGGTAAGGTCGGGCTCGTCGAACGAATACCGGGTCAACTCGATTCAGGAGTACAGCGGCGACGCCAATTCGAAGATGTTGAGCGAGATCGAGATTCTCAAAAGCGATTCGCTAATGTTGACTGTTTGTCGAGAGCTGGATCTTGCGAACAATGCAGATTTCCTTGAAAAGAAGAAAGCGCCAGATCCGCGTGCAAATCTGGCGGACGGCGAAACCAGGCAGGATACCGTTCATCGCCTGCAGAGTAACCTTCACGTCACTATAGTTCCGAAGACCGATATTATCCGGATCAGCTACAGCAGCCTCAACCCAAAACTATCTGCCGATATCGTCAACAAGGTCATCTCCGACTATGTTCAGAGAAGCTATCAGACACGCTTCGAATCGTCGAAGCGAGCCTCTGTCTGGCTCTCCGGCACTCTCGAAGACTTGAAGCACGAAGTTGAGACATCGCAGGAACAGATGATGGACATGCAACGTCGTCTGGGCATCCTGGGATTCGACCCAACGCATAACCAGATCAGCGCATCACTTGATGATCTGGCCAGAGCAGCAGGCGCGGCCAAGCTGGCCCGCATCATCGCCGAAGCACGCTTCCGCGTTATCAGCGGAATGGATCCTAATACGATCGAAGGCGCGATTGAGATGACGCCGGGAACCTCAGCGGGCGAACTCAGTTCGCTGCGCAGTCAGCTAGCGACCACGCGGGCGAGCTATGCAATGCTCGAGTCTTCGCTTGGGCCCAAACATCCTCAATCGTTGGCAATGAAAGCTCAGATCGACGAGTTGACGAAAGAGATCGATAACGAACAGAATCGCCTCATTGTTCAGGCGAAGCAGAACTACGTGGTTGCGAAGGCGAATGAAGATCAGACAACCGCGGCGCTTGAGTCACAGAAGACCGATGCTTACAAGCTGCGAGACCAGCTGGTAGAGTACACTCTGCGCGAGCGCGAGTACGAGGCCAACCGGACACTCTATGACAGCCTCCAACAGCGTCTGCGAACCGCGAGCGTGCAGTCCGGCCTGGAGTCGCTGGAGGTCGATGTCGTCGACCAGGCGTTGCCTCCGGCTCAGCCCGTCTTGCGGCCACAGTCGACCGTCATCCTCACGGCCCTGGCTTTCAGCCTCCTGGCGGGCATCGTAGCCGCCTTCCTGATGGAAAGCCTCGACACCGGCCTGCGAAGCATCGCAGAGATCGAAAGCATCACGGAGCTGCCGTCGCTGGCCATCATTCCGCGAGCGCGCAGATCGTCAGTCGATCAGGCCGCAACCCTGACTACTGCGCAACGAAATATCGGAATTCTGACGCAACCGAAGTCGCAGTTTGCAGAAGCATTCCGTTCGCTCCGCACGTCGCTGTTGCTCTCGAGCACGGGCAAGCCACCGAAGTTCATTGTGCTGACCAGTGCCACGCCGTCGGAAGGAAAGACAACGGCAGCGAGCAATCTCGCAGCGATTCTGGCACAACGAGATACACGGGTTCTGCTGATCGACGGCGACCTTCGCCGACCCAACATCCATCACCGCTTCGGGCTGAACGGCAAGATCGGCCTGACGACAGTGCTGACCGGTGCCACCAGGCTCGAAGACACCGTGCAGCGTATTCCCGAGATTCCTAACCTGGACATCCTGCCGAGCGGACCGGTGCCACCCTTCCCCACGGAGATGTTAAGTTCAGATGCCATGAATACCATCCTCAGGCGCTGTGGAGAGATGTACGACTATATCGTGATCGATTCGCCGCCAATCCTGTCGGTAACCGACGGCGTCATTCTGGCACGCGAAGCCGACGCCGTGGTGCTGGTGGTCCGTCATGGCAAATCGAGCAAGCATGTGGTGCGCCGGGCCAGAGATCTGCTGCTCCGCTCCGGCGCGGCCATTACCGGAATTGTGCTGAACGCGGTCGATCTGAATTCGCCGGAGTACTACGGCTACTACGGTTATTCGGGCTACTCCTACGCAAGCGTGGACTCCGACAGCTGGGAGTCGCAGCCGGCTGCCGCAGACGAGCACACCAACGCCGGGGAGACGAAGCGATGAATCAGAAACACCACGGTCTCCGAACTGACGCAACATGGCAGAGGGATCAATTTGGCCAGCGCACGGTCGCGTTTGTTTCAGCTTTCCTTCTTCTGATGGCTCTTTGCGGCCGTGTCTCGCAGGCGCAGTTCAGCGGCCCGGCACTCGGGATCAACACGGAAGAGAATCCCCCCGTCACGCTCACTACCGATCCGGCGATTCTCTTTCCGGCCAGCAGAGACGTCTATCTCGGCAACGGGGATGTGTTTACGGTCCGGATCTTTGGCAACATAGACTACGCGCCTGTAGTCCGTGTCGGCCTTGACGGAACCGTCGATCTCCCCCTTATCGGGAACGTAGCCGTCAACGATCTCACCGTACGTCAGGCCCAGGATGTAATTGCACAGAAGCTGAAGGCAGGCGGTATGTTTCGTGATCCGCAGGTGTCGATTCAGATCACGGACTCTCCCAATCAGATCGTCACGGTCATAGGAGAGCTGCACGGAATTGTGCCAATAGTTGGTGGACAACGGCGATTGTTCGATATCCTCGCAGCCGTCGGCTCTGGAGGTGGAGGGACAGGCATCGGTGCCACGACGGTCATCGTTGGAGGTGGTGGGTTGCCGCCAACGGCGAGCCACGTTCTTACGATCAATCGTTATGGCATGGCACAGCCGATCGTCGTCGACCTCGGAACCGATCCCGCAAAGAGCGCGTTGATCAATATCCCCATCTTTCCTCGCGACACGATCGTTGTTCCAAGAGTCGGCGTCGTTTATGTGCTGGGCGCCTTCAAGACTCAGGGTGCAATCCCCCTGCAGCAAAACTCGCCCATCACTTTGATGAAGGTAGCTGCGCTGGCAGGCGGTCCAGGCTACGAAGGCAAATTTAACGACCTCAGGATTATTCGCACCATCGGCACGACCCGTCAGGTGGTTCGCGTCGACATCACGAAGGTGATCAACGGCAAAGTACCCGACCCCGTGCTCCAGGCTGAAGACATCGTATTCTTGCCGACCAGTCCGATGAAAGCTGCGATCAAATCCGGAGGCCTTTCGACGTTGCTCGGTATCGCTTCGGTTTTGGTTGTTGCTATTAACCAGTAGCCTTCGGTACATCGGGCCACGCATTGTTAGAGATTCAAAAAAATATGGCCTTACCCCCATTGGACGTTGGCGGCACGCTAAAGAAAAAGGTGAGGCTGGCTTATCTGGTAAGCCATCCGATCCAATATCAGGCTCCGCTGTTGCGGCGAATCGCGCAGGAGCCCGACATCGACCTGACCGTATTCTTCGGCTCTGACTTTTCGCTCCGCAGCTACCAGGATGAAGGCTTCGGCGTCGACGTCAAGTGGGATGTGCCGCTGCTCGACGGTTATCGCCATAAGTTCCTTCCGGCGATTCGCGACAACGGCACGCAAACCGTGACAACTCCCTTGAACTACGGCATCTTCAGCGAGCTTCGCGGCCGCAACGGCGAGCCCGGCTTCGATCTGCTGTGGACCCACGGCTACAACATGATCAACGCGCTGCATGGAATGCTTGCCGCCAAAGCACTCGGAATTCCGGTGCTGGTGCGGGCCGACGTGTGGCTCCGCGACCGTTCGCGAAGTGGGCCGAAGCTCCTTCTCAAAAAGCTGTTCTTTCAATCGCTGAAGAACATGGTCGCAGGTGTTCTCCCGGTTGGGACCCTGAACGCAGAGTACTGGCAGCACTACCTCAGCGAGGAGTTGCCTCTCTTCCTGATGCCCTACGCAGTCGACAATAGCTACTTCCAACGACGAAGCCGCGAGGCCGCCACGACTCGCGAAGAACTGCGAAAGGAGCTTCGTCTCGACGCCGGAAGGCCAGTCATTCTGTTTGCTTCGAAGCTTCAGCACCGTAAACACTGCTCCGATCTGCTGGACGCTTACGCGCACCTGCTCAACGACGAGACAGACCAGCCACGCCCCTATCTCCTCATCGTTGGAGATGGTGAGGAGCGAGCCGCGCTCGAAGAGAAGGCCAGATCGAGCGGTCTAGCCGACATTCGATTCTGTGGGTTTCGCAATCAGTCAGAGCTTCCAAGGTTCTTCGATCTTTCGAGCGTCTTCGTGTTGCCCGCTCGTCATGAACCCTGGGGGCTCGTGGTGAATGAAGCAATGAACGCAGCACGGCCAGTGGTCCTCTCTGACGATATAGGCTGCCAGCCCGATCTCATCACCGATGGCATTGAGGGATTTGTCTTCCCAGTGGGCGACGTTACTGCGCTCACCGAAGCGCTACGGCGTGTGCTCGCAACCCCGGAGACTGCGACGCAGATGGGCCAGCGCGCACTCGACCGAATCAACCACTGGAGCTTCGAAGAAGACATTCTGGCGCTACGCCAGGCCATCGCGCAGCTGACACGTAAGATCATCGCTTAGAACAGTCCATTTCCACTTCAATGAACCCTTCCGACCCAAGCCGAGAAGTCACTACGAAGAAGGTAAAGGTAGCCTACCTGGTGAGCCATCCCATCCAGTACCAGGCTCCTTTGCTGCGGCGGATCGCGCAAGAACCTGACATCGATCTGACAGTGTTCTTTGCGTCAGACTTTTCCGTGCGGGAGTATGTCGACAGAGGCTTTGGCATAGATGTGAAGTGGGATGTGCCGTTGCTCGATGGATACCATCACGAGTTTCTTCCCGCCCTCTGGGATAAACGCAGGACAGGGCCGACGAGTCAGTTGAGCTATGGCATCTTCCGTCGCCTCCGCGGAACCAAAGCATCAGGTGGCTTCGACGTACTTTGGGTGCACGGCTACTCCACCTTGAACGCACTGCAGGCGATGGTGATCGCAAAGGCACTTGGAACTCCGGTGCTTCTTCGCGCAGAGTCGCGCCTTGGCAGGAAGCGGACCGGCCCCCTGAAACGCGCTGCGAAGAGCCTCTTCTTTAGCGGCCTGAAGCTGCTTGTCGGCGGAGTGCTACCCATCGGGAGTTCAAACGCTGCCTACTGGCGTCACTACCTGGGTGAGGACCTTCCGCACTTCCCCATGCCATATGCAGTGGACAACAAATACTTTCAAAGCCGCAGCCAGGAGGCATCCGCTCGACGCGATGAATTGCTGCGCGAACTGGACATCGATGCGTCCCGTCCCGTCATTCTCTTCGCTTCCAAGCTCCAAAGAAGAAAGCGTTGCACAGATCTGCTGGAGGCGTATCTCAGCCTTTGTTCTCAAATCAGCAGCGAATCAGCTCCCTACCTCGTAATCGTTGGCGATGGGGAAGAGCGCACTACGCTGGAAAAACACGCAAGAGACAGCGGAGTCGAAGGAGTTCGTTTCTGTGGCTTTCGCAACCAGTCGGAGTTGCCGCGCTACTTCGATCTCGCAACGGTCTTCGTGTTGCCCTCCGAGGACGAACCTTGGGGATTGGTCGTGAATGAGGTGATGAACTCACAGCGAGCCGTCATCCTCTCCGACGACGTAGGCTGCCAGCTCGACCTCCTGACCGACGGCGTCGAAGGATGCGTCTTCCCTGTAGGAGACGTCAGCGCTCTTACCGAAGCCCTGCGTAGAGTACTGGCCAGCCCGGAGACCGCAAGCGCCATGGGGAGACGCGGCCTCGAAACCATTTCAAAGTGGGGATACGAAGAGGATATGATCGGGCTTCGACGAGCAATCACAGCCGTCACAAGGAGATTGCCGACGTAATTACAACTTAAGTCCGTGCAGCTTGTAAAGACAAACTCTGCTGCTATGCTTAAAAGTTGATAGTCGAAGACTTATGCGTATTTTGCACATCATTGGAACACTGAACCCTGAGGCTGGTGGCCCTACAGAGTCGGTGCGGGTCCTGCTCAGCTACGGCCCTATCGGTTACACCGGCGAAGTCGTCACACTGGACGACCCGTCAGCCCCGTATCTGAGCGATGTGGGCTTTCCGGTCCACGCTCTTGGCCCCACAAGCACCACCTACGGATTCAACTCGAAGCTGCTGCCGTGGCTGCGCGATAACCGTCATCGCTTCGACGGCGTGGTTGTCAACGGGCTTTGGCAGTACTGTGGCTATGCTGCATGGCGAACGCTGGCCGGCAATACGCCCTATGTCGTGTTCACCCATGGCATGCTCGACCCATACTTCAAATATGCTTTTCCGTTGAAGCACATCAAGAAGTGGCTGTACTGGATTCCAGCGGAGTACTGGATCCTGCGCGGAGCCTACCGCGTCCTCTTCACCTCGAAAGCCGAAAAGCGGCTGGCGGAGCAGAGCTTCTGGCTGCACAAATGGAATGCATATGTGGTGCCCTATGGTGCCAGCGGTCCGTTAGGCGATCCTGAGGTTCAAAAGCGCGCCTTCTTCGCCAAGTGCCCCGAAGCAAAAGATAAGAGGTATCTCGTCTTTCTCGGACGAATTCATCGCAAAAAAGGCTGCGATATGCTGATCGACGCCTTCGCAAAGGTCGCAGCTGACGATCCTGATCTCTACCTGGTAATGGCTGGCCCCGACCAGCAGCAGTGGAGCGCCAAGTTGAAGCAGACAGCGGCCAGCCTGGGAATTATGGACCGGGTCTTCTGGCCAGGGATGGTCACAGGCGATGCGAAGTGGGGCGCATTCTATGGCTCGGAAGCCTTCATTCTGCCTTCGCATCAGGAGAACTTTGGAATCGCCGTCGCCGAGGCGCTCGCCTGCGGAAAACCCGTGCTGCTCGCCGACAAAGTGAACATCGCCGAAGAGATCGCCGAAGACGGTGCAGGGCTGATGGAGTTGGACACTCCCGATGGCACGCTAAAACTCCTGAAGGGATGGATTGGGATGACCGTCGCCCAGCGGCAGCATATGGCCGAGTTAGCGTACCAGTGCTTCCATCGCCGCTACGATATGCGCGAAAATGCAAAGGCGATCATCCGCCTGTTTGGAACAGCTACAGTCCTCACTCCCGTCGCTGTGGAGTCGGAGTAATCAGGAGCGCCGATGCCCAAGCAGATTCACTACAACGCGGCGGACCACATCTCGGCGGAGACAGCAGCAGACCCCTACCTCCGCCCCGCATTTTCGTTGCAGGACAGGCTACGGCGCCTGAATTGGAACCTCTGCTGGGCCATCTTTTATAGAACGTCACCCAGACCGTTACATTCCTGGCGAGCGTTTTTACTCCGTCTTTTTGGAGCAAAGATGGGGCCGGACTGCCACTTCTATCCGCGTTCAAAGGTCTGGGCGCCGTGGAATCTCATCTGTGCCAACCAGGTAACGGCCGGAGATGGTGTCGAGATCTATAACCCAGCTCCGGTGACGCTGGGCTCCCACGCTATTCTTTCTCAGGAAGCCTATCTCTGCGGGGCAACCCATGACTACGACGACCCTGCATTCCCGCTGATCGCATATGCAACCACCATCGGAGCATATGCCTGGGTCTGTGCGCGAGCCTCGGTCGCTCCCGGAGTCAATATTGGCGAAGGTGCCGTGCTTGGGCTCGGTTCGGTGGCTACACGGAACCTCGACCCCTGGACGGTTTACGCCGGCGTTCCCGCAGTCAAAGTGAAAGAGCGACGCCAGTTCCCCGTCGACTCCGAAAAACATAAATAATTAGCAATTTTCCCATAGAGCAAAGAAAAGCAGGACCGAAGTCCCGCCGTTTTGCCGTTCTTATAGAAGCGGTTGAACATTATCCGCGCAACTTTGCCAGAAGATCGGTAGGGTGAACGGGTTTCGCGAGAATCTCGAACTCGTGACCTTGCGCGCGAGCTTTTTCGAGCAGATCCGCAGTAGCTGCCTGGCCGGAAAAGAGAAGGATCTTACACTTTGGCAGCTTGCTGCGAGTGATAATAGCTGCTTCAATCCCGGTCATGCCGGTCATGATGACGTCGCTGATCAGCATATCCGGCTCAAAGCTGTCGAGTAACTCGACGGCCTTTTCGCCGCTGAAGACTGCACGTGTGTCAAAGCCATGCTGATTGAGAATTATTGCCAGAGTATTCGCAATCACCTGCTCGTCGTCAGCGACCAGCACCTTGGGCTTTGGTGTTGCGGTAGAGGTTAAATCTGCCATTGCTAAGTTTCCCCAAAAGTAGAAGGTTCAAAGTTCAGTTTTTTAAATGACGTACGCAGGCGGCGGATTGATATTTCGCCCACACAGTAATGATACGCTGAGCGCAGAGGTGGTTGTCGGACAAACCGCCACAAATTCTGACAGACAGCTTCCGGTAGCACCCAAATCTCCTATGCAGCCAGCCATCATACGTGCAGAACGTGTCGAGAAATACTACGCACAACCAAGCGAGAACCGCATCCAGGTCATCTCGCCGACGGACCTGTCGATCACGGCAGGAGAGATCGTCGCGCTCCTTGGCCCATCAGGCTCTGGTAAGTCCACTTTATTGCGAATGTTGACCGGTCTCTCCGCACCCTCAGCCGGCGAAGTCTATTGGCACGAGAAGCCAATTGCAACAGCCGAGGTCAATGTTTCAATTGTGTTTCAAAGCTTCGCCCTCTTCCCCTGGCTCACGGTCCTCGAAAACGTCGAAGCACCCCTCAAAGCCCGTGGCATGGAGGCAACCGAACGCCGCAAACGCAGCATGAAGATCCTCGACACGGTCGGCCTTGATGGCTTCCAGGCCGCCTACCCAAAGGAACTCTCCGGCGGTATGCGCCAGCGCGTCGGCTTCGCGCGAGCTCTCGTCGTCGAACCGGAAGTCCTCTTCATGGACGAGCCCTTCTCCGCACTCGACGTCCTCACAGCCGAAAACCTCCGCAGCGAACTTCTCGAGCTCTGGCAGAACAAGACCATCCCAACCCAGGCCATCTTCATCGTCACTCACAACATCGAGGAGGCTGTCCTGCTGGCTGACCGCATCATCGTGCTCGGACGAAATCCCGGCCACGTACGCACCGACTTCCGCGTCTCGATCCCCCACCCTCGCGACCGCAAGGCTACCTCCTTCACCCAGCTGGTCGACTACATCTATAAGGTGCTCACGCAGCCCGACGCTCAGCCACCCGCCCTGCCCCAAACCTCCACCGGCAAGACCGTGCGCGACCAGAGGCAGATGCACTACCAGATGCTCCCCCACGCGCGGCCCGGCGGAATCGCAGGTCTCCTCGAGTTGGTTCTCGACCACAATGGTAAGGACGACATCTACCGGCTCGCCGACGATCTCGCCTTCCAGATCGACGACCTCCTTCCCATCGTCGATGCGGCTCAGCTATTAGGTTTCCTCACGGTTACAGAGGGCGACGCCGCCATCACGCCAACGGGCGCCGAGTACGCAAACTCCGAGATCCTCCGCCAGAAAGAGCTCTTCCGCAGCGCCGCTGTCGAAAACGTCCTCCTCCTCCGCCAGATCGTGCGCGCCATCGAATCCAAGAGCGACCGCAGCGTCCCCGAAGAGTTCTTCCACGACATGCTCGACGAGCAGTTCAGCGAAGACGAAACCCTCCGCCAGCTCGAAACGGCCATCAACTGGGGCCGCTACGCCGAACTCTTCGACTTCGACGCCTCCCGTCGCCGCTTCATCCAGCCCGAAAAGCTGCACGACGTCGACGCAGGTTCCACCGCGGAGATCGATGCATGATCCATCTTCCTGACCGCCTCAGCAGGCTGCAGCCGCGGGAGACGCTCGCGCGCACTCAGGTACTCGAACGTGGCTGGCCCTTCTTTCTCGATCTCTGCATCGCAGCCATCGGCCTGGCATGCTTCTACGCCGTCATCCGCATCGCCATGTTCTGGGCCGGCCGTCCCGAGCCCGAGATCGTCGTCTCGCTCAATCCCCGCGCGCTGCCGCACTACGCCTTCTACTCCGTCGTGCGTATCGGCCTTGCCTATCTCCTCAGCCTGCTCTTCGCCATCAGCTACGGCTATACCGCTGCTTACAACAAGCGCGCCGAAAAGGTGATGATTGCAATCCTCGACATCCTGCAATCGATTCCTGTCCTGAGTTTTCTGCCGCCTGTCATGCTGGCCATGATCGCGCTCTTCCCCACTCGTCAACTCGGTGTTGAGATGGGAGCGATCGTACTCATCTTCACCGGCTCCGTCTGGAACATGGCCTTCAGCTTCTACTCCTCGCTCAAGAGCATCCCGCGAGAGTTGATGGAAGCCACCAGCGTCTACCGCTTCTCACGCGTCCAGCGTCTCTTCCAGTTAGAGCTGCCCTACGCCGCCATCGGCCTCATCTGGAACTCCATCATGTCCGTCGCCGGAGCGTGGTTCTTCCTCATGGCCTGCGAGATGTTCCACCTCGGCTCCCGTGACTTCCGTCTTCCCGGCCTCGGCTCTTACCTCCAAACAGCCGCCGATGCCGGCAACGGCACAGCCATCGCCTGGGGACTCACCGTGATGATCCTCATCATCGTCGCCACCGACCAGCTCGTCTGGCGCCCTCTCATCGCCTGGAGCGACAAGTTCAAGTTCGAGCAGGTCGAAAGCAGCAAGCGCATCTCCTCTCCCATCCTGCATCTCTTCACTCACTCCAAGGCTCTCGCCAGCGTCAATCGCCGCCTCGTCGACCCGCTCAGCGAAAATCTCTACACTCGACTCGCCCATCATCGAAAAGAAAGAATGCAGCGGCTTGCCACCGTAAAACCAACCTCCCGCATCCGCGGAATCGGCATCGGTATTGTCGTCGGAATAGTCCTCACAGCGGCCGTCGTCTATGCTGCCTCGCAGGCCATCGTTCTCCTCCGTCCCGTCGCCGGCGCGGAGTACCTCCACATCTTTCAGGGCGCAATCGCAACCTTCCTCCGCGTCAATCTCTCGCTCCTCTTAGCCTCTGCCTGGACGATCCCCGTCGGCGTAGCCATCGGCTCCAACCCGCGCCTGGCGCGCCTCGCGCAGCCTCTCGCACAGATCGCCGCCTCCGTTCCTGCCACCGCCCTCTTTCCCGTTCTGCTCCTGGCGCTGGTTCGCTTGGGAGGCGGCATGGGCATCGGCTCCATCGCCCTCATGCTGCTCGGCACACAGTGGTACATCCTGTTCAACGTCATCGCCGGTGCCATTGCCATCCCATCCGACCTCAAGGAAGTAGCCACGCTCTTCCGCTTCAGCCGCGTCCAGCGCTGGAAGACCGTCATCCTCCCCGGCATCTTTCCCTTTCTCATCACCGGTCTGGTCACCGCGTCCGGCGGAGCCTGGAACGCCAGCATCATCGCCGAGTACTTCCCCATCAAAGGCCAGATCCTCCAGACCGTCGGCCTCGGAGCCATCATCAGCGAAGCCACCGGCGGAGGCAAGTTCCCCATCCTTCTGCTCTCCACCATCGTCATGGCCCTGATGGTCGTCACCACCAACCGCCTCGTTTGGCGCCCTCTCTTCCGCCTCGCCGAAACCCGCTACAAACTAGGCGGCTGAGCAATCTGTCTCTTCATCACCATCACTATTGCCTTAGCCTTCCTTGTTGTCATCCCCGAAGGGAATCTACGTTTCTCCTCCGTCTCCCAAACACACCTCAGCTCAAGACTGTCCGGCATTACGACTTGTCATCCAACTTACGACAAGAGCGTTTAGCAGGACTTATCTCACGAGGAACTTCTCATTGCATGGGTCGCGTACACTCCGAATGGACGCTAGGAGCGGATAATGAACCCAAACGAGGCACGACGGTACGCGCGAGTGGCTGGAGTGCTGGTTGCAATCTCCATTTTAGCCGGGGGATTTGGCGAATCTTTTGTCCCGGGTAAGCTCATCGTTGCAGGCGACTTCCATGAAACCAGCCTGAGAGTTGCGGCTTCCCTCGGGTTATTCCGTGCCGGTTTTGTTGCCTACATGGTTGAGGCGGCGTGCGACCTTTCTCTGGCGGCCATCTTTTATCTACTGCTCCGCCCAGTCAGTCGCCCGTTGTCCCTCATCACAGCTTTCTTCGGCGTATTTTGTACGGCAACATTCGCCGTTGGCGAGATGTTTTACTATTTCGCCGCGTTACCCCAGATCGATGCCCACTTCGCCGCGTCCCTCAGCCCCGATGCTCGTACTCGATTCGCGTATCTTTGTCTCAAGCTCTACGGAACCGTCTTCAACATCTTTGTCGGGTTTTACGGAACCGAGACCATGCTGCGAGGATACTTGTTCTTCCGCTCCGGGTATCTCTCCCGTGTGCTTGGAGGCTTGCTGATGCTTGGCGGCGCGGGGTTCATCATCAAGAACCTCTGCGCTGTGCTCGCTCCACAATACGATTCCATGTTGCTCGCGCTTCCGATGTTCGTGGCCATGCTCGGCGTTGCTGTTTGGCTTCCGCTCAAAGGGATTGATCGAGATCGCCTGGCTTGGTTGCAGGCCCATGACCACCGAACAACGAAACAAGCCTAGAACCGATCCGCATGCCTCGGATTGATCCCTACAATGTATGGTCCGCCGCGTGACTGCAAGGATTAGTTTGGTCGAGAAGACAAGTCTGCGGCAATGTATTCGGCCTTTGATGGAGCCGCGTGCTCCTGGCCAGGATGAGTTCCGCTGCGCATCTGTCCTTACAAGTCGGTCGGTCGTTGAGGACCCTTATCGGGATCAGGTTGCAGATGCGCCGTTGTGACTGTTCTTTCGTCTTTGCTGTTCCTGTGCAGACCTTGGTGGGAAAGTCGTCGTCGTAGAGCGGGAAAGTGGGAGCGTGAAGCGCTTCCAAGCCGCAGGCGTCTTTTCCGCTCTATCTCATGCCGCTGTTGCGCTCGCCGCGGGCCTGTAGTCTTCGCCGGTGGAGAGCACAGCCCAGGCGATGCGGGCGAGCTTATTCGCCATAGCGACCACCAGCACGTTGCGCGGCGCTCTGGCTTCCAGTGCGTTCATCCAGGCTCCAATCGTGAAGCGATCTCGTTTTATGCGCATGGCCGCGGCTCGTGCGCCGTGGATCAGTACCTTACGCAGGTAGATGTTGCCGCGCTTGCTGATGCCCAGCAGCTTGGCCTTACCGCCCGTAGAGTACTGTCGCGGAACGAGGCCGAGCCACGCTGCGAAGTCTCGTCCCTTGCGGAACGCTGCGCCGTTGCCGATGGCGGCAACGATGGCCGTCGCGACGATAGGTCCGATGCCTGGGATCTGGCGGATGCGGCAGCAACCCGCATCGCTGGCGGCGATCTGTTCGAGTCTGTCGGTCAGCTCGTCGATCTGCTGTTCGACGGTCTTCCACTCGTCCCACAGCATACCTATCAGGTTGCGCATCATCGGCGTCAACGCGTTCTCTGCGTTCTCGAGAACATCTGCCATGGCTGCCTTTAGCTTCGCCGGCTTC
>Ga0302226_10002149_pt1 | contig 14158 bp, 26 predicted proteins | sample II_Palsa_E3_3_FD_193524 | JGI IMG/M metagenome (GOLD analysis project Ga0302226, IMG submission 193524) | Peat permafrost microbial communities from Stordalen Mire near Abisko, Sweden - II_Palsa_E3_3 | ecosystem: Environmental > Terrestrial > Soil > Palsa > Peat permafrost | place: Sweden...
CAAATTTTTTTTTTTTCAGTGCCAACTTTTCGGGCAAGATCAAGACCAAGGCGCCCAGCGAGAAAGGCACGATCACGCAGGTGGTACGACAAGTGCAACACGTGTTCAACCGTGTGCCGGCGTCGGATCTGGCCCAGTCGGAGGACGCCCGCTTCGAGTACTTTGTGAGCAAGGTTTTCCCGTCGATCCGCAGCTCGACCCTGAGCAAGCGCACATGCATCTTTGTCCCGACGTATTTCGAGTATGTGCGCCTGCGCAACTTTATGCGCTCGTCCGAGATCGTGTTTGCTGGCATTTCAGAGTATTTTTTTAAAAAAAAAATAATTGTTTTCTGTTTGACCTTAAATTTTTTTTTTTTTTTTTACTTACGTGCAGGTACACAGCCGACAACAATGTGGCTCGCAGCCGCACACGTTTTGCCCACGGCCACCGCGATCTGCTCCTGTACAGCGAGCGCTTCCACTTTTTCCGGCGGCTCAAGATCCGCGGCATCCGGCACGTCCTCTTCTACGCCCTCCCCGTCAACGCCCAGTTCTACTCGGAAATCCTCAACATGCTCCAGGGCAGCGGCGGCGACAGCGATCTCTCGTGCACCGTGCTGTTTACCCGCTTTGATGCCATCAAACTCGAACGTGTCGTCGGCACGTCGCGGGCGTCCCGAATGGTCTCCTCGGACAAGCCCATGTTTATGTTTTGTTGATAATGTGCTGTTTGCAAGATATAATAAATGCGCACTCAATGAGAGCTACTACTTTCTCCGTTTTTGTGCTGTTGCTTTCAAGCAGTTCGCGCGGGGAAGACCATGGCAAAAATCACATCACGACAAGCCATTTTTATGTATGAATCCTCTAGGGCTGCAAGCGGCTGCAAAACTCACGACGCAGGTGACGAAGAGACGAAGGCTCCTCCTTCCCCTCTCCTGTTTTCTGACCTGACTTGTCTGACGCGACCTGCAGAGGCGTATTCGCCACCTGTCGGACGTGGTGGCACGGAACCTCGTGCGGACGGGCGATGTGTTTATGACGCTGCACGAACTCGTTGATGGCAATCCCCCGTCGTTGACCAGTGGGACTACGGGGCCGGCGTTCTACATGAGCGAGGTGCTGCCTGCGACACTGGTAAGCGCGTGCCACCGAGGAAGGGGTGGGCCCTTGCTAACCGTTGTGACTGGACAAACCAGAATCCCAGCTGGGCACCGTTCAGTGCTGCGGGGTACGCCGACGGCATCGACCTGGCCAGCGACGTGCTCGTGGTGCGGGTGTGGCGTGTCAGGGCCGAGGGCGACGTGGAGAGCGGCAGCGGCGGCACGGCGGGAGAGACAGCGGCGGCGGCGGCGGCGATGACGGCACGACTGGTGACGAGCCACGGGTTTGGTGGTCGCACGTCGAGCAGGGCGCTGGTGGAGGACTCGATGGTGCTGTTTGAATGGGTCGTGGACTTTCGTGCGCTCGTGTTCCTGGGCGTGGAGGTAAAACCTTTTGTGGTTTTCATTTTTTGTTTTTTTTAATTCACCTACTTTATTTAGCTCAACGATATCGCGAGCGTTGCCAAAAACGACCTGTTATTCCGGTTAGGCGGGCTGTGGTACGGCAGCAGCGACGCGCCCATCCTAAGCGGCAGCACGAACCACCTCAACGTGGACGTGTCGGTCGTGGACGCCAAGCTCAACATTCTGCGCGTGGACAAGAGCAAGGTGGTGCCGTCCTACACCGAGTCCTCGCTCACGACGACCATCGGCCTGCTGCGCAAGATAAAGGAGGCACAGGACGGACATAGACAGATGGCGCAGGAGCTGACCCAGCGCATGGAGCGGTCGGTCCACTCGGTGGAACTTTTGCAGCTCAGTTCGGCGTACGGCGAGCGACTGGCGAGCCTGCGCGCAGAGGTCAAGCGATTGCGCGATCTTGCTGCCTCTGGTAAAATCACCCCTCTGCTCGTAAATATGCATTGACATGCGACATTTACAGAGAAAGCAAAGAACGAGCAGCACAAGGCAACCCTCCAGAAACGGAAAGTGGAAAGGGACGCGGCACAGCGGGTCCTCGTAAAACAACGTGCCGATTTGGACCGGATCAAGTCGGAGATCCAGGCCAACAAGGAGGTTGTGCGGCAGACAACGTCGCTCGTGTCGGCCCGGCGAAGCGAGCTCCTGCAGCAGGTCCAGAGCATCTTCCAAATAAAGTCCATCAAACCCCCGCTCTTCTCGCTCTCCGACATCCACCTGCCAAACTCGGACTACAACGGGCACGACGACGAGCAGATCGCGGCAGCGCTCGGGTGGACGTGCCAAATCGTCCTCGTCATGGCCTACTATTGCGATGTCCCGCTGGTCTTCACCATCAACCCCATGGGCTCGCGCTCGACCATCCGCGACGACGTCTTTAGCGGACAGGAGTTCCCGCTCTACAACAAAAAGGGAGAGCAGCAGAATTTCCAAAGGGGCGTGTTCTTTTTGAACAAGAGCATCGAACAGGTACCAAACAAATAAGCAAACACTGTGTTTATCTCACGACCCGTTTGCCGCAGCTGCTCATGGCAAGAGGCCACACGTTCCAGGTCCAGCAAAACACCCTGCCAAACCTGCACTATCTGCTCAACCAGGAGATCTCTCGGCAGGCGGCTGAACGCTAGGGCTAACTTGTATTTTTTTCTTTTTTTGCCCGGGAATAAACTGTAGCACTTCAAGGAAGCAAAAGAAATGTCTGGTACAGCGGAAAAAAGAAAGACAGTAAAATATTTTTTTTGAAAAGAAAAGGGTGAGGGGAGGGAAAGCAGCAGCGATTTCAATCCGTCTGTACGGTTTTTACTCTGACTTGCTTGTTCGGGTCGAGCTGCGAAGGGCACGTTTGGCGTTGACCTCGTCGTCCATCTTGGCCCGGTCTGTTCGGTTCTGTGCCTTGGCGACCTCCACGGCCTTCTCTGCCGACTCGACGTTCTCGATCAGCGCCTTCTTCTCGGCGGCCTCATGCTGGAGGGCCTCCTGCAGGGCGACGACCTGCGACTGCATCTCTTGATGGAGCAGTTCGACGTGGGCAAGGCTCTCTTGGGTGTCGTGGAGATCGCGCTTGAGACAGGCGACCTCGGCCTCACGGGTCTGGAGAACCTGCTGGAAATAGGGGATCGTCTCGGCGTGGTCCTTCTCGATCTGTTTTTGGAGCTCGGTGTGGGAGCTCATGAGCTGGCTGATCATTTCTTGCGCCTGAAGTGAAATTAAAAAAATTTTACTATTTTACCGCAAATATTTTAGAAATAGCCTTTGTACCTGGAGGAGCTCGCGCTGCTGGGCTGTCTGCTTCTCCTGCATGGTCGCACTGTCGCGCTCGGCAACGAGCGTATAGTCGCGCTGGGATTGGAGCTGTCCAAGGGTCTGGGCCATGTCCGATCGGGTCTTGTAGACCTCGGCGCTGCTGTCCTGCTCCGATCGGATCATGGAGGCCTGGAGCGACGCGAGTTGTGCCTTGAGACGCTCGCATTCCTAGGAAAACGAAGTATAAATTGTATGCTCTCTCTCTCTCTCTCTCTCTTCGGTTTCTTACTTGCTTGGCCTGCTCGTACTGGCTCGTCATGACGCGGAGGCTCTCTTTGACGTTGGCCGAGTTGGAAACCTCCTTGGTGATGCTCGCGTTGGCGAGATCGGCGGCCGACCATGCAGCCGCCGCCTTGTCGTTGGCCACAGCGAGCTTGGCCTCGAGCGCTACAAGCTTGGCGTTGAGCACCTCGATCGTGCTCTTGGTCTCTCCCTTATACTGGGCAAAGTCCTTGTCCGCAGCGATGCTCTTGTTGCGCTCGTCCTGCATCTCGAGGGACCTAAAGATCATTTCAAAACAACATTGGTAAATAAATGAACAGTATTTGTCGTTTTACTTGAGGGTGCCAGATTTTTGTGTGCTCGCCAGCTTCTGCTCGTGGATGGCGAGACGCTTGTTTGTGCTCTCGAGGTCGACCTTGACGGTGTGGGCGTGAGCGTCCTTGCGCAGCAGCTCCTGGCGGTGCTCGCCCAGATGCTTATTCAGCTGGGACGAGTGAGCCTCGGCCTGGGACCGCAGCACCTGCTCCTTCTTGAGCTGTGACTCCAGCGCAGCCTCCTTCTCTTTGTAGGCGCGGATGGCGTTCTTGTGCGCGAGCTTTTCCTCTTCCAACTGCTTCTCTATAGTTATATTTTCTGTTTAGGTGCTTACATAATTGCGCTGGTAATTGTACCAAGGACAGCCTTTTGCGTGGCCTGCTTCTGCGCCTCGAGCACGATGCGTTGAGCCTCCACGGTCTTCTCGGCCAGCTTCTTCTCGGCGAGCTCACGGGCCTTGGTCTCCTGGGCAAGCTTGGACGTCTGCACCTTTTTGTCCTCTTCGTACGAGATGATCTTCTTCTCCAGCTGCGAGATCTTCTCGGCCTGGTCGGCGTTGATGGCGGCGGTTGCAGTGACCGTGACGGGGTTGGGGCGAACGGCACCAATGCTGTTGTTATGAATGAAGGGTGAGCAGACGACACAACACGCACACAAAACATACCGAGGAACGACTGGTTTGGCAACGACAGGCTTGGCGAGAGGAGAGGACGCGTTGGCCCTGCACAACCAAAAAAGGCAGATTTAACAAGCGCAGGAAAAAAAAATATTAGTTACTTGACGTTCTCCTTGTCCTTAAGTGGCGAGCTCACCGCAGGCTTGACCAGAGTCTTTGCGGCGACAGGCACAGGAGCAGCCGACGACGCAGCAGCAGCCGACGACGACCACGACGACGACGACGAGGTTGCGACAGCAGCAGCTTTCTTGCCGGGCGGGGTGAGCGGGTCCCCCGAGAGAATCTTGCTCATGTTGGTGGCCGCGGCCACTCGGCGGTTAGGTGTCCTCACTGTTTCAGTTCAAAGTAGGGCGTTAAGCTCAGGGGAAAGGTGTGCAGGAAGGCAACGCACCGTCGACAGACATTTCGGCGTTGTTTTTTGAAAGTTTGTAACCGTCGTTTTTTCGAGAACGTATCATGGCGGCCGAGTGTTGGGCCCAGAGTTTGCTGAAGTCGCCAAGAGAAAAAAAAGGGCGCGAGGGATGGGTGTTCTCGAGCGCATTACGGTAAGACCGTCTGTGTATCGTCGGCTCGTGCTCAGGCTCCCCCCTCGTTCAATTGCGACTAGGAAATCGAGGCCGAGATGGCCAAGACACAGAAGAACAAGGCGACGTCGTTCCACTTGGGCCGACTCAAGGCGCAGCTGGCCAAGCTGCGACGCGAGCTCCTCGAGCCCAAGGGCGCTGGTGGCGGCGGTCCGGGCGACGGCTTTGACGTGGCCAAGACGGGTGTGGCGCGCATTGGTTTCATTGGTGCGTTTGCTTTGCTCAGAAGGGACGAAACTAATCGTTCTTGTGCGCGCAGGGTTCCCTTCGGTAGGCAAGTCCACGCTCATGACCAAGCTCACGGGCACGCACTCTGAGGTGGCCGCGTACGAGTTCACGACGCTGACGACGGTGCCCGGTGTGCTGCAGGTGCGCGGCGCAAAGTTCCAGATCCTCGACTTGCCCGGCATCATCGAGGGTGCCAAGGACGGCAAGGGCCGTGGACGCCAGGTCATTGCCGTTGCACGCACGTGCAGTCTTATCTTCATGGTCTTGGACGTTCTCAAGCCCTTGGTACACTGCATCGAACAATGGCTGGCTTAGTTTAATGCAATTTGTTTAATGAAGGGCCATAAGAAAATCCTGGAGGGCGAACTCGAGGGCTACGGCATCCGCCTCAACACAAAGCCACCGGCGATCACGTTCCGCAAAAAGGACAAGGGCGGCCTGAATATTACGAGCACGATCACCATGACCAAGCTCGATAACGAGGAGATCAAGGCCATTTGCGGAGAGTACCGCATCCACAACGCCGACATTGTCCTGCGCCAGGACGCCAACGCGGACGAGCTCATCGACGTGATCGAGGCCAACCGCATCTATATCCCCTGCATCTACGTTCTCAACAAGATTGACCAGATCTCCATCCAAGAGCTCGATATCCTCACCCGCGTGCCCCACAGCTGTCCCCTGTCCTCTCACGTAAAAGCTGAAGAAAGAAAGAAAGAAAAAAAAAGCAATGTACTAACTGACGCCACATCCAGCACGAGTGGAACTTTGACGAGCTCCTGGACATGGCATGGGACCACCTAAACCTCGTACGCATCTATACCAAACCTCGCGGACAGCTGCCCGACTACGAGGCGCCCGTCGTCCTCAAACGCGGTAAAAACTCGATCCTCGACTTTTGCAACAGCATCCACAAGACGCTCAAAGACCAGTTCAAATAGTACGTACAACATAGTAATTTTTTTTTTTTTTAAAAAAAAACGAAACTTCATTTTCTTTTTAGCGCCTGGATTTGGGGGAGCTCGGTCAAGCACAACCCACAAAAGGTCGGCATCGACCACATCCTCGAAGACGAGGACGTTGTTCAGATAGTCAAGAAAATTTAATAGTTGTGTACACTTAGGGGTCTCAAAGGCTTTTGACTTTGAACATATTACATGGTGGCTAGCGATGAGACCTTTTTAGCCAGCTTGAGCAGCTCGTGGTTGTGCGACCACACGGCCAGACGCTCGTCGGCCTTGATGCTGGGTCGCAGGTAGTGCTCCTCCCAGAACTGCAGCTGGTAGAGCATGGACGGGACGATGAGGACGTTGTCGGCAGAGACAGCGCTCGCGTACAGTGGGTTGAGCAGGGGCTCGTCCGACCGGGCTTGCAAAAGGTACTCGATGAAGCTCCAGATCGAGACGGTTTTTTCGGCTAGTTTTAGTGCTGATCGTTCCTAAGGAAAAACTTTCGTTATATTATTTCTAAACACGGGGCAGCTACCTTTTCGTCGTCCCCGATAAAGGTGCCAAAGAGGCCCGTGAACGTGTGGTCACCGAGGAAAGACAAAAAGTCGCACGTAAACTCGAAGGAGCACGGGTTGACGACGAGCAGCTGGTACACTGCGTCCAAAAACAGCTGGAACGAGGCACGCTCGCCCGCCCCAACGGTGCCGCTGCCGCTGCCGTCTCGCTTGTGCCCCAGGCTGGTCGAGAACGGAAAGCCAGAGCTAAAAAAAAAACACAGGGAGATGGTCAGATTTGCGTTGTGTCCTTTTCAAGGGACATACTGAATCCACTCCTTCTGGACGAGTTGGGCAAAGCCGCGAACAGAGCGATAGTACGGGTCAAGCACGAGCTGCACGAGGGAGGATATGATGCACACACGATCGGGCCCGTCGTCTTCCACGAGCACAAACGAGACATTGTCGATCGACATCCGGTCTGCCATGTTTCCAACAGTGGTCAGGAACTCGTTGAGCAGCTCGAGCCACCCGGTCGCCTGCAGCGTCGAGAGCCAGCTGTCGCCACCGAGCTCCTCAGGCTCGAGGCACGCGGCCTGCAGTCGCTGGTAGGCCGACTGGATGGCGCTGTTGCTTGATAAACCAAGCGACTAAATAATATTTTTTTTATTTTTACTTGTTGCAAGGACAAAGGAAGGACCCACGTACGGTGGGCTCATAGTCAAACTCGGGATAGGAGGGCTTGTAGTCCTTGCCCATGTACAGCGAGTAGATGCCCCCAAACTTGGGCTCCTCTCGCTCGGTGGCGAAAAACATGCTCTGCGATGCGGGTTCTGTGCCTGCAGCAACACGAGCGGCGGGGTCCTTTTGCTTACTAAATACAAAAATTTTTAAACATCAGCCATAGGAGGAAGGCTACTTTTTCCGCCGCTTGGACACGGTGGTGTTCTTGGTCAAAAAGGGCGTGTTGAGGGCACTGGGCAGGCTGTCGCGCCCGGCAATGTTTCGCACCGAGCCAAAGCCGTTGAGCACGTTGAGCCCAATCATGTACTGATCCTCTGACACGTGCACAAAGCCGTCGTCCTTGTCTTCGCCCGCAGACACGCCGTCCTTTGCCGCCACAGCCATCCCGTGCGCAGCGGCCTTGTTGATCGCCTGGGTAATGTCCTTGTTGGCAGTGTACTGTGGCGAGTGGGGCGCGATTTTCGCTACGGCCGGCGCCGTCCTCAGCAGCACTGCACCGCCGTGCGCCCTAGCCTTCCACGACAGCACGGGGACGCGCCCACCGAGGCGTCCACCGGCCACCTTGTCAAGCAGCTCATCGGCCACGGCCGAGGGCGTAATCCAGCTGGCTCCGTAGCTCGTCGTCACGGCAAAGTCCTTGTTGGCGTTGGTCACGCGCCACACGCTGTCGGCTTCGAGGCCAAGTCGTTTGAACTCTTGCTCTGTCGAGTACGCCCTAATCAAATGCGAACACACACATAAATAAATAAAAATAAAATAGGCATTATAAAGGATACAGCGACGACGACGACGACGACATCGGCGGCGGCTTAAAGTCAAAGGCAAACAGGCGCGACAGGTTGCTCGTGAACGCAAATCGCCTGAGCGACACAACCAAGCCGCTGTCCGAGGTCGTGTCCACGTCCTTTTCGAGCACGATGCGCAGCACACGCCAGTCGCCCGTCGTGATCTCCACCGTCTGCTTGCGCGTGACCGCGGCCGTCTGCACGAGCTGCAGCGGCACAGCCCTCTCGTCAAAGCGCACGGGCGGCACAGCAGCAGCGCCAACAGATGTCGCCGGGATGAACACCAGCCGGTAGTTGGTCAACACGACCTCGCACGCGCCCAGCGGCGGCTGGTTGGGCGTGCCGTTGACGGTCGTGACGGACGCGGCAGCTGCCTTGCGAACGACGATCTCGCCTGTCAGAGGGGGGCAGGGGGGGGAGTCACGAAAAGCAAGGGAAGAGAGGCGTTACCTCCAAGCAGGTCCATCTGGGTAGCACACTTGTGCGAAATGATCGACCATTTCAACACACTTGCGGGCCCTGAGCTTCGATTATTTTTTTTTTTTTTCGAAAAATGGCGCGCCCGCAGAAAATCGTGCAGGTCAACGCGGACCGTGAGCTGCGGCACCTGGAGGACCAGGTGGCGTCTGCGCGCGCCGCGCGGGACTTTCGCCAGGAGGCGTTTCTGCAGAACCAGATTGGTAACGTGTATGAGAGCCTGGGCAAGTGGCAGAAGGCGCTGGACGCCCACAAGCTGGACGCCAAGCTGAGCAGGGCGCAGGGCTGGATGAACGGGCTGGCGCTCGCTTTAATGAACGTGGGCAAGTGTTTAAAGATGTACGTGGTGTGGCGATCCCTTTATATTTGCGTTATTTTTTTTCCTTATTTATTTTGTCTTGTTAGGTTGGGGCACTTTGGAAAGGCCAAGTCCAATGTGCTCGAGATGCTCAACATTGCGACGGAACAGGACGATCTTGTAACTCGCACCGCATCCATTTTTACATTCTGATTTGTATTTTTTGCTTCTAGGCTCATCAGCAAAGGGCATGCTGCGAACTGGGCAACATCTACGTCGAAGAGTTCCAGAGCAAGGAGGACGAGGCCGCCGATGACGGCAAGGGCAACGTGCTGCTGAAGGAGGCCAAGGAGTTTTATAGGCGCAGTCTGCAGCTGGCCGAGCGACTGGAGGACAGCGCAGAGGACAAGGAGGACATGGTCCTGTCGGCGTACAACAACATGGGCCTGGTGCACGATCTCCTGCTAGAGAAGAAGCAGGCACTGGAGTGGTACAACCGGCACTTGCAGCGATCCAAGCAACTCGGCGATGACGAGGCCGAAGCCCGGGTGTGCTACAACATGGGTCTCATCTACATCGACCTTTCGCAGCATGCGCACGCCCTCGAGGTGCTGTGTTTTTCAACTAAGAAAGCGCTGATTCGGTTCGTATAGTCATTTGAGCGGCACCTCGAGATCAACATCCGGCTCAAGAATGTCGAGGAGCAGGTCGATGGAACGTCCGCAATCGGTGCGGAAAAAGAAAAAAAGCCAACGTTGTTCAAAAAAAAATTTTTTTTTTGGAGAATAGTCAACGCACTGTGCGCGCTTGGCAAGTTTGAGGAGGCCAAGAGCAAGGTGCAGCACGTCCAAAAGCTCCTTGTTGCACGAGCGGGCGATGCCGCGCGCAAGCAGAAAATCGACGATCTGATGGACGACGTGCGCATAAAGCTCAAGAAGAACAAGGAAATCCAACTGTATCGCCGCAAACTCGACTCCTTTGACTATAACACCGATACGGACAAGCTACGGCTGATGATACGGCTGGCAGACGGCATGAAAGAGCTCGAGCGACCCACACGCGAGATTGCCCTTGTCTACCGCGAGGGCATGAACCTGATCGACGACGACGCCACGTTCAGCGCCAAGACTGACGAGATTGGGATTTTCCTACGCAACTATGGTATAATTTAATGCCACCACTGTTTATTTATTTTTTGTTTCTATTGCAACAGGAAACTTTCTCGAGGACAATGAGGACTTTCGCGAGGCGCTCGAGATTCGACGGCGAGAGATCAACATTCCAAACCTCTTGCCCAAAGACCAGGCGTTTTGCCTGTTCAGCCTGGGCAACATCCAGGACTCACTCGCCGCCCCGCTGGACGAGGTCGTCGAGGCCTACCGACGGGCCCTTCTGCTCGCCGAAGCCGTTGGCGTACGAAATATGACAACGTATTATTTTAAGTAGGCCCTTCAACATATTGACAGGACAAGGAGCTACAAGCACGTATTTGCAACAACATTGCTTTGGCGTACGAAAAGAGCGGTCGCGATGTCGAGGCCAAGGAGTTTGGGCGGCGATCTGAGGAGCTCTATGATTCGGTGGCAGTTGTACGTGGAACCAACCTTTGGGTACTCTATTTTATTCACCCGATATAGACTGCTGTTGACGAGCGCAGTGACGGCGACCTGCTGAGCTCGCCGGTGTACGGTGACGCGTCCTCCGATCTGGACTATGATGAGAAAATTGCCCGGCCCGTCGTGACCACGCAGCGTCTCAAGAAGCGATCGCGGGCAGTGAGCAGCAGCAGCAGCAACAGCAGCGACAACAGCGACGACGAGGGTGCTGGTCGGGGCGGGCCCGACAGCTTTGTCGTCGATCTCGTCTCGTCCTCACCCGAGAAACCCGTGCCCACACCCAACTCGTACGAAGAGGAGGAGGACGACGACGTCGACGAGGCGAACGCCCAGCGCCGTCGGCCGACGGCAAAAAAGCAGCGCCGGTCTGACCCTGCGCATATGTCCATCCCAGCCAAGATCGATCGGCAAGGCGAGGCAACGGTGCACACGCCGTACAATTTGGGGCCGCACGGATCGTCGATCGCCGCCAAACGGCCCAGCGGGAAGAACGGCGCGGCGGTCAAGGCCAAGACAAACACTTCCTCGCAGCAGCAGCATCGGCTCAAGCGAAAAACAGTGGCAGCATCGCAAGAGTACCATGGCTATGGAGACTACCACAACGATAACTACTCTACCACGTTTGCGACCACGGGCGTCACGACCAGCAACAGTGGACGCAACAGCCCTGTCCCCTTTGCCTCGTTTGCTTCGTCAGGCCCACCGCAAAGTGCCCCCGTTCGCATTGCCCCGGGCAGCGTACTTTTAGGTGCCGATTCCGTCATCCCGCTGCCAGAACTGCTGCAGGTCACATCACTGCCTCTAGCGATCCAAACGCAGCTGCAACCGACCACGACATTGCTCTCGCTCAGACACCACGATCTCGCGCCCCCCGCCCTCCAGAAGCTTCTCGTTCGCGCCCTGGATGCCCAGCCCAACCTCAAGAGCCTCCACTTGATGCACTGCAAGCTGGGCGACGACTTTGTCCAGCAGCTCCTCGTGTCGTCTGTCTTTTCCCGTCTGCACGATCTGGACCTGTCCAGCAACTCGATCACGGCCTCCAGTCTCGCTGCGCTAGCTCAGACCGTCAAGGGCAGCAGCAACAGGGCCCTGCCCCTCCAGACCCTCGTGCTCAGCGGCAACTACCTCGCTGCTGCGCAAACAGAGGACCTGCTCGATCTGCTCTCTGCGCCAATGCTCGCCAAGCTCTGCGTCGCCAGGGCCTCGCTTGTGCATCGAGCTACGTCCACCGCACGCGTGCACACCCAGCACCTCGTCCACCTCGACGTCTCGGGCAACACCAAGCTGGACGTGGGCCCGTTGCTGCGCGCCATCACCGCCCCTCGACTCACGCATCTCTTCGTGGGCGGTTGTGCGCCTGCCTTTGCCGCCGAGCTCTTCCGGGCCCTGGTGACTTTCTCGGCGTCGCTTCAAACGCTCGATCTGCGGCACGTCAGCCTCGGCCAGCCCTTTTTCGATTCGCTGCAAAGGCTGCCGTTGCTCAGGGTAACCACCCGCCGCCGAAATGGTCATAAATATTCATAATTTTTTTTTTTTTTTCCCCTTGCAACGGCAGGACCTGACGGTCGCGTTCTGCCAAGTGGACGACCAAAAGTTTTCGCGCATGGTCAACGCGATCGCTTCGCCGGGGACGCTGACCGCGATTGACGCACGGGGCAACGCCGTCCAGTCTGCCCTCGTCGTCACCAACGCCCTCGCCAAGCTGCCGCATTTGAAGGCCCTCAACCTCGAGCACTGCCCTGTGGGCATCGAGCTCTCGGCCGTCCAGGAGGACCGTCGTTCGTCGCTGCGCCTCTCGCTGTCTAAATTTCAATGAAAATTTATATTTTAATCTGAGCGACATTTTTGAGAGTGCGACGCCCGTATGTCTTCGTCGTCTTTCTCGTCGGTGGTCGTGTGCGACCTGGGCGGGTACGAGAGCAAGACGGCCGTGATCTCCGCGGCATCGCCCGCGGTTGTGCCACGGTAGCCCTCTTTCGATCCGATCCCGTTTGACCCCCCCTTCGTGGCTAGTGTGTTTCCCAATGCAATAACACGCGGAAAGAACGACCGGCGCGTGTTTATCGCTGACCAGCTGGCGACGTGCCGCGATTACACTGGTCTGACGTTCCAGATGCCCTTCAGCAAGGGCTACCTGGTCAATTGGGACGCGCAGACGACGCTGCTCGACTACATCTGGGGCGCCAACGGGGGCATCAAGGTCAACCCCGCAGAACAGCCGCTGCTGCTGACAGAGCCCGTGGCAAACCTGCCAAACATCCAGGACACGATCAACCAGTTTGTGTTTGAGGACTATGGCTTCCCGTCGTACTGCAGGGCGTCGGCCGCGTTCCTGGCCGGGCAAGAGTATGTGCTGCAGACGAGCAGCGCGGCGGTACGATGCGAGCTGGTGGTCGATCTGGGCTTTTCATTCACGACCGTTGTGCCGTTCCTCGAGGGCTATCGTCTTTCGAGCGGGATAAGAAGGCTTGCTTGGATTGTTTTTTTTTTTCTCGCTAATCCGTTGTTTTGCTCTAGAGTCCAAGTGGGCGGCAAACTACTCACAAACTACCTCAAGGAGACTATTTCGTTCCGCCAATGGAACATGATGGACGAGACCTTTCTCGTCAACAGGATCAAGGAGGCCTGCTGCTTTGTGTCGCAAGATCTCAAGGCGGATCTCAAACTAGCACAGTGCGCGCTTTTTATTTTTTTTTTTTTTGAAATATGAAGTAAAAATTTTTTTTATTTTTTATCAGAAAGCCCAAAGCGTCAAATCCCCTTTGGCAAGAATATGTCCTTCCCGACCAGTCGACGACCAAGTACGGCTATCTGAGGGTATGTGCGCTCTGCATTTTTTTTTTTTTAATTTTAACCAAACACTGTGTTCCTTTGTTCCTTTAGGACGAGACGTCGCCGCCCATAGACCCTAGCACTGACCAGATCCTTTGCATGAACAACGAGCGGATGCTCATCCCCGAGGTCCTCTTCCACCCGAGCGACATCGGGATAAACCAGGGCGGCCTGTGCGAGGCCATTGCGAGCTCGATCGAGGCCTGCCCCGCCGAGGTCCGCGCAATGCTGTACAGCAACATTGTCCTCATCGGCGGCACCGCCAACCTGCCTGGCCTCGCCGAGCGCGTGCAAAAGGACGTGCGCACGCTGGCCCCTGCACAGCACTCTGTCAAGGTCGTCGTCGCGCCCAAGCCCAGCGAGTCGGCCTTCCGTGGTGGCTCCCTCTTCAGCCGGGACCCTTCCTTTGCCAAGTTTCTCGTGACGAAGCAAGAGTACGAGGAGCACGGCGGGCCCATCTGTATGCGTCGCTTTGTCTTGTAACAGAAAAAATACGGAAACAATACAATCCAGGGCGCTATACAGAGTACAACGCTCTTTTTTGTCAACTCACCTCCGATCGATCTGCATCGCCGCCTCGGCCGCCGAGTGATCGCCGATGGCCGTGTGCAGCGACGACCACAGCCCGGC
>Ga0302226_10002158_pt1 | contig 14134 bp, 22 predicted proteins | sample II_Palsa_E3_3_FD_193524 | JGI IMG/M metagenome (GOLD analysis project Ga0302226, IMG submission 193524) | Peat permafrost microbial communities from Stordalen Mire near Abisko, Sweden - II_Palsa_E3_3 | ecosystem: Environmental > Terrestrial > Soil > Palsa > Peat permafrost | place: Sweden...
TTGGACGCATGCCCATCATGCTGCGCTCGTCGCATTGCGTGCTCGCCAACAAGAGCGACCCCGAGATTGTAAAGATGAACGAGTGCCCAATCGACTGCGGTAAGCAAGTTACAATTGCTTTTTTTTCCCTCACCCGCGCGCTCGGGCAGGCGGTTACTTTGTCACCAAGGGTGTGGAAAAAGTCATCCTCATCCAAGAGCAGCTGTCCAAGAACCGTGTTATTGTCGAGGTCGACCGGAAGGGCCAGGTGGGAGCGAGCGTGACCAGTTCCACGCATGAACGCAAGAGTAAAACCAACATCATCGTCAAGGGATCCAAGATCTACCTCAAGCACAACACCCTTGGCGACGACGTTCCTGTTGTCATCATCATGAAGGTAACGCGTGGCGAGTGTTTCTCGCCCCGCTAAAACACGATTTGGGCCTAGGCGATGGGTCTCGAGTCAGACTACGAGATTGCACAACTCATCTGTAACGACGACCAGAGCATGGCAAACGACTTTGCGCCGTCTCTGCAGGAGTGTGCCAACGAGGGGGTAGTTTTTCATCTAATGTCCAGCGCCTTCTTACTCACTCTCCAAAAAAAATTAAAAAAAAAAGATTTTCACCCAACTCGAGGCCCTCGAGTACATTGGCACCAAGATCCGCATGGCGCGTCGCATGTTCCCCTCGCGCAAGCCCAAGGTTGAGGAGGCGCGCGAAATCCTCTCGTCTGTGATCCTCGCACACATTCCCGTGCAACACTTCAAGTACGCCCGTTCTCCCCCTTTCCCCTTAAAAAAAAAAATATTTTTTTTAGCTTCCGCCTCAAGTACGTCTTTGTTGCGCTCATGGTGCGCCGAGTGCTCACGGCGATGCACGATCCCAGCGAAGTCGACGATCGCGACTACTATGGCAACAAGCGCCTTGAGTTGTACGCTTCATGTGGTTTCGATTTTTTTCCCCCCGCTTTAATGGATGGAAAACAGGGCCGGTCAACTCCTTGCGCTGCTGTTTGAGGACTTGTTCAAAAAGTTCAACACCGAGCTCAAGAAGAGCATTGACCAGGTCCTCTCCAAGCCAAATCGCGTCCAGCAGCTGGATGTCGCCCGTCTGCTCGAGTTGCAGCAGAACACGATCACGAACGGCCTCGTCCACGCCATCTCGACCGGGTAACTTGAGAGCTTGACTCGTCCTGTTTGTGTTCACACCAGTGGGACAACTAGAAACTGGTCGGTCAAGCGCTTCAAGATGGAGCGTGCTGGGGTCACGCAGGTCTTGTCTCGCCTGTCGTTCATCTCGGCACTGGGCATGATGACGCGCATCTCGTCGCAGTTTGAAAAGACTCGCAAGGTCTCTGGTCCCCGTTCGCTGCAGCCCTCGCAGTTTGGAATGCTGTGCCCCTCTGACACACCCGAAGGCGAGGCTTGCGGCCTCGTCAAGAACCTCGCGCTCATGACCCACATCACCACGGACGAGGAGGAGGAGCCCGTTGCCCGCCTCGCATTCCATCTGGGTGTTGAAGGTGTCCCTATTTAAAGTTTATTGTCCTTTTTTGCTGAAAAGAATTTTTTTAAAAAGACATCAACCTCCTCACCGGCCGAGAGATCGCGTCCAAGCAGAGCTATATCGTCTTCTTGAACGGTCTCGTGCTCGGCATTGTGCACAACCCAGACATCTTTGTTCGCAAGTACGGCCCCTTCTTTTCAACATCAGAAATCTCACTCCTGCTGTCGTAGTTTCCGAAAGCTCCGCCGAAGTGGCTACGTGTCCGAGTTCATCTCTACGTACAAGAACGACTTTCAACGCACTGTGTTTATCGCGTGTGACGGCGGCCGCGTGTGCCGCCCCCTTGTGATCGTCGAGAATGGCAGGAGCAAGCTCACGCACAAGCACATGCTCGAGTTGGACGAGGGCATCCGCACGTTCCAGGACTTTGTCAAGGATGGCTTGGTCGAGTACCTGGACGTGAACGAGGAAAACGACTCCAACATTGCTGTACGGCAGACCGAGTTGGACGCGAACACGACGCATCTGGAAATTGAGGTACTTTTTTTAAATAAAAAGAAAGAAAGAGAAAACGTACGCGACATTCTTTTAACTTTGACGACAGCCATTTACCATCCTCGGTGTATGCGCCGGCATCATCCCGTACCCTCACCACAACCAGTCTCCCCGCAATACCTACCAAGTAGCGCACCGATTTTTGCCAACTTTATTAAAACACATCCGAACAGTGCGCCATGGGTAAGCAATCGATCGGCACGATTGCCTACAACCAGCACCAGCGATTCGACACACTCTTGTACTTGATGGTGTACCCTCAGCAACCCATGGTCAAGACCAAAACCATCGAGCTTATCCAGTTTGACAAGATCCCCGCTGGCCAGAACGCCGTCGTGGCCGTAATGTCCTACTCTGGCTACGACATTGAGGATGCGCTCGTGCTCAACAAGGCGTCCTTGGACCGCGGCTTTGGACGATGCCAAGTCCTGCGCAAGTACGCGACCGTCCTGAAAAAGTACCCCAACCAGACAGCCGACGAGATCCGCGGGAAACCTAGCGAGAAAGAGATGGGCGAGCTCCACCTACGTGAGGCCGAAAAGTACGCCATCCTCGACCATGACGGCATCGCCTACGTCGGCAGTGAGATCAAACCAGGCCAGATTTACATCAACAAAGTGGTACGCGGAAAAGAAAAATAATGTTCTAATTCATTTTTTTTTTTTTTGGCAGTCGCCAACAAACACAAACAACAGCCTCCAAGACGTCGCGCCCAGTTCTCAAACAAGTGCTTTCAAGCATGCCCCACTGATCTACAAGGCCCCTGTTGCAGGCATGGTGGACAAGGTGCGTTTTTTTTTGTTTTTGTTTTTGTTTTTGTTTTTTCATCCAATGAAACTATCCTGACCACGCAACTTTTTTTCTGTTTCAGGTCCTCATCACGACCAACTCGGAATCACACATGCTGGTCAAGGTGCTCATGCGCAGCACGCGCCGACCGGAGATCGGTGACAAGTTTTCCAGTCGCCACGGCCAGAAGGGCGTGTGCGGTATCATTGTCAACCAGGAGGACATGCCGTTCTCCGACCGCGGCATTTGCCCCGACATCATCATGAACCCTCACGGTTTCCCCTCTCGCATGACCGTCGGCAAGATGATCGAGCTCATCTCGGGCAAGGCCGGCGTGATGACTGGCAAGCTGCGATACGGCACGGCCTTTGGGGGCGACAAGGTCGACGAGATGGGCAAGCTGCTCGTCGAGGCGGGCTACAACTACCACGGCAAGGACTATGTCACGTCTGGTGTCACCGGCGAGCCGCTCCAAGCGTACGTCTTTTTTGGCCCGATCTACTACCAGAAGCTCAAGCACATGGTCATGGACAAGATGCACGCTCGTTCCAGGTTCGTAATGGCTACTTCGTGCGTGGTTGTCTCACTGCAAATTTTTTTTGCTCAATATAGAGGTCCCCGTGCCGTCCTCACGCGCCAGCCAACAGAGGGTCGATCCCGCGACGGTGGTCTGCGTCTCGGTGAGATGGAGCGTGACTGGTAGCGCCCTTTTTTTATTTTAATTGTATTCTTATTTTTGTTTCCATTTCCTCAGCTTGATCGGCTATGGCGCGTCAGCCCTGCTGATGGAGCGTCTGATGATTTCGTCGGATGCATTCGATGTGTACGTGTGCAAGAGCTGTGGCCTGCTCGGGTACGTCGGCTGGTGCAACTACTGCAAGTCAACCAAGGACGTCTCCTCGGTCAAGATCCCCTACGCCGCCAAGCTGCTGTTCCAAGAGCTCCAGAGCATGAACATCGTGCCCAAGCTGCAGCTTGAAGACTACTGACTTTGAGAGCAAGGTCCCTTGCTTGTGTATAAAAAAAACCCTGTAAATAAAAAATGTGATAGATAATTTTTTTTTCATTCATTTTAATATCGCAAACAAACAATCGAGCCTACAAAACAAACAAGTTTTCGATCTCTTTCGTTTACTTGAGGGGGATGAAGCGGGACGAGTGGGTGGCACCGATACCAGGGCGACCGTGCTTGACAGGCTTGTAGGTGATGGAGAACTCACCGAGGTAGTGGCCAATCATCTCAGCCTTGATCTCGACCTGGTTGAAGGTCTTGCCGTTGTAGATACCGACGACCGAGCCAATCATCTCGGGGACGATGATCATGTCACGGAGGTGTGTCTTGATGGTGGCGGGCTTCTCGTGCATGGGAGCCTCCTTCTTGGCCTTGCGCAGGCGCTTGATCAGGGCCATGGGCTTGCGCTTGAGGCCACGGTTGAAGCGGCGGCGAGCGCGGCAGGGGAAGAGCTCAATGAGCTATTGTTTGAAGGGGGAGGGGAGGGGAAAGTGAGAGAAAAAAAAAGGGCCATTTGAATTAGCGACGGCGTTCACGACAGCCTAAATTTCCGAGAGAGAGAGAGAAAACAGCAAGATGCGCTGGGTGCGTGGTCGCCTACTGCTCCACACACTGCTTGTCTTTTCCTAGGCGCCGCCAGCTATCCCCTCCAACCCCCGAACCCACACTTTCACGTCCGAATTGGGTACCTGCTCGCTGGTGAGGTCGAGGAGCTGGTCGAGGTCGACGCCGCGGTACGCAAACTTGCGGAAGGTGCGCTTCTTCTTAAGCTCAGCGAGCTGGTCCTCCGACAGGTTGTCGATGTTCTCCTCGTCTGCCTGTGTAGTGGCGAACAGCAATTTGGTCGTTAGAACAACCCCGAGTCCAATCCTCAATCCATCCCGCCCAATCCTCCCAATCCAATCCTCTCGCGCTCATCCTCTCGTCTGCCCTGCTCGTCCTCGACGCTGCCCAGCCGTCCCCAGCCATCCAGTCGCGCCCTGTGTGCCGCGGAGAGCCCAACGTACCATGGTTGCAGGGTTGTTTTTGAAAGAGACTGAATGGGGAGCACACTCGAGGTATCAATCATGGCCGTGTCTGGGGCACGCACTCATCACGGGGCACCCTGCAGGAGGCCGGGCTAACGCACGCGGACAACGGGCTCCCGTGCGAGGACGGCGTCGTGTTGTGGCGCGATGGGGACCACCAGAGGCGAGAGGAGCGGAATTGCGTGGTCGTGGTCGTGGTCGACGGGCACGGGAAAGATGCGGTCGCGTTGGTACAAAGGGTCAAGACGGAGGCCGTGTCCAGGCTGGACGCAGCGGCCATCGCAAGCCCGAAGGCTCTGTTGGACGCCTTGCGGGACGACGTCGTCCATGCGGACAGGGCCCTCGCCGTCGAGTCGGGCATGACCATGACTGTGTGCACTATGCAGACAAGGCATCTAAGCATTGCGTACGTGGGGGACTCGCTGGCCGCTCTCCTCTCCGTTCACCGTGTCGATTCAGGCGACTGGACGCTCGCCGTGCTCACGCCCCCACACCGGCTCAGCACTCCCTCGGAGCGATCGCGCGTCACGGCCGTCAACCCTGCCGTCGATGGCGACGTACTCTCTCTCTATTTTTTCCCCCTCCATTGTTGCACTCATTGAGCCATTACATCGGTAGTACGTGGTCCATCCCGACGACGTCAAGCTCGAGTGGCCACGCGTCCTTGGCGTGACCCGGACCCTCGGTGACCTCAGCTTTGACGAGTCCGCAAGCGGGATCAGCCGCGAGGCAACGGTGGTCGAGCACAATCTGATCGCGCAGCCAGACCGGCTACAGTTCCTGGTCGTGGCCACCGACGGGCTTTGGGACACCTTTGGTGGCTCGATGGAGGACCTGTGCGACGCGTGGCGTGCGCTCACCAGCATCGCGCCCGTCAACGACCCGGCCGACAAACTTGCCGATGTTCTCCTCCACAGCCTCCTTGACGCGGTCGACGAGCGCGGTGGTCACGACGACGACCTTGGTGTTGCCATTTGTCCCCTTGAATTCGGAAATAGTCGGTAGTTCGTTTTTTTGCTGTCACCGAACAATGGCTGACGCTGCTGCACGAGAAGCGCGCCGTCAGCGCATCCTCAAGTCTGGGGCCGACCGCCTCGCGAAAATCTCTGGTGTGACCGCTCCCTCTGGGGCCGCCGCCGCTGTGGAGGACGCCCCTGCGTCCGTTGCCGCAGCGGACCAGACTGAGCCGGCGGCCTTGGCCCCGTCGCCCATCACGCCCGTCGACATCCAGGCCGCCATTCTTGCCACCGCGCCACTCGTCGCCGCCGAGCACTTTAAGCAGCAGCAGCAGCAGCCGCAGCCGCCGAGAATACGCCGCGGGACATCGTCCATGTCGACATCGGCAGCCTTGGAAGAAAACGGACTGGGAGGCAGCACCGGCTCAGGAGGGGGTGGTGTGCAGGACACGATTGTCATGACGGTCCTCAACACGATTGCACCTGAGCGCACGGCCGCCAAGCCCTCGGCGCTCGCTGTCGCCACTACCGGCCTGCCCGCCTGGTTCACCGCGTCACAAGTGCTCCTCGTCGTCGCCCTCGTCCTGGCGCAGTTTGGCTCCGTGTGGCAGTCCCTGGGCGATGAGCCGTCGGTCTTCAAGTGGATCGCGACCTTTGAGCACCTCCTCTCCGGACCCACCTCGCTCGAGTTTGGCCTGGTACGCCGCTCACCCGAATAACGTCTGACTTGAGATTTAACGACAGCCGATGCTGCCGCTTCTCCTGGCCGGCCAACTCATGCTCTACACCCTCCTTCGGCTGATCGGACCAGTACGTTGTCTATCGCTTTCCCTCCATTGTGTTAAATCGGCCCCCCATCCATCCATCCATCCATCCATCCAGGTGCACAGTGGCACGACCCAGGCAGTCCTCCGCAGCCTCCCCGGCAACATCGCCCTCCTCCTCGCCCTCGTGTTCCTCGTCCCGGGCGCGCTGACGTTGCTTTGAACCATTACTCGATGAGGCTTTTTCAAAAAGAATGAAGAAATAAGGGGTTGAAACGACAAAAGAAAACGCATTTTTTTGATGCAAGTGCCAGAAAGCCCGCGCGAAGGTTGGAAAGGCTCAGTTCAAGAGCGTTGTGTTGTTCTTTCGCACCCTCTCTAACGCCCCTTTGTCCGCGAAAAGAAGGAGAAGACACCCGCACGGCGCTCGAGACGGTGCGCGGCATGCCCGAAACCGCGCTCGTATTCGCGTTCCTGTGCTCGTTTGGCGAGGCGCTAAAATTGCCGCGCACGTCGGTCCACGTAACGGTTTTCCCCTGCCTTGGGCGGTCCATTGACTCTGGCTGTCCAACGTAGGACCTGGAGCGTGCGCTCGCCGGCGACGAGGACAGCAAGCTGCTGGACAACGTGATCAAGGTGCTCGTCAAGGAGCTAGTCGAGCGCGGGCGCGTGTACGTCTTCTTTGTGTTGTTGTCGCTGCGCGCTTAATTTCCATGCGACGCTTAGCGAGGCCAACCTCAACCGGACGCTGCGCAAGATCATCCGTGCGCACATCCAGGTGGGTGACGTGGGCGCGATGACGCCCAACCCGTTGGACGAGACGGACGACTACTTTGACTTGCCCGCGCATGACAAGGTGACGTTGGTTGGTTGGTGGCGCTCTTTGCTGGACCTGCTATTTTCCTTTTGCCCTAGGTCGTCGTGCTCAGCTGGCTCTGTGACTGGGCGCTGCAAGAGTCGGACCGCGTCGTGGCCCACCTCGGCGAGCGCGCAGAGGGCAAGTCGCTCACGCCCATCGGCGAGGACAGCGCGGGCTTTTCGTACTGGCATTTTGGGGCCCACTCGTCGCGCATCTACCGCGATGGCGCACGTGTGCCAGAAGGCGCCCCTGAGGACCAGTGGACGATTGTCGCCGACTCGGCCGTGGAGATGGGAAACCTTGCGGAGGGGCTGCGCAAGTCGGACAGTGCGCGTGAACGGGCGCTCGCTCGTACCATCTCAGAGTCGATCCTGCCTGCGTTCCTTGTCGAGAGCAAGAAAAAGGTGCTCCCCCCCTTCCAAAACAAGTCGACTGATATGAGAACTCAAACAGCTTCCACCGGTCAAGGCGCCTCGCGTGGCCAGAGAGGAGGTCGACTTGGGCGACATTATCTTTGACGAGGGCAGGCAACGCAGATCGGCAGCCAAGCAGCGGCCAAACTACAAGCGGTTTTTCATCCTCGTCAACAAGGATTCGAGCGAGTCGGACAGCGACAACGACGAAAAGGCCGACGACTACATGGACGTCAACGAGGGCCAAAGACGATCGGTGAGGCTGAACAGCCACGAGCCACGGCGATCCGCGCGATACTCTGCAGCAGTCCACAGCGGCGGCGAGAGCGGTAGTGAGAACAGCGACGACGATGACGACGACGACGAAGAGCAGGCCAATCCACCACCAAGACGACGGCTCCGTTCGCGACAAGGCCCGCCGTCAGACGAGGACTCCAGTGATGGCGACGAGCTCAACGGCAAGTTCAAAAATAAAAAGTCGGGCAAGCGCAAGTCCATCGGCTATAGCAGCGGGGAGGAGAGTGATGAAGCACCTCGAATCGTCATCGAGGTCAGCGGGGCCGAAAACAGCGAGCCCGAGGACGGCGCCGACGGACTCAACAGCGGCCCGAACTCGCCCGCTCCACCATCTCGCAAGAAAACGGTAAATGGCTCGGCGGATTGTTACGTTGAAATCGTGAATTAGAAAATTACGACTCCGTCTTCCGCGGCCTCGTCATCGTCGTCGCCGTCGTCCAAGAGGGCAAGGAGGAGAGCACCGTCGCCGTCGCCCGAGCAATCCGACGAGGACGATCTGCCCCCTCTGCAGGAAGAGCCCTCCGAGTCGGACCCTCTGTCGCCGCAGTCCGACAGCAGCGAGGTCGACCTCTCGTTCCTGCTCAGGGGCGACTCTGAGGACAATCTGGTATGGCAGAGGCCAGTGATCGTGCATTTTACTAAATTGTTTTGTTCATTTCAGAGAGAGGTCGAGTCTGAGGAAGAAGAGGACGCGGTCGACTACGAGGCCTTGCAGGAGATCCTGTTGGAGGATGTCTCGCCCAAGACCAACAAGAAGAAGCGCAAGACTGCGTACGAAGAGGAGGAGAGCGATGAAGAGTTTAAGGACGAGGAGGAGCTGTTTATGACCCGCAAGGAAAAGGAGCGTCGACGAAAGTAGGTTGATTGTTTACTCTCGAGCTAATTAATTATTTTCTTTCCTTGCACGTAGACAGGCCATCGAGGCCAAGAAACAGGCCGAGGAGCAGGCCAAGAAACGCGCGGAGGAGGCGGCTCTCTTGGACGCGTCCCTGCTCGCGACTCATTCCCAGCAGCCCCAGCCCACAGCGCAGACTCCGATGCACCACGCTCCCGTCCGTATGCCTTCGCTCCTCGGGGACAAGAATACTGCCCCGATCGATTTAACTGGTGCTGACGACAGTGCAGCCCGTGTCACCGACTCTAAAGCGGCTGTGGCGTCCCTGGCCGAGCGAGGCAAGAAAAAGCCCAAGGATCCTAACGCACCTCCCAAGGTCAACAAGCCCAGAGCTCCCAAGCCTCCACAGGCGTTACAGCCACAGCCGAGCCCTTCCATCGCCGCGTTGTTTCGCCAATACACGCCGATGGTCGCGGGTGCAAACATGTGGGCGCTGCCTGCTCCCGTCCTACCGTATCCGCCCCCGCCCCCGCCCCCGCCCCCGCCTGTAAAGGTCCAAGCAGTGCCTTCCCGGCCGATCCAGTCGCCCTCAAAAGCAACGGCCCCATCGGTGACACCGCCTTCGCCGTCAACGCTCTTCACGCCACACCCCGGTCAAAACCTGGTGCACATCCTCCCGGCGTCCCGGCTAAACTCGATGTCGTCGTTCGCGAGCAACCCCTTTGGCGGCACCGGAGGAGGCCAGATGTGGCAGCCTCAGCCACAGTAGAACGCGTTGTTACATTTTTTTAGAATGCTTGTCTAATGGACGGGTAAACAATAATTAAAAAAATAATGCCGACAGTAATGAGGTCAAGCACGCAAGGACGACCGGCTGGCCGCTGCCTGGGTGAGCGATTCGATGAGGAAGCGATCGAGGTCGCCGTCGAGGACGGCACTGGGCGACGGGTGCTCGACGCCTGTTCTGTGGTCCTTGACGAGCTGGTAGGGCTCGAGGGTGTAGGTGCGTGCCTGCGCGCCCCACGCGGGTGCGGGCCGATCGGCCATCCGCTTGGCCTGTTCCTCGGCACGTCTCCTCCGCACCTGTTCGCGCAGCTTGGCCTTGAGCAACCGCATGGCGTGCTCCTTGTTCTGGTGCTGGCTGCGCTCCGACTGGCTCTGCGCGACCGTCCCCGTGGGCAAGTGCGTGATCCGCACGGCGCTCTCGGTCTTGTTGACGTGCTGGCCGCCCGCGCCCGACGCCCGGTACACGTCGATGCGCAGTTCGCCCTTGCTGAGCTCGATGCCGTCGACGTCGTCGTCTGCGCCTCCGTCCTCGTCGTCCTCGTGCGAGGGGTACACGTTGACCGACGCAAAGGACGTGTGCCGCCTGGCATTGCTGTCGAACGGCGAGATGCGGATGAGCCTGTGGATGCCCGTCTCGCCCTTGAGCCACGCAAACACGTTGTCCCCTTTGAGCCTCAGCGTGGCGCTCTTGAGCCCTGCCTCGTCGCCGTGCACCTCGTCCACGATCTCCGCCTCCTGTCGTGTCTGTGCTGCTGCTGCTGCCGCCGCTGCTGCCGCCGCTACGCCTGCCGGCCCATTGCCACTGCCCCAGCGGGCGTACATGCGCGCCAGCATCTGCACCCAGTCCATGCTCTCGACGCCACCCGCCCCCGCCTTGACCTCGACGTAGCACACCCGTGCCATGTTGTCGTCCAGCCCCTGCCCTTCCCCCTCGCCGTCGCCGTCTGCCCCTCCGCCGCCGCCGCCGCCGCCTTGCAGCAGCAGCTCCCACCCCAGCCGCTCGGCCTCGCCACACAGCTCCGTGGCCAAGTCCGCCAGCTGGGCGTGCTCCTCGCCGCTGCCTGCCGCGTCCGCCAGCTGCACCAGTTCGCTGTGCTGGGCCACGAGGGCGTCGTGACGGGCGACCAGCCGCGACACATGCGCACGCGCCTTGATCTCGGCCTTCTTCTGCTCGTGCTGCACCAGACCGCTCGTCGCCGCCAGGCGCTGCCGCTCGCGGGCCCAGTCGCGGCTTGAGGCCACGCGGTGGACCAGCCGGCCGAGCTCACGCAGCGTCTCGTTGAGCGCGGCACCAGAGGACGGGGCGGCGGCGGTCACACGGTTGCGGGCCAGCACCAGCGCGTGCGTGGCAAGCCCGAGCTTGTGCATTTTCCGCTGTGCTCAAAAAGCTTCTTTCTTTGTTGCCCTTCTTCTCGGTGGTTGCCTTGCGCCCAGCCACTTTGGGCTCCCTCTGTCTTTTACCAGTGGTGGGGGGAAGGGGAGGGGGAGGGAGGGGGACTAACCCTAGCCCTGAATTAGCATCAATGTCCACGTCCTCATCCGACGTCGAGGACGACGGGCTGCAGACCAGCAACTCTGGCGGCGGCAACAGCGACGAGTACTATGGGGACGACGCGGGCATCAGTGGCGGCGGCGGCGGCGGCGGCAGCAGCGGCACGTTCAAGGACCGCTTCAACAAGTTTGCCGTGAGCGCCAAGAAGGCCAGCGTCAAGGCCGGTTCCAAGATTGCGGAGAAGAGCAAGGAGGTGGGCTCGATCGTGGCCGAGAAGAGCAGCAAGCTGGGCTCGCAGATGGCCGAGAAGAGCTCGGACCTGGTCGACAAGGCCAAGCAAATGAAGAAGCCACAAATCCCTAATCTGCTCAGCCGGACCGGCTCCAAGAGTGGGTGTACGTTTTTTCTTGTTTGTTTTGGTTGCTTAGCTGGTGGCCCGCCCCGCACGTAGCTCTTGGCTCAAGCCCCAACTCGCCTGCGCTGGACGTGATCAACAAGGCCACTGTGGTTTGTCTTTCTTTTTTTTTTTTTTTCCCTTCTCCTTCTTCTTCTTCTTCTAAGAACGCAAATGTTTGTAGATCTTTGGCGTGCCGCTGGAGGAGGCCGTCAACATCTCCCGGCTGAGCAGAAGTATCGAGCTCCCGTCGATCGTGCAGCAGTGCATCACCTACATCAACGCAAAGGGGCTGGACGAGGAGGGCATCTACCGCATCCCAGGAAGCACAACCAAAGTCAACCACGTCAAGTACCTCTACAACTCGGGCCAGCCCGTCAACCTCGAGTTGGACATGGTCGATCTCCACGGGTATGTTGGTGGTGCTGGTGGCCAAGGAAATTTTAAAAAAAAAAATTTTTTTTTATTTCTTTTTTTTTCTTTAGTGTCGCTGGTCTCCTTAAACTGTACATGCGCGAGCTACCCGAGCCCCTGCTCACCCGCGATCTCACTGGCGAGTTCCAGGACGCTTGCGGTAATTCACTCTCGACGCCACCGAACGCATTGAATGAATTTTTTTTTTCCTTTTTGGTTTCTTTGTAGGCCTCAGCGAACCCGACCGGTTTCAGAGATTAAAACAGCTCGTGCAGCAGCTGCCCCTGGCCAACTTTACCGTCTTGCAGTGGATGTTCCGCCATCTCGTCCAGGTGGCTGCGCACTCGGACCAGAATAAAATGACGCTGAGCAACCTCGGCGTCGTCTTTTCGCCCTGCCTCGACATGGCGCCGATGCTCTTCAAGGTGTTTATGACCGAGACCGAAACCCTCTTCGTCAGGCAGGGAGGCCCTGCTCCCCACCTCGAGCAGAAGCAGCAGAACGACCGTGAGTGGGACGATCTCGATCAGCCAATGGACAACTCTGCGAGCACTCCCATCAACTACTTTAGCCCTTCGTCTCCCGCCGCGACCACAGGAGCAATAGCAGCGCCGCCACGGCCGGCACGACCTCCCAAGGCGGCCCTCGATGGCAGCATGAGCGGTAGCCTGGGTACCGGCAGCAGCTCGAGCCTTAAACTGAGTACTCCACCAAAGCCACCAAAGCCGGAAAAGAGCTTGCAAGAATCACTCGCTGAGCTGGACGCTCTCGTGGACGACAAGCAGGATTACTCATTCTTTTGATCACTTTGTTGTTTTTTTTTTCACCGTCACTGTTTTGTGTTGTCAATAAGAAAAAGATTTTTTTTTTCATAGAACAAAAAGAAGCGTTAACAACTCGTCTAAAAGTCTTGGTCATCCTCAAAGCGCATGCGCTTGGCGTCGAAAATATCGGGCGTGGCGCTGGTGAGCATGATCTCTTCCATCTTTGGCGTGCCTGTTCGGGCGAGCAGCCCGCCGTTGCTGGAGGGCCCGGACGGCGATGACGTGGTGCTGTGCTCGCGCTTCTTGCGGGGCGACTGGAAGTTCATGGGGATGTTGTGGACAGGGTTGGGCGTTATTCCCTACAATAAAAAATAAAAATGGGATCTTCAAACGGCACGTCCTTTTTTTTTTAAGGTTTTCCACGTACGTGTGTGACGATCTGGCCCAGCACCTGCTTGACAAAGTTGCGGAAGGTGATCTGGATCAGCGCCATCTTGTCCGTGTTGCGCGCAAAGACGCGGAGGATGGTCTCCTCAAAGGTCTCGGGGATGATAAAGCTGATCTTGGAGCGGTCGACCGTGAACGCGTCATAGTCGTTGTAGCGCGAGTAAAACTTGATCCGATCCACGGGGTTGTTGTCCTTCATCGCGTAGTTGATCCGCAAAAAGTCCACAATCAGATCCTCCTCCTGCAGATCCGAGTCGATCGGCTTGAACTCGAGGATTCTCCGCGGTGTGACCGTTTGCTTATGTTTTTTGGATAAGCATGCGCACACATACGGTTTATTTTACCTTGTTCAAGTTGCCAGCGATCTGGACCTCGCGTGTGAGGAGGACGTCGTCGACAAACTTGTACAGGTCGCGGCGGCGAAGGTCCTTGAGGATCTCGCGCGACTTGGCCAGCTCGGGCTCCTTGGACTTGGCAATGTCGTGGAGGATCGAGTCGGTCAGGTGGAGGTACTGCTCTGGGTCGTGCACCATGTCTGAGATCTTGAGGTGCTGGTCGGCAGCCAGGAGCGCGTCCGTGATCATGAACTCGATCGCCTTGCCGACGCGATGTGTGTAGATGCGCTTGAAGAGCGAGTACCGCGTGTGGAACATTTCGTACATGTTGAAGATTTCTGTATTTTTTGTATTTAACAAGGCAGTGGCATTCGTTTTGGCTGTCGCTTACCCTTGGAGTGGTAGCAGACCTCGTTGTTGATGACACGGCTGAGATTCATGAGACGGTCAAAGTCGTACGAGGTCTTGAGGCCGACGTTGTGGCAGTCGCGCGAGATGTAGTCAAAC
>Ga0302226_10002164_pt1 | contig 14100 bp, 24 predicted proteins | sample II_Palsa_E3_3_FD_193524 | JGI IMG/M metagenome (GOLD analysis project Ga0302226, IMG submission 193524) | Peat permafrost microbial communities from Stordalen Mire near Abisko, Sweden - II_Palsa_E3_3 | ecosystem: Environmental > Terrestrial > Soil > Palsa > Peat permafrost | place: Sweden...
TAGAACGCGTCCCGAACAAGCGTGTCCAAGAACGCGTCCCAACCAGACATCCGGCCAACAAGAAAGCGTCCCAACCAGACATCCGGCCAACAAGAAAGCGTCCCAACCAGACATCCCAACAAGAACGCGTCCTATCCCAACGAGACGTCCCGAGCAAGTGTCCCAACCAGACATCCCAATAAGAACGCGTCCCAACCAGACATCCACTCAAGTGACTCAACATGTAACCTTTTTTTCCAGGGATCACGGAACAACGATCAAAATCACAAATTTTAGAAAAGTCTGTATCGTGTTGTCCAAAGCTAAGGCGCCTGCCCTTACCGGGTGGGCGCCGACGATTGCGAGCGTTTTGAGCTCATTTGTTCATTAATTTTACAAATTTCGAATTTATCATTTCATCGCAGAGTACAAGGTTCAGGCGCGGGATCAGGGAAGGGAGGTGTTAGGAATAGATTGGAATGAGTTTGCAAAGGAGTTGGAAATTTATTGAGAGAAAAGCGATCAGCAGTAGGCCACGGGGAGATCGGCGACGTTTCCAGTTGTCGAGCACTGGCCATCCGTGATCGATGGGTAGAATTGAGTGAGATAAGGACCGGCCAGCGATGTTGCAGGAAGGGTGTGCTGACCAATGTAGTTGATGGCTGTGCTGCTGATGGCGACCAGGCCGCTGGGGACGATCTCGTAGAGGATGACACAGGCAAAGGGGGTGTGGGTGCTGATGGTGACAAAGTTTCCAGCACCAGTGTACGAAGTCGAGCAGGTCGGGGCATTCGGGTTGGTCGTGGGTGGGGCAGAAGTGGTGGGGGAGGGCGTCGTGGGCACGGCAGTGGTTGGCGGCACGGTGGTGGGCGGCAGAGTGGGTGGCTGAGTCGTGGGCGGCAGTGTGGGTGGCTGACCGGCGACGCAAGGGATGTAGCCAAACTCGTTGGTCGTGCAGCCGTTGACGCCAAAGAACTCGACAATGGCGGCGGTGTTGGTGATGCCCGACAGCATGACGTCGTTGTTGGCCGACAGGACGACGTTGCGCTTGGCGATCATGTTGCCCGCAGGAGCGTAGACGATGATGCACTTGGTACCCACGGGCGCCGACAGGATATCGAGAGTTGAGGGCGATGTCTGGTAACAAGCGGACTGGCCTGATGGAGGCGTGGTAGGTGGCATCGTGGGAGGCGGCGTGGTAGGTGGCAGCGTGGGCGGCGGCGTGGTAGGTGGCGGCGTGGTACCAGTGGTTGGCGTGCAGTCAACAGCCGAGCTGGCGATGTAGGTTGTGCAGCCAGTGTCACTGTAGAACTCGATGATGGCCACGGCGGACAGGGTGCCGGTAATCACAATGTCGCCGCTGACAGGAGTCACCTGAACGCTCTCGATGAACGGGTTGCCGGTAGCGGTGCTGTACAGGTCCACGCACTTGGTTTGAGCAGGCGCTTGAACGACCGTGATCGCCGACGCGTTGTAGCGGGTGCAGATAGCAGCGGCCGTGGTGGGCTGAGTGACGAGTGCCGTCGCCAGAACAGCGGCGGCGACGATGCCGACAAAGAGGCGAGACATGAGAGCAGGAACTGGAAGCGTAGGAGACGCAGCAGGTGGAAAAGTGCCTTTCATCGGCCGCTTGACCTGTCCTATTTATCGTCTTGGCGCCGGCTCGCAGTCCACTGTGGTAGCCTGGATCTGAGAGCCGCGAGCTGTCTGCTGCCCACATCATCGGGGTTCATAACCATTGTTTCGTTCGCGCCCGCTTTGCATGTGGTTGGTTCCTGCAAGTGGCTCCCGCCCGCATCAAATGATGGATAGTGCACTTCGAAAAATATGTCGGACGACGTTGGCTTGCTTGCCGCGACCTCGCCACGAGCCGGAGGCGAGGGGCACGAGCACGGAGGCGACGACCACCACGACGGCCGCGACGACGGGTACGCAGGGGAGCAATACCTCACCCGGCACCACGACCACCACCACACGAACCATCTGGGCAACCGAAATCGCTTTGGACGACGACAGGTTTCGGGGCAAATCAGTTTAACGCGCCCAGTCGTCTGACAGTGTACCTTTGCAGGACTCGACGCGTATCCGTTCAAACATTACCCGCGGTCTGCAAAGCCTCTCGCGCGTGTCCAAAGTATTCCTGACGGTTTCGTTGTTGGCGTCGTTGACACAGGTGACGACAGTTCCTTGCAACTGACTGAACAAAACAAAAACGCAGATAGTTGTGTCTGCCGTGACCACTGGCTTGACGTTCAACGATGAGTGCGACACACAGCTTCATCTCTTTGTGATTGTATATGGTGTGCGCGTGCTGTGCAGCATACCCATCCTCATTTACCAAAAGCTATGGCCAACCGAGTCTTCGCTCGACGACAGTGTATCACACCCGACACGATAAATGCAAATACGAGAATTCAACCCCTTCTTTACAGGATGTATCGGCAACGTCCTTGTGGGTCGAGCGAGCCAGAAGCGTCCTGGACATTTTCACGACAGTGTGGTTCTTGGTGGGCAATTTCTGGGTCTACACCTCGACCTTTTGCTCGGCAACATCACCCTTGCTGTACTACACCTCTATGGCGTTCGTCGTGTTGGGGTAACTATCCCTCCCCTGATTGTTTTTTTTTTTCTCATTATTTGTGAATGCAAAAGTTACGCCTATCTGCTTTTGCCACTGTTGTTGTGCGGAGCTATGATCTGCTGCTTGCCGTTTGTTCTTATCCTCACGCGCACGCTCAATGTGATTGAAAGCAATGCTGCTGCACCGGACTCTGTCATCAAGAGTATGTACCTTTGCCTTCGTGACAAGTCTTGATTTCAAACTACTTGCCAAAAGACTTGCCGACGACCAAGTTTAAGAAGGGCGACATTGCCGAGGAGGATGCAACGTGTGTTATTTGCTTGAGTGCGTACGAAGATGGCGAAGAAATAAAGTCTCTGCCTTGCAAGCATCACTACCATGGCGCCTGCATCGACGACTGGCTGCACATTAACCAAGCGTACCTTTTTTTCTTTTTTTCTTTTTTTTTGGGGGGCAAAACCTTACCTTTTTTTCTTTCTTTCTTTCTTTCAATAGGTGCCCCTTGTGCAATCGCAAGGTTGACGGAAGCAGTGTTGCAGCGACGAGGAGGAATACCAATGCTGACGAGGAGGCTGTTTGATTTTCCGAGACATAAAACGTTTTCCTGACTTTGCTTGTGTACGTTCAGTGGAAAAGTAGTTTCTTTTTCTTTTTCCATTCGCACTGCTTGTGCTACACGATTAAGTACATCCAGTGGAAGACATCTGGTGCTCGGCCCGTTTGGACATCACTGATGGCACTGTACAGCCTCTGGAGCAAAGGGCCCATCGAGTCTGATTGGCCGATTTTCACTGCCTGGTTTCCGCGCAGGAACTGCGAGATGGGCGTGATGATGACAGCTGTGCCCACCGCACCGACCTCGGCAAACGTCGCAATCTCCTTGTCATAGTCGATTGGACGCTCCTGAACCTCGATCCCGAGAGACCTAGCGAGCTGCATGAGTGACGCGTTTGTGATCGACTTGAGGATGGATGGCGAGGACGGCGTGACGTACACCCCTTCGGTCGTGATGGCCACAAAGTTGCTGCTGTTGAACTCCTCAATGTACCTGTGTTCTTTCGCATCCAGAAACAGCGTGATCGGGTGGCCCAAGGCGTGGTAGCGCATGTTGATCTGCATTACTGGTGCATAGTTGCCTCCCATCTTGTAAGGCCCCATGCCCAACGGCGCTGACCGATCGAATTCGTCTACAACCACGGCCGACACTGCCTTTGATCCGTAGTAGCCGCCTACCGACCCCCGGCTGTCATCAGTAAGAAAAAACGCCTGCCAACGCACCTGCCACGGGCAGCACAAACACGACAAAGGTGTACTCGTTTGCGGGCTTGAGGGCGATCTGAGGACCAGAGCCAAAGAGGACCGGTCGGATGTAGAGTGCACCGCCTGTCGCGATCGGTGGCACGAATTCCTCGTTGGCCAGTACGGCCTGGCGGACAGCGTCCAGAAACAGTGCCTCGGGCACGGCCGGCATGCACATCCGCGGCTCCTTCGGTCATCCGTCGAGCATTCTGATCGGGGCGGAACACACGCACGCGACCGTCCGCAGCGGAACGCCTTGAGGCCCTCAAACAACGACTGGCCATAGTTGAGGCCCGTGCAGGCGATGTGCACTGGAATCACAGGCTCGCCCTCGACGACGCGCAGCGGCGACCATTCCCCCGACCACTGTGTCAAGACGTGAGCTCGTGTGGGGATGTAGTCGAATCCCAGTCGTATGTTGTTCCAGTCCATCCGATTGAGGTGGTGGGGGGGGGGAAGGAAGGAAAAAAAAAACACTGACACACTCATCAAGTACAACGCCATATGTATCATGGCTTGACCTCGGCAACAAGGTCGATCTCAACCGGCACATTGAGCGGGAGGGACACAAAGCCCGCGGCGACGCGTGCGTGGCGCCCGATCTTGTCACCAAACGCGGCCACGAGGGTGTCGGAGCAGCCGTTGATCACTTGCGGATGCTGTGAGAACGTGCCGTCGCACTGGACCATCCCCGTCACCTTGACGATGCGCTGGATGCGATCGAGATCGCCCACCTACGCAACACCATGATACGTAAACACACAGAACACAGACAGAAGGGCGGGGGCAGTACCTCGGATTTGAGAGTGCTCAGGAGAGACAGGGTGATGGTCTTGGCGACGTCGTAACCCTGCTGGACTGTCAGCTCCTTGCCCACCTTGCCGGTGATGAGCTGGCCACTGGCATCGTACGGGAGGTGGCCAGACAGGAACACGAGCTGGCCCGTGCGCACCGACGCCACATAGTTGCCTACGTAGGTTATGTTTGAGCACACCGCAGCAGTCAAACGAAACCTTTGGCGGGCGATGCAGCCGGTAGCGTCAGCTTGAGTTCTGCCAGACGAGCCTCGACGTGCATCCAGCGTGCAACTAGCTTGGTTGTCAACATTCTTCCAATCACCAGAAACTGAAAAAAAAAAAAAAAATCTTTTTCTAAGAATCGTCCCCAGCGATGAGCTGATTCATCATGTCGAGGCCGCGGCGGAACTGGTCCTCGATCTCGGGGAAGCGTAAGAGGTGCTCGAGGATGCCCTTCCAGCCGTTGTACCAGCGCATGATCTCGCTCAGGTCGGGCGAGTGCGTCAGCCAGAGGTAGAGTGTTTCGAGCCACTTGGGGAAAAACTCGTCGACCCAGAGAGACACGTACAGGTCGGTCGGCAGCAGCTTGGCCCAGGGGAACACCCAGTTCAGTGGCTCTAGTTTCTGGTCGGCCGGGTTGATTTCAAAGAGGCGCAGCACCATGGCGAGCTTGGGCGTGATCGACCGCAGCAGGAGCGTCTCCATGTCGCGCTCGTAAAACATCTGCAAAAAAGTTTTACATTTTCTAGTAGTATTCAAGTAAATACCTCTTTCCAGGGCAGCAGAATGCCCAGAGCAGAGCCGTCGGCGGCTTGCCAGAGCTCCAGAACGGTCGCGAGCTTGTGACGGATGATAACGTAGAGAGGCTGGAGTTGCTCGGCGAGGATGGGAAGCCATGGATGGAGCCACTGATGGATGGGCGTCCGGTCGGTCCTGGGATCCCACGCTTCCACAGCACGTTGTAGCTTTGGCAGGATCAATTGTTCCTCAATGTTGTCGACGATAAACTGCGGCAGAAGTGGGCTCCAGGACTCGAGCAACAAAATCACAGCCTCGGGGTGCTTGGGGTCCCAGTCGTTGTTGATCGAGCTGCGCACTTTCGGAAGCCATGTGGAATACATCATGTTTTCGTACGGTGTCATCACCGGTCTAAGGAAATAAATGTAAAATATACGTAAAGCAACAGGGACGAGATGTACCCCTTGTGGCCCTCGGCATAGGTTGTCATATTGCCCGACTGCTGCAAAAGCGCCTTCCACTCGCGAAACAGGTTTTCATCACGGGTTGGCTCTTCCAGTGGTTTCCAGAGAGCAAGGTGTTTCTTGACCATCGGCGCAACCACGGCGACAGCAAGAGACGACAGACCATATAGCGCATACTCGTCACGGTAGGATACCTGCAACTTGCCAAAGAGCTTGGTGAATTCCCTGCGGCAACAATTCTTTCGGTCAATACACTCATCGCAGTTTTGGGGGGAAACGTACTGAGTGTTGAAATCGGCATCGCCCTCTACACGATGTTTGCACTCTTCTACTACAGTGAGTATGGAGCGCAAGCGTTCAATGTCTTCAAACGAACAAAAAAAAATTTTTTTTTTAAAATAAGTAAAAGGTTTCGTTATTATTATTAATACGAACGTACGATGACCTTCGCTCTTGGTGCGCTCCTCCACTTGAGTCTTGGTCTCCTTGAGGACAAGAATCTTGCGCTCGTCAATGCGGCGCTGACGATCGGCGTTCTGGATGTCGTTGGCTAATTGACAGGTGCATCAATGGTCTCTCATCCTGTCCAGCGAAAAATATATACCAGCCATGTCTGCAATGAGCCGAAGGTTATGTCGCAACTCGGGAAACTGTTGGCTTGTGCTAAATGCAACCATTTGATTGGACAACCGATCCGACGATCCCAGGACGCGCGCGTTGGGCCGGGTCATGTCAATCACTTTCATGGACGAGGACGTCGACGGCGCAGAGGTAGCAGTACGGTTTTCGCGCACGAGCTCGTTGACCGTCTTGTACACCACCTTTTTCTTTCGTCTCCCGCCGCCGCCGCCGCCGCCGCGCCCACCGGCCTCGCCATCTTCGTCTACTTTCCAGTTTTGTTTTTTGCCGTCGTCCTCTTCTTCCGCATCGACTTGGTTCCCATCGTCGTCCTCCATAGCTGGCTGTTGTTGCTGCTTTTGTTCGTCGCGAATAGCTTGCTCTGTCTTCTCTTTAAAGTTGTACGCTAGACCGGCGCCCTTGGGACGCTGTTTCACCTGGATAGGCTCTGCAATACCCGAGCCGTCGCGACCCAGGCCGGAACCCTGATTTCGCAATTGTTAAATTCATCAACAGCAATGTGTTTGGCCTTACCGGTCGATAGCCCATCTTTTGCAAAAGCTTCATGCCGATGCCTTTGGTATTGGCTTCAAAGGAGCCGATCTGTCGCGCATGGGCCATCTGGCCTTTGGTAGGGCGAGGAGCAACGGTTGGGACTCTCACAGGTGACGGGGACGCCAGCTTGGGTGGCTTGGTTGCTTCCAGCTTCTTTGTTGGCCGATTCGACGAGTCGTTCATCGTCCCACGCTTGACAAAGCCCAACGGCGTCGATCCCCGCGACGACGATGCTGACAGCGCTGAAAGAGACAAGGAAAAAAAAAAAGTAATCATTAGGCTAGCCATCGACAATGCAACATACAGGGACGATCGTCGTTGACAACCGCGAGGTCGTCATCGTCATTGTCGTCAAAGCTAAACGCCGGCTGCTGGTCACCGGTCCGCCCTTTCTTGGCGGGTCTTCTCTCGTCCTCCTCATCGGACGAATCCAGCCCGCCATCATCATGCTCATCGCCACTGCTCTCGCCGCCGCCTCGTCTGCGCCATGTCAATGTCAAACAAACACACTGGTAAAAAATAAAAATAAAACAGCACGTACTTGAAGGCGACCGGCTTGCTGGCTGCGCGCCCACCGTCGTCGTCGTCATCGGACCCCTCATTGCCAAACACACCATAGACCTGTTCGTCCTTGGAATAGCCTTTCCTTCTACGGCCTGTGCCACATCCCCGGTAAGGTCAAAGGCTCCCAAAACGAACTGGCGGTTACCGTAATAGCCAGCCTCTTGTTCGTGCTCCAGGTCGTCCTCGGTCACTCTGAACCCCACAAAGCCACGGCCGCCACCTCGGCCACCTCTATCGTCATCGCCGTCGTCGTCACTGCTGCCGCCGCCGCCGCCGCCACCACCACCGCCGCCGCTGCGGTACTTGCGCCGCCGTCCAAGTCCGCCGAGTCCGCCACGGTCTTCGTCACTCGACATATTACGGGTGCAACACTTGATAAAATGGCAGCTGTCATCAAACGCGCACGCGGCTTTGCGGCCGCATCTCCCTCGCGCCTGGCCATCGTCGAGCCGCTGGGGTCTCATCGGACGACGACTTACAAACAGCTTGTGGACCGGTCTGCCTCGCTGGCGGCGCAGATCATGCCCTTTGTGAAGCCGGATGTGCATGGACGGCAGCCCCGCATTGCGCACCTGTGTCCGCGCGATTCGTCATACGTGGTCGCGCAGTGGGCCGCGTGGCAGGCAGGCACGATCAACGTCCCCATGGCAGAGAAGACCTCGCAGGCAGAATGGGAGCATGTTTTGAAGGACTCTGCCCCGGCTGCCCTTCTCGTGCACAAATCTATGGCGCCCACGGTGTGTTGCTTGCTTGCTTGCACTTGAATGTATTGACAAACGCAATTACGATAGGCAACAGCTATGAGCGGCGCACTCAAAATCCCATGCGTCGTGTTTGATCCACTCGAATTAACCAAGCCGGCTCCTCCCGTGGTGCCCTCTGCAACGGCAGCTGCAGGCAATGACGGTGCACTGTTTATTTACACCAGTGGAACGACCGGTAAGCCAAAGGGTGTTTTACACACGCACAAGAGCGTGTCGGCACAGATCGAAGCTCTCGTGTCTACCTGGAAGTGGACCAAGTATGGTTTTCGTTCCTTCTAATTAGTAAAGAATATCTTCAGGGAAGACCACATTTTGAACACGCTTCCACTCAACCACGTTCACGGCATCATCAATGTCGTTGCCTGTGCCCTGTACTCGGGTGCTGTCTTGGACATGCACCCATCGTTTGAAGCAGCCAAAGTCTGGTAGCTAAAACAGTCCGATCATGTTTTTTTATTTTTATTTAATGAATCGGAGAACGTCAGGGAGGCGCTTGTCAAGAGCGACCACGAATCAGCCCTGTCCCTGTTCATGGCCGTGCCAACAATTTACGTAAAGTTGATTGACTTTTTTGACATGATGACACCGGAACAGCAATCTCACATACTCGTAAGTGTTGTGTGCGATGACCGTTTAAACTAATTTTTGCTATGAGGCGACAATGCGATCTCAACCCAAAATGCGTCTGATGGTCTCGGGCAGTGCGGCTCTCCCACTGTCTGTTCTTCGACGCTGGAAAGAAATCTCTGGCTTTCATCTGCTTGAGCGCTACGGCATGTCCGAGTTTGGAATGGGTATCGCAAGTATCTCATTTGCAGTACTATTTTTTTTTAAATAAAAAAAAAAATTGCCCCCCCCTCCAGCAATCTCCAACCACATTGGAACCGATGCGGAAGACAGCAGCGTTGGATGGCCTCTCCCTGGCGTTCAGTGCCGCCTTGTGAAGGAAGATTCTGGCGAGGAACTTACAGGTATACAATCTCATTTCTTCGAAATTTATCATTCTTGGCTCTCGAAGCCCTAGAGGCCACAGGGGAGCTTCAAGTCAAAGGCAACAACGTCTTCAAAGAGTACTTTAACCGGCCTGAGGCGACCGCCGAGGCGTTCACCGCAGATGGCTGGTTCAAGACCGGCGATCTTGGTACGTCTTGTGCTACCATGTCAGAAATGAATTAAAATGAGGGTTAGCATCGAGAGGAGGCGCGGACGGGCGCTACTACATTCGGGGCCGACTCTCCATGGACATCATAAAGAGCGGAGGGTACAAACTGTCTGCCCTCGAGATCGAACGAGTTTTGCTCGAGCACCCGGCCATTGCCGAGTGCATCGTCCTTGGAGTTCCAGATGCCGTCTATGGCGAGCGTGTGGCGGCTGTGATTGTGCCAAAACCAGCGTCTGTTTCGCACCTGTCTCCTTCGCAGTGGGACAACAAGACGCTCTCTCGTGCAGATTCGTAAGGCCTTTTTCATAGTCACCTCCTCTTACCTCCTACCTCCCTGTTGAGCAGAGAATTTCGAGATCTGGCCGCCGTCTTTGATTTGCACCAGTTTTGTGCAAGCATGCTCGCTCCCTACAAGGTCCCCTCGATCGTGCGGCTCGTTAGCGAGATCCCCCGTAATGCAATGGGCAAAGTCAACAAGAAAAGCGTCCGGCAAGCATTGTTTTCGTAAAATCTATTTTTGGCTCTCGTTTTTGCAACACCGCGTGCGTGCGTGCGCGTGCTGCGCGTGCGTGCGTGCGTCTGCAGACAGACGCTCCCACCCCCCCACCCCACCCCTCTCTCTCTCTCTTTGACTGACTTGTTGTAATGCCCTGCCTTGAAACACGACTGTGAAACACGACGCGTGACCTGCCCTCATTGTTTTGTTTTTCCAACTCACACAGGTGCAAGTCCAAACATGGGAGATCGCGACTACACCGACGCAGAGATGAACGCGGCCATCAACCAGGCACGTCCCTGTCTCTTTGTCCTGTGGTGGTCTAAACGTGGTGCTTTGGGCAGGCCAACTTCACGCTCAAGAACGACCCCAAGATGATGGCCATTCTCATGGGTGACAAGACGCTTGCTCCCAGCAAGGCAGCCTCGTCTGCAGGGTAACACTTTATAGTGTGTGTGCGTCCTTAACGGTGTCGCGTTCTGTACAGCCCGACAAATGTGCCGTCACGCTCAGACTTTGTCAAGAACGTCGGCGAGTACAAGGTTTTGTTTTCAAGCTTGCCTGTTTGCGATTTTGACCTTTACGATTACTTCAGAAAGCATACACACCAACTGCTGGTGCGACTGCAGGACCCGGCGGTCTCGCGGCTGCTGTCAAGGCGCAAGTGGTAACGCGAGAAATCCGATGGGGGGAAAAAGCGACTAAGGAAGGTGTGTTGTGTGTAGAGTGCGTCCCCAGCACAGCCGTTGAAGAAGCCAAACGAAGACACAGCTGCAGCCGCAGCCTCCAAAAAGAAGGCTGAAGAAGAGCTCGCGGCTGCCAAGGCCAAGACCGATGCTGCGAAAGCCAAGGCTGACGCCGATGCCGCGAAAGCCAAGGCCGATGCCGATGCCGTGAAAGCCAAAGCCGATGCCGATGCCAAATCCAAGGCGGATGCCAAGGCCGATGCCGATGCCGCAAAGGCCAAGGCCGATGCCGAAGCAAAGGCCAAAGCTGACGCCGATGCTGCAAAGGCCAAAGCTGACGCCGATGCTGCAAAGGCCAAGGCCGATGCCGAAGCAAAGGCCAAAGCTGACGCGGATGCCGCAAAGGCCAAGGCCGATGCCGATGCCGAAGCAAAGGCCAAGGCCGATGCCGAAGCAAAGGCCGATGCCGATGCCAAGAAGAAGGCCGAGGAGACCAAGAAAAAGGCCGAAGAGGAAGCCGCTGTGACAAAGAAGAAGGCTGAAGAAGAAGCTGCATCCACGAAGAAGAAGGCCGATGAAGAGGCGGCGGCGATAAAGAAGAATGCCAACGAGGAGGCCAGAAAGAAGGGTACGTAAAGGTTATTGCATTTTATTACAAACAACACTGTGACCTACTAGCGGCCGAGACTGCGGATCTGGAGCGACGAGCACAAGAAGCCGAAGAGCGCATGCGCGTTGTCGAGGCCAAGATGCGCGAGATGGAAGAGAAAGCGGCTGCTCTTTCCTCCTCCCCCATGGCACCTGCTGCTGCTGCTGGACCGCCTCCGCCACCTGGAGCAGGTCCGCCACCTCCGCCTCCTCCACCACCGCCGCCAGCACCAAGCAGTGACACGCCAAGTGGTCCTCCGTCAGCCCCTGGACGATCGGCTCTCCTTTCTCAGATCCAAGGCGGCGCAAAGCTCAAGAAGGCTCAAACCAAGGACACGTCTGCTCCTGCTGTCGGCGGCGGCGGAAGCGGTGGTGGCACGGCTGGCGGCTCACCTGCTGCTCAATCAAAGCCCGCCAACCCAATGCTCGCCAGCATTGGATCGATCAAGTTGAAGAGTGCCTCAACGAAATCTCTCAGTGGATTTTAGTGATTTCTTGTCTCTTTTGTGAATAACCTAGGGTGCACAACACATGCGAAAGTAGCGGTAGAGATAAAGCCAGAAAAGAGTGCAGAAATGGACGTGTGAAGGCGAGAGTGCAGATTGACGGCACAAGGGCATGCGAAGAGTACAGTTAGACAAACCATAGGAACACAAGGCGTACCTCTCGGTTATGGGCGTATTTCAACACCCTTCTGGTGACCACGGACCTCCGTGCGTGCTTGAAGACCAGAATAACCCACATTGTTGTTCTTGCTCAGAGACGAGGCTGCACGCGCAGCGCTTGCGGACGCTCATAGCCCTGCATTTTCCACGTGAAGATCATCGAGATGTTACGCGCAGCATTCACGTCCCGGTTGAAGGTCCAATGGCAGACACTCTTGCAGTGCTTGGACCCCCAATCAAAACGGTTTTGCGTATTCTCGTGCTGGCAGTGGTGGCGACTGCTGTAGGGATCTGAACTGGATGTTGCACTGGATGTTGCTCTTGTGGTTGTAGAGCGGATGGTCGTTCTTGTGAAGGTTGAACAGTCGTGGCCTTGACATCGGCCGCGTCCTTTTGTAGCTGAATACCAAGGATCACATCCAGCGAGGGGATCGGCCGCGTCGGCACCACAAACCTCCTCTGCTCGGCATCATATACGCGCAATCGAGAGAGGTCGCTGTGCTGCAGTGTCAGTGCTTGCAGCCTGACGTCCGCGGGGATGCTGTTTGCGCTGGGCTTTGCACGAAGGGCTGTTTGGATGGCATGCAGAGCTGAAATCTGTTCCCAATCCCGCCCGCGTTTGATCTCGCGGTGTTGTTGTTGCTGTTCATCCGGTCTTGCCGTTGCTGCTGACGACGGAGCGGCCGCTGATGCGACGCTCAGTCTCAATCGTTGCCGTTTGGGAGTTGGTTCAGAATCGTCCATCATTCATAAAATACAATAATAAACATAGGACAACCAGCTAACGACACAGCTTTCTACACACCCCCTAGGCTCGCTCTAGATCATTGCACGCGGAATCGTGCCAGCACGATCTACAGCAGCCAAGACGGCGGTGAATTCAACGATTTTTCAGAAGTATGTTCCGGTGTTACCTTGGATGCCTCCTCGATATGATGCGGCTCGATGGACGCGCTCTTGCTCTTCTGTGCGATGACATTAGCCTCGGCCGCGAGCTGCTTCATGAACAGCACGTACACCAAGTAGACCTTGTATGCCGTTATTATCGTTAAAAAAGTCCAAAAAAAAAAGAAGAAGTAGAAAGAGTCTCACCAGCAAGTCGCTGTTCTGTGCTATCCTCGCGCTCTTCTTGCTCATCCGCTGCTTGATCCCCCGTCTCATCTGCGCCCGCGAGAACAATCGGACGAGGCTCTTCTTTGTCGCCGCCATCTGTTGTTGGCTTCTTAAGTGAGCACACTCGCCCACCATTTTAACGCAGTAGTCTCAGAACCAACAGAGACGAAGAAGAAGGAAAGCGAGGGGGGAGAGGAGATCACAATGAAGCCGGAGCAGGAGACCGACATCCGCACCAGTGCAGACAGGGTCCTACAGTTCCGCAAGACCCTTTTGACTCTGTACACCGAGGACGAGGACCCGTTTGAGCGACTGGTACGTTGTGATAAGTGAAGACGGTGCGGACACACTGTGCCCGTGCGTGTGTGTGTGTGCGCGCGAATGCTCGAAGGATACTCACATCCTTTGCTCCTTATTATATACATATATATATATATATATATATAGGTCGCTAGACCGCAGCCGTCGTTTGTTCCCGAGCCTCTCGAGGGAGAAGAGCGCGAGGCCGACGAGTACGACCAAGAGACGCTTCAGGTAAGGGCCACCACCCCGCCACCCCACCACCCCACCACCCCACCACCCCACCGCTGAGCGATGCCCCTCCTTTTACTTGTGCAGGAGTTTCGTCGCGCCAAACCTGCGCCCATACTTCGCCTCGAAAGCTGCCACAACGGAGAGCAGCAGGCCTACGCCAAGGAGCTGGCGAGCCGCTGGGAGACACATGCCAATGCCAACGCATTGCTGGGTGCTGCTCAATTCCACGTTGACGTTGTCGACAAGGTATGCTTTTTTTCCACAGCGAAAAAGATGAGCCCAACCCAAGCATCACCCCCCAGATTGCGAGCGAGGACAAAAAGGTCTCTGAGATGATTTCAATCGTCGTCGAGTGCCACCATTACGACTCGATCGATCCCTTTTCCAAGCCGATTGTTTTCACGTGCGTTTTTATCCTCCCCCCCCCCCCAACACAC